>JACLAB010011188.1_pt1 | contig 26481 bp, 16 predicted proteins | sample 8027921 | NCBI WGS metagenome assembly JACLAB01 (sample SAMN15725117, study PRJNA655200) | protist metagenome | isolation source: fluorescence activated cell sorting (FACS) single amplified genomes of... | place: USA: West Boothbay Harbor, Gulf of Maine | collected 2000-07-19
ATCGATGGACCAACAGTCGCACAAGCCTCGATAAGTTCTCGCGGACGTCGACAGGTGCATTATAAAGCGGGTGTTAGCCAGATTTTAGATAAGCATTTACCAGACTTTGAAGCAAAGGTGGTTAAAAACAAAGGAGCTGGGACGACGTCGTCGTCTTCGTCTCGCGCTAAAAAATTTCAGAAACCGCCAAGACGAGAAGCGCGGGCGGGTGTTTCTGTAGAAGAGCAAGTAATGGTTTGGAAAGGAAAGCGTCGGAGAAAGAAAAAATCGGGCAACAGCTTGGCGACAACGACAGCGAGTAGTTATTCCGCGTTGCCGCAAATGCCAAACTTAACGTTTGGATTTATAGCGGGGGTCATTGGACGATGGAATTTAGATGGGAGACACATCATCGGAAGATCATCGTCAAGGTCGCGAAGACGCATGAGAAAGAAACAGGGCAAAGGCGATACGTCTATGAATAGAACCATAGACGACTCCATATTATCGACCGAAGATGACGACGACGATGACGACGACGATTTTTATAACGATCGAACCGTGGACGCCTCGACGAATTCCGCGCTCGATAACGCAAGTAACGCCCTTCCGCCGCTGAAATGCGAGTTGCATAATTTTCTTAGCGCATCGATGCACTTTCAAATCGGTTCATTTTCAAGAGCCATCTTAGATTTAACGAGTATAGACGTACGAGTTGATGTAGGAGCGCGCCAAGAACAACCAAACGCACTGGCATTGCGAGACTCAAATTTTGGATACATGATTCCCGAGAATTTCGATAAAAATTCAAAGGAAAACGCACAAGACAACGTTGGAAAGAGAATTGCAACTCGGGCGCAAAAGTTTTTAACCATGGACGGTCTTTTAGTTCCCGATCCATCGTCTGTGACGGTATCTTTGTGTCAACAAATTTTGGGACCGATCACGTTCAAAGGAGAAATCCGCGCCTCTGGGGGAGATACGCTGAATGCGTTGCGCGTAGGCGCGAAGAAATTGACCGAACGCAAGTCTTTGCAAGAGTGCAGAGATGAAGCGAGCAAAGAATTGAAAAACCCAGAGATTATTTATGGCGTAGACTGTCCTTTGCCACCGGCGTTAGGCACGGCGAGATTAGTCGGGTGGTACAACGTGAATAGGCAGGAAGCCTTTGTGGAATGTAGACTTTTCGATATGTAAAAACGTAGTAAGATTCAATAAAAAGCGTATAATACTTACATGTACAACAACAAGTGGTTCTTCTAAATTATACTATCTATGCATACACACATAACTCGTGCTTCCGGCCGCTACGACTTTGGCATTAACTTGGCTAATTCTTTCGCTAACTCTTCCATGCCTGTCCCGTCTACGGCCGAAGTGGCCAATATTTTCACCGGTTTACTTCCAACTCTTTCTTCGTCCATACTTTCCACGCTTTCAATGAGCTCAGGAACGCGCAATTTCGCCCATTCGACGTCACATTTGTTGAAACACAAAACGTGCGGTCGTATGACATACTCTGGATTATACAAACGAAGTTCCTCTCGCACGGTGGCATAGTCTCCCGCAGGATCTTGCGAACTCGCATCGACGACGCACACCATCGCGTTCGTTCTCCTTAAGTGTCTGAGAAATGCACGTCCTAATCCTTTTCCTTTGTGCGCGCCGGCTATTAAACCGGGCAAATCAGCAATCGTTGGCGTTTGACTTTTAATTTTTGCATCGCTCGATTCCAACAACTCTCCGTTATCAGCCATTTTTAAAAGTTTTTCAAGCTCATCCTCTTCGTCTTTCTGCGTGTTGACGACGCCAAGATTCGGCATCAACGTCGTGAACGGATAATTAGCAATCTCTGGCGATGCTTTCGTGATTGCTTTTAAGATTGACGATTTTCCCGCGTTTGGAAGACCTACCAATCCTATATCCGCGACCACTCGCATCAACAACTCGATTTGCATAGTCTCCCCGTCTTCACCTTTCGTCGCCTCCCACGCCTTTGATTCAACTTCAACCGTCGATATTTCGAAATCATCCGCGTATCCTTCTTTCTTTGTTCTTCCTCCTAAACCCATGCTTTCGCTTCCCGCAACCTTTTCTGCTCGTCTGGCTGCTAAACCTCCGTTCCCACCTCTCGCTATCAAAACTCTTTCTCCCGGTTGCGTCAAATCCGCAATCAACTCCCCACTCCGTTTCTTTCGTATCACGGTTCCCGGTGGCACTTTGATGCACAGTGGTTCCATTTCCGGCGCGACTCTGTGTCGTTCTCTCCCTGGCTTCGCGTATTCAGCTGCTCCCCCGTGGTACCCGCGTTTCGCTCGCCACTCTTTCCGCTCGTGCAAGTGCAACAACGAATCCGTAAATCGATCGCACACGATATATATGGACCCTCCAATCCCACCATCCGCAGGTTCTGCCGATGGAAGTTCTATAAATTTCGCCTGTTGCGTTCCGCGTTTGAATTTTGAGTTCTTCACAACTTTCGGTTTTGCTTTCTTGAACGTTTCGCCGTCGCCTCCTTTTCCTCCAGAGACGATTATTACCGCCTCGTCAAAGTATAAATGCGGTTGGTCTTTACTCGGGGAAGTTCTTTTGCTCTCGACATCCAAGCCTCCTCTTCTGCCTTTCGAGGACGATGAAAACTTCACCACTTCTCCTTTCTGTGTGTGTTGTTGTTGCTGCTGCTGTTTCTTTCCCGACGACGGAGAGGAAGAAGAGGAGGAAGCTTTTTTGCTCGTAAAATTCGCCGCCACGACTTTGACATTTCCACTTTTACTACGTCTCGAACGTGTGCTAATGCGCAGACGTGGAGTGGAGGACGCAGAACTTTTAGACGATACGAATCCCGAGGGTGATGCGAAGGAGGAAGCCATTTCTTCTTATTCTTCTCTGTCGCCCGTGAAGTGCGTGTGAAGTGCGTGCGTAATTAATTATTAAATGAAGAGAACGAGGAGGAAACGGTGTACAAAACGAGAAGAGTGAAATTTTAGGCGAGAGAGAGGAAAAAGGTTTTGGTTTTTGGGTGTTTTTTTTTGGGTGCTGTGACGGCGGAGAACGATGCAATTTCTCTCTCTCTCTCTTTTCTTTCGCGAAGAATATGTATGCGCACGCACACGTATTCTTAGCGAAAAAAAAGGGGGAAATAGATTGAAGAGAAAGAACTAATACTTAAAGGAGATTTTGGAGCGGAGGGAAGCGCAGATGATTCTTCCGATGAACAAACAGGTTTACATCCTTCTCTCCCTCCCCACTAAAAAAAGCCCGGAATCATCTTTCAAGAAGAAGAAAGAGAAAACGAGGGAAGTGGAAGGGAGGGGGTCAGAGGCAGGTTTCGGTTCCATGTTTAACAAGGTATGGGAAGGGGCCAACCGTCGAGACGCCATTATGCGAACAACCCGTCAAGATATGTTCTTAGGGCGATTTAACCAATTCATCATAAAGATAAAACGCTGTTTTATCGGAAGAATCATGCGCCTCCCGGCGCACAAGTGGAGCTTTTTTCGTCTTGAAATTAGAGAGATATCAGAGAAACAAAGAAAATAAACGAATACGAATACAAAAGCGAGGGTTAGTGTGATGCACATTTTCGACTTTTACACGGCCACTATCTTCTATCTTTCATCAATCCATCTACGATGCCATCACCAGGAATCGTCGCCAACTCTTCTAAGATGGCATCTTTCGTCGGCACTCGTTGCGAAGAAGAAGAAGAAGCAAACACGAAGCTGTCGTTTTCAAGCAACTTCACCACGTCCCGATGGATGCGCAGTGTTTCTGGTTTTACCGCAACCGCAACGAAAGAACCGCCGTACTTATCGTGGAAGAATAACGCGGTGTTGCCGCACCGTTTCTCCGAATCGTCCAAAAACGCTTTGATTGGATCAAAACCAACCAACAACGCTTCGCGAGCCTTTTCCGGACCGAGTTGCATAAGACGCTTTGGAAGTTTCGTCAGCGATAACTCTTTCCGACGCTTCTTTTTCTTTTCGTGAAGGATGAAATCTTCGTCCTCTTTTTCGTCCTCTTCTTCTTCATCATCTGCGGCGGTGGATAGATTTGTTTTGAATGCGCGTTTCAAAACTTTTCTCATCTTTGCTTGCGTGAACAACGCTTCATCTGGAAACGGCAAGACCGATTTACGAAAGAGAAGTACGCCGTCAAATGCACCCACGTTCGGCCGGAATAGTTTTTCCCACATGACTTCCTCTTCTTCTTCTCCCGCATTGTTGTTTGCGGTTAACATATTTCCTCCGTTTTCTAAATATGTTTGCAAAGTTTTGAGCACCTTTGCAGCGATACTTTGTAATCTTTTCAAAGTGACTACGGATGGAACGTTCTCGCCATCTAAATTTCTGTCGCGCGTCCAGAACGTGCCGGTCAGATCGTAAGGCGAAAGAATAACCATCGAAGGCGGTCCCTTGAACTTTTTCTTCTCGATTATCCTTTCTTTTGTACCGTTCTCCTTATTATTATCATCATCATCATCATCGCTGTCCTTCTCCTCCTCTTCTTCAACATCATCCTTCATAGCCGACGGCAGGAGTAAATCTTCCGCTCTTTTGATAGCATCTCTTGAAACGGCGCAGTCTTCGCCGGTTTGTCCTCCTGAACTTTCGGGATCGAGCACGAGAGGCAGTATGCCAAAAGGATGCGTACAAAGAAGCTCTAAGAATCGTGCAAAAGCGACTTCTCTCGAATTCGGTGGACTCAATCCTCCCGGGTGACAAAAGACTTTCGCAACCAACAACTCGATAATTTCATCCGGAACATGCGGAGAGAACATGTGAGAAGCTATCCACCGCTTGGCAATTTGTACTGCAATTGCAAACGTCGGAAATCTCGAGGAAATTGATGCAAGCAACATCGCGTGTTTCGACACAATTGCTTGCTCAGCCTCAATTTCTCGAATTAAAGGACCGCCGTTTGAGGCGTTCAAAAATAATCGAAACGCGTAACCTTCGTGTAATATATCGACAGTTCCATCGTTCGAGACAATGTTCGGAGTTCCGAACGATTGTTTCAATTTCTCTGCGATTTCAATTGCCATTAGCTGCTTTGTTTTTATGATTTCTTCTTCCTCTTCGGGCCAACGACCCGAACCTTCTAATTGCACTAAAACGTTCAACGTTCGTGGACAAGCCGATATGACTTCATCGTCTTTTCCTAGACCAGCACCGATGCCAAACATTAATGGATGTTGCTTGGGTGGAAACGGATCGCATCCACGAAATGCCGCAGAAATTGGTTGAACATTATACACTTTTAGCGGGACGTCTTTCATCTCTTTCATGCGTCTTGCCAACCGGTCTAATGTTTGCAAAAGATGTTTCGAGTGCTCCGAGACAGCCACGAAGGAGCCATCCGAGGAAGATAACAAATCGTCAAATACTTTTGATGTCCACGTGATTGAATCAATACCTTTGACGTTCTTCTTCAGCGCATATTCTGCTGCAACGGCTGGAATGTGGTGCCTTCTTGATGCGGGCACAAAGCTCCACACAACTGCTTCACAAATTCTCGCGTCTTTGAAACGGCGAAGCTCCGATTTTTCCCCCCAAAAAGCTCGAAACGTCTTTGCTTCAGCCTCGTTATCTGTTGGTGGTCCAACATCGATTACTTTCAAACCATTTTCGGGATTTAATTGGACCCCAATCCATATCTTGTTTGCGTTGCACGCTGATGTTCCAATACTCGCGCACCTCACTGCGTCCGCGCGATCGTTCATAGCGATTTTCATAATCGAGAAGATCTCCTCTTCCGCGATGCGAGTCTCGGAGGAAATATCTTTAACATCTTTCAGAGACGATGTCGGCGATATTTCGACTTGCATGTGAAGGTCGTACCGTACAGCTCTCGGTAAATCGGTTAGAAATACTTCCACAAATGCATTTCTTCCGGCTTGTTCTAAAACTTCGCTCGATTTTACCGCTTCTTGAACCAACTCTTCAATCGCACCTTGAGATATTCGCGAGGCTAAATTCAGGGATCCGCATGGACTCAAGAAGACAACTTTAAAGGCTCCGATCCAACTCTTTTTCGTCTCCTCATCTAGTTCTGAATCACAAAATACACCGCCGGTGAAATAATTCGGTATGCTGCTACTTTCTAATTCGCCACTACTTTTGTTGCTACCATTTGTTCTCTTACTATTTGCTATACCACTGCTGTTTTTCTTTGCCGTCGCGAGCGTAACAAAAAAGCCTTGGACGAGCTGATTCGTGTCCATTGCCGGCGAAAGCGCATCACTTGTTTCAACCATGTGCGCTAAAAGGCACGAAAGGAAAAAGCCAGTGATACCATCGTTGGAGTATTCAAACAGATGACGTCTAGACGCCCACGCTTTGATTAAAACCGAAGCGGCCCCTAGAAATTTCACCTCTTTGTATTTATTTTGCAGCCACTCGTTGATGCTATGCATAGCCGCATCCTCCGCGATGGATTGTGAATACCGAGGCGACTCGAAACGGACTTCATTTTTCTTCAAATTTGATTTCGTTGGACCGAGTCTTTGTTTTGGGAACAAGTTCGCAGCGCAACACGGCAACACTCGAACTTTTAAATCTCTTTCGTGATTATCGATGGTTATCGTCAAGCACGGCTTTCGGTTGTCGTTTTGATAAAAAGTCAGATCGCACTTCTTGACGAATTTCTTTGCTATGTTTTTCTTCTTCCTACTCATTAATAACTGTTTCTGTATGTGCTTCAAATACACCATTCGTTTCAAATGGTACCGATGATCCAAGTAGTCCTTCTCGTTGAAGCACGAAGACGGCATTTCGATAGCTACGTCAATCGCAGGTGTCGTGTCCTCCTCCTTACCGTCCTTGCCTTCCCTATTATTCGTGTTAAAGCTTAACGCCCCTCCGTACGAATGGCCTCCAACTGCTTTAACTGAGCTCGGAGGTTTGAATGTAATCGTTTTTGCGCTCATATTCGTGTGCGCGAACAAATCTCTCGCGGACGCGTTAATATAATCTTCGTCATTGTCCTCTTCCTCTTCCTCCTCGTCCTCCTCTAACTTTAGTTTCAATTCTTTCTCTTCTAAACCTGTTTTGTTGATGATTTTGAACGAAGAAATAATGGTTAGTGATTGGATATTATACACTAAGATTCCGAAGATGAGCTACAGAGAGAACAAAAGTAAAGAAAGAATAGATGTTAAGCGTCGTCGCCCGTCGCGAAGACGAAGAAAGTCTCAGTTATATGCTTGTCATTTTGAACATCACGGGGATGGTCAGCTCTCAAAGATTAAATTATTGTATCGTCACCGACTTTCTTCTTCTTCTTCTTTCGTATCTCGATACGTGAATAATGAACGCGTACCTTTAAGCAAAGATGTCAATTGCGCGACGGCGCTTTTTCCCAACGAAGTCTGTTGACATCTCGCGTCGTCCAAAGTTGCTTTCAAAAGCGCGTCGTCCAAAGAATTCATCTTGTTCTTATATATGTTCTTCTCGTTGTTGTTGTTGATAGTGTGTTGTTGTTGTTGTTGTCTTCGATACGAATGATGAATGCTCTCTCATCATCGTGGTGATGATGTGTTTAGAAAGAATGTGTGGAACGCCGCCAAAAACATAGAAAAAAGCAAATTCAGCAGCTGAAAAAAATTCCCGTGACGACGAAAAACATCTCCAAAAACTTCCTTCATCTCTCTGCGAGCAAACACGACGACGAGGACGACGCGAAGTAGAAAGAGAAATGAACGTCTTGACGCAAATAAAAAACCAACAAGACGCTTCTCTTCGAGAGATCGAGTTAGGTCTTCCAGAATCCGCCAGTTGGCACGCGAAATACAAACACTCCGCGTACGTTTTCGTCGGTGGCATTCACTCGGAATTAACCGAAGGCGACGTGTTGGCTATTTTATCGCAATACGGAGAAATCGTGGACGTGTTCGTTCCCAGAGACGAAAAGACCGGGAAATCGAAAGGGTTCGCCTTCGTGTGTTACTTAGATCAGCGCTCGACGATTATAGCGGTGGATAATTTAAACGGAAGTAAAGTTTTGGGAAGAATTTTACGAGTGGACCATTGCGAAGACTATCGGTTGCGAGAGGAGTTTAACAAGAAGATTTTGAAATGGAAGTGCTCGTTGTGCGGAGGAGATAACTTTGAAGGAAGGGAGAGGTGCTTTAAGTGCAACGGGAACGCTCCGAAGGAAGCGTACGTGGAGGTGAAGAGAGAGGAAGAGGAAGGGGCTTCTTCGTCGTCTTCGGAAGACGACGATGAGAAGCAGGAGAAAGACGGAAACGAGAAACAGCGAGGAGAGGAAGAGGAGAAAGACGAGCAAACGCTCATGAATGAATTGAAAAAACGAAAAGAGATGGCGGAGAAGCGCGCGAGGGCTATTGCAGAGGGTAAACCGTTACCCCAAGAGGAAGACGAAGACGAAAAAGAGGATGGAAGATCAAAGAAGAGAGCGAAGAAAGAGAAGAAGGAGAAGAAACGTTCAAAGAAAGAAAAGAAGAAAAAGAAGAAAGGATCCTCCTCCTCGTCGTCGCTGTCCTCGCTATCGTGAGTGTTCGTTCTCATAGCAATACGTAATGTAGTAGTAGTAATAGTATAAAGTGGTAGTGGTACAGCTTACATAGAATCGTGCTAGATAAAATTCACGCAGTTCACGGCAGACTTGTCAAAACCTTTTGATACATCAACAATGGTGACACCATCTCCAGGCATTACCTTGATCCGTTCGCTCACATGTGTAGGAATGTTCAAACAGCCAGAAAGTATTTGTCGACACGCCTTTTCATCTCTTGCTACGACGAGAATATTTCCAGTGCTTTCCAGCGCGGCGGCTTGAACGCTTTCATTCGAGGCGTCGGTTTCCAATTTTACGCACTCCGCGAGGTTCTTCTGTTTGAACAACGCCGAGAGACCTTTCGTGAGAACACACTCTACATTAGTATCGACACTAGCGGAGCACACGGAGAGGATCCTCGTAAACGAAACGTCGGCTAAGAGCGTGTGAATCGTATTGATTTCACCCATGGCTTCGTTCATTTTGTCTCCGAAGTGTTTCGCCGCGACTAAAACGACGTACCGCTTACCATCCACATTGCTCTTAATTGGAGCGTTCCCTCCACCAGTTTGGTTCAATTTGACGAGTGTCAACTCGTTACTATTATCTTTCCCCAGCGATGTAGTTGTGAGTTCAACTTTAGTAATGCCGCAGTTGTTTTGTAAAATCCTTCTAAAATATTCCGGTCCAATTCCCAGCGCGTTTCCTAACAGACTTTGATTCACCGCGTTGTGCGCAACGACGAGCAAACTATCGATCGACTTTGATTCATCTAACACTAACGGGAAAATGTATTCTTTCCAGCATTTATCGCCTCTCTCCCATAATTCGACAACTGGAAAGTGTCCGCTCACTTCAAACTTCTCCGGCGCCGTTTTCCACTGCGCGTACGCGTTCGCAAACTCCCTCTTCTCGATCGTTTCTTTATCGTTCTTATTTAACCCTTGAAACGCGTATAAATCAATCTCTCGCAAATCATCGATAGTATCCATCTTCTCTCTGTTTCTTTCTTCGCCCCATATGACTTCAGCCGTCCTGTATGCTCTCTGTAACGGACTTCTCAAACAGTGGTCAAATTTTTCGCTCCGTAACAACTCGTACGACCGTCTGGCTTGCGTTTCTCCCAACTCCGTCAACACGCTCTCGTCGGAGGACCCTTGGATGATCCCTCTTTCGTTCCACGTGGACTGGCCGTGACGAACGAACACCACAGATTTCGTTTTGACGATGGATTTAATGTTGTTGTTGTTGTTGTTGTCGTCGTTAAGAGAAGCAACGCAGGAGAAGAGAGGAGAAGCGTTGATGCTTTTTTTCCTTCCATTTGATGTTGTTCCTTTAGTTAACAACCACCTCCTCCTCGGTGACATCATCATCGTCATCTTCGTCGTCGACGACTTTTCTGATGATGATGCGACCGTGGAAGAAGAAGAAGACAAAAAGAAGGAAATCATCGTCGTCGTTTTTCTTCTCCTCTTCCTCCTCCTCTTTTTAATCTCTCTCTTTCTCTTCTGCCTTAAACGATGTATTTTTGATGCTACATAGAACGCTAAAAATAATGGAGAGAGATTTGTCCAAAAATTTTTGCTCTCATCTTTTCTTCAAATTTTTTACTCTCGTACAAAACACACAAAGACTGCAGTACACACTACTCCTCGTCCTCCGTTTATCAGAGAAAAGAGAGAGAGAGAGGAAGAGAAGGATGGTGAAAACGACGAGCAACAAGAGAGCTCTGATAAGATTTCTCAAAGTCTTTTCCTTACCTCTTGTGCTGTTGTTTCTCGTCTTTGAAATGCTCGAGAGCGGGAAAGGTGGATTGCATTATTCTATTCATCATCATCATCATCATCGTCACGGCAGCAGCAGCGGTGGCAGTGACAACGAAATGGCAAGTGGGAGAGGAAAAGTGGGAGTTTTGAGAAGACAAAAGAAGAATAACAACGTCGCGTTCGTTCGAATGAGGGAGCGAGAGGAAAAGTTACGGAAAGCTATGGGAATACCGGAACCGATTGGAGAACACAAACACGAGAGATACGACTACAGACCTGCTTCTTTCAGTTCTTCTATTCCGTCGTACACGAAAAAGGTTAAAGGGAACGCGAGACAGGACTTGTTGTTTAACTTGAAATGCGATAAGGAAGGGAGAGAGGAGAAAATGCACTCTTCAGAGTGCCGAGCGCTCGGCGTCGGGCGACACCGGTCGCGAGAACAAACGGAAGTAGAATACGTGCAAGAATCTTTGGAAGCTTCGGAGAAAGGATTTGGAGGGCCGAGTGGGTGTAAAGAAGCGTGGATTACGGCGTTAGGGAACGACGGATTTTTGCCCGCGGTGTTAGTTTTATTGCACACGATTAGAAAGTACGCGGTTGAAGATCGAGATTTCATCGCTTTGGTATCCACGGCGGTGAGCGAGGAAGTGAGAGAGAAGTTGACGAAAGAGTCGATCAGAGTTATAGTCGTAGACCCGTTTGAGAATAACGAAAAGGCGAAAGCGTTGGTATCAAAATCAGCGCGATACGCGAGCGGATATTGGGTGGTGAAGATGTTCGTTTGGAAATTTGAAGAGTACGAGAAGATGGTGTACGTGGATGCCGACGTGTACGTGAGACAAAACTCGGATTCGATGTTTTGCGCTGAGACAGATCCAGTGAAGCACTCGATAGCTGTAACGCCGCGATCGTCGTTCGATACTAAAGCGGGATTTAACGCGGGTATGTTTATTTATAATCCCTCAAACGACGTTTTCGATGAGATTATGGAGGCGTTTCTGGCCTTGACTGAAACAGAAATGTTGGCAACGTCCGAGCAAGATTTCCTTAACGTTCAGTTCAAGAATAGGTATAATCTGATCCCGATTGACTATGTTATGAAACATCGGAGAATGGTGAAAGAGAAAAAGTTGTGGGACGAGAGCAGAGTTCACGGGTATCACATGAACGGATCCCCCAAACCGTGGGAACCGCAGTGGATGACGCAGTGCGCGTACCCAAAGGACCATCAAAAGTTCTTGAAGCTGTACGTAGATTTTTTCGTCGAGTGGTGGGAATACTATTACGACATGTTAGGCGAGACTCCGCCGCACGATAAAAAGGAGTATAAGTTATTGCCGGAACACGATCCGGCGAATTCGTTCGGGAAATTCGCGAGCGAGTACAAGTGCCCTTTGAATCCTAAAAAAAAGAGTTTGTAATTAGAGTTAAAACAGAATAGAATATCAAAAGCAAGCAAATTAATATAAGCATACATAAAGCATTCTTATTCTTATTATTATTATTATTATTATTATTATCATAATTCTTCTAAGTCTTCAGCGTTGTGCCCGCGATGCTTTCCTAAACCGATTGTGTTTTTACTTCTTCTATTTTTACTCCTTTTGAGCGGGAACGGAGAGCGGTTCCCTTCCAACAAGTCACCTCCTACTTTCGTCGCGAACCTCATACAAAAGTTCACCATGGACTCGTAGCTCAACGCGTCCATGTCTGTAAAAACTACCGAATCTCTTACATTCGTTAGCCTATCGTATCCTACTAGAACGAAATCGTTCTTCTCCAACGATTCCATTATTTGATCTTCCTCTCCCTCGTATACTGCTGCGCGCAAGAAGGATTTATCCTTCACGGAAAGCTGAATGACAACCATCACGCCGACGAGTGATTGTCCGACTTGGGTCAAGACCTCGTGTAAGACGACGCCGTTGTCGATGGCAGTTTCTGGTTTCGTCAGTACGAACACTTTGGGCATGTCGTTCTTCGCGTGTAAATTTGCTCTTTGCACTTCATCTTCGGTACCTCGAGACTTGGGAAAAGGAGGCCACCTGGCGTACGGCGGAATCATGGCGTAAAAGACAAAGTTTACCACCGCCTTCACGTCGTACGCCGGGTTCGTCGTCATGTTCATAACCATTGCATCCTTGCTTTCCCTGTATTGTGGCTTTAAGACGTACGTTTTAGGCATGGTATCTTTATCTCCTTTGAGCTTGTTTGCTCTTGCGAAAATAACGTCCTCGTGGCCGTACGCGTGAAACGTTTCCTCGACGTCGGAATAGACAATTTCGAACTTTTCGTGTTCGTTGTCCGGTCGGAACAAGGAGATGACGGCTAAGGAATCCTCGCTGTTATCATCTATGAAATCGAGCATCTCCTTCTCGGTTTCAAACTCTTCCACCGCCTCGGTCGTTTTCATCATCACTACACTGCTAAGAAGAAGAGAGAAGAGGAGAAAAAAGCAGCGGCTCCTCGGCATTGACGATGATTTCGATGATGAAGAATTGGGAGTAGTATTGGTCATCATCACTCTTTCGTTCGTTGCTATATTTTATACGACTTCTTCTTCCTTCCCCTCCTTAAGTTTTGAGGAGAAAAAGTGCGATGATCGGAAACAACAGCACTCAGTGTTATCGTTTTGTGCTATTCTTCTTCAAATACTTGGTGTGAGGAGTTTTCTCTTCTCCGAATTGTTGTTGTTTTCAAGAGATTCTAAACAGGAATCAATCATAAACGAAGACAAAAAAAAAGATTTTTTGCGAAAATATTAAATATTACATACGAGCGTTAAAAACAAATAAATAGATATAGAAGCATCTGTGAAATTTATTATTAAGTTCTAGATTAGTTGTGATTTATAAATATGCGAAACTAATTTTTTATGATAAATTTTGTAGGGAAAAATATTATTTTAAAAATTAATTTCCTAGAATCATCCCGAATATAAGATAAAAACAACATTATCCGGCTTTTCTACTCTCTTAAAAATTCATATATAAGGTTTTATTAAATTAATCGTGAATCGTTTGGGAATTTCATGGCTGAAAGATCTCTAAATACTCTGCAGATTTTTTTAAATAAATTAAAAATTAAAAAAATATTTTATATCCCCAGAAGATGAGTTTAAAGAAAAAACGACGAGTAATACAAATAAAAATTAAATTTAGAGTTCCCATATCTATTGTGCTATCGGGAATCTTTATCTGGGGAAGAAAACGAAAGGGGATTTGGAATTTTAAAAAATAAAAATAAAAAGTAAAAAAAGTAAAAAACAAAGGCAAGGGAGAGAAAAGGAAGCAACAACCAAGCGTCACTCGCGACGTCTCTTTGTTTTGAAACCTTGTGGATGAAATGAACACGATATAAAACCATCATTCAAAGTAAAGTATCCTACAAAGTGCAACAATGTCGAACAATGCTAGGAGAGAAGGGCTGTCGACATTCAGTAAGCTTTCCCGGTATTTTAAGAAAGATGTGAAAGACATAATATGGCCGGACACGATGCCGAATCCGCCGAATTACGTCGAGAAGAAATATACCATCAAACAACACTTTCTGATTTGGAAGAAAGCGTTGGAGCTTTACGGAAAGAGTTGGAAGAGAGAGATAGGGGAAGGAGAAGATGGTGCGATGAAATCTGCCGCGCGAACGCACGGGGCAGGAAATGATCGCGACAAAAGAGAGAACGATAAGAAGCACGACGATTCTTCTTCTCCTTCTCTCGGTTCTGAATTGAACGAATTAGCTCACACGGCGAAGTCTGGATGGAGGCCTCTGGTAAAGTATTTATACGAGACGAGAGGCATAGCGTATAGAGACGGGGTGAGAGAATTCATTAAGGAGTATAGAATTGGTTATCGAGAAGCCATAGAATCTGAGAAAAAGAACAGCAGTAGTAGCAGCGGAAACAACGACTAAAGAAGAGGTAAAAACTGCGTCTCGACAACTGAAACGGTGGGATGCCAAACATTTAGTTTTAGAAAATGTGTACTTTTATTGTATTAATATGATAGCAATCACTAGCAGTACAAGTCTATTATGGTCAAAAAACTACTCGAATATGTTACGCATAAAATCCTTGAACCTCTTCGCGTACGCTTTTGGTGCCGCAACACTAATGCTAGTCGCTTTATATACTGCACCTTTAAAGCCTCTCTCTAATTTTTTGGGCGCCGAATACACTTGCAAAATATCTATGATGCCCAGGTTCAAAATCGCATCTCGTACACTCGGTTCTTCGTGCAACACTTTCATATCTTTCTCCGAAAGTGATTTAAACGACCGACCGGGAACACACACCGCGGCGAGCTGTTTCGGCAAACTGTTTGAGGAAAACTGCGTCACGCGATCCCCTACGACTTGGGCTATTTGTTCGTCTGCTCCTTTCCACGGTCTTTTCTCTTCGTTTCTCCTGCCTCCATGGTTGATGTATTTGAAAACTAAAGGTTTCGTGGACGTCGCTGCGACCGTTTCGAAAGCGCCAAAATTTTTCGACAGCTGTTTGTATATGTTTAGCGCCCAAGCGTATTCACTTTTTTTTCTATTCGGATTGGATTCGTCCCCATTCTCGGCGTCCTCATCGTCGTCATCGATGTCATACATATCGCTACTCTCAAAACTCGTCCTTTCGTTATTTCTATTTTTCACAAGGGTGGAAACGTCGTCATCGTAATCACCATCGGTCTCTGTATGCGAGTGGTTTCCTGGCATTTCAGTGTCTACTCCTGCACTCGATAACTGAGAATCTGAAAGCATAGATCCAGTTTTCGACTTTCGGTCTTTAGTATTCGTGTAATGCACACCGACTAACAAGGAATAATCCATAATGTTCAGTTCTTCTAATAGCTTCAGATCGAGCGAAACTTGGCGAATGAACAAGTCTCTCTTCGATTTCTCCAGCCTAAATTTGAATCCTAAATCCAAGTCTTTCAAGATAACTCCAGACTCCGTCGTCGATTCCAACGAATTTGCTTTCATTCTCTTTTCTATATATGTGAACCTCCCTAAAGTGGAGCCTTTCAAATCATACGTGTCGTGAATTTCCAGAGAATCGCAAAACAAGTTCGCCATGACAATAAATCGAACCTTCTTCCCTTGACTCGGTTTCACCGAGAAGACGCCAAAGAACTTTGTCAACAAAGAGTCTTCGTTTTCTTGCATGTGTCTGTAATACTTTGGCAACATTTTCAACAAAGCCTTCATCTCGACTTTCCGCATAGTTTTAATGATGTAACGCTCGTCGGTTGAGGCAAAGAAAATTGAGCCAGACTTACCGGCAGAATTCATCTCTTTCAACGCTTGTTCGCCGCAGATGGAGAGCATAAACTCGGATTCATCGACGCCCCAGTCTCTTCGCAACCTTTTAAACACCTCTGGGGAATACAGTTTCCATTTAAAATCCGACGAGGAGTGCGGTGGTGTGATTTCAGAACCAATTCGAGGAAATCGAACTTTGAGATACGTATCAAAATCTGTCACCGTGAGAGGTTTGTAATCCTCGTTAGCGGTATCGTTTTCGTCCATGCTATTCCTGTTATCATCCGCAGTTAACACTGCTGCTGTTGTTTTATTCTTGTATGAAATTGACCAGACGACCCCTAATTGCAGCTGCGTCATTAATTCGTAACTGCGGTGACCTTTGAAAATAGTCTGTCCTCCGGCTTTCACTCTTCGCACCGATTGTGATCTCGAAGAGAACATTTTTTTGAAGAGATTTGCTTCACCAAACTCTTTGTACATCTTTGAAATCTTCATCGATGAACTCGATTGTAACTTTATCGACTGAGCGTTGTGTTGTTTCAACGAGTCTTGCATTCGTTTTCTGTGCTGCTTGAGCGCTTCCGGTAACTCCCCTTTCTTTTCCTCTCTGATTCGTTTACCGTTGTTATATTCGCACAAAATAAAAACTTCTTCGCCATCTGAGAAGGCACCAGGCCCGTGCATTTTATTGTTCTTCCATTTTCCGACGTAACAATTTCCGTTTTTCCAGGTGTACACGCCGTTCTCATTGAACGCTCCTCGAGAAAATTCACCGTCGTATCTGTCTCCCATTTCGTTGAAAACAATCGTTCCCCAACCGTGAAAAAATCCATCAACAAATTCGCCTTGGTACATGTCACCGTTCGCAAACCGAAATTGACCCGGCCCGTTTGGTTTTCCTTCGCGGTAGAGGCCTTCGTGCTGCGCGCACGCTTCACGCGAAGCAGAAGCAGAAGCATCTTTCGTTGTCTTTTGAGGCGCCGACGTAAACTTACCGAATCCCGAAAACTCTCCTCGCTCGTTAAAGTTGCCAATGTAGCTGCTCCCATCGGCTCTGACTAACTTCCCGTACCCTTTCCGATAGTATTCATAAATCGTCCCGTCCTTTTTATACGTGATTATTCCAGAGTCCGGTCTCTTTTTGCCTTGGAGTATTTGCGTACAGTTCCCCATAAACGCGTCTCCGTTCTTCCAAGTGTACGTGCTCGTCTCATCTGCAACCGGCACATTGCTCGTCTCGTTCCACTTTCCCTCGTACACGTCCCCGTTTTGTAAAACAATTTTTCTTCTGCTTCTTTTCGTCGCTTTCGTTTTGTTTCCTTCTCCTCCTTCTTCCTCTTCTTCTTCTTCTTCTTCTTCTTCGGAGGAAACAAAATGCCGTTGGAAAGAGAACGCGTTCTCCTCCTCGACTTTTTGTTTTCGTCCCAGAGATTTCAGAACGTCTTCCGTGTTCCGATGGAACTTCTTGTTCGACGTCGGTGGCTTTGCCACGATTGCTTTCAGTCTGTTCAGCATTTCAACATTTCATGTTCTTCTTCTTCTCGTGAGACTCTCTTTAGTAGCAGCGAGAGAAACTGAGTGACGAGAGAAAAGAGCTCTTCTGACGAGTGAAGTTTGTGCTTTTTTTGATCATCATGAGTTTTTCTTTCTTTTTCAAAGTCACACTTGAAGAGTCATCTCTTCTCATCAGACTTTATCATCTCTCGTCTTCATAAATAAAAATCATCGACAGCACGCAAGAGAGCGAACACAAAAAGAAGAAGAAGAAGACAAATGGAATCGTCGTCCTCGACATTTACGACGACGGCGTACTGGATCGTCTCCTTACCTCTGACGGAAAGAAACCACTCGATAAACGGCCAAACGATACAGGAGAGGAAAGACATCGCGTTTCAACTTTTAGAAGCGAAAACGAGAGGAAAGGAAAACGGAGAACTCTGCGCGAGAGAGAATCGGAAACTGTTCGTCCCGGAGCTGAAAATAGGAACGTTAGATTCGCTGTTGGCGTTGTCGGATGATTTACAAAAGATCAACGCGCAGATAGAAAACGTGACGCAGAAAATCAAGCGTCAGATTCAAGAGATTGGCGAACACTTTGCCAAAGAATCTCAACAACAGCGAAGAAGAGACAACATGGAAAATAATAACAATAGCAACAACAACAACGAAGCGTTCACCGCGCAGACAATTTTAACCGTAGATGGCGTTCCAACCGAGGAGTATCTCACGGACTTTAAATGGGACGAGGCTAAAAATCCAGCAAAGCGACAACTGAGAGAAACCGTGGAGAAGATAACCGAGCACGTCATGAAAATTGACGACGAGTTGAAGATGAAGTTGAGCGAGTACGTGATGGCGAAGAATTCGTTGTCAACGATTGCGAGGAAAACGCAAGGCTCGTTAGCGACGAGAGATTTAGGCGACGTCGTGAGAGAAGAGGACATGGTTGAAACGGAAAATTTGACGACTTTGTTGGTCACGATACCAAAGTTTTCGGCGCAAGACTGGCTGGATTCATACGAAACTTTGGCGCAGTTTGTTGTCCCTCGATCTTCCAAGATGTTGAAGGAAGAGAACGATTACTCCTTATTTACGGTGACCTTGTTTAGAAGAACGGTCGATTCATTTAAGAATGCCGTGAGAGAAAAGAATGGGGCGTTCCAAGTGCGAGAGTATAGCTACGACAAGGACAAAATTACGGAGAATAAAGAAGAGAAGCAAAGTTTAGAGGAGGAAGTCGAGACACGAAGAAACGAATTGTACGAGTGGTGTCAAACTTCGTACGGGGAAGTTGTTTCCTCGTGGATACACGTCGTCGTTGTTCGTTTGTTCGTGGAGAGTATTTTGAGATACGGTTTACCGCCGGCGTTTCAAGCGGTGATTATGCGACCGAAAGAACGACTAGAGAAAAAGCTTAGAAGTGTAATGAACGCGGCGTTCGGGAACGGGTCGAGTTCGCACTGGTCAGCTACCGAGAGTGGCGGCGGGAGCGGTGGAGGTGGTGGTGACGGATTAGGTGGAGAGCGAGGCGGAGACGATTGCTTTCCGTACGTTTCGTTCACGGTGACGTTATAAAATATTTTGTAGAAAACAGAAAGACTCGCAAAGTATATGCAATGATACATTAAAAGAAATAGCAGCAATGCTCTAATAACTCAAGCATCTATCCTCGAGAAAATAATTTACCCAACGCACCAGCCGCGGAAGATATATATCCAGGACCGGCGTCTTCATAATCGCTACTCTCATAATCGCTACTTCCGGAATATTCAGACGATTCGTAATCCGACTCTTCTTCGTCCGCAGAATGGAATCCTTCCGAGTCCGATTCATTTTGATTCTTTTTCGCTTTCGCTCTTGGTGAAGGAATTGGTGATACGGGAGTTGGAATTCCCGTCGCTTTAGCATGCTGGGCCCGTGCTTGTTCAAACTGAACAGAAGGTTCACCTCGGTTGTAAACGAATTCCGCGATATTTTTCCCTTCCAAAACAACTCTCGGCATTCCTCCCGTTGAAGATACCTTCATTGTTTTCACCTTTGATGCGATTGGATCGTTCGGCTCCGTCAATGCCCCCTGCAACGCTTCTTCTCTCGATTTCTTGTACTTTTCAATATCGTTGTCGATATCGGATTCGAGCTTTTCGATGACTGCGTCTGCATCCGCGCCTCGAATGATTTCCATAGCAGCGTCCGCTAAGATGTAATTACTCGCGATTAAAGCATCATACACGCGAACCAAGTGCTCGAATTTCAGATTTCGATCTGATTTGTGCTTCATCGTGGCCGATTTATCGAATAGTTTCGCGCCTAATTGCTCCGCTAAAAATAGGTCTCTTGCAATTTCCTTCTCCAATACTAACACGTCTAAGGCTTGGGTCGATAAGCGAAGTTGCGCCAAATCTTCTTCGTCGTATTCAGAGCCAAATGACATACTTTCCGCGTCACGACAAGCTTTAGATAAGTGCTTTTTCGTCTCTTCAATGTGCACGAAAAGTTTCTTGTACAACGTCAACGTTTTGTCCACAGAAAGTGTGCTCGCTTCGTTCTTCAATCGATTGAGTATTTTATGAACAGCTCCGTACGTTCGCATGCCATATTCACCGTATACTTTGAATTGTTTACCTCTCCACTGTATGTGAGTAGCTAACGCGGTGTCACCTCCAGTCAGAAGAGGATCGCTCAGTTTCAAAAATTCCGTCGCTTCCCTTATGTTCGTCGAGTTCTCCACCTCTCTCTCCACCTCAGCTACTTCCTTCTTCACATCAATAACATCCTTTGCTTGTCTCATTCCCGTAGATACCATCAGCGCCACTTCTCTCGCACGTCCTTCGCAGTTCATCTTGTGCTCCGTCGGTCCTACTTTGCCGAGCAACTCGTAAATCTTCTTGGCTCGCGTTAACTCCCTCACCGCAACCGCGCCACAATTTTCCTTCATCGTATCGTTGAGATCCGCCACGCCGAGCATGTACGAGCAATACGCTTCGCTTTCTAACTTTAACTTTGCATCTCCATAGTGTGCACACGCATCTTTAAACTCTTTGGCATGTCCGCATGCTTTCTTTAAGCGTTTCTTTGCGTGCGCTCTCTTCACGGCGTTCATCGGTCCGCCCATCAAGTTGTCGTCCTTTAACTCGTTCGCTAATGCCCAGCACCGTTCACTTTGCACTAACGGTATCAGCAGATCTCGGGATGGATCTTGAATCATAAAAGCACCGTCATCTCCTCTCATTGGTTTCTTCTCGAACTTGTGTCTTTGTTTTTCGTTCCCTCCGCCTGGCGGCAAGTCCTTCTTGTGGCAGAAATTTTGGGAAGTTTTGTACAGCCTCCGAAGTCTGCGCGCGCAATACTGACGATACCGTCGATAGTCCCCGTGTCGTAATCCTTGCTCGCGATGAGAGACTTTCAAAATCTAAGGTTTAAGAAGAGTGGTAGAGTGGGATGATGGTAAAAAGTATCGTCAGTTTCATCTTCTGCATCACCATCATCATTCGAGGGGGAGGGAGGGGAGAAAGAGAAAACAGATCGAGAAAAAATGGGAGAAAGAGGACAAAACAAAAGAAAACAGCAGAACACGAGAGAGACTCACCTTGACGATATCGAGCGAGACGCCAGACGTTCTTTCGGGTTTCGCTTCGCCCATGGTCGCATCTTCTCCCATGATGAATGAAGGGTGTTATTATCGATGAGACTACTCAAATTCTGAGGTACAAAAACACGAGTTTCGCGAGTCTCCTTTTAACTCGAGTCTTTGCAACACTTTTACGTGGAAATTCAGGGCTTAACTAAGATGGAAAAAGAAAGAGAAAAAATGCGGGCAGTTTTGCCATTCTTCTACAAAACGAATACACAGAAATTTTCAGTTCGAGTACATAGGTATATATCTTAAGAAATTAAATTGCATTGATAGCCTTCAACATCGCCGTGTGCTTCGGGAACGGGTCGTCTTTGCTCTGTTGCATCGTCTGCGTGGACAAATTGTAGAAGAAGCCGTTTCTCCACTCAAACTCTTTCACCGCGGTTGGGAAGTGCGCAACAGAGTCCGCGTACGCTAATAATCGCTCCAAAGTTCCCGCTTCGAACGTGACGTCGTTAATATCCGCCACACCTTGGACGAGTTCCTTGATGAGTCCTTCGACTTCGCTCTTGTGCGTGGTAGCCACGTCGCCGACGGTAGCGCCGGGATGTTGGGCACCGACTAACATGAACGCAGAAATCCAGATTAACTTTTCAAGCATCGAAGCTCGATATTTCGCTGCATCTTTCACGTGACACGATAAATCACCGTTGTGAAATCTCGCGGCGACCTGGTCGCTCCACTTACCAGTAACGGCAGTTAATCCCTCCGGATTGACGCTCGTCACGCCATCCGTCGGTTTCTCTCCGAACTTGGCGACTGCGAAATAAATAAGCGCTTGCGTGTTCTTTTCCAACCCTTTCGACTGTAAGAATGAATCTAAGTATCCGTTTTGCATGAAGATCAAATCCTCGCGTCGATTAGCGGGCGTTTTCTCGATGACAGTCTCTAAAACATCGTTCCTTGTGCACACGAAAATTGGGCCAGAACTGGGCGAGGAAGGAAACTCGTCGTCTCTTTTGACGATTACGTCCCCTTCAACGCCCATATCGAACAACGCCTGTCCAACGCGGCCGCCGCCGATAATAATAGCCGGTTCAACTTTATTCGATGAGGATGCCATCACGGTTGCTGTTACTTTTCTTCCTCTTGATGTTCTTCTCACGGCAAGGTTGGAAGACTTTTTCGATGAAGATGATGATGCACAAATCGCTGCTCTCGTCGTCGTCGTCGTCGTCGAAGATGAAGACTGTTGAAGGACAGAAGGAGTAAATGCCATTTCTGAGCACAAAACTTTCTTATTCACAGGCGTGAACTCGAGCGAGTGAGTGAGATGTGGAGGAGACCGAGTGCAAGAGTGAGTGACAAAAGAGTTTCACTTTAAGGAGAAAAAAAAGATATCTGAACACGTGTTCGTTTTTGGCTGCAGCCGAGAGGGAGAGAGAAAAGGATAAAAACTACCGTGTGTGTATTTGGAAAATACGACTGTTCACGTATTTATTATTCAGCGTACGTCCCTTAAACGTTACACACAATTCAATGTCATCTTTGCAAATACGCCATTTCAGCCAAGTATAAACTACCGATAATACCGGCAGTATCGCCCCAGCGCGAGGGACCGATTAATTTTTCTAAACCTTTTTTCGATTGCACGCGGTCGACGCCGATGTACCCGCCGAGAAGTTCGTAGACTTTTTCGCGAATTTTCGGGAACAAAACGGTTCTTCGCATGACTCCGCCTGATAACACAATTTTTTCCGGACTAGCTACTAACAATAACGTGGCGCATAACCCTCCGAGATGGTGCGCACACTTTTCCCAAATGATATCGTCGTCCGAAAGTAGCTTCAACTCCTCGAGCGTGCAGTTCGCTCGTTTCGCCAGCGCGACTGAACTCGCCATGCCTTCGACGCACGCAGAGCCGTGGAACGGACACGTGCCTTCGAAATGATCATAAACTATATTTTCATTGTCATCGACTTTACTCTTTTCTGTGTTCGTTGGTGGTGGGAATTGCCACTTATCTGGCGTGTTGGAAATATGACCGGCTTCCGGGTGGAGTAAGCCGTGGACGGGCTTACTGTTTATAACCAAACCTACACCGATACCGGTGCCTACGGTGATGTACGCGCACGATTCTATTTTCTCTTCTTCTTCTTCTTTCTTTTCGTTATTCTTATTAGTATTATTATGATACGCAAACTCAGCCATCGCCGGCGTGTTGACGTCCGTATCGAAACCAATCGGCACGTCCGCCCATTTGGTATCTTTCCCGGCTAAAATTCCTAAAATATTTGTATCTTTCCATTGTAACTTGGGCGTCGTCGTGATGTATCCGTACTTCTCTTTCGTCTCGTTCAACTCGAGCGGTCCAAAACAAGATATCCCAAGCGCATCGAACGGGTACAATTGGTCTAATATCTCCTTCACTTTCTGCAACGTCTCCTCCGCGGAAGTCGTTGGTATCTCGAATCTTTCCTCGACGTGCGACCAATCGTCTCCGTCTTCGGAGAGCGCGACGACAAAAGTCGTGCCGCCGCCTTCCACGCCGACTCTTCTCCTTTTTCCCATCCTTTAGTGCGTGTATTATGTGTGTCGCGCGTGTTCGTGTTCAGTAGTAGTTTTGACGTTGATGATGAGCGCAGTAGTAGCTTATTAGCGAAAGAGGAAGAAACCCAAAACCAGTTTTGATGTGATGAGAACGAAAAAATGAAAAAATTTTGTTTTTTGAGAGTCTCCTTTCTCCTTCGTCTTCACTTTAGAATTTGCGCGTACTCGTACATATAAAACATGGGTAAGAAAGGAAAAGGCACCGGGTCTTTCGGTAAACGAAAGAACAAATCCCACACTTTGTGCAGAAGGTACGCGTTAGATATCGTCGTCATCGATCGGGTACTCCCGCGAGAGTCTCTTTCGGAAAGGAATCCGGATGATGCTCTTTTTTTCCTCCTTCTCCGCCTCTTTTTAAGGCGTCCGACGGAGATGCGTGGAGGGCTTTTTGTGATTTTGTCGCGCGCTCAGGATGCGCGCGCGAAGGTTAAGGAAGACAAAAGAGTGAATATTTGCGCGATGGAATAGTGTTTACGCGCGTATATTTCGCGACTTTGTGTTTCATCTTCGCGCGTGCGCGTGTGCGCGGGAGAGTTGGATTCGCGCGCACGCAAATCATCGCCCCCGAAAGCCCAAAATCTGTCTGTGGTTTTCACCGTCGGGTCATATATAAATCTCCCTCTGTCTCTTTTGTTTGTTTTGGTTTGTTACTGACGTTCATTCTCCTCCTTCTCTCGCGATGAAACAGATGTGGGCGCAGATCGTATCACATCCAAAAGTCGACGTGCTCGTCGTGCGGCTACCCAGCCGCGAAGACTCGTGGGTACAACTGGTCGGTGAAGGCTAAGGGAAGATCCACCACTGGTACTGGGAGAATGCGATACATTAAATCCTTGCCGAGACGATTCAAGAATGGATTCAGAGAAGGTACTGAAGCGACGAAGAAAGCGTCTGCTTAATGATTGGGGTTATAGTAGAGAGACTTTAGTAGCATATTTTGTTAATAATATATAAATATGGACGTCTCAACGCGAGACGCGGTTCAGCGAGAGATGAGTTTGACCAGAGCGAGTTTTCGCTCTCTCTCACTCTCTCGCTGAGCCGCCTCGAGCCGAGAGGTGTTCGTGTACCTAGTAGGAAACATATAAATCAACTTTTTCACGTGAACACGCGTGCGCAGAACATCGCGCTCCCTTCGTTCCGCGTGGATGGCCTTTGTTTGTGCTTTTTTTCACGTAACACGGCAAAACTATGTATGCCCATACTTTTGTTTCCTCAAAAATTTTCTCTCTTTCCTCTTTCCTCTGTCTGTCTTTTCTCAAGACGATTGAAAAATATTTTGGAAGTTGGAAGAAGTTGCTTCTGTCTGTCCGGAAACCGTCAAAATCGAAACGTCATCGCAAATATGTCTGCCTCACTCGCGTCTGCCTCGTCGTCGTTCTTTGCCCCGTCGTCGTCGCTCGTCGGTCGCGGGTCATCATCTAATAACAACAAGGAACGTGTCCTCGGGAAAAACTCCTCGTTCACCGTGCAGGCCAACGCAGACATGATGAAAGAAGTCGGCACCGCGGTGTTGTCTAAGGACTCGGTGAAAGCGGAGAGATATGTCGCATCGAACAGATTTAAGTTACAGAAAGGCAAAGGTCCGCAATTCGAGAAGAGATGGGCGGAGAGAAAAAGTCGACTCTCGAAACTCGATGGTTTCCGATTCTTCACCTTGATGAGACGAGTGAGCGAAGGAAGAGGAGATGAGGAAGAGAGCGACTACGTGTCGCTAACCATATGGAGCAACAAGGAGAACTTTGACGCTTGGAGAACGGGAGAGGCGTTTAAGGAAGCGCACGGCGGAGGGACTATCTTCGGCTTCGCAGAAATGCTGATCTCGTCGTTGATGGTTCTGAAAGGTGGACCAAAGCCCGCGTTTTATGACGGTTTAATGCCGTTATCGACGTCTCCGGACGCGCTCATCAACGAATGGCAACAAGCAGACGGGTGGAGATCTGTCGTGGCGGATGGTAAAACCCCATTAAAATCGGACGTGTACGTCGCAATGAATAGATTCAAAGTATTTCCAGGTTCCGAGGTTGCCTTTGAACAGCGATGGTCCCAACGTGAATCGGATTTACAAAACTGCGAAGGCTTTCAAACGTTCGTACTTTTGAGAAGAGACGCGCTTCAAGCTGACGACGGCTACAACTATTCGACTCTTACGGTCTGGAAAGACGAAGCATCTTTTCAAAAATGGCGCGAGGGGTCCAGTAAAAAAGCGCACGCAAAAGCAGACCAAGCTAAGCCGTTATTCGAGATGCCACCGAGTCCTATCTTTTATGAAGGCGTCTTGGCGCTCATCGATCCTCAAGGCGCTTAAATGAATACGAGTAGTAAAACAATTCATTGTAAATCCCACGCATGCTTAAACAGTACTATTAACTAAAAAGTCGTAAGCTATATATCTATTTAGACTAATTTCTATAATAATTGTTGAAGTTCAACTGCTCGTAGAGGCTTTCGGCATCATCCGATTCAGCGTCGAGGTTCTTTAAGATTTTCAAAACGTTTGCTCTGGCGACGGTGAATTTTTTCTCCATTCTTCTCATCGAGAGCTCGCGTAATTTTACTCCAACGTCACCTCCCTCTTCTTCTTCTTGCCGACGCACGTTTCCGAACTCAGTAGCAATGGTCAAGATAATTTTAATATGAGTCGATAAGAGCGACCAAGATGAATCCGGAGTCGCCAACGCGACTCGAGAAATGTTGTCCAAATACACTTCGTGAGCCAATTTTACATCATCGATGGATTGCGCGGAGTCATCGATGAACTCAAGTAGACGATTCCACTCCACCGACAAGATTTTCGTAGTCACAAACGTACGCAACGTCAGCACAAAATGTTTCAGCTCAATTTCGAGCGACGATGAGATAGATAAAGTTATTCCAGACGTGGAGGGCGACGGCTCTGTTCTCCTTCTATTTTCAGATGTCCATTGCGAGAGGACGCCATAATCCAACGAACGCTGCGCAAATCTCAGCTGCAAGAGATACTTGAACACTTCATTATATTTGGATAACGAAACTGCATCGCAAATTAAGCTCGCCGCGATAGCGTTGCTGTTTGTACTCAACGCAGCGTGGGTCTTCTTCTTTTGGTAAATGATGTTTAAATCCGTTAGCGCTTGAAGTTCCTCGCTTCCTTTATATTCGTCGTCGTCGTTATCTAGACTCGGACGTGCATAAAATACTTGAACTCGAAATTCTTCTCTTTTATTAGCAACTGATTCACGACTTCCAAACGTGCTCTCGTTCGTATGTTCGAGAATTGCGTCTCTTAACACTTCGGTCAAT
>JACLAB010014620.1_pt1 | contig 26445 bp, 17 predicted proteins | sample 8027921 | NCBI WGS metagenome assembly JACLAB01 (sample SAMN15725117, study PRJNA655200) | protist metagenome | isolation source: fluorescence activated cell sorting (FACS) single amplified genomes of... | place: USA: West Boothbay Harbor, Gulf of Maine | collected 2000-07-19
TCTTTACGAGGAGCATCCAGTTCTTTTCGGGTTCGCTGCCGGAAATCGGTAATATCTGATAGTTGTGCCCTATGCATTTCGTGAACGTTTTTGAAATGTGGAAGTAACTTTTTTCCCCTCGTGACGCTTATGAGTACACGTACTATGTTGTACACGTACGTGTACTGTATGTACACGTACATGTATTTTATCCCTACAAAATAGTGCTGCATGCGTGTACGACTGTACGTGTATTGTACCTTGGTAGTCGTGTACAGCTGAACACGTACACGTACAGTACGAAGGTACAGTATCCGATAGCCCATTTTATTTGGACAACTTTTTATAAAAAATGACGTCGTGTACAGCTATCGTTGTAGAGCTGCAGTTGTAGGGCCTAGACTACGGAGGTACAACGTTCTTTATTATAAACAGGCAGGGGAAATAAAATTTTATACTTGAACTTCGACAGTGAGTATAAATACATGAGTACAAGTGTTCGTTGTCCTTTTGATAAATAAAGAATTACCTTCGTACTCAAGTTATCATTGAGTGCAACAGTCATTCAGCCAAGAAATGAATAACTAGGGCACTAGAGCTAGCTAGGATACCTTCCTTTCGTGTGATACTAAGTTGTGCGATATGTACACGCATGACTCTGGAATATTTATTATTGTAGCTTATGTATGATATTGTTGTTTATAAACTATTTTGTTATGTACAGAATACTACATGAACTACCTTCGGTACAGATCTACACGCTTGGCTACTTAACAGTGCTACACGTGTACGAATACGTAGTAACCTATCTACGAAGGTACCTAAGAAGGCACCTTCGAAGGTAGCTATCGGATACTTGTACACGATAGTAGCTAGCTACCTTCGAAGGTAGCTACTAGCTAGCCTAGCTACCATGGGTTTTAATTAAAAATAGTGCAGTACTGTACGTGTATAAAGTTTAATACTATTTCTTCTGGGTAAACGTACGACGTTGTACGAAGGTACGTGTACAGTACGAAGGAACTGAATAAACACATTCGACGTACAGTACGTTGTACTTCCGGAAGTACGTTGTACACCTTTCTTTACTTGCCAAAGTCGGAAAAAAAATTTGAGTACGTCGTACTGTACACTAGGGCTACACTACTTCCGTACGATATCGCTACCACTATGAAAAATGCTACAGTAAGTGTACAAGTTACTGTGCTGTAATTTATACGACGGTAGTACCTTCGTATGTATGTAGCTATGTACGGAAGTACTGTACCTTCGAAGATAAAGATAAACTTATTATTGTGTGTACCTTCGCAATTCGTATAAAGTTGTTAGTATTATTTAGTAGCCATATTTCCGGAAGTATGATACTTCCGGCAGTACTCGTACCTTTTTCTGGCTGTATTCAGTACGTGTACAGCACGCGTACGTAGTCCTTATAAAATATTAAACTTCGTGCACACGTGTACAGCTGTACACGTACAACGTTGTAGTGTACTGTACGTGTACGTGTAGGATACATTCAAAATATGTACGAAAATATTTTAAAAAAGATACTGTACAGTAGTTGTACTGTACTGTAGGGCTACATGTACCCCATAAAGTACAACTTATTTGTACGAAGAACTATTAGCCCTACAGTACACGTACACGTACAGTATTTGGGCCTACTGCTACAGTACCTCTTTCAACTGTTCAACTGTCTCTACTCACTGGGAAAGTTATTACTCCGAAGGCGCAGTCTAAAGAGGCCCGTGCTCGCTGGCTTCTAAGCCTCGTGGATGACCGACGACGAGCTCGAAGACTACGGATTCGAATACTCCGATGAAGATCCCGATGAAGCTGACGTAGATGCCGAAAACCAGTATTATTTCGCGAAAGGTAAGTTGTCAAGTATACTGTCTATGTGCTCATCACTTCATTCCACTGAATTTTTGGGGCACACTTATTTCGTGAAACAGCTCTGCTGGAAGCAGGAAGTTTTAAAGATGCATTTGATGGTTTCTCGGCAGTATTAGTTATGGAAAAGGAGCCAGGCGAGTGGGGTTTCAAGGCTTTGAAACAGATCGTAAAATTACACCTAAAGCACGGTGACTATGAAGATATGTTGATAACTTATCGCCAGCTGTTGAAGTATGTCAGTTCTGCAGTTACTCGCAACTACAGTGAGAAGGTTCTCAACTCTATCATCGATGCAGTTAGTGTTTCGCCTAACGCAATGTTTCGTCAAGAATTTTATGAGACTACTCTGTGTACGCTTGAGGATGATAAAAATGCGCGTCTTTGCTTCAAAACTAATCTGAAGCTTTGTAACCTCTGGCTTTCAATGAAAGAGTTTGTTCGAGTTGGAAAGTTAATCAAAAAGCTGCACCAAGCTTGCCTGAAAAACGATGGGTCTTTTGATCAGCAAAAGGGAACTCAGATACTAGAAGTGTATGCTATTGAAATTCAAATGTATACGGAGCAAAAGAATAATAAGAGACTGAAGGAAACATATCTGAGAGCTTTAACTGTCACTTCTGCTATCCCACACCCTCACATCCTTGGAATAATTCGCGAGTGTGGCGGGAAAATGCATATGGCAGAACGACAGTGGGGAGAGGCAGCAACAGATTTCTTTGAATCTTTTAAGTCCTATGACGAGGCTGGCCAGTCTCGACGTATTCAGAGTCTGAAATACTTAGTTATTGCGAATATGCTGATGGAGTCTGATGTGAACCCTTTTGATGCACAAGAAACACGTTCTTTTCGTTCTGACCCTGAGGTAGTAGTCATTACTTCATTAGTTTCCGCATACCACCGGAATTCCATATCCGACTTTGAAGCGCTGCTCATCACCAATAACCAGCACATCATAGAGGATCCATTTATTCATGATTATGTCGAGGAGCTTTTGAAGAATCTTCGAACTCAGGTGCTCTTGAAGCTGATAAAACCATACACTCGTGTCCGCTTTTCGGTGATATCCTCAGAATTAAATATACCAGAAGTGGACGTGGAAGCATTATTGGTATGTCTTGTTCTTGACAGCCGAGTCGAGGCAGATATCGATCAAACGACACAGACAGTTGCACTTGGAGCCTACATGCACGCGTGTCGAGGATCACGAAATCGAGGCTGGGAAAAGTGGGCTGCATTTATAAAAGCTCACACAAGGATACAAACACTACGAATCAACTGAATATCTAGTTTATTTTGAGCACAATGTGGACGTGATTACTGCGTGGCTCACTTTCTCTTCTCAATTTCCAAATCATCGAATTAAGTCTCTCTTCGTTAAAGAACATTCTGACAGTTTCATTGAAAGCTCCTGTTGTGAAGAGACTCCAGTAGTTGTCTGTTCAAAAGAACGATTCGGTGATAAAAAATGCGAAAGTGCCTGAGTACGAAAGTGCTGTTTCACATTGTTCCAGTATGAGGTCTATGCACATTCAGGTTTGTTCCGTCGAAAAAATCAAAGCCTGTATAGTGGCTCTATGCCAAGAATGTGAAAACATTGCCTTAGCGATATAGCTGTAGCTTGGCAGAGAAACGTCCGCGACCTCTCCTGTTCACCGCCTAACACCTGCAAAAAGGAAAATATGACCACAGTATCAGAAATGAAATACTATAAAAACAGTCAGATACCTTGCAAGATCCATAAAATTCGTTGAACGTCACACATAGGCTGTACGTGTAGTCACAAAGTCGTGAAGGAAGAAGATCCTTATAATAGTTGACGGTGAGCTCTCAGTCAGGAGGAATATAACATGTCGACTGAAAAGGTACCTGTACTACTGACTCAACTACGTCGGGGAACTTCATAATCGTGAGAGCAAGCACTCTTTCAAACTCATCTTTCAGAACCTTGAGAAATGCATTAATTGCATGTTTTGAAGTGACTATGCAGTAGAAACACGCACCAAATCATTTATGCTCAGAGGCTCAAGGTCCTGGGAATGATAATTCCATCACGAGAAGGTGCCATAAAGGTATAGTCAACTTACCTGTGTGTGAGCACGCTCCAAGAGGGAGGAGATACGTGCATGCGTGTATAAGAGATAGACCGCAGTGTTGCCCTGAAATTGTATCCGTGTTTCGTTGACAAAATAGCTGCAATACAATCTTCAAAATCATTGTACCTTAAGGTCCAGCATGCGTTCATATGAAAATGTGTAGTTTGTTAAGCTTCAAGAAAACAGAATTAGACTGCACGGAAATTTTACAAAAAAACTACTAGATAACAACCGATTATTATGAAGATCCGCATATTTAACTGCTGCCACACCCATAATACGTGACGCATCCTAGTTGCAGGGCCATTTCTCAGCCACCATTAGTTGCCGTTAAAAAAAAGTTCAAAAATGACAAATATATATGAATAACTGAGAACTTACCTCTAGTTCGTCATCACTTAGAGTGCTTTCTCTTCCTCGCAAGCTATCTAAGCACCGAGATTGTGCTTCGCGCAAAAGGGATTTCAACGGCACGGTGTCTCCTGATCGGGTGCGAAAACGTTTGCCGTCAACCCCCTATAAATGTAAGATAAGAACGAGGGGGTGTTTTGACGAGGAACACGCAATACACCATAACTAGTCCAAATCCGACATGATCCAAGCTGACATTCCCCTGTAAAAGCAAGCTGAAAAAAAACCTGATCTCAAAATAAAAAAGGCTCGTACGTTCTCTCGTTTTAACCACCCTGCACGACTAGCTGCGTCAAAAATGGCGTCGAAATGCTGTTGTGAAAGCATTTCAGTCCCAATGAAAACATGGCTATTTTAACCAGTGAACTACCTTCTTCTGACCGACATCAGTTACATATATTATCCAGTCAGCGCAAAGATCGCTGATGCGCTGTTTAACGAGGAGCTCAATTGAATGATTCGTAGTCTTCTCTAAATGGAAAAGTTGTATGCGAGTAAAGAGAGAAGAAATACCTGCCACAAAGCAGCAAGGTCTGTGGAAGCATAATTAAAGCTCCCATTACTCTTTCTGCAGATTAGAGGGGAATCACTGCCATCTGCGAATATGCACAATGCTCCGTCACTTTGCACGGCTATTTCTTTCTCAATTAGCTCACTGAGCACGTCAGGGATCAAATAATTATAATAGCTTTCTCCGCGTTCCAGAATGTGAACATCCAATAGCCGATATATTTCCTCGAAATCTTGTCGACTAACCTGAAGATTTAGGTCGAAAATCGGCATTTCAAGTTTATTCCAAGAGAGAACGCAGATCGTAGTCACCTCGCAGATATCGGTCCATTTTTCTTTTAAATGTTTATCACCAGCTTGTAGGTGCACCACAGCTGCCCGCGCACGTTTCTAGTGTAGAAGTGGTGAATATCTTCGAGGAAATCAGAAAATGAAACAAAGGAACCTTGAAGTCTTCATCAGAATCAAAACGTATTTTCGATTGCTGAATTTGTAAAGAGGATCAGTTGGTGCGATCTTCCACAGAAACACACAGGTGACTCACCTTGTACAGCTCCTGGAGATTTTTTACCTCAAAGTCGGACGATTCTGAAATATCCTCGAGATGAGCAAGTAGCATTCCAAACTGAGTTCCCCAGTCTCCAACGTGATTTAACCTAAAAAAAATGGCCCAAAACAATAAAATGCTTCTGCTGAAAGAGTACAAGAAACTACATTCTCAGCTCACCGTATAACTTCAACACCGACGAATTCAAGTGCTCGACAAATTGTCTCCCCAATAATTGTGCTTCTCAGGTGGCCAACGTGCATTTCCTGCACTAAAATAAGGATATGTCAGAATGATGTTAGACCAAAAGTAAACGAAACACCGCCATCAATACACTTTCCTTGGCAATATTCGGTGAAGAGTAGTCCACGACTGCCCTCTTTGCAGTGAGTTTTCTGAACTTGCGAGTGGTCTCAAAAGTTCCATCTGGGTTACAGTGTTGGTGTTTGTCAAAGAATAAAAATAAATCGGGGAGTTGCTAACCAGCTGAACAATGAAAAACGCGGAGGGCTTCTTGTGCAAGAAATTCACGTGAGAATGTAATATTTATGAATCCTGGGCCGGCAACCGCCAACTTCTCAAAAAAACTGTTCTCCGCTGGTATTGCCTTTGAAATGTATGACAGTCGATCTCCAGATGAACTTTAACATTGACAAGCAATACCTGAATTATTGCCTCTGCCAAAGAGCGAGGGTTCTTGAAGCGAGTATCTCCTCTATCCTTGAGTTCAGCAAAGATCTTCATAGCGCTGTTACACTGCGATCCATGGAGAGAAGGCAAAGCATGAAATCAACCTCTGAAGCTTAGGAGAAGTTTGCCTGCCTGGTAGTCCCCTAACGCTCTATTAGAACACTCGGCAATTTCAAAATCTAGTGACGACTCTCCAGGAAACACTACATTGCCTGCCTGCGAAAACATCAACTTCATCGTAGAGCGCAGGCTATCTCCACCTGTCGAAATTATAAGGGTAAACTCAGTCACACAAAATGGTTTGCGACGCTGCATAGTTCTATAAAACGACCGTACCGGTGGAAACAGGAGCCGCAATTTCAGAGAATCTCGCACGCGGATGATATTTACGTGGCCGAGGTAGATTTCCGCGTCGGGGACGATTCGCTTGACCCAACTGTTGCCGAACTGAAGCTATTCTGAACATGTCTATCGACGAGGAGTGCCTCTTATAAAGGTGTAAACTGCGCGAGTTACAGAGCGCCCTCGCACTCATAACTATTCTATATGAAAAGATATTGATTTTTGATTTGATTGAGTTTCGTCCAGCGTCACTTCCTCAATGGATCAAAGGGAAAGCAGTTGAATCCAGATAGATTCAAGTGAGGCGGAATCGTAAACGACAGTATAATGTATAAATTAGGGCTAATCGTTTATCATTGTTGTACGTGTACGTGTACGCACGGAAGTACGAAAGTACGAGGTACTTTCGTAAGGTACAGTACGTGTACACGTACAGTATCTAATACCGAAGTATCTATCTTCGAAGGTACCTTCGAAGGTACTTTCGAAAGTATTAAATAATGTTGTACAAGTAGGGCCCTACGAAAGTACTTGAAAGAGTCTTGAAAATAGAATACCTTCGTACGAAGACATGAAATCCATTTGATATGCAGTCTTATCTGTACGTGTACGCGTGTACGCGTAGCCCAACATGCGCGTATTTTCATAGTCGTGATATCATAATCAAATGTTTATTTTATTAGCAACCCGTACGGAAGTACGAAAGTACTTTCGTACCTTCGAAGGTAGCATATCTAGCTAGATACCTTCGAAGGTAGATAGCTAGCTAGATACCTTCGAAGGTACGTACTTATTTTTAGATATTCTAGCATATCTATTATCTAAGTAAAAAGTACCTTCGAAGGTAAGTTGTACCTTCGTACAACTTAATATCCGATATCGTACACTACTGTATAAAATAAGATTATTTAACGCGTATTTATTATTATTCTGACTTTATTCTGCATACTGTACGTGTACGAGTATTGCAAAAAAATTTATCTGGCTCTTTTTTCGGTTCTATCCAGCTCTTCTCGCGTACTTCCGGTTGACCGGCTTGACCGATCGGATTTGACCGAGGGTCGCATCTTCACCGGTCTGACGATTCAGTCGCCCTTTCGTCTACGATCAGAGTTCTGACAGTTTTACACCTCTCCGCGAGGTCTGCGTGTTCGCGCGGCCATAGCGTCGGGGAAAGGCCGTAACATTCCTCGGTACAGTGAGAAGAGTTCTTCGTCACATCGCGGGGCATCGATTGAATTAAGAATACTGTGCCACTTCCCGTAAAGTAAACGACGTCAGCGGCGCTTATATGTCAAAGGTGGCTCTGCAAAATCTTTCTTGAATGAGGAGAATTTTTTTTTCCACCAGCCCCCGAAAACGCGATGTTGAAAGTTGCGTCCGGCCCTGTTCGAGCGCTGATTACGTCGTGATCATCACAGCGAGCGGTGTGATATTTTTGCATGCTTCGACGCATCGTGGTATTTCGAGTAAATGCTTTGCTTGCGACGTCGGCGTTCGTGACGCTCCCGCGACTCCAGCAGCGCGCGAACGCCCGTGGGCACCCCTTTCAAACGACTGAAGTTTGAACGGAGCTGCGAGTACGGAGTACGCGCGCAGCGGAAGCGTATGGGTATTTGCAATGAAAATGCGAGAAGCGCTGGATCAACCAAAAAAAGAATTGGCCTGGACGGGCTGTAATATCATGATATTGAAGCATTTTCCACTATCGCCCACGCCTCTTTCATCTCTTCTTTCAAGAACATGTCGTGGTACAGACAAACTGGGCACACCCACGTGCCATCATCCTTGAAGTGTTTCGCGCGCGGGTGTTCGCGCGTACCTTCGAAGGTACACTTTTGTACGTGTTTTAGTCACGAGTACGTTTTTTTGCTGGTTTTTTTCGAATTACGTGGAGGACTACATGTACACGTACTGTACTGTACACGTACACGTATAGAATACCTTAAAAAATACGAAAGTACTTTCGTACTTTCGTATACCTTAAAAAATACTTTCGTACCTTCGAAGGTACCAACCGCTTACCAACAAACCACTTGGACCGTGGTAGAAAGCGTCACCTGCAACAAAGCGGCTGTTTATCCTCGGATTGTCACTTGATTCGCGATATAGACACATTTCGACGCGTCGTCTTCGAGCTTTCGTTGGCTGGGCAGCCTTCACGTCACAGTTGCGACCCTGCTTTCAAACCCAACGCACGGTCGCCCTTGCTCCAACTGCGGCGGCAAGTCAGTATCACGGACGTGCACCCACTATGAGCACAAATCTTCAAGCATTCGATTATGATCTCGTGGTTGTAGGTGGCGGTTCTGGCGGCCTCGTACGTGCCCCCGACTTTCCCCCCAAAAAAACCCTTCTGTTTAGTTTGAACGTTTTGGAAACAATTTCTTGTCAAACTGTGATAATCCAGAAGATATCACCAGAAACATGTTTTTTTTCTCCCCGTGACATCAGGCTACTGCTAAAGAGGCTGCAAAGCTCGGCGCCAAGGTCGCATGCCTAGATTTCGTGAAGCCATCCCCAGCAGGAACAAGTTGGGGGCTTGGCGGTACCTGTGTCAACGTTGGCTGTATTCCCAAGAAATTGATGCATCAGGCTGGAATTTTGGGTGAATCCTTCTCAGATGCCAGAGAATTTGGTTGGAAATTAAGGTCTGATGGCCATGATTGGAGTAAAATGGTGAACGGTATTCAAGACCACATTGGATCTTTAAATTTCGGGTATCGTACTGCGCTACGAGATAATAATGTAACCTACATAAATGCTTTCGGGTCTTTCATCGATGAACACACCATCACGGCGACCAAGAAGAACGGTAAAGTCGACAAAATAACTTCTGAAAGATTTGTGATTGCTGTCGGTGGACGTCCAAGTTACCTCGACGTCCCCGGTGCTCGTGAATGTTGCATTACTTCCGACGATGTCTTTTCTCTTCCAAAACCACCAGGCAAGACACTATGTGTTGGTGCCTCATATATTTCGCTTGAGACAGCCGGGTTTCTCACAGCTTTAGGTTATGACACCACTGTTGCTATCCGCTCTGTCCCTCTTCGTGGCTTTGACTCTGAAATCGCCGAAATGGTAGTAAGTCATATGGAGCGTCATGGGACCAACTTCATGCGTGATTCCCAGCCAGTTGCTTTCGAGAAGGCTGCCGATGGTCAAATAAAAGTATCTATTAAGAATACTGTCTTTGGCTCTGAGTTTGCTGCTGTTTTCGACACCGTGATACTTGCTGTTGGTCGCATGGCCGTGACTGAAGGGCTTAATCTGGCTACTGCTGGAGTTCACGTGAACCCTAAAAACGGCAAGATCCCAGCAGTTGACGAGGTGACTAACGTGCCGCACATCTTCGCAATCGGTTGGGAGGAACTTGTTTTATGTGCATTACTCTTGACGTGTTTGATCTACCTTTTGTATTCGATATAATACTCCTTTGGAATTTATTCGCCATCGTCGACCCTTGCTTTTGGAGACGTGTTGGACACTCGTCAAGAACTTACGCCTGTTGCAATTAAGGCTGGTGTTCGTTTGGCGCGGCGCCTTTATAGTGGAAGTACTGAAAAAATGGACTACAGTCTCGTGCCAACAACTGTCTTTACCCCACAGGAATATGGTTGTATAGGCATGTCCGAAGAACAAGCCATCGAAATGTACGGCGAAGAAAATGTGGAGGTATATCATTCGTATTTTAAGCCACTCGAGTGGACGATAAATCATGAGGCGCTTGATGGGGTCGCACACCGTGAAGACAACTCGTGCTACTCCAAGCTCATCACCAACTTGTCGGATGATGAACGTGTCATTGGATTTCATTACATTGGGCCGCATGCTGGTGAGGTGACACAGGGATATGCCGTTGCAATGCGAATGGGTGCCAAGAAGAGAGACTTTGATGGCACCGTAGGTATACACCCCACTGTTTCAGAGGAGTTTACCACTCTTTCGATCACAAAACGCTCAGGTGTTGATGCTGCTAAAAAAGGGTGCTGAGGATAGATAGCTGCTGAGTTATCCACAACAGTATCCGGCAGATACATAATCTGTGTTCTGGTTGTTGTGGTAACTCAGCAGCAAATAATAACTCGTGTACTTCAGAATGTCAAATTCCTTGTGACAAATAAAGGTAATATTTGTTGCGTTATTTTGAAGTTGAAGAACAGTGAGTGGACTGTGAAGGCAGAATTAGAAAACGTGTAGCGCGTAGGTTCAAGCCTGATATTCCCAGACAAACTGTATTAAGAGCATTCCTGAGTTGATATATCGTTGCAAATTCGTTTCTTTCAAATCCCTGTGCTCGCTACCGCTAAGTAAAAAATATCATAAACACCAACGTTCGGACCCATTTATCGAATTCCATTTCCGCACTTGACTGTGTCGCCACAGTGACAAGTTGAACAATGCATGCCATCATCGCTACATGAAATGAAAGTTAAGAGAGCATTCCAACCGCGCGCAGAAGATTCAATTTTATTCCCTTATGTGGGCCATACACAAAAAATGGATCAGTCAGCAGTCCTTGATCACCAATACCTCGCCATTTTTGCAAAACTGGCTTTCTATTCTGGAAACAGGTAATGGAGTGCTCGCCATGATATGAACCGACACCACTCTCTCCTACCCCACCAAAAGGCAGCGCCGCGTGGCCCGCGTGGTATACCACCCCGTTTATCGTGACACCCCCCGCTGTCGTGTTGTCTAAGATGATCCGCTGTTCAGTGCGACTTGTAGAGAAGATGTATAGAGACAACGGCTTTGGGCGAGTGCGGACGTGTGCAACTGCTGTTCGCAAGTCATCATAGGGAATTACACAAAGAATAGGGCAGAACATCTCTTCAACCATAAGATCCGAGTCCCAACCGCAAACAACGACAGTAGGCTCAACTCCATTGGCACTTTGAGACCCATCCCCACAGACAAAATTTTCACCCCGAGTACCCACCTTCCCTAAAAAACTCGTGACTCGATTCAAAAGACGGCGTTCACTCGTGCTACCACCTTCACGCCCCCGGCAGCTCGTGCCCTCAGCATCGGCTTTATGTATTAGCACATCGATCCAATGCTGCAACTCCATAGTAAACTGGTGAAGCACTGATTCATGACAAACTACATATTCTGGCGCGATGCACTGCTGGCCAGAGTTGAGGTTACGGCCCCAGATGCACTGCTTTGCAGCTATTGAAATATCTGAAGTCTGGGTGACAAATACTGGATTCTTACCCCCGAGTTCGAGGGCGCATGGGGTCAAATTCTCGGCAGCACGCTGTGCGATGATTGACCCCACCCTCGTCGATCCTGTGAAGAAAATGAAATCAAACTTTTCTGCAAGTAACGCCGACATCACGTCGACTCCGTCACCCGGTATGTTTGGTCCCACCACGGTAACCAACCTCGGGTCAACATAACGCACGAGAAGATCAGTCAGTAGACGAGATGAAATCGGGGCATCCGTGCTTGGTTTGAGGATGACATTGTTTCCAGCAGCAATAGCACCAGCGATAACCCCACTTGTAAGTAAGAAAGGATAGTTGAAAGGTCCAACGATCAGAACAAGCCCATAAGGTTCCTTTTCGATCCATTGAGAACTTGGGAAAGTGAGCAGCGAAAATGCCCCGACCCTCTCGGGGACAGTCCAACGATATATATGTTTAATGAGCTTGCGCAGTTCGCTTTGCACGAGCAAGAAGTCGTAGTACAAGGTTTCACCAGAAGGTCGACGTAGGTCTTCCCACACTGCGTCTAGGATCACACGTTCGTTTTCAGCCACCATGCTCAACAAAGCCTCAAGGTTCGCGCGTCGGCTTTTGATGGACAGAGTACATCCAGTGTTGAATGCGGCTCGCATCTCCGAAACAAGTGCGATGACACTGAGAATCCCAGGAGCGCTCGTCTTGCCGACCACGTTCCAGCGCTTGCGAACCTTCTTCAAGTCGGCGTCTTCCGACACGAAGTAATTCTTGTGCACAGACCAGACAGAGGGAAAATAACGATAAAACACAGATGTGCACGTGAGACCGCCGAGCAGGCACGTTGCCGCGATGAATCTGCAGGCTTGCGTCATCAGGTATTTCCCCATCCCAGTTTACGTGCTAAAAGTTGTTGCGTGCGAAGGAACCTTCAGGTCCAGAAGGAGCCTCGTTCAGCACCGGAACGGAAGTACGCAGGGCTACGTGCTTCTGCACTTCCGTATCAGCGCCTCTGGCTTGGGCCGTCCGTCAGTTGGGAGAAGGGAATGGGCACGGCGCGGTGGGGTATTTCTAAAAATCGTACGAAAGTACGGAAGTACGGAAGTACTTTCGTACAACTACACGTACATGTGCTCCCGTACGTGTACACGTTCAAAGCACATGAAGTTTTTACGTACAGTGTGATACAAAGGCTACACACTACGAACGAAGGTACATACAGTATTATTTTTATGTTCATATATATAATATACCCTGGTATATATATACCGTACGTACTATACTACTATGTACGAAAGTATGATATAAAGTACTTTCGTATAAACTAACTAACGTATTATATATGTTCTATCATAATAGTACGAAAGTATGATACTTTCGTAGCACATAGCTAATACTTTCGTACATACAGCGATAGTTGTACTTCCGCATTATATGATACTCTTGTAGTCAGCATAAATTATTCCGTCCCTTTCCGGCGAAAAGCTGAGAATTTTTCCTATGGGCAATTGGAGAGGCGTGATTTTCTTATTGTAGCCCTATGGGGAAATTCCTCTATGGGGAATTTGTTCGGTTTGCGCGAGCGCGCGCGCGGGCGCACGCAGCCGCGCTCACGCCTGGTGTACGAACGCGCCCGCCGCGTCTCGACTCGTGAGCCTCGAACGCGTCGCCTGGAGGACGCGGAGAGCTCGCCACCCTCAAAACACTGCGCTCCCCCCGCGCGGAGGGGGGGTTCGAGCTGGGCTGACTGCTGGCGCGCTCGTTTTTGTGCGCGTTCCGCGGGAATCGTGAAATCACTACTTCGCCGCCTTCCGGCAATACGCGCGCGCGTTTCTTCACGGTAAGAGCTAATGTTTTCGCGCGTCATCGCACGCATCGCGGTGTTCTTCGCACTTTATCTCATTTTTGCGACGGCGTTCGCGAGATCGCGGCGACGTGAGCGGCGGTTGAAGCGCGGAGGGTGGAGGTACTGTGGTAACTAAGAATGGATCGGTATGGTAATTTTGGCCGTGGACAACTTTTCCCACCTGCTGAGAACAGTCTGTACTGTACGTGTACATGTATTCGTTGGGCCCTTCTGTACATGTACGAGTAGGCTACACGTAACCGTTTAACCGTGTACGGAAGGCGTTCAGCTACACGTAGCTATTTATATCATAGTTTCGGTCGATTTGGCTGAGCAAAACTCAAGGCAGAAGGGAATGATTCCTGTATTTGACTGTCATCCTTCGTCATGCACGTTGCAGTAAATTCGGTGATTCCGTCCTATCTTTATGTATTAGACTACAAAAACAAATCAACTAGCGGCTGCTCACAACTAAGCCATGCAACGTTCAGGAGTGCGAAGGTTGTGACTCCCCCTTCTGTATTTACCCAGAGGGTAGCCGTATGTGCACACACTCTTCAAAATCACACGCATCTTTCCTGCACTCGTGCTAGACGCGCTCCAACCAAAGTAGCGTGCGCCGCCAATATTCACACTGTCGGCGGGGACAAGACCACGAAGTTCTTATTTGGAATTTTGTGGTTTTTTGCACACCAGCTTATTGGAGTCGGCAACGATGTCATTATGAAGTACACAGGCAGCACCCTAGGCGTTGCTCAGGTGGTCTTTCTCCGGTTCGCCTTTGCAACTCTCACGATGCTACCTGTCATGATTGTGTCAGGCATGAACTCATTCAAAACTGAGCGTGTCCATTTACACGTAGCAAGGAGTTTTCTTCTGGCCACTGGTATTGCACTCTACTGTCAAGGGCTAGCCATCGCTCCGATTGCTGTTGTTACTACTCTTAACTTCACGATACCACTTTTTACGCTGGTTATGGCACGCGTATTCATAAAGGAGAAAGTCGATGCCATCAGGTGGATCAGCACTATCGTTGGTTTTTCAGGTGTCGTCATAGTGGTTCAACCTGGAGGTTCAGGTTTCGACCCCATGTGGTTATGTGTGCTACTCTCTGCTGCTATGTTTGCTGCCCTCGACGTGCTCAACAAAGTTTTTGTCGGGAAGGAGTCTTTTTGGTCGATGATATTTTATACTGCCCTATTTACTTCTCTCATTGCTACTATTCCTGCGCTCTTGTCCTGGGTTGCACCGACAGGTTTTCAGCTCTGCCTACTCGCCATCCTTGGTGCAGGGGCTAATCTGCTTTTGTTTTGTCTTTTGAAGTCGTTCAGCCTCCTAGATGCTTCTGCTCTTGCGCCATTCCGATACACCGAACTCATGTGGTCAGCGGCGGTTGGTGCATGGATTTTTGGCGAAATTCCTACTATGGCCACTCTCGTTGGGGCAGCAGTTATTATCCCTTCGACATTGTATGTTGTGTGGGCTGAGAATGAAAAGACGAAGTAGATACTGGTAATACTGACTACTGACTTCTTATTCACCTTAGCTCATCAGAACAATTTATGCTCTCACGAGCAGACTGCACGATTGAACAAGGTAAAACTCGGGAAACCCCCCTTCGCGAGTCTCAGAATTATGCGCCAGTAGAACAGACAGGGGAAGTGCGCAGATTATTCCATTAAAACTATAGATGCAAGCTCAGAAGCAACACCAACAATCAAACGGACACTTACCTGGAGCTCTAGATTGTTCCTCTGAGGGGATTTGGCCACATGAGAGATCACTAAAGTTTCCAAAAGATTTGTATACTGGCAAACCTTCCTCGAACCTTCGTGGCTGAGCAACAGGAGTCAGGTTGATATTGACTTTCTTCCTGGACATTCCAATCTTCCTGTGAATCTCGCCGAACGGTTTTGAATTGCGTTTTCGCCTTCCTTTCCGCCGCACTGAATTTTCTATACAATGACTGACAGAGGGCTCTGTCGCTGTCGTTTTTCTTACAGTGAAAAGGACGTCAAAGTCGAAATGATCCCCGACGTCAGTCACAGAATCCGGAGCACCTTCACTACATTCGCCGCCTGTCCGGTGTTCGCTGACAGTTGACTGACCACCGACATCAAAGTGAGCTGTACTTTTCGTTACTTCTCCGCTATAATCCAAATAATCTCTCATGTTGGTGCAGTTGGATATGGCAGGACTCCACAGGAATCGACTCGACGAAAATATCTATTAAGTAGCCCTACTGTACACGTACACGTGTACACGTACGTACACGTACACGTACTAATAAGTACGAAAGTACGAAAGTAGTATCTATTTTCGAAAGTATGAATATCATATTTCCGGAAGTATGATATGTTGTTTTACTGTAGCCCTATCTATTTCCGTACTTCCGTACGAAAGTACTGTAGGTAATAAGTACTGTACGGAAGTACTTTCGTACTTCCTTCCATATGTACTATGTACCTTCGTAGCTAGCTAGCTACAGTGTGTAGCTGTGTACGAACTACGAAGGTACTTTCGTACTTTGTAGCATTGTACTTTCGTACTTTCGTATGATACTGTACAGTACCTTCGTTCATTATTCGTGCGGAACGAAGTACGGAAGTACTTCCGGAAATACTTTCGTACCTTCGAAGGTACTTTCGTACTTTCGTACATACAAGGAAGTACTTCACTTCCGGAAGTACAAAAAAAATCGTACGAAGGTACGAAAGTACCTCGAAAGTAGCTCGCTAGTAGCTACGTAACTTCGAAGGTAGCTAGCTAGACTAGCTTGTAGGGCGAAAAATACGTAGCCCTAGCTAGGCCATAGTACATGTACACGTACGTGTGGGTAGGCAGATAAATACCTTAAATATAATATACGAAGGTTTTTGTGTACTTTCAAATTCAACTAACGTTAATAGTTGTATGCAGATATCTTGCTTCGTAGGGATCGGATACATACATACATACGAAAGTACATAGCCCTACATATTTACATACTTTCGTACTATTTAGCTGCATGCAATAAATGCATAATGAAGAACGTTTCAAGAGGGCCCCGGCCCTGTACAACACTTTATACTGCAGGGCTGAATGTGTCTCCTGGCTAGATTGTCGTTCTTCCTTCGAGCGGATGGAAGTACTTCCGGAAGTATCATACTTCCGGAAGTACTTTCGTACTTATTACTTCCGTACAACTTTATGAGATACCTGCATTCAACACGTCAAAAACAGACGTCAAAAGCGGACGTCTAAAGCGGAACTCGAATCGTGTTCCATTTCAGTTCGGTAGAAAAGGCCTCGTGAATCAATGCGAAACTTCGTGGACGTCGACCCATGTACGCACAGAACATGTCCACGAAGTTTCGCATTGGTTTACGTGGTCCGGTCGACACTGTGCGCGCGCGCGTGGTTACGCCTCGATCAAGCCTCCTATGAAACTCCTCTGATCAATTGCCCGTTTTCATCGGTTACCAGTCGACGTCGAAAACAAAACCATGTAAAGACTGTCCTCGCGAAGACATTTCACTCCACAGTAATAGTACACGTACAGTACTGTAGTCCTGCTGCGACGTTTTATTTAGTCTTTAAGTAAGCAAGCAAGCAAGGTACGAAGGTACTGTACAGTAGGCCCTAGCTAACAGTACAACTACGTACCTTCGAAGGTACTTTCGTACATATCAACATAATATTTTTATTTACGGAAATAATAAAATATTAAAATTGTACTTTCAGTACTTCCGGAAGTACACGTACGTACAGTACATACAACGTTAGTTGTAGCCTAAGTAGTACGAAGGTAACAACTTAGTACTGTATGTAGTACGTAATAGTTGTAGTTGTGTATGTCAATATCGATAGATAACATATTAGATACGTACAGTACATCCGGAAGTACTTTCGTAGTTGTTAATTTATTACGCGTACGTAGCTACGTACAGTACGACTAATAACAATAAATATCATACGAAGGTAAAACGGAATAATGAATGAAGTACGTGCGTGTACGTGTAGTTGTACATACACTTAGTCCCGGAAGTACCTTCGTACACGTGTACACGTATGATATTATGTGTAGTTGTGTACTCCCGGAAGTACTTTCGTACATGTACACGTAGTGTACACGTACACGTTACTTCCGGGAGTACTTTCGTACGAAAATACTTTCGAAATAAAGTATTTCCGGAAGTACAACGTTGTACAGTACAGTACTTTCGTACGAAGGTACGAAAGTACAACGCAGGGCCTACTGGCCTGGCCTACCTTTATTTATTTGAAGGTGGTCACTCACTTACGGTACAGTACTTCTGAGAAGGCGTCCACACGTTGATGTCAACGAGTATCAACGATGATTTTTCAAGAGGGCCCAAATGCCCAGGTAAGTACTTTCAAAAAATTATTTTTGCGCATCTTCAAAAAATTAAGTTTGCGCTCTCCAGGAACAAACAGCGAGGCGGCGGGCAATGCCGTAGCTTGTGCCGGTTGTCCAAATAAGGTAAAAAATTACTTTTTTTTGCTTTGATTCGCAGTTGACAAGTTGTTCTCCTCGGGAAATTCCCAGGAGGCGTGTCAGACAGCTTCGACGATAGATCCCGATGTTCTAGCTATTAGGCACAGGCTGGCGAACGTGAAGCATAAAATATTGGTTCTCTCAGGCAAAGGCGGCGTTGGTAAGAGTACGTTTGCTACTCAGTTGGCGTATGGTCTGTCTGCCAGAGGAGCAGAAGTTGGCTTACTTGATATCGATATATGCGGGCCCTCAGCACCTATAATGTTCGGCCAGGTTGGCCAAGATGTGCACCGATCAAACAGCGGTTGGTCCCCTGTATACGTGAAAGAAGGACTCGCAGTGATGTCTATAGGCTTTCTTATGCAGAATCCAGATGACGCAGTTATCTGGCGAGGCCCACGCAAGAATGGTCTTATCAAACAGTTCTTAACAGACACTGAATGGGGTAATCTTGATTTCTTGATCGTGGATGCGCCCCCTGGAACATCTGATGAACATCTCAGCATCGTGCAGTACATGAAACTTGCAGGGATAGATGGTGCACTTGTGATAACAACACCTCAAGAGGTGGCACTAGCAGACGTCCGCAAGGAAATTAATTTCTGTGCTAAAGTTGGTGTGCGAGTTCTCGGTGTTGTTGAAAATATGAGCACCATGATTTTACCCGTGGAAAGTGTGCAACTGAAGTTTATTTCTGGTCCAGACGGCGATGTAACTGAACAAGTTCGTAAAGTTCTTGCATTACATTTTCCCTCTCCTGAAAACGAGGTTGCACCGAGTAGTTTGTCTGCACAAGTTGATATATTTTCTTCAAATCTTGGTGCAGCCTCTAGAATGTGTAAATGGGCGGGTGTGCCTTTGCTTGGACAGGTTCCCCTTGACCCTGCCATCGCAACAGCAACAGAGCGGGGTTGTTCTCTTTTTTCTGATGAAGTTGGTGGCCGAAACCAAAACATACGCAACTTAAGCTTGGGAATAAGCCCAGCGTCGTTTGAAGCCATGAAAACGATTCTGGACAATGTGATTTGTGCTATTTCTGAAGTTCAAAGCGACGTTTTCAAGACAGGACAGTTGTGAACTTTTTCTTACTCAGTCTATCCAAAAGGTGTACGTTCGGTGTCTTCATCACACTTAAAGTCATAAAGTGGGTCAAGTAGGCCACAAGGTAAAACGTGTCTTCTACGAGCACTGCAATTGGGTAGGGCGGGCCGTGATCGACTTTCTTCTTGCCTCGTGATGTGATTTTCAACAAAAAAATGGGGGACAGCGGTTTCAATTTCGAATCTGCCTGCTGCCTGACGCCTACCTCTCGTTTCAGTGGCACCCCTCTCACCAGGTTGATTTACAGTGGTACGTGCGGTGCACTGATGAGTTTCGCGGTGGTTGACATGGTAAGGACTCGAGGGAACTTGCTGCAAACTGCGTTTGAATGCAGGATGTAAGTCTAGTAGTTCTGGTAGAAAGGATACGCGTGGTTAGAGTGGCATCTATGTCATTTATGTCATTTAGAGTGGCATCTTTGTCATCTATAGTATAGACGTTTGGTTAGAGTTGCAGATGAAAGAGTATATATTTCTTCAAAAAAAAAATCAGGGAGCAGTCATCTAAGAGAAGAACTGAATGCGGACGGCTGGTTGGTGACAGTTGGATGATGCGATACAGAGAGGTGGCGTAATTTTTGGACTCTCGGCGCATTTTACTGTGCTGAATGTTTCGGGAGCGATGTGTGTTTAAATGATTCGTAACACGCGTGGTAAAAAGTACTTCTGTACTGTACATCTCAGGTATCTACTTCCGGAAGTACTTCCATACAACAAAAATGGAGGTATGTAGCTCTCAGACCTACTTCTGGAAGTACGTAAATACTTTCGTAATGAACTTTACTGTTGCTTCACTAGCTACTCAAATGATACTGTTGTTCCAAGACGACAAGCTATGGACTGGGCAAGGCCTTGATTTATACTTCACCACTTCATTCACCAAGCCGACTACGGAGTATTTGTGTTGACTTTTAATAGTTTTACATTTTCGCAATATGGCCACATGACAGCGAGTGAACTTGCGTTTGCCATAAGACAGGGTCTCGCCGAGTTGAAATAATGAAGGTTACTAACATGACCACGAAGACGGACTTCTATCAAACGAACCCACCACTTAGAAAGTAGTTGCCAATTTGGATTTTATGTCTGACCTGATGCATGCCAGAAATAAACAAACATGCTCGAATAACTTGTTCTCGAGGGTGAACAAAAAAGAGAGAAAGATGATTCAGAAGTATTAATTTACCTGGGTGTTATCTTTTCGATAAAATGTGCCCAAATCTACGCTAACTGAGCTGTCATTGGCCTCAATGTCTAGTTTTCCCTGTGAAGAAACAAAGTCAAACATTTTTCCACAGTGGGTACACTCTCGAATTTACCTGCAGCTCAAACATACCGCGTTCGCGAGTAGCCCCTCGAGTACACCTGATCCTGAGAAAGACACTGATTGGCTGGTAAGCTGACAAGCGCTTATTCACTTAATACCTTAAAGACATACACAACGTATTTAGCCAGGAACTGATCAAGAGGTTGCTGAAGGAGTTCGTTCGAGTTCGGAATATTAACCAGGGCCCTGCGGTTTGGTCTGTTCGGAGTACTGTGTGAGTCCGGAGATATTATACGAAGGTAGATAGCAGTGCACATACGTACGAAGGTACCTTCGAAGGTACTTTCGTACCTTCGTACTGTACATACACGTACGCACATATGATAGCTAGCTTGAATAGCTTTACTTGTACTGTCACATGTACAAGAAATATGTTAAAATGTACGAAAGTACGAAGGTACGAAAGTACGAAAGTACGAAAGTACTTTCGTACGAAAGTAGCTATGTACAGTACTACACCAAGTGTACGTCTGACATTCCTTGCTTAGATGCTCACCCTCATGTCACGCCTCGAATCGTTCAGTTCCTCAGCCGTGGGGTAATCGTGCAAGCTCTGTCAATTTACCTGCGATTCTATCAAGACTTCTAAAAAGAACTATGATCAGATCGTGTACTAGTACGAGTACGTTTGCTCCGTTTATATCTCAAAGTCCAGGTTATGTGTTCCCCACTCTACTGCAGCTTAGTTTTGACGTGCTCTTATCGCATGTTCAAGATCTTACACCCGAGCAAATGGATGCACTTCCTGAGGACGTTCAAATGAACTTATTCGAGGGAGTTCTCTTCCAAGGAAAGCTCAATGTGCAAATTTTACAACTTTTCGTGGTTGCCTCGCGTGCTACAGAACTTCTTGGTGAAAAAATCAACAGCCTAAAACTGGAAGCCCTTCCTCTGCTGCTGCAAAATATAGGAAATGAATGGCCTGGTCGTAAATTGGCGTGATCTCAACTGCGAACTTGCAACATGAAATCAGGAACAAGAACAGCCGTGAGAACTGACAGGATACATCACTCGGTTTGCAGGTGGAACACCTGTGCTCCCCGTCCTGACACAGCAATGAAAAGTTCCTCACAGGAAGAAGAACCGCTAAACCATACGTCTAAACTCTCTGGCTCAGGACATTCAACAAAACTACCCACCAGTGGAACCACGCGCAAATTCTTCATTTTCGCACTTATTTCTTCGCCCAAATTTTCAGTATCAGCTTCGGTGACAACTCGCCACAACCTAAGGCGTTGATCTTGAGCTGTAGTGGCAATTATTCCATGCTCCATCCAAACTGCTTTAATCGCCGAACTATGCGCGAAATCTATGGAAAATGTCTTAATGATTGTCACTGACATATTTATACAACCTTCCTGGATTTCCTTGTTCACCTCCTTGGCAGAGAATTCAGTGGACAACATTGTCACACGGAGCGCCTGATCATCACCCACACTAGCCAACAAAAAAATGCCAGGATTTTTAGGTGCCTGCATCAAAGAAACTGCGTTTATCCCCGACTGGTGCAGTGAAGTGATGATGGCTGCAGGCTCCAACACTGCGATATCGTCGTGGGCTTTGAGAGCACTGGGCATGACTTTACCAGAGGGACAGAGTGGTGTAAGATCCCAAATCGCAAGAGTCCCGTTTGTGGCCCCACTACATGCTATGACTGCAGTATCACGATCACGAGTATCTATATTAACAGCGGTTACGGCGACTGTGAGTATAGGACATTTATGTTGTCCAAGCCTGCCAACTTCGCGCCAACACCCTGTGCCGGGGCTCCCAATTTCTCGAGTTAAAGCCAAAGCTAAAAGAGAACCTTTTGAGTTGGCTGTAACAGCCATACAAGTGAATTCGGGATCTGTAGAACATACGGGTTGTGCATCGAATTCAATTGGAACGAAACCCGTTATGGACAGTAGACGCTGATCAGAATCAGTAGACATACTCGCTGAGTTCCTTTTCTCCAAAGCCCGATTTTTGCTGGTAAACTGGCTCTGCACAGTCAGTAGTGTTGTTTTTAGTTGCCAGCCAACTCTAGAAGTCGCAGAATTGCTCATGGGATATTGAAACGTTACAGGATCAATCCATGCGACACGCCAAGCCATGAGTGTTTCTTTGGCACCTGCCGTGATCAAAATAAATGATTTCGGAGTGTGTTCGGAAATAAGGTGTAAACCTAGCCCTCCTCCTGCACACTCAGGCAGGAGACTCATTGCACGTACAGATGTACCACCAGCGTGTGACCCTACCTCTGTTGAGATATATCGATCAAGCATAGAATCTTTCTTTGAATACACTGTGGAAAGAATTGAGCCATCCTCAGAACCTGTTAGTAAGCCCAACGGCAGTGCTGAAGATGTGCCTGAAGAGTGAACAGGCGGAGGCACAACACATATTGTATGTATCTCGCGACTGATGTTTAAGACGGGAAACATTGAGTGTATCAAAGAAAACTGTCAAGTGATGTGAATGAATTGCGATGGTGTACATACAAGTTGAAACAAAAGGATGAGTCATTAGAGAAACAAATCGTTGCGAAGCACTTACAGTTATCCCAGACTGGGTGAAATACATTTCAGGGGAGGGCATGGGATCGCACCCATGAAACCATGTATTGAAGGTGTGCTTTTCCTGTGGAAGGCAACTTCTGTGGCTGACTTTGCTATTCAATTGGTTCTTGAGTCTATAGCACACTGTGAGTCTCTGCTCTCTATAAAATGCGAAAGTGAATTTGAAGCCTCGAGCTGAGGCAGCTTCCAAAAAAAAAGAATGTGGCCTGCGCCAGCCACCGCAAGATAAGCGAAGCAACTCGCACTTGTCTGTCAGACTGTGTATCAAAAAGTCTGCCTGTTTAAACCCAGCCACCAGAGATGGAGATTCGTTCATAAACCAGGAAAGGGAGGAATTGGCCCATGAAAGCACTTCCACAGAAGATATTTCAGCGATTTGGTGCCTTGACACACTGCAAAAGTGGTACATATTATGTTCATAGGTTTTAAGAACTTTGATTCCGACCGAGGCAGCCCTGCCATGCCCTTCCTTTCGGCCTTCTGTCAACAATTTCTGCTCCATGAACTCATTCTTGGATCTGGTTAGCTGGAGTACTGAAGTACACAAGCATCCATCTCGGCCACCAGATGTACACTCGATATTGCCCAACAGATGGCTGGCTTTGTGGCGTTCAATCTCATGGCCATGGCTGGTAGCGGCCCAATGTGCGGCCACAAAAGAAACGGCACGCGTTCCATGTACAGCACACATCACTGCTAAAGGAGGGAGCCGCGCTGGCCGCACGGATGCACAACTTCCAGTAAATGCTGCTTTCGCTTTAAAAATAACTCTTCCGTCAAATGCACAAACATTTCCGGCACTGTCACCAAGAAGTACTAGCCCAGATATATGGTGAGCAACGGCTAAAACACGGCAACGAAAAGAGTTTGAAGCCTTGCAAGCAAATGCCCAATGGATAGACAGTCCACGTTTCTCTTTCAATAGATATTCAACCCAGACCGTGATTTTACCCCCTACCTCAGATACAAATAGTATTCCGTTGAGGCTCCCGCGATTTGGCTCATCAGAAATACGGCACGAAAATACGTCAAGGAGTCTACGGGGCCTACTCGCTTGCCAGAGACTCTGAATCTTTGACTTGTTGTCTGACACTGATACAATAACAACTCGCCCGCGTGCATCACCAATCGCCAAGCGTTCATGTCCACTGACAGATTCAGACGATTCCAATACTGCGAGCGAAATGATATCCACCTCTACTGCAGAACAATAAACGTTTCGCCATCTCCAGCTATGCTCATCTACGTCTATCCTGTGAACTAGGCCACTAGTTGTAGCAGCGTAAAGAACTGCAGGTGAAGCCAGACATAGTGCGCATATATGCTCGCCAGTACCTTGTTGCATCCGGCAATTTACTACACCCCTCTTCATTAATAGGGTCTCTGGTTCAAGGGCAGAAGATCCAATGAGTTGGTCGTACTGAGAAGGATTGTTGGAAGTAGTGCCCTTGACTGGTCGGTTTTGATCCAGGACTTCTAAAAATTCTAAAGGTTGTGTTTTAGTCGTCAATGATGATGCTACGTGATTCACGGAGGTTAATGGTGCATGAGTAGGTGCTGCTGACCGTGATTTATCTAACGAGTATTCTGACAGATTCCATAGTTTTATGGACGCATCAGCACCAGCTGATAAAAGGAACGGTCGTTTTCCGGGTAACTCTAGCGGAAGAATACGCCATACTCCCCGTCCCTTGTGACCTCGGAGAACGGCAACTGGCCTATCGAGGCATTGCTTTTCAGACAGTTTTGATATGTCAGCACATGGTAACTCCCAAATTCGAACGGTGCAGTCCTCCCCCGCAGTAAACATGAGCGAACGGTTCGCAACCTTCATAAGTTTACAGTCCCATACTCTAGCGGTATGTCCGAACACTGTGACTTGTGCCCCTCCTATGCATACAGGTTTTGCCATAGTACCTGAGATAAAGGGTCGATCTGGAACAGCCCAAATACAGGCTGTACGATCGTCAGAAGTAGAATAGATTTCATTCCCACGAGAAGCCCATGAAACACGCATAATGCTCCCCTCGTGCCCTCGAAACACTGCGAAAGGCTCTAGTTGATAAACGGTGTGTGAAGGAGTTTCAGCCTGTATTTTCCACACCTGAACCTCGTTAAATATTGTGCCACCAACGACCTCCAAATTAGCCATCGAGGTGCCACGCAGAGCAAGGGTGTATAACATTGAGGGCATGGAACATTCTACGCGGCGTAGACACTGTGGGCAGCAATTTTGGTTGTCTAGTTTGAAGTGAACTGTCCACTGCTCCACACAGTTGTCAGCCAATCCTACAGCAACGGTGGGCCACTGGGTTCTTGAAGCTTGCGCAAGAGGAATAACATCGTGCACCCAGTTACCGCGTGGTGGCAAGTTAGCTAAGACGCGCACTCGACGACCTTCGACTTTGGTGTTATCCAAGCTATACAATCCAACCAGGGCGACACGCCTTTCACCCCAGACGATGATTGCTCGCTCGCTGACACGGTGAACGTCATTTTTAGCAGACAATCCATTCGGGTTAGATTGGAGGCTAGAAGCGGACACGATCCCATGTATCCGTGCAACGCTGAAGACTGGCGCGACCAGTATGGGAAGCTCGCCTTTGCCACTGACCGGATGGTAGCACTGCAAACTCGCACCGACACCAACAACAAGAAGCGTTTCGCGTCTGCCCTCTGGTGTACTGTTACCGTGAGCTGTTGTCCCGGCTCCTCTGTCCCCCTGTGATAGTGGTAGCACACAAAGGGCAGTAACATCACCCACGTACGCTCCCTTCCTTAGACGATAGTCGACCGGCATCCGTCACTGCTAGAATCTCGAGAACAACCGAGAGAAAATGCCATGTGTACTTCCGGAAGAACTCCCGGAAGCGGAAGTGTGTAGCCCTACGAAGGTACGGTATTCTATGGCTACGAGAACTGCTACGAGTATATGGTACTGTCTGGTATACTGTACAGGTGTGTGGATCTGATTACAAAAAGACTGAGCTCTAACCCATCCTGGTATACAGGTACGTGTACACATAGAATTGTACGAAAGTACTTTCGGAGTACTTTCGTACTTTCGAAAGTACTTTCGAAAATAGAATATTTATTGTTCATCAATAATAAATAATAAGTTTATTTGATATTACAGTAGATAATAAGTTGAAGGTACAGTACTTCGGGATATCCTGCGCGTGCGTGTGGAAATCACGTTACTCCGTCGTCTTTCTTCGACTTCTTCCCCGTCCGTTCTTCTCTAACCCACCGGGTCGCTTCACAGTACACCAAAACAACGAGGTGACAGTCGTGCAAGGTGTATGCGACGCTCTTTATAACAGGCAAAGGGTTGATTAAATGCAGACCGAGTTCAACGATGGCGATGTGCTGTTCAGGTACGATGAGCTGCAGGGGACCGCCATTCAACAACAGAAACCTTGGGGCAGAAACCCACATTTCTTCAAGCACGTCCGTATT
>JACLAB010000253.1_pt1 | contig 26426 bp, 29 predicted proteins | sample 8027921 | NCBI WGS metagenome assembly JACLAB01 (sample SAMN15725117, study PRJNA655200) | protist metagenome | isolation source: fluorescence activated cell sorting (FACS) single amplified genomes of... | place: USA: West Boothbay Harbor, Gulf of Maine | collected 2000-07-19
GTATGCTCAGGATGAAGTACCTGCAGAGGACGTAATAGTAACAGATTCAACAACAACTAGTGACATAACGTCAAAAACTGAAACAACATTGAAGTCGCCACCACCTTCAGCAATTACTCCGACAATGAATATTTCTAATTCGGATCTTTGTACAGTAGGAGTTGCGGGTGCAGTGCAAACACAGATACTTGGTATCTCAATGGGTACTACACAAAGAGATATGAACTGCGAGAAACTGAAGAATGCGAAAACTCTCTATGATATGGGAATGAAGGTAGCAGCAGTTTCAGTAATGTGTCAAGATAAACGAGTATTTGATGCCATGATGATGGCAGGTACTCCTTGCCCTTATGACGGACTGATAGGTCCGGAGGCAAAAGCAGGATGGGAAAGCCATACCGAAGTTCAACCAATAGAGGAAGAAGATGAAGGTAAAATGGACGAAACAACGAAAGCTACAGGCTGGGCTCTTGGCGGCGTTGCTAGCCTACTCCTCCTACTCTTGCTCTGAGGTAATTTACGGAGAGAGCGGGACCACTGCCTATAACTGGGTAATGCAAAACATTCTTCCACAGCAGGCGGGTCTTACTGTGGGGAATGTTATTTATCGTTATACGGCAGTAAAAAATATTGAAGATGACATGCTCGTGCATGTACAGAATGAAGATGCTTTAGGTGATGGTTATATTTTTCGAGAGACGGATGATTGGTCAGGGCTAGAAGGCAATAAAATTTATAAAGTAATTCCAGTTGGTGCAATACCTTTGGAAAGATGGGGCAACGGCTCAATTGAAGTAGAAGGAACTGGAAGTGTAACAGATCCTTCTGTGATTTATACTTATCAGTATGATCCTTGCTTTGACCCTCAAAGTGATCCAACCTGCCCAGGTTACAAAATTCCTTACGATCCAGATCTTATTCCCGTAGTAGAGTTTAATGATCCTTTACAAGATGAACTTGTATTGGCAGAAATGGAACGACAAGCAGCAATCGAAGAAGAGGAAGAGTACGAGCGCAAGATGCGGATTAAGAAAGTAAAAGTAGACTTAGAAAAAATGCTCGGCGGTATTAATCGAGGAGCAATGGATGGACAGGCAGAAGCTCAAGAAGCCGCGCTTTTTGCAATGAACTATATACCGGTATCTTATACTAGTTCATTAAATGGAGGTGTCTATACAGATATGCCTATGATTCCAGATAGTCAGATACCTAAAAATAAAAGAGGAAAGAGGCTTGGGCTAGCTCAACAAAAGTTACACGAAGAGATGGTAACAAAACAGTACGATAAATAATTATCGAAGGGTGCATAGGCACTAGGAACCTAAAACTTATGAAAATGAAAAAACTATTATTAATTCCTGCATTAGCAGCCACTGCAAGTGTAGCAGGTGCAAGCATTCCGATTAATGGATTTATCGAATCTAAGTGTGTAATTCAATCTGATACTGCCGGTATGTTTGGTAACCCCACAGTAGATAAGCTAAGTACTAAAGCAGCGGATGGAGGTGTGATGCCTATTGTTCGTTACGATATTGTTACTGCTTCTAAGTACAAAGCTGTAATCACAACTCCGACGGACTTTTCAACCGCCCCTACTTTGTCGGATAGTGTAGACTGGACTAGCACAACTGTTGCAGGTCAAATGTCTGATTCAGAAATGTCGGTATTTAATACAGACAAAGTTATTTACAATAACGGACACACCACAGAGTTTGATCTAGTAAAAGCAGGTAGTGTTTGGTTTAATGTAACTTCTGAAGCAGAATATGGATATGGAAAAGCATTTCCTTCTGGTAACTATACCGCACTTATCGTAGCGGAGTGTATTGCTAAATAATGAGATTTATCTTACTGTTTTTACTCTTAGCAGGTGGGTATGCAAATGCCCACCAGTTTACTCCTACTTATCCAAAGTTGGAGATGTCACACATGGCAGGAGTGTTCAAGGCAGAAATGGTTCTTTTCAATACTAGAAAAGATATACGATACTACGGACTGAATGTATTTGATAAAGATTGGAAATCCGTACGTTTCGCAGCTGAAAGTAAAGTAATCCCTATGGATTACCAAGAAAGAAAATATATAACAATATATATTAGTAGCAAGGAAGTTGATAAAGCTAAATATATTTGTTCTAAATCGAAGATACTACTAACTGTGAAGGAACCTTCTATAGTATCTTCTCGAATATGTTCAAAATTAAAGTGAGACATTGTGAAGTTTTTAATAATTATACTACTGTTGTTCCTATGTTCAACAGCTTGGAGCGATTCAAGTTCTCTTAATTTGAACTTGCCATCTTCTCCTCAAAGTTATGCATCTGATAGAATAAGATCTGGACAATTAGAGTGCCAGAATGCTATCGGCTCCTCTACGAATGTAGAATTCGGGGTTGTGGGATTTATAGATAATGGATATGATAGCCCTTATAGAGTAGATCAGACAATGCCTCAAGTAAGAACAAATGACGTAGGTGTATATGCTCGTATTAATATACCAATAGGAGCTCCAAAAGAAAGACTTAACTGTAATACTTTATACCAATTAGAACTGGAAAAGAAACGAATGGAGGTATTCAGGTTAAAGCAGGAAATTGCAAATTTAAGAAACTTGCAGTTTGTTGACGATATGCCTGCACCACAGCCCCCGATAGCAGAAAGCATTCTAGCTACGGAAGAAGGAAAATGATTAAATGGCGGAGTTTGAATTTGCAGGAATGACTTTTAAAGGCGGCAAGATGGCTGTAATACTTACAGCTCTTTCCACACTTGGTGGCGCATCTTGGGCAACCTTTGAATTTTATAAAGACTATATGGACATGAAAGAGATTGTTCAGAATATTGATGTAGATGCAATCGCAGCACGTAATGCTGTTATGGAAACAAAGCTCGATGATGCAATCGAGTACACTCGAGATATTAAGTCAGGTCTAAGAGATGACATACTCCGAATCGAGAAACAGGCAGATAGAGCAGAAGATAAAGTACGTGCTTCAGAAGAGAAAGTACGTGAAATGATAGATAGTGCAAGCGAACGCTTTGAAAACAAAAGAGACGCACTTAGTTCCGATACTTCTCGAGAGATGAAAGAACTAGAAGATAGACTAACCAAAAAACTACAAAGGGCGCTCGATAATCCTCTAGCAGAATAATGTATACCTATCATAGAAGAAGCTTCGCACGAGACTTTATCTTTGTATGTTCTTTAGGTTTTAATATAGGCATCATCATAGGCATGATTATTTTCCTTTAATATGAACACCTGAGAAAAAAACTTCTTGACAAAACAACCCTAACTGAGTATAATTTGAAACATGGCAAAAGAATTAACCACAATTTCTCCTGAGGGACTGGAGATAGCGAATAGTTATCTGCAATACGGCAATATTCGCGGCGTGTGTGAATACCTGCAGGTACCTGAGCAACAGGTAGTTGAAGTCCTAAATAAGCGAGAAGTAAAAAAGTATATCGATACTGTGTACTTAGACATGGGCTACCGTAATAAGAATAACATCGGTTCCTTGTTGGATGAAATGATAGCGTCCAAACTAGAAGAAGCCCAGGAGTCTGGTGTCTATTCTAGTAAAGACTTAGCAGATTTACTACAAATGGCTCACAAAATGCGTATAGATGAGATTAAAGCTCAAACGGATCTTGCCAAAGCCGAAAGCAGCAATATCAAAAACCAGACTAATGTGCAGATTAATGAATCCGTGCCCTTTGGTCAAGGTAACTATGGTAAGCTGATGGATAAACTACTCAATGGCACAGACTGAAAATATTGAAAGGTTCTTAAAAACAGCCGATCAGGTTGACGAACTGGAAAAGAAACAAGCAATGCACGAAGTACAATGCGAAGAGCGTTGGAAAACGTGTTTTCAGCGTTTAGAAGATGTTGAAAAAGGACTTACACGAATTGAATCCCGTATGATGGGAATTGGTGGAACAGTGATTTTGTTCCTAGCCGGTGTGCTAGTAACTCTAGCCACTAAGATGTAGGAGAACATTATGCCAGCAGGAAAAGGAACTTACGGTAAGAAACGCGGTCGTCCGGCCAAGAAAGGGAAGGGCAAGAAGAAGCGAGGTAAATAGTATGGAAATTTTTGAAAAGCGAGGCAAATGGTGCTTTCTTGAAATCCATGAAGATCAGGGTATCAGAAAGCTCCATAAATTTGGAACAGAAGAAGAGGCTAAGATAGCCGCAGGCTGGGTACCTCCAGTAGAAGAGATCTTAGATGGCAGCAAGGAAGAAGAGGAAAGTAGCGAAGAAAAAACCAGTACCGACAAACAAGCGACTGTACTCAGCAGTAAAGGCCCAAGTAAAAAGAAAGTTTAAAGTCTATCCTTCTGCATATGCAAACGCGTTTTTAGTAAAAGAATACAAACGCAGGGGCGGTAAGTACCGTATGGGAGTCAAGAAGTGAATAAGAAAGAAGTAGCTCGTCGAGACAAAATAGTCTCAGACTTTACTGCAAAATGGGAATATCGACTCGACAGTACTCAATATGGAATGGCTGATGCATGGAAGGTAATTTATTCAGAAGATGGTAATGGTAAGTTTGTAGGAGACTGCGAAGACTATTCACTATCTATTCTTTACCGATTATGTGGAGAAAGCCACCTAAAAATGTGGTGGATGCTTCTCACTCATCAAGCAGGAATTTGTCTAGTAGGACCTAGTAAAAGAAAAATCTCTCATGCAGTACTTCGGTATAAAGGAGACTATGTAGATAATTGGACTCGTACGTTCGGTTCTAAAAGTGCTATTGAAAAGAATCATCAGTTTCATTGGTGGTTTGGACATGGTTGGGCATATATGACTGCCCTTAAGATGTTAATCAGCAAAGTAGTGAGACTGTTTAAGTGAGTCTCACTAAATGGTTTAAAGAAGACTGGGTAGATATCTCTCGTCCTAAGAAAGGAGGTGGTTACGCCAAGTGCGGGAGAAGTAAAGCAAAAAGTAGTAAGTACCCTAAGTGTGTTCCAAAAGCTAAAGCAGCTCGTATGTCCGCAGCTCAAAAGAAGTCTGCAATAAGTAGAAAAAGAAAAGCAGGCAATCCTGGAGGCAAACCTACTATGGTTAAGACTTTCGTTAAGAAGAAGCGCAAGGCTTCTATGAAGCGAAGGAAGAGATAAACTATGCCAGCAAAAAGAAAAGCAAAGAAAAAAGACTCAAGGCTAGCAAGAGCAAAAGTATCAGGCTATAACAAGCCTAAACGCACCCCCGGACACGCAAAAAAGTCCCACATTGTAGTAGCCAAAGTAGGCACTAAAGTGAAGACAATAAGGTTTGGCCAGCAGGGAGCTTCAACGGCAGGGAAGCCGAAGGCCGGTGAGTCCGCAGCGATGAAAGCAAAACGTAAGTCTTTCAAAGCGCGACACGCCAAGAATATCGCTAAAGGCAAAATGTCGGCAGCATATTGGGCGGATAAAGTAAAATGGTAGACGAAAAAACAGGGTTTCATCCCGCAGATACAAATGGTGACGGAAAAGTATCCGACATCGAAACAGAAATGTACCTTGAATTTCGCAGAAAAGAATTAGAAGATCAAGATGCACAGCGTGATGCAATGAGAAAGATGACATGGTTTTCCTTATGGGGAATGTTGTTTTATCCTTTCGGCATTTTTTGCACATCATTATTTGGTCTGGATAGCGCCGCAAAAATAATCGGTGATATTGCTCCCACTTACTTTGTAGCTATCGCAGCTTTGGTTTCCGCATTCTTTGGGGCCAATGCATATGCAGGGAAAAAATAATGGAAATGTTACTTGATTTAGCGATGACTTTTTGGCAGTGGACAGTATTTGGAGCACTAGTAATAATTGGTTTTATCTTTACTAAGTTTGACGGACAAGGTGATTACCGTGTAGGGTTTGAGTATAATGAAATGCCTCACATGAAACCTTTGCCTATCTCAACAAAAGATAAAGGTTTTTTTAAAGGAATTTGGCACTGGTTAATGGGTGTTCGTCAATGGGAAATCTGTGATGACTTTCATTTTAAACTCGGTGGCGAAGAGTACGTAGTTCCTAAAGGTTTTGAATTTGATGGTGCATCAGTACCAAAGTTTTTAGCAATGTGGTTATCTCCTACCGGAGTACTACTTATGGGCGGTCTTGTTCACGATTATGTTTATAAGTTTGCTTGTCTGAAAAAGAAAGATGGAACGAATACAACTCGAATGAACCAAAGTCAAGCAGACAAACTATTTCGTGACATTTGTATTGAAGTAAATGGATTTAAGTTTTTAAATTATCTTGCTTACTGGGCATTAGCAGCGGCAGGCTTTGTGGCTTGGAATGGCCATAAAAAGAGAGGTACTCACGTATGAACTTAGTTAAAAGACTTGTAGGAGAGCGTACATCATGGGATGGTGCTATGCTTATTGGAATCTGCGGATCAGTAATACTGTTCGGTGGTTTAGCAAAAATGATAGCCTGGATTGGTTTAGGCTATGGAATCTGGACACTACTGAAAAAAGAAGATTAATATGGCAGTTGAAATAAGTCGGAGAGATATTATATCCGATCAAATAGTTGAATTAGGATCTGAGGCAAAGTTCTTAAAACTTCCAATTGGCCCGTACTTGGGCCTTTTGAACGTCACACCGTTGCCATCGCAAATAGCAATTATAAATGCGATTAACAACCCAAAATACCGTTTTGTCTCTGCCGCCGTCTCCCGAAGGCAAGGCAAAACTTATATTGCCAACATTATTGGACAGCTCGTGTCCTTAGTGCCCGGCTCTAATATTCTTATTATGTCCCCAAACTATTCTTTGTCTCAGATCTCTTTTGATTTACAAAGGAACCTAATTAAACATTTTGATTTAGAAGTTACAAAAGATAATGCAAAAGATAAAGTTATTGAAATCTCGAACGGATCTACAGTCCGTATGGGATCAGTTAATCAAGTGGATTCTTGTGTTGGGCGTTCTTACGATCTTATTATTTTTGACGAAGCTGCTCTTGCTGATGGAAAAGATGCCTTCAACGTGGCGCTCAGACCAACACTAGATAAGGAAAATTCTAAGGCACTTTTTATTTCCACGCCACGGGGTCGTAATAACTGGTTTTCTGAGTTCTTTTATAGAGGCTTTTCAGAAGAGTTCCCAGAGTGGTGCAGCATACGAGCAACATATCAAGATAACCCTCGAATGTCGGAGACAGATATAGCAGAAGCACGTAAGTCTATGTCAGAAGCAGAGTTTAGACAAGAGTACGAAGCTGACTTTAATACTTATGAAGGTCAGATATGGAAGTTTAACTTTGAGACACAAGTAAAAGACTTGTCTCAATTGGATACCTCGAAGATGGATGTTTTCGCAGGTTTGGACGTAGGATACAAAGATCCTACAGCGTTATGTGTAATTGCATATGACTGGGATGAGGACAAATTTTACTTAGTTGATGAGTACTTTAATTCAGAGAGAACCACGGAGCAGCATGCTCTTGAGATACAAAAACTTATTGATCGTTGGGATATTGATTATATCTATATTGATAGTGCTGCTCAGCAAACAAGGTTCGATTTCGCGCAGAACTATGACATCTCCACCATTAACGCTAAGAAGTCTGTACTGGATGGAATTGGATATGTATCGGGCATTATCGACAACGACAAGCTTTATGCTGACCAAGAATGCAAAGAATCCCTTAAGTGTTTAGATGCTTATCAGTGGGATCCTAATCCTAATCTATTAAAGGAAAAGCCGAAGCACAACATGGCTTCGCACATGGCAGACGGTCTTCGCTACGGATTATATTCATTCCAAACTGCAAACATATCCTTCTAGCGATACCTGTGCAAAAATAGTTATTGACAAGTTACCCCAAAGCCGATATAATTCTTTAGATAAAAATTGAGGATTTAATGGAAAATGCCTAAGTTAAAACGCGATGTTGTAAAGTATGTACGAGATAAGGCTAAGTCCAAGTATGAAAAAGGCACCGCTTGTGAGATTTGTAATGAGACAGAGCAGCTTGATTTTCACCACTTTTACAGTTTAACCCCTTTGTTAAATCAATGGTTAATAAAGAACAAACATAATCCCGAGTACATACAAGCACTTCGGGATGACTTTATAGAAGAGCATCATGCTGAGCTATATGATTACACAGTTACACTATGTCATACTCATCATTTAAAGCTTCACTCAATTTATGGTAAAGACCCTGATCTAGGCACTGCAAAAAAGCAAATGCGTTGGGTAGAGATTCAAAGAGAAAAACATAATGGCATGGTATAATATTTTTGAGAAAAAACCTGTGGAAGTTGAGGAGAAGTTAAATCCTGCGCAGCTTCATATGGGCAATGATATTAACTCTTCACGAGAGCCAAGCTTTAGTTACGAAAAAGCGTATGAAGACTTAGAAATCGTTAATCGCGGCGTAAATATGATCGTAGATGACGTAGCTGAGATTCCTACTATGGTATCGAGAGACAATGCTTTTAGAGGCGTAGTTCCAGGTATTAAAAGGTCTAAAGTAGAAGTACTTTTAAACAAGTCTCCTAACCCTTACCAAGATATTAACAGTTTTAAACGTAATCTTATTACTGATTTTTTAATTGATGGCAATATATTTATGTATTTTGATGGAGCACATCTCTATCACTTACCTGCAACAGATGTACGAATACATTCTAGCAAAGAGACGTATATCGAAAAGTTTACAATGCATGATATTACTTTTAGTCCGGATGAGATTATTCATATTAAAGAAAACTCTTTCCACTCAATCTATCGAGGAGTTCCAAGACTAAAGCCTGCATTACGCACAATGATTCTTATGAAAAGCATGAGAGCGTTTCAAGATAACTTTTTTAAGAACGGAGCTGTGCCAGGTCTAGTACTTAAATCTCCTAACACACTTTCCGAGAAAATTAAAGAGCGTATGATGGTTTCTTGGCAAGCAAGATACCGTCCAGATGCGGGAGGAAGACGACCTCTTATTTTAGACGGTGGAATCGAAGTAGATGCGATATCTAATGTAAATTTTAAAGAATTGGATTTTCAAACTTCGATAGAAGAAAATGAAAAGATTATTTTAAAGGCGCTCGGAATCCCTCCAATTATGATGGATTCTGGAAATAACGCTAACATTCGCCCAAATATGCGAATGTATTATTTGGAGACTATACTTCCTATAGTCCGAAAAATTAATTATGGACTCGAAAGATTTTTTGGTTTTGAATTACGTGAGGATATTTCCGATATTCCCGCTTTGCAACCAGAACTACGAGATGCTTCAGCTTACTATACTTCACTAGTAAATGGTGGTATTATTACTGCCGCAGAAGCAAGAGACCGACTAGGCTTTGAGCCTATTGAAGGTACAGAAGAGATTCGCGTTCCTGCAAATATTGCAGGGTCAGCAACTAACCCAGACGAGGGTGGACGCCCTGTCGAGGAAACGGAGGAATAATGGGAAGTATTAGAAAACGAGGAAAAGTCCTCGAAGCAGTATCAATGGTAATGCTAGAAGAAGGTAAGGTACTCAGTAAGCGTGAGTATGAACATATTGAAACACGCACACCTATTCGAGCAGGCCTTGTACTCAACTTTTTTGGAAGCTGGAGTCGTATGTTAAGTATTCTAGAAGGCTCTCTTCCAGAAGTGTGGGCAGAAATTAAGAAGAAGGAAAACCCTCCTCCTAAACCAAAACCTGCCCCGCCTAAAGAACCTAAGCCAGCACCTAAGGCTGCGGTCAAGCCTGCTGTTAAACCAGCAGTAAAAAAGGATAAAGATGATGAATAAAATCTTTAATCTGACGTCTACTTTCAAGACTCATGAGCAGGATGATGGATCTGTGATGATTCGCGGAATGGCAAGCACGGCTGACTTTGATCGCGCGGGTGATTCCATCTCAGCAGAAGCATGGCAAAAAGGTGGACTAAAGAACTTTGAAAAAAATCCAATTATCTTGTTTAATCATGATTATGACAAGCCAATTGGCCGAGCCACAGGTCTGAAAGCAGGACCGAATGGTTTGGAATTAGAATGTAAGATTAGCAAGTCAGCACCTGCTAATGTTGCTGAACTAGTTAAAGACGGTGTTCTTGGGGCCTTTTCCGTAGGTTTCCGAGTCAAGGATGCTGATTACATTAAGGAAACCGACGGACTTATGATTAAGGACGCTGAGTTGTTTGAGGTATCTGTAGTATCGGTACCGTGCAATCAATCGGCCACTTTTTCGCTCGCGAAGTCTTTTGACTCATCTGATGAGTACGAAGAATTCAAAAAAACTTTCACAAATCGTGTAGATCTAGCAGGTCAGTCTCTGGCTAAGGATGAAGTTATTACTTCGGGAATAGCTAGTGACACACCTCAAAGCGCGGATATTAATTCCGCAGATCAGGAGATCAAGATGGATAATCAAAACATCGACTTGGAAGCTTTTGCAAAGAAGGTAGCTGAAGATACAGCTGCTAAGATTGCTATGAAGCAAGCCGAGCAAAAAGCAGCTGATGAAGCAGAAGCAAAGGCATCCGCCGAAGCAGAAGTTCAAAAAGCACAGGCTCTCGAAGCCGAAGAAATCCGCGTTAAGACTGGCGTACAGACTGGAGTTGAAGCTCTTATGGCTGACGTTCAGAAGCAGCTTACCGAAAAAGACGCAAAAATTGACGAAGTACTTAAGCAGTACAAGTCTGAGTTGGAAGAAAAAGCAGCAGAAATCGATGCTATGAAAAATAGCAAGAAGACTTTTTCTGACCGTTCTGGTAAAGGCGATATCTCTAAGTGGGGCCAAGACTTTATGACTGCTCATCTTTTGGGTGTTATGACTCAAAAAGGTATGAATACTTCTTTTGCTCAAGACCTTCAGGAAAAAGCTGGTATCGATTATACTACTAACGCAGCAGACATCGATCAGGAAGTTTCTAATCTCATCGAGAAAGAAATCATGAATGAGCTTAAAGTAGCTCGTTTGTTCCGTGAAATCCCAGTTAATGGTGCAGCAACTGTACTTCCTATCCAGCCTGACGTTGACGCAGCTGCATGGGCAACTGCCGCTACTGGCGGAAACTTGCAGAACCAAGGTAACTCTGGTGGCAACGCTAACAAGTTCCAGCCTAAGCAAGTAATCTTGAATGCTTACCGTCTCGTTTCTAGTTCTTTCATGGACAACGACGTTGACGAGCAAGTACTCATTAACTTGATGCCTATGATCGTTGAATCAGTAGCTCGTGCTCACGCAAAAGCTGTTGAATCTGCATTCATTATGGGCGGTGGTTCTATCACTGGTCTTGACGGCTACGCAGCTACTCACTCTGGCAAGATTGACCTTGATGGCGCTTCTATCGCTACAGGTAACTCTGCTAAGATGACTTCAGCTATGTTGCTTGGTGCTCGTCAGGGCATGGGTAAGTATGGTCTTAACCCAACTGATTTGGCCTACATCGTAAGCCAGAACAGCTACTACGATCTGTTAGAAGATGCTAGCTTCCAGACTCTGGATGAAGTAGGATCTGATCTTGCAGCACGTGTAACTGGTACTATCGGAGCCGTTTACGGTACCCCAGTAGTTGTATCTGATCAGTTTGCAGCAGAAGCTGCGGCTGGACCAGCTGCATTTGCATGTTACACTCGTAACTATGTAACTCCTCGTCTTCGCGGTGTAACCGTTGAGCAGGACTACGAAGTTATGAACCAGCGTCGAGTGATCGTCGCTAGCCAGTCTCTTGGTTTCGAGGAAATCAATGCCGGCTCTGGTGCTGACCAGCCCGTAGTGAAGATTGACTTCATTGCTTAATACTTAAAAAGTATAGAAACGAGGGGGAGTTTATCTCCCCCAAGTTTTTACTAATGGACTTATAAATGGCAAATTTGATAGACAAAGACATATATAAACTTTCGGAAGATATTATAAGTACAAAGGATGATTCTCGAATCAATTCTTTGATTACGTCCGTAAGTGCATTAGTAAAAACTTATTGTGGTAACAGTATTGTTGACCACTACTCGTCAAATAAAGTAGAAACTTTTAACATTAACTGGGCTACCCATTTAGTACAACTAACAGAAACTCCTTTAGTTTCAATTGTGTCTGTAGAGGAAAGGGATGATTACAGTTCTAGCTATACTACTGTTCCAGCTACCGAGTACTTTGCAGATACTACCTTAGATGTAGTTTATAGAGTTAGTACTAATGGAGGAAAGAAAAACTGGCCAGGTGGTCCTGCAGCAGTTAGGGTTACTTATAAAGCAGGTTATGCAGATTGTCCTGCAGATTTACAACTAGCTGTAATTGACTTAGTCACTTACTACTTGAAAAATGAACACAAGGCACGGCAGACTATTGCAGGAGCAAGTATACAACATAACTCCTCCTCTAGTCAACGTGACAATGTAGCGTTCCCAGATCATATTAAAAGGGTCTTGGATCTATATAAGAATTTTTAATGAGTACTGCATCTTTATTAGACTTTTGTAATAAACTAGACTCTACTCTTAGATCTCCAAAAGGATCACAGATTTATAGAGATTTAGTAGCTAACAAAAGAGTTCATGTATTTAAATTTAGTAGTAAAGTAATGGCAGATCAGATGAAGATAGAGTTAGAAAATCACCCTAGTTTTGATGGTTTGACTCAAAAAGATCGGCAAGTAGTTAATCATTTAGCGAAAGAAATGAAGACGGATTTAGTATCAGGACTGACAAAGTTATCAAAAACAAATCCTAATGGAAAGTTAAAAACTACTGCCAACACAGTTAGCTATAGATTTGATGTAAATACTGAAACAAATAATGTAATTACTTTATATTCAGGAAAGAAGGTAGTTTTGGATGCTACTGATGTTTTTCAAAAGGTTAAAAGGTTTTACAGGCCTGCCTTAAAAAAGTTTTTTAATGGCGTACAAGATCATTTAAAAAATACAGTAAAAGTAAATCCAGAAAGCGGTAGGATGATAAACAGAAGCCTACGTACTTCTAGCGGGAAAACTAAGAAAGGTACTAGAGAGTTGTTTCATGCAGGACATGAAAAAGGTGCAGGAATATTTGAAAGTTTTATGAGAGATGCCTTTGAGGGGATAGCCTCTTCTACTGATTTAGTAGCAGGTGCAACTCAAAAAGATCTACAGAAATTAGGGATGACTAGTTTAGTGTATGCTGTACGAGACGATTCAAAAGATAGTCATACTATAGGAATCGAATCGGCATATTTAAATACTCAAGGGAAAAGCGGTGGAGTAGATGTTGCCAGTTTACGAAGACAGCTCCAAACTCAATTAAAAAAAGCTGTAGCAAAATTAACGGCGGCACAGAAATTAGGGTCAGGTTTAGAGCATCTACAAGGCTCTGATAGTATTAATACAAAGAAACAAAAAATACTACTTGGTTCTGTATTAAACGCTTTTGCAGATAATCAAAAAAGCAAAAGTTTAAAAGTTACTACAAAAAACGATTTAGGAGTTCCTAACTCAAAAAGCAGTAAAAAATCTGTAAAAAAGAAAACAAAAGTTTCAAAAGCAACAGCAGCAGTAGCTCTAGGAAAAGGTGTTAAAGCAGGAAGGGTAAAAAGAGAGAGAAAAGTTACCGAAGGTCCAGCGTCTTCTCCTTTGCGTTTAATAACAGAATTTAACAGACAACTGCCTTCTGTTGTAAGAAAAAATATGGGAAGTCCCGCACTAAATAATAGAACAGGTAGATTTGCAGATAGTGTTAGAGTAGAGAATATTATTAAAACACCAAAAGGTTTTCCTAGTGTGGGGTACACTTATCAAAGAGATCCCTACCAAGTTTTTGAAGAAGGTATGGGCTCTCCTCCGTGGGCTAACGGAAATAGAGACCCCCGAGACCTAATTGACAAGTCCGTTAGAGAAATAGCAGCAACTATGGCTCTCGGAAGATTCTACACTAGGAGGATATAATGAGCAGAGCCTACACAACAAGACGCGCGAGTATTATAGCCGCTATTGTAGATAAATTAAAACAAATAAATGGAGGTGGAACATTCCTAACAGATTTAGGTGGAAATATTTCTCCTCGACTAAAATTTTGGGATGAAGTGGAGGAGTTTCCTGCAGTTCACCTAAATGCCGGTTCCGAGACAAGAGCTTATCAAGGAGGCGGATATAAAGACAGATTTTTATCTATTACGCTTAGATGTTATGTACGATCAGAAGACGCCGTTATGGCTTTGGATGAACTACTAGAAGATGTTGAGACTGTATTAGAAGAAAACTCTAGTTTAATGTATTTGGACCGTACTAATACGGAACAATTTACACAACAAATCACAATAGTCAGTATTGATACTGATGAAGGTGTACTTGAACCATTAGGTGTCGGAGAGATGCTTATAGAGGTTCGTTATTAGAAATCGCAGGCACGAGCAAACGTTCACGTCCTAGCCTTTTCAAGATAATCATAGGAGAATAACTATGGCTGATCAATTATATTTTAGCAGAGATACGAAAGTATTCATTAAGGTAGGCACCGCTATTTGGGAAATGCCTGTTCTTGATGGATTTTCATTCTCACAAGCAACAAACGCGTCAGAGGTAACTCTGTCCGAAATGTCAGGTACAGGTGGCTCAAGCCGTCGTGGACGACGAATGTTTACCGATTCATTCGCACCTGCAGAGTGGAGTTTTTCTACTTATATGCGTCCTTTTACTACAACAGGTGCTGGAGATGGAAAAGTTTCTGCAACTGACGGCGATCATCACGGAGTAGAAGAAGTACTTTGGGCATTGCTAGCAGGTCCTGCACATTATCAAGGCTACGAGTTTAAAGACGAAGCGGGCGGAACCGCCTATGTTAAACATGACGATACTTCAGGCGAGATTGACTTTGGTCAGTCTAACAAAAGTACTCTAGGTGTAGCAGACATCTTTTTTGTAATGGGTGGAGCTGATGATACAAAAACTGTTTATAAGATTGCAGATTGTGTTGTTAACGAAGCTTCTGCAGACTTTGATATTGATGGTATTGCAACTATTAACTGGTCCGGCATGGGTTCTATTATTACCGATGAAGGTACTACAGTTCCTACTCGTACTGTTTATGAAGGTATTAGTGCAACAAACAACTTTATTCGTAACCGACTAACTACTCTTACTGCGGGTAAGTATGGTACTCCTGCACTAATTAATGCTGCTACACAACCTGTATCTGGTAAGCGTTATAAGATTACTGAAGTTGGTGATACTAACTGGACTGCAATTGGAGCTTCTGCAGCGACTGTAGGCATTGAGTTTGTTGCAAACTCTACCACTGCTACAGGTACCGGCACAGGTAAAGCAGCATTAGAGTCTGAGTATGGCCTAGTATTAACAGGCGGTAATGTTACTATTACCAACAATATTACTTTCCTTACTCCAGAAACTCTTGGAACTGTGAACCAGCCAATCGGTCACGTTACAGGTGCTCGTTCAGTCTCAGGTAGCTTTACTTGTTACTTGAATAATGATACGGATTCAAGCGCAGAGTTGTTTGAAGACCTCCTAGGCGATACTACCACGGTTACAAATAATCATCGTTTAGTATTTGCTATTGGTGGAACCACGCCTAACTTACCTCGTGTTGAGATGTCAATGTTAGATTGTCACCTTGAGCTACCTTCTCACTCGATTGATGATGTTATCTCTCTGGAGACTGCGTTCCACGCACTACCTAGTGCAATTGACAAGACCGACGAACTTACTGTTAAGTACTTTGGTAAGGATGTTGTGTAAGGTAGAAGGTACGTAAAAATATTTCTTGACATAGAAGGTCTTTTGGACTATACTATGAAATAGAAAAAGTTAGAAGGGGCTCTTTTTCGAGCCCCTTTTATTATACGGAGACAAATGGCTAATTACAACTTTAAAAATGAAGCGGAGGTCTATATTGATGCAGGTGCAGGAAAAATAAGACTAGACGTAACTAAGGATTTAAGTTTTAGCCAAACTTTTACGGATAACACGTATGAGCAAAAAACTCTACATGCTCCGCAAAACTTGCATGACGCTTCCAACATTACGAAAGCCAATGCAGCAAATTTTAGTTTTACTATTCCAGCAATTACAGAAACAGCGCTGGATACAGTTTTTAATTTACTAGTTAATTTTAAAGCAGGTACTTATACTTTAAATACATTTACAATGTACATAAAATTACCTAATGATGTTTACAGGCTGGAAAATTGTGTTATAACTAATGGGACATTCATAATTGAGAAATTAGAGAATCTCAAGTTGACAATTGCCGGAGAAGCATCAAGATTAACAAGAGGAAACAGTTCTTTTACTTCTTTTTCAGGAGGAACAAGAACTCCTCAGTATATGAAAGACTTGTCAGTGTTTATGTCTACCACCAACTTAACAGAAGGTGTGTTTTCTGTCGCTGTAGAGCTTCAAAATAACATTGAATGGACTCCTTACGAAACTGTCAATAAAGCATTGAATATTGGTAATACTCATAATGTCAATACTACAATGTACCCCTCTAATTTCACTTTAAAGAAGCGGATTGTCTCCGGTTCTGTTGGCCAGTATATACTGGATACATTTAATTCCGATGTACAAAATTGGAAACAAAATATACCAGTACTTATAACAGCAGGAAACGGATTAACAGGAAACGACTTTAGAGGCTTTAAATTTAATTTTAACAAGTGTTCTTTTACTAACCGAAATAATGTCGGAGATGTATTTACACAGAGTTACGATTGGATATCTAACGATAACACTACCAACCTTGGTAGTAAAATTACTTATAACTAAACGCAATTAGGAGCAACAATGGACTTAAAAAAATTAATGGTCGATACCAAAGCAGCATGGATTGACTTTCCCGGACTGAAAGGCTTTGAAGTAGAAGTAGCAAACCTTTCTCGAAAAGAACTAACAGGACTTCGTAAAAAGTGCACAAGTACTAAGTTTGACCGCAAAACACGACAAGCTTTAGAAGTACTAGACGAAGAAAAGTTTGTAACAGAATTTACAAACTCAGTTGTTAAAAACTGGAAAGGACTGACTCTTGAGCATCTAGAAACACTTATTCTAGTCGATATCTCAGAAGAGGACTCCAGTAAAGAATTAGAGTTTTCTAAAGAAAATGCAGAAACTCTTGTAAGCTCATCAACAGAATTCGATACATGGCTAAACGAGGTAGTCTTTGATCTTGATAACTTTCGTACAGGATCAAAGGGACCAATTGCTAAAAAGGCTGGAAAGGTACTTCAAGAACAGTGATGGAAAAATGACGCGAGAGCGTTATTTTAAAATGTGTGAGCAGTTGAACAAAGAGCCTGATCCGGATGAGATTCCTCCAGATATGGAAGATTTTCCGGAAATAGCAGTTCAAGCATTAAATACTTTTTCAAGTTTAGGTGACAGACTCATTCCCGATATAGGCTACATGGGAAAAGACTTTACAAATTTACCGTATTATATAGAATTTTACGGAGTAGAAGATAAACAATTATTTTTAGAGATTCTAACATGGCTAGAATCAAGAGCAATTGACCGATCTCATGAGAGCATGAAACGAGACAGGGAAAAGCTAAAGAGAAAGAAATAGTGGCGAATACAGTTACTCTTACGTTTAAAATCTCCGAAGACGGAACTCTCAAAGCCATGGGTCAGCAGGCTGAGAAGACTGCAAAGCAAACGGATAAAGCTGGAAAAGCCAATGATCGATATCAAAAAGGTCAAAAAGGTGTTGCCCAAGCTGGAATGAATAGCACCAAAGCTTTCTCAAAGATGCGCAATGAAATCGGAGGAGGCGGAAGTGGTTTAGTTGGAGCTTATGCAGGTCTTGCTGCAAATATCTTTGCTCTAACCGCTACATTCGGAGCACTCTCTAGAGCAGCTCGTGCTACACAACTTGAGGAAGGCTTGGTTGCTATGGGTAAGGCTTCCGGCCTTGCCATGCACAGTCTCTCCAAAGGACTAGTAGAAGCTACAGGCCATGCTATCAGTCTAGAAGAAGCTATGAGATCCACAGCACTTATTACAAGTGCAGGCATAGACCCTTCTAGTATTGAACGTTTTGGTGAGGTTGCCCGAAAAGCAGCAGGCGCACTAGGTAGAGATGTACAAGATTCTATTAGCCGTCTTACTCGAGGTGTAACAAAACTTGAGCCAGAACTACTAGATGAATTAGGGATCATGGTTCGTCTAGACGATGCCTCAAAAACCTATGCCGATAGTCTAGGTAAAAACGTATCAGAGCTAACAAATTTTGAAAAGCGACAAGCATTTTTAAATGCAACTCTTGAAGAAGGTGAAAAGAAGTTTGGAGCGTTGGGCGATGTAGATGTCAATGCTTACGACAAACTTGCAGCAGGTTTCGCAAATATCACAAAAAGCGGTATAGGAGGAATAGCCGAAGTTCTAGCTCCCATTGTAGGCTACTTGGCAGAAAGTCCTACAGCACTTATGGGTGCTATGGCCGCATTCGCAGCAACCATTTCAGGGCAGGTATTGGGCAGTCTTACAGATATGTCTGCGGCAACTGCTCGCAACTCTAAAAACATGCAAAGACTTAATGCAGATACTCTAAGAGCTGTAAAGCCTATGAACCTATCTTCTAAAGCTTTGGATAATGTTATTGCTTCCATGAAAGATGGTAATGTTGCGAGTCACGAGTATAAAGCAGCAATGGATGGTCAAGTCCAATCACAAAGAACAAATTTAGGTCTTCTTAATAAAAGAAATAAAGTACTAGAAGCAGGTAGACCTTTAGTAGACGATCAAGGAAAAGCTCTTAAAAGGACGGGTATAAGCCAAGACGAGTATAATCGAAGAATGCAAAATTCTAAAAAGATTATGACTAATTTAAACATTGCTCAGTCTCAAGGTCGTAATAGCTCTGCTCAGTTAGCTGCTGCAAAAGCACAGGCTGCTCTTGCAGAAGGTAGATTTGGAGTAGCTCTTAAAAATACAATGAGAGCTTTAAAACTTCAACAAAGCGCATTAAAAATAGCGAGCAGGGAAGCTCTTACTTATGCAGGTGCTTTAAATATCGCTCGACTGGCCGCAAATGGTTTGGCTATGGCAGCTAAGACAGCCGGAGCCGCTATAATGAGTATGATGGGTTTTGTGGGCATGGCTATAATGGCTTTTACAATGCTGAAAGATGCCGTAATGTTTGTTATAAATTCTCTTAAAAGCGAGGCTTTTAAAGAGTTCGAGGCTCAAGAAGAAAAGTTAAATGAGTTAACCGAAGAACTTGCGGGTAACGTTAAAGAGCTTAATGAATTTTTTGCTGATGGAACAGGAAAAATACAAAACACTACTAAAGCTTATGAGGCAATGGCAAATACTCTAAGCACTTTTGATGCACAATACGAAAAGGTAAAAAAATCTGGAGAAGGTATACGACAAAGTTTTGGAGCTCAAAGAAGTGCCATCCTTGATTTGGTAGGATCTTCTGGCGCGCTTAATGATATGATAAGCGAAAGACTGGGTTTTGAATCTGTTCAAAAAGCTTTGAATGACGGCACAATGAAACAAAGAAGAGCAAATCTTGTTTTGATTGAGAATGAAATAGATAGACTAATATTACAAGCAAGATCTGTTCAAGCTGTAGGAGAAGCTTTCAAAAATGCAAGAACACCTTTACAGGAATTTGCAAATGCAAACGCCGTTAAGACAGAACTAGATACTGTAACAGGTGCTATTAATGAAATGAGAAATAGCCTGACGGGAGGAGATAGAGATGAAAAAGGTACTCTAAAACTCGTACCAACATTAGCGGATACTGCCGGATCAGACATAACGAAAATTATAGCTGAAAATATTGATAGCCAGTCAGCAGTCATTTTTAATGTGCAAGCCGAAGAAGCTCAGCTACAGGTTTTAGTAGACGCTGAAACAACTGCGCAGAAGGCAATCACAGACGAAAGAGCTAGACAAGAGAAAAAGCGCGGTAGAAGAAGTCATGCACAAAGAAAGAAAGATAAAGAGCTCTTAGAAAAACTAGAAGCAGCAGGTATAGCTGCTACTGCAGCTCTAGACGGCGATGCCGCAAAAGCCGCAAAAGCAATTATACTAGAAAGAATAGAAGAAACAAAAGAGTTGTTTAATGAAGAGCAAGAAAGATTACAGCTTTTTAAGCAACAAGAACAAATTCAAAAAAATGCACTTGCTTTGGTAAACCAAGAAAAGTCTCATACTTTAACCAGTATTAATGAAAGAATGGCGGCTGAAGAGAATCTTAGATCATTAAGAGAAACAGATGCAAAAGAAAGGCTAGAATTTGTTGATAATGAGCATAAGAGATTAACAGAGTCAGGAGCGGACGATGAAGCTACTAAAGCCCGCATAGCCGCATTACTGCATGAGCAAAAAATACTCGCAGGAGAGATCTTACTGATAGAAGGCCAAAAGCTTACCATCGAAGAAACAATTGTTAAGCAAAAAAAGACGCTAATGTCTGCCCTCAAAGAAGAGCATAGTGTAGAAAAAGCTATTTTAGATATAACCAAAAAGATAAATAAAGCAAATAGCGAAGAGCTAACAAATTCTATAAAGATAGCTAAACTTAACCAAAGTATTGCAAATAGAAAAGCCGGTATGGACGGTAAACTATTACCTTCTCAAATCGCTCTTCTCGAGCAAGATGATGAAGTACTTAAAAAGAAAGTACAAGGAATGGTTGCAGAAGCAAACACCAAGAAAGTCGCTCTTAAATTGGAAAAAGAGATGACACGAATGCGTCTGCAAGTACTAAAAGCAGAAGTTGATGTTATTAATCAAAAAAGAGTTGCTGCAGGTTTAGAGGGCGATGACCTAATTGATTTAACAGCTCTTGAAACAACACTAGCAGGTTTGGAAGGCACTTATGGTACCATGGTACAGAATGTAAATGATGAGTTATCAATAGGTATAGGACTATTGCTAGAGCAAGTAGATACTACGTCTGTTATAGATATGCAGAACGCTGAGCGTTTAAAGAAAGAGATAGAAATTGACTCTATACTCAAAAGTCAACACGATGCTCAAAAAGGAATTCTTGGAGAACAAGAAAAACAATTTGCAATACGTCAAAGTATAAAAGAAATTGCAAATACGGATAGTGCTGGAAATGTTGCAAGTGCTCATGAAGCCGCAAAAATTGCTCAAGAAAATAGAAAAGCAGAGCTTGCATTTGCAAAAGCAAAAGAAGCAATGGCAAGGAAGACTTTAAAAGCTGAAAATGCTTTACTTGAGGCTAAGTGGAACTTAATGTATGCGGAAATGGCTGCTTCTGGAGGCCAAATAACAGAACAAGAAGCTGCTGTGCTAAACGCTTCTCGTACTGCAATGAGACTACAACAAGAGCTAAATAGATCTAAGATAGAGACCACCGAAGAAGAAACTAGATTAGTTGCAGACCGTATAAAGATGGAAGAAGCGGCCGCACATTCCGCAGCAGGAAAAGCTGGAGGATTTGCAGGAGCTATTGCATCTATCTTTGGAACAGCAGCAGCAGGTTCTGTAGAAGGGGCTGTAAAAGGAGCAAAGACTACTGAAGAAGACCCTATTGTAGCAAAAATTACTGCCACAGAAGATAAAGCAAATCTAATAAGAAATGAAGCCAATAGACTCTTAGGAGAGGGTAATTCTATACTTCGTACAATTTCTGAGAATCAAAGTCCTGCGGGAACCGGAGGAACCGGAAGTGGTGATAACGGAGATGACAGTGGAACTGGTAATAGCGGAGATAGTAGTGGAGGGGCTAGTACTGGCGACACTGCTCAAAACGGCGAAGAATCTACAGGTATTGTAACGGCTGGAGCCCCCGCCGCGAACCCCGTGGTAGAGGGTGCAACGAACGAGGAAGAAGGTGCCGGAGGTATTTTGAGTAACCTTCCAAAAATAGGAGAGGTTAGAGGCGCTTTACAAGGAATGGCAACAGACATGGCAGCTCTAGGTCCTGATGGAGCGGGAGTTTCTCAAATGCTGTCCGGAATGGATACTATGATGGGTGCCTTTGAAGAAGGGGGTCTAAGTGCAGAAAATATAGGAAATGCTATTGGAGGTTTAAGCTCAATCGTTGCAGGAGCAGCTCAAAATAAAGTAAACTCTATAGATAAAGAAATAGAAGCAGAAAAGAAAAGAGATGGAAAATCTGCGGCTTCTATAAATAAAATCAAAGCGCTTGAAAAGAAAAAAGAAGCAGTAGAAAGAAAAGCTTTTAATACTAAGAAAAAACTTAATATGGCTCAAGTTATTACTTCTACCGCTACTGCAATCATGAAAGAAGCTGAAAAAGGTTTTCCTGCAGCTATACCAGGTATTGCAATGTTTGGAGCAATGGGAGCCGCACAACTAGCTGTTATATCCGGAATGACATATCAAGGAGGAGGCTCATCCGCAACAGCAGCAGCTTCTCCTAGTGCTTTGAATATGGGAGAGCGAAACAACACTGTCGATCTCGCAAAAGGCAATAATGCAGCAGGCGAGCTAGCTTATATGCGAGGAGAAGACGGTGTAGGAACAGGAGCAAGCAACTTCAAACCTACCGGAGCATTCTCAGGTTATAAGCATAGAAATGCAGGAGGCTATGTAGTCGGAGAACAGGGTCCCGAGTTATTCATGCCAGAAACTCCAGGAGAGATAATTCCTGCAGGTAGAGTAGGTGGCGGAGAACCTACAAACGTAAACTTTAATATTAGTGCAGTAGACGCTCAAGGTGTAGAGGATGTACTAGTAAGACAAAAAGGACACATAATAAGAATGATACGCGAAGCAGCGAATGAGCACGGACAGCCTTTTTTAGAGACTATCAGTGATGGAGCATACACAGACTAATGGCTATTGATTATCAAAATGTACTTCCAGATCCTAACTACGAAATTGGGTCTGACGGAGGAGACGGAACAAGCGGTAATGCAACAGGGTCAAACGGCCCTGGTTTTGCATCTGTATCTCTAAGTTCAAAGTCTCCTATAATGAAAACACGTACAAACTCTGGACGAATGGTTGCAAGAGCTTTAAAGTCTCATCAGTGGGATATTAATATTTCTTATAATCCAATGACCAGAACCGAGTTTGAACCTGTTTACAATTTTTTAATCAATCGCAGAGGTTCTTTAAAGCCCTTTTTTGTAAGTTTGCCCCAGTATAGAAATCCTCAGGATAATACTATGGCAGGAACAATTAAAGTAGATGGAGCGGCTATCGCAGGTGCGACTTCTATGAAGATTGATGGGTTTACTGCAGGTAATCCCACGCCGGGAGATTTATTTACAATCACCGATGCCAATGATTCTAATCACAAAAAAACCTATAGAGTTACTCAGGTGGAAACAAATACTCACTATAATAGTGTTCAACCCGCAACAGATGAGCGTATAATTCATTTTATGCCTGGACTACAAAAAGCCACACAAAATAACTCAGACGTAATTTTCACAAACCCTTTAGTAAGGGTCATAGCTACTGATGTACAGGAATACTCCTTGAACAAAGAAGGGCTATATACATTTTCTTTAAAACTTGAGGAGACCTTACCCTAATGACAATTCGTAATCTTAATTCTACTTTAAGAACTTCTTTGCTTAACAACGATTCATTTAACTATGCTCATCTTGTAAAGTTTGAAAAACCTACCGTAGAAACTTCTATTCAAGACGGAAGCACTGCTAGAAAGGCTGCAAATTATACTTATATTACTGACGGAGCTTTTGATATTGTCTGGGACGACGGCAGTAAAGATGCTACAGGTACTGCTAACGGTGCTCAAAAGTATAATGCAAATAAATTACAGAAAATAGGTTCTGTCACAGAAAGTACTGAAGCAAAAGCAAGCTCTACAAATATAACTCTAGATACTGCTTCTCTCGGTGCTACTGCATCTGTAACTCAAATGCAGTTTCAGAGTAATACGATAACAGGGCCAGTAGGTTTTGATTTTGTAGCTGAGGGGTTTCAAGAGGGTGATAAGATTTACATCGTCGGAGATGCTACTGCAATTGCGGCTAATCAAGGAGATGCTACAGTTGCTCGTAATGCTCAAGGCATTTATGTAGTCATAGATACTTTCAAAAATGAAGGAAGATCTATCGACTTTACAGAATCTTTACCTTCGTATGCATTAGCCTTTCAAAATTATAACTACACAGTATCTTTAGCTTCTGAAGAATTAAAGGCACTAACAACTTATAAAACAGATGATGCATATAGTACTTATATGAATAGAGAAGTATTCATATATAAAGCACACTTAGATATTGATACAAATGTAATTATTGGCGATCCTTATCTTATATTTAAAGGAATTATTACAAACGGTACATTAAAAGAAGATCCAGGTAAAGGTTCCTCCATAATGTGGACTATTTCTAGTCACTGGGGAGATTTTTCTAGAGTTTCTGGCAGACTTACGGTAGACGAGAGTCATAGAGCTTTGGACGGTAGAGGTATACCCGATAAAGACGCTGTTCTACGTCCTGAATACGCTCATGACTTTGGTTTTATGCACGCTAACCAAGCTATTAATGTAATGGCACTTTATAACGATATTGAAATATCGTATAAGCAAGTGGACATAAACGGTGGTTGGCCAGGAGGTAAAAGACTAAGAGAAGTAGAGAATGTAGTAGAGAGACGTACTGATTTAAACTTTAATCTCTCTCCCAAATATTTGCCTGTAGTATATGGAGTTAATAAAGTCGATGCCATCCCTATTTTTGTAGATACGGATAACTCTGATGCTTCTAAAATATTTGTTGCTTATGCTATTGCGGAAGGGCCTGTCGGAGGTCTTTTAGATCTATATGTAGACGGTAATAGTAGTATCTGTGTAGATGCTGCTGATCTTGCCTTGCGCTCTAATAACTCTGAAGCGGACTTAACCTGTAAAGGTCGCATGGACAGAGGCAATGCCTTAAATGGTTATGATGCAAACAGTAGTCAATTCTCTGCTTTTCCCGGAGATATTCAAGATATGTGGGCACCTTTTAGCCAAAACGGAATATGGGATTTTGGTAGAGGCGGTGTACAATCTCGAAGAAATAATGTTCAAAATTTTAATACAGGAACAACTGGAGCCGATCAAGCCACAGGCATTTTGCACCAAAAAAGTCATAATATAGACAGCCCTATCACCGGAACTTTTCAGTTTCATGCAGGTAAACCTGACCAAACCGCAAATAATACTCTAGTAAATAAAGCTGCGGCTAATGGCTTTAAAATACAGAACGACTATTTTCCTGCCTCTAGAAGATCCCAATACTGGAGTAATAACCACAGATTACTAGATACTGCCTATGTAGTTAGTCAGTATACAATTGCACCGGGCGAAACAAGTATTCCTGAAATAGACTTTGTAGTACGAGGCAAGGGAATTAATTGCCATAATTATGATAGAAGCTATAATACTACTAACCAAGCTTCTGCAGCTTTTTCTGATTTTAACTTAGGAGACCAAGTATACCTTAAAACTTCCTCGGGAAGTAGTGTAAAACATCCGGCAACTGGCACTACCGAAGCAACTTCTGGAGTTCAAATTATCACTGATAAATGGACTTTCTTAGATATTGACGGTATTAACCAAACAAGATTTCAAACAGATTGGGGATATGATATAACTGTTTCCCACTATATGGAAAAAGTATCTGACTCTACTAAAAAATGGTATGTTGCCCCAGAAGACGCCGAAGATAGTATATCGGGCACAGTAAGTACTCCTTCCAAAACAACAATAAGTACAGCCAGTAATAACACAACTAATGGTGTAGATATTACTGTAAACTCTAATATTAATTTTCAAAACGTATTAGCCTGGCTTTCTGCTTTAGATTTGGCAGAAATTGGAGCAATAACTTGATGCGCGGAGAAAGATTCCCAGTTGTTCCATCTTCTTCCTAGCTTACCTATAACATTAGTAAATTTTACTTCTTTATAGCTAGAGCCATCTACTTGTACAGTAGGCGTAGTAGAAGAACTAGATACTACAGTTCCTTGAAATAGTATTGCACTTCCTGCTCCCGTATATTTATAAACATCGCCTGCTGTGAAAGTAGTAGAGGAAGGAACAATTACTGTAATATCAGAATTTGCATCACAGTCTCGAGCTGCTAACTTAAAAGTAGAAAGATCGATATCATTCTCTAAGCTAAGACCTGCTCCGTATCTGTGGTTCGTTAAGTAGTCTAGTAGCTGCATGGCAGGGTTAAGACTTACACGTACATCAGGACGGCCTGCGGTAATTACATAGGTATCTCCCGTATCGGGAAAGAATTCTGCATCCCAGTTCTTATCAACAACAGCTGCATTTGAATTATTGTCATAGTCTATTATTGTTCTTTCTTGAATATAAGCAACATCATTGCTATCTAAACGCGTTAAAGTTATTTTCATACCATTGTAATAGTTATCGGGTTTAGCCGTAGTATTTAAAATAATAGCGTCTTTTACAAAAACTTCAGTAAGCTCAGTTGCAACAGTTGAAATATTATCTCCAGAGCCTACCTCTTCAAGAGTATTTGTACTACTATTCCACTCATA
>JACLAB010008434.1_pt1 | contig 26399 bp, 19 predicted proteins | sample 8027921 | NCBI WGS metagenome assembly JACLAB01 (sample SAMN15725117, study PRJNA655200) | protist metagenome | isolation source: fluorescence activated cell sorting (FACS) single amplified genomes of... | place: USA: West Boothbay Harbor, Gulf of Maine | collected 2000-07-19
GCGAACTTAGAGGCGCGGGCGCAGAGGCGACGGAGTGGGCGGTTGAATGATAGCGCGACGACGGTGCTCACCGAGGAGGAGTACGACGAGATTTTTAGCGAGAGATCCACCGAAGGTTCATTTCATGGGTATTCTACGGGAAAGCACGCGCGGAGGAGTTCGTTTGAGGATGAGCGTATTAAATTTGACAGTGCGTTGCCATCGGTCGTGGATGATGACTATTGCGCAGAAATTGGCGGGCGACGAAATCCGACGCCGGGCCGCACGAGAGACTGGCTCGAGACGACGACGCCGTCGAGCCCAGAGCGAAACTCTCGACGAGATTCGGATCGCGACTTGGAGACGACGTCGACGCTGATGAAATCACCACGTCGTAATGGATCGTTTAAGATGCTTTCGCCCGAAGTGGCGAAGACGATGACCGCAGACGAGGCGCTTCGTCCGCGGGTGAGACGGGCGCTCGTCAGTCAGGAGGCGACGACGTCGCCCGACACCCGAGGCTCCCCAAAGTCTCCCTCTGAACGCTCGTTTAGTCGAACATCGTCAACACTTTCGATTGCGTCGCTGTGTACGAGCGATCGTCCGTCTTCGGCGTTTTCGCCCGTGGCGCGACGACAAGAAAAAAAGTCAGCCGCGACGACGACGCTCACGACGACGGCGATTCAAGACGACGCTCCAGAGCAGGCGAACGTTTCTATTGCTACGCGCGCGCGTACGACGCGTACAATGTAATCAAATATTCTTATATGTGCTGCTAATATGTGTATTTCTTATTGAAACGAATGGGTGTGTGTTTGTTTTCGAGCGTGAATCTACATGAATAAAACTCTGGAGGCGGGCGCCGCGCGCAAACCGGTGAATTTGACGTGAGCGCGAGCGCGTTGGGACACGCCGCCTCGCGTGGCGCGCGCAGTGACGCGCACACCGCGTTCGCGAACACCAGTTGTGGCCATCGAAGCGCTGACGGTGACGGAGTCCTTCTTCATATCAAACTTATCCGCCGCGACGTGCACATTCTTCACCGCCCGGCCGGAAATGTCGCCGACGCTCTTCTCCCATTCTGGATCCCAGCTCACGGCTTCGGGGGTGGAGCACGCGATGGACTTGCCAAAGGGGCACGTGGCATACGCACAGTCGCCATTCTCAAACCCGGTGACGAAATGCTCTTCGAAAATCGAACGAAGCAAGTAGTATTCCTTTGTCGTCGGCGGGTGAAGAGGGAAGCGCTGCGCGCGCTTGGCAAATTCTTCATCCGAAACCTCTAATTCCGCGTGCGCGGCCAAGCCGTCGACCCAGTCGTAGCCGACGCCATCACTGAATTGCTCTTTCTGACGCCAAAGAACTTCTTGCGGCAAGAACGGGTTCTCCTCGGTGTCAAACGCCTTGCGCAAAATGTACTTTTCGAGAAACGGGCGACCTTCGGCATCCTTTTTATTGACGTCAATCACCTTGTCTTCTGGGCGCATGTTCATCGCGAGGTCAACCACTTGTTGGGACAAAAGCGGGGTGCGAACTTCGATACCCCAGCTCATCGTTGCCTTGTTTGCACGCAAAACGTCCCACTGGTGCAATCGCATAGTTTTACGGCGGCACTCGGCGTGGAACTCCTTGGCGTTTGGCGCCTTGTGGAAGTACAAGTATCCCCCAAATAATTCATCCGCACCTTCACCAGAAAGTACCATCTTGAATCCCATGGCTTTGATGTGACGGCTCAACAAGTACATGGGCACCGAAGCGCGAACTTGTTCGAACGTTTCAAGGTGCCACACTACGTCTCTGAGCGCATCCAACGCCTCGGCGGGAGTAAAGTGCACTTCGTGGTGGATAGTGCCGAGTTGGTCAGCCACCTTTTTAGCGGCGATCAAATCGGGCGCACCCTTGATCCCAATAGAGAAAGAGTGCACGGGTTCATCGCGTCCATACGTGTTCGTCGCATTCTTACGCTGTCGCACGGCAATGGAGGTGATTAGGGACGAGTCGAGACCGCCAGACAAGAGCACGGCGTACGGCACATCCGCCATCAAGCGCTTTGTCACGGCATCCACAACAGTTTCGCGAATCTCCGCCAAATCTGCCGGCTTTGTCGGCAAATAATTCTCATCCATGATCCATTGCGGGTCGTACCAACGCGTCATCGTCGCCGGCTCGTCACCCTTCTTGACGAAAATGTGTCCCGGCGGGAAGATTTCATAGCTCGCCACCCCTGGGTCGTCGTGAAGCGTCTTCATTTCGCTACTAAACCAAACGCTCCCATCCTTACCCGTCGCCATGTACATCGGAATTTTCCCCATATGATCTCTCGCCGCAACAATCGTATCGTTCTTACGGTCCTCAATCACAAACGCAAACATACCATCGAGCTCCTTGACAAACTCCGTCCCGTGTTGCTCGTACAAGTGCCCGATGACTTGACAATCGCTCTTATTCGCACTCACAATGTTAAACTTATCTCTCAACTCTTGGTGGTTATAGATCTCACCATTCGCAATAAACGCGATATTCTTCGACGCATCCGTAAACAACGGTTGGTTCCCGCTCTCACCCGGCGCGACGATCGCCAAGCGCTTGTGCACCATGAAGGTTTGTCGCCCGCTCGCATCCTCTCTCACCTCCATCCCGTACGAATCCGGTCCGCGATGGCGTAACCGCTTCGCCAACTGATACACGCGCTGTCGGTTCTTACGCGCATCGCCCGTGAGGCGCAGTACGCTGAATATACCGCACATGTCGCTCGACGCGCCACGCAAAGCCCTGGTTGAGAGGGTTTAATCGAATCCCAATCCACCTTCGGCTCGAATCGCGTCCACGACGACGACGACGCGATGCGATGTGCGACGTGCGACGCGCGACGCGCAACGCGCGCTCTACGACTTGGTCTGTGCGCGAACCGCGAGGGATTCGATCGCGTGCGTTCGCGAGCGACGGGACGACGCGTCGCACAGTGGTGCGCTGGAGGGCCCTATCTGCACCGAAGCCGCCGCCAACGGGGCGCGTGGAGTGTCGTACTGTTTGCGCATAGAATGATGGATGGATGGCGCGTCGCGGGCGCGCGGGCGGGCGTCGAACGACGCGCGCGATGGGCAAAGGTTGCGAAAACGGGTGATGGGTTACAAGCGTAGGAGGATTTTGTGTAATCCAGGGCGATCGGGGTCGGCGGCGTCGAGGGCGAGGGTGGATTGGAGTCGCGCGAGGGGGACGTCGCGGAATCGAGCGGCGTCGACGACGAGCGCTCCGGAACGGATGAGGGCGCAGATTTCGTCGAGCATGGCGCGACGACCGCGGCTTGAGTTGTGTGTGGCGTCGTGTTCTAGCCAGCGCGTGAGCCAGAAGCCGCTTAGGGTGATGTCTTTGAAGATGAAGGCGCCGGTGGGGACGAGGAGCGGTTGTTTGCTCATGCCTCCGTACGTCACCATACGAGAGCCTGCGTTGGGCTGTAGCAGCCGCAGCATGGTTTGCGCGCTGTACCCACCAACGGCGTTGTATGCCACGCGCGCTCGCGACGCGAGCTCGCGCGTGCGCGCATCTAAACGTAACATTTTACCTTCAACATCTGGAAGCACGACGTCGGCGCCGTCGGCTCGTAAAGACTCAAATACCTCCTCCGTCTCTCGCGCATCCTCGCGCGGTCTACACATCGCTATCGTTCTAATACCTCGTGTGCGTGCTATTTGCAACAACGCTCGCCCCACACCACTCGTCGCGGCGTTTATAACCACCGTCTCGCCTTCGCGCGCGTCGTAATCCTCCAACAACCTCAACGCCGTGCACGGATTCACCGTCAACGTCGCCGCCGCGTGCACGGGCACGTCTCTATCAATCACATCAAAATTCTCACACGCGCTCACGATGTCTCGTCGCCACGTTCCATCGACGTACGATCGATTCGGTACCACCCGGTCGCCGACGCGCGCCCCGACGCACGCCGCGCCCGCAGCCACCACCTCTCCCACGCCCTCGTTACCGCCCACCCCCGGCACCGCGCGCGGCAGCGGATACTTGCCTTCAATAATGTTCACGTCCGATGGGTTCACGGGCGCGGCGAGCATGCGCACGCGCACGTCCCCCGGGCCCATGGGCGGTAACGGTACCGTCGTCACCTCGAGCACCTCGTGCGCGGGACCGCGCGTGGCGTACGTCGCCGCCTCGGTGACGCTCGATGCGCGCCTCGAAGACGACGGCGTGGGTGCTGTCGTCGACGTCGACGACGCCGCGAGGCGCCGGGACGCGCCGCGCGCCAGTGCGCGCGCGACGAATGCCATGCGCGCGCGTGGAGCGTTGTGACGCCACTGTGCGGCGCGTATGGATCCCGAGTCATCGACGCCGACGTGCGAGGCGTGCACGAAAGCGTATTCAAAGTATGCGTGCCCGCGATGCGCCGCGCGCGTGTGCTCGTTGGGGTGTTATAACGCCCATAACGGCGGGCGCTGTCGCGAGGTGTTTCATGGGGAAGGTTTGCGAGACGCCATGAATGGTTTAGTGGTGGACGATGAAGGCAAGAGAACGATGATTGAGGCGTTGAAGAGACAAGGATATGCGGATGGGGTGTATGATTTCGCCAACGGTGGGGATGAGGGCGAAGGTGAGGGTGATGAGGACGGTGACGCGGAGGATGAAGACGAAGACGCCGCGCGGTGCGTGTTGAGCGAAACCAGCCTCGAGGCGTTGTCTCGAGGAGAAATGTTAGACGTCAACGCACTCGATGCGAGAGAATTAGCGAGTTTTAGAGCGGCGTGTGCGAGAGGTGAGCTCGTGGTGCCATGGACGCCATGGTGGATGGAGAAAGAGGCTGGGGAGACGCGCGTCGGCGCGAGCGGCGCGAGAGCGGTGGAAGACATTAGCGAGAATGTGCGCGACGATTTGGGTAAAGGCGAGACGAGTGCGACGGAAACGTCATCCAGTATACCTTTACCAGCGACGGCGGCGGAAGCGCTCGAGCCATTTGATGTTTTGAGCGGAGGCAAAGCGCCGCCCGAAAGCTTGCGATGGCACTGCGTCAACGCGCTCGCCGCGTACGTCTTAGTCAAACGTATATTCAACGGAGACTGGACCGACGACGAAGCCACCGCTGCGAGCTTACTTTTGGACATATCCAGCGTCCTGGGCGCGCGAACTGCAATCGGAGGCATTGAATGTGCGACATCCGCGACGCACGACGTCGTCGAACGCGTCGCCCGCCTCGCCCCCGCCCGCGCTCTGCTCCCTCCACCATCCGCACTCCCACGCGTGATCTCCACCGAACTCTCCATCATCTTCTCCCGTGGCATCAATGTCATCATCTTAGCCTTCCTCGACCTCTCACGAGTGCTCAACAGCGCATCGATGTCAGCCGGCGGCGCGTCCAAACCGGCGCGCGCCGCCTTTCGCGCCGCGCGCTTGAAATCCCGCTACCTCGCCGCGTACTCGATATCCACCTTCACGCACCACCCCGACGCGTTCGACGCCATCGCGCGCGCGCTCGGCGACCGCGTGCCTCCTCGAATAGACCCCTACGAATAGACCCCAACTCCATAGACACATAGATAAGACGCACACATAGATAAGACGCACACCACAGAATCACCACCACGTGCGATAATAAACACCCCGCCCACGGCACGGCACGCACACCACCATCGTATACTGTTTACGCATATGTGTAGTAATACACCACGTGGCCACTTATCACGACACCTCACACCCACGTGTCCTCACATAATCATCCCTTGATAGGTGTTACACCGCGGTTAGTACGCGACATCGACCGGGCCGCGGCCCCGCGGCTCGCGCGCGAGGGGAACGCTGCGCTGGCAATTCAATGCGATGCGTTTTCGGGCGGCATTCCACGACGCGTCACGCGCGCTCGACGACAGTCGGAGAGGATGTTTACCACGTCGCGCACGCGACGCGGCGCCCGATCGGCGGTGCTCGTGGCGGCGCTCGTGGCGGTGTTCGCCGCGGCGTGCGCGATCGCCCCGGTGCGTGCGATGCATAATGGGAATTACCCCACGACGGGTGTGAACACGCAGCCGACGACGAGTAACACGGCGTCGTCATGCTCGGGCACGACGTTTGGTCCGAATTACGGCTGCGCCGACGCGACCGGCACGCCCGGGTCGTGCACGCCGACGAGCTGCGGGTACTACACGTGGCAGTATGAGAATACGTACTACTTTGTTGACGACAACGTGCCGACGTTGCCCAAGCCCTTCACGGGTTTGCCGCGCGTGAACCCGGAGAATCAAGAAGAATACATGGGTCAAATGGTTTTGGATGAAGATTATGGCTTGAGCTTGGCGTCGCAAGCCATGCCCGGGTTGGTGATTGCCGTTTTGCTCTTGTTGTCGATGATTTTGGTCGCCGGCTTCTACTTGCTCTCCTCCGTCTGCAAATGCTGCGGCATGTGCCAATGCTGCTTCCGCCCGACGCCGTACACGCGTAAGCAGATGCACATGGCGAAGGGTATTCAGTTCGCTTTCGTGCTCATGGCTGCCGCTGGTTGCCTCATGATTTACATTCGCTCCCCCGATCTCACCGACGGCATTCTCGACATCGCCGACGGTTTGGTCAACTCTACTACGACGTTGGTCGATGATGTCACGGACATTTCGGACGCGATCAGCGGTCTTGCTACTGAGGACAGCAGCGTGGACAGTGGTATCACGGATCTCAGCAGTGCGGCGGACACGGTGAAAACTCAAATTGTGAAAACCAAGGATCTCTTGGAGAAGTACGTTGACCAAATTCAGCTTGGCGCGGATATCATGGCTGGCGCCATTCTTGGCGTCGCGTTCATTACCATGGCGTTGTCTATCTTGAACTTCTGGCGCCTGCTCACCCTCTTTGCCGTGATCACGTCTCTCATCTTGATTTTGAGCTGGATTGTCGTCGGCGTTTTGGCCGCCGTCGGCGTCTTCCTCTCTGATTTCTGCTACACTGGCGATCAATACTTGATCAACCCGAAGTTGGTGGATCTTTCCAAAGACATTCCCTGCCCGGATGCTCAAGAAGTCGTTGAGTTTGGTAACGAATTCCGCCAAATGATCGTCAATATTGTCCAGGAAGTGAACACCGCGGTTCTATCTGCTGGCGGTTCAACGCCCTACATCTGCTTGCCGTACCAAATGCAAAACATCGAAGATCTTTGCGGATCAATGGCCGAGACTAACGCTGGTTCGTTCCTCACTCCGTACTGGTCTGACGACTACTCCAACTATGTCTGCGAGGCGTACGCCAACGGTGAACTTTCGGGCGTCACCAACGTCTACCCGCCTTGGGACACTTTGAACTGCGTGGGCGGCTCTTCTGGAAATGGCTACACCAATTACACCTTTCACAACGCCGGTGCCCGCAAACACAACTACTTGATCAGCGAAGACTTGAGCACCACGTACAGTGGGGTGACTGGTGTCAGCGCCGCCGATTTGGCTGACCTCGCCGCGCTCAACGCCGTCATCCCGAAGTTCGAAGGTATTCTCAAGTGCCAATTCATCGCGGATATGTTCGCTTCCATGAGCTCTGGATGCCACGGCACCGCTGACGCGATTGCCGACATGTGGAAGGGCTTTGTCGTCATCTCCGTCGCGTACTTGTGCTTGTGGATCGCCATGCTCGTCACCCTCGGCCGCATGTCCAATGCGGATTTGATGATTGACGGTGGCCGATTCAACGCCAAGAAGGCTGGCTTGATTTAAGCAATCAAGTTGTGGATGGTGTTCAACTATATATATATGCACACACTCGATTCGATTCCATGATTCGAGCGATAATAAATTGAGAACACTATGGGGCTGTGTCGCGCAACAATCAATCGCGCGGCGTCGCGAGTTTTCAAGTCTTTTAATATCATCTCTATTTTTACAAACTCTATAACGCGCGCCGATCCCTACGCGCGCGGTCGATGGCCTAAAGCCTTCCTCGCCGCTTCAGATTTCTCCACCAGCGCTACCCGTCGCGCGTGCGCTTCGGGATTAAACGCCATCATGCCCTCTGGCGCGCGCGCGTCTGGCGCCTTGACCAAAACCCGCGGCTCCAACTCCATGCGCACCAACTTTGTCTCATCAAACGTATGCTCACGCCCAGGAAACACTCTCAACTTCCGCATCGTCTCTCTCGCATGCACATTCCTAGGTAACATCCGTTCCACAGCCTTCCTAAACACCCACGTCGGGTCGCGTTCAAACATGTCCCGCGCGCTTCGCTCCACCAACCCGCCGACGTACCCCGTGTGCCTGTAATACTTCTTATCCGTCATCTTCTTCCCCGTCAGCGCCACGTCCGCCGCATTCACGACAACAATCACATCCCCACTCCCCGCTCCCGGCGCGTACGTCGGCTTATCCTTGCCCTGCAACGCGCGAGCGACGCGAGACGCCAAGCGGCCCAAAACCTCCCCGCTCGCGTCGACGATGCGGTAGCGCATCCCGGCGAGGTTTGGCACGTTCTTAATCACGTTCGACATCTCGGCGAGCGCGCGCGCGACGAGGACGACGCGGACGACGCGCGCGGTGTGCGGCGTGCGCGGTGCGCGCGGTGTGCGGCGCGAATGGACGACGAGCCGCAGGCGCGAAGTGACGACGATCGCGCATCCGCATTCGCGCCAGAGCTCCGCTCGCGCACCGAACGCGCATCCGATACCCGCGATGGCGTGTCGCGCGAGTCGAGCGTGCGGCGTGTCGTGTTCGGCGCGGACGACGCGCGGTGGTGCGCGCGGGGCGCGGGCGACGACGTCGTCGGCGTCGGGGAAGACGGCATCGGCAACTCGCCTAGGCGTGGGCGCGGGACGCGCGACGTGGACGGTTCGCTCGGCGCTCACGACGCCGCAAGATGAATACGAGCTCGATGAGGTGGACTATCGAGGGAATTTGTGCTTGTTTCTGGACAGCGCGGATGAGGAGACGTGGAACGCGTGGTTGCCGACGGGGATGTTCACCGGGGTGACGACGAACCCGGCGATTCTTGAACGCGATGGCGTGGAGTGTAGCGTGGAGTCGTTGAGCGAACTCGCGCGTAATGCTTTAGAGTTTGATGCCGTGACGGAGTTCCAAGTGCAGACGTGGGGGGAGGATAGCGATGAGATGTGGAAGAATGGTATCGCGTTGGCCAAGCGAGACCCGGACGCGATCGTGGTGAAAGTACCGGCGACTTTAGAGGGTATCAAGGCGGCGAATGCGCTCGTTGCGGATGGTGTACGAGTGACGATCACGGCAGCGTATGCACCGCATCAAGTGCTCATCGCGGCGTCGATTGGGGCCAACTACGTCGCGCCGTATTTAGGACGCATGAACGACGCCGGTCGCGACGGTATGGGCACCATCATTTCAATGCAGGAGACTGTCGATGCGTTGGAAAGCGATATGAGAATTTTAGTGGCGAGTGTACGAACAGCGGCTGAGCTGTCTAAGTTGGCCGCGAAAGGATGTGATACGTTTACTATTAGCGAGAAGGTAGCGGCGGAGATGTTTGCTGACCCGCTCACGACGCAAGCGGCGCTCGATTTCGAAAACGCCGCCGCGCGCATGGCTCCGAAGCCGCCTAAGGAAGAAAAGAAGAAAGTCGAGAAGCCGGTGGAGCAATCAGTGGAGCAACCCGCGGAAGTTGAGGTGGTCCCTGCGGAGGAGTTCACGAATGACATCGATACAGATTAAAAACGCGCAACTTGACGGCAGCTGCAGCTCGGCAATATAAGCTAGAAACCTAAACTATTACCAAACCACACCGCGTCAGCGTCCTACTATCATGCATCGACGATTATTCGTTCACGCGCGCGGCGTCAAAATCTTTGAACTGGTCTAGCAGGAGGGTCGCGACTCGCGCGCGATACCTCAGAGCGCGCCACCGCAACGGATGACAGAGGATGGTGCGCCGTCGTCAAAGCCGCAGAGCGTCGGTGCTTTAGAGTGCGTGTCGACCCGCAGTGGTGCGCGTTCGACGGAGATCTTAGAGACGAGTTGACAGAAGAGTGCGGTGTCGCAAGCACTTTACACTGCGTTTGGTGCGCGACATCGTGCGCGACGAGCACAACGTCGAGAGAAAACAGAGATGAAAAATGACGCTGTCGATGAAAATGCTAAGTCCTAGTGCTTGATTTCCCATGTCACTCATCGCCCGTCGACGGCCGATTCTCATCGCTGTTTCGACTTTTAGAATTGCGAGGCGACGTCGACTGCCAGCGTTCGATAGCCAGTAATGCGGCGTTCACCGTCTTGCCAGAAGGGAGCGTATCGCCCCATAATTTTCGTCGAGAATTGTATTTTAACGCATCATTTTGCCATTGGGGATCTCTAAAGCACATGTCAGCCATCCTGAGATGGAAAGGACTTTCGCTGACGTCTTCGTCAGACTCATCGTTGTCTGAAGTCGGACTCAAAACTCGCATTATGTCTTCTAAATTCGACGGGAACGCAACGTCATTCGTAAAAGTAACGTGTTTGCCATGCATGTTTTCATCGTAATCCATCGTCGTGGTGGAAGTCGAGCTATCGCTTGATTGTAAAAGCAAAGTCTTCGCTGACGATGCCGGTTGCGATGATGGTATTGGGTACATGTGTCGCATCATACGCGTGCTGGCCCTTTCCCGTGGCCACGCTGAAATGTCGTGATACGTACATGCTGTCCGAGTGTCCATGCCAGTGGGAACGCTTGGTCTTGGAGGACGCGAGTTGTGAGACTGTCGCGCTCGCGCTCTACTTGGATGATGTGGCCTCACCACAAGTCTCTCCAGACACGCGAGCGCGAGCGCGTCGTCGTCAATATCCTCGTTTCGTGCTATTCCATCGATGGTGATACCTTGGTTGTGCATGTTTTGTCCCGCACGGATAGCAAAGCGCTTCTCGGGAATTGACCAGACCGGGTGTGTGCCAGAATGAGGCATGTCCCGCCGCGCGCGTCGCGGAAGTGTTGCAAATGGAAACTTTCAAGCGTACCGGTACCGGCATGATCTATTCAAATTTTCCTAACATTTACAAATATATGATAAAATGACTAATGATTGAACGTGAAGCGTTACGGATGAACATACGTCATGTATGAGTCAATGCGTCTCTACTGTTTACCGCGCGGGTTGTGAATCGACGCCGTCGAGGCATCAATGTAACGAGCAGGAACGAGCGTTACACTCTGCAACGCCATACCGGCAGCAGTCATATAGTAATACGCACCAATCGTATTTGTCTGAATTGATGACATATCACATTGCGTCCTGGTCTTCCGCTTCATGCGTTTGAACGCATCCAGGATGTTTCCAGTATGCACTACGATGGGCCCGACGTGTCCTGATGGCTTCTCACCTGGTAAACTCTTCTTCGATGCCCCACGCTTTGTACCTGATGGCGCATTTGTTGGGCTTCTAGTTCCGCTTTTATATCGTTCATCGAGATGTTGGGCAATCTTGGTGAGATTCTTATTCAGCTCAGTGATATTTGATCCCGTGAGCTTCTTCTTCTGAGAGCTTCTCTTTTTCAGTGATTCTCGAGTAGTCGCAATCGCGGCATTCGCTAATGATGTGAGTTGCTCTGCGAGGTCCAAGTCATCATCTGGAAGTGACATAGGTTCAGAAACCATCGGTACGTCAGTAATATCTTCGGCCTGATCTTCGGCTCGACTCACGGTTTGTGCGTTGCGTTCAACGCGGCTGGCGACAGCAACCTTTGCAACTGGCGAAACTCCATATATATCCGACAATGCGCGCATCGGCTGCTTTCCCAACGCCGATGCAGTGTTACTCATGATCACATCTTTGAGTTTATTCATCTTGGGAGCTGCGAGCCGCAACGCCGACGGATCAGCCTTTGGCACCGGGGCCACGGGCTTGATAGTCTTCTTCCCGGACTTGTTCATCTTCCGCTGTACCTTATCGTATTCGTCTATCGAAAAGTTGCGCTCCGTGCTAACATAGGGCGCAGGTGGTGCAGATCGTTCTTCTTCTTCCGCCTCAATCACCTTTTGCTTCTTCGCGTCGGAAGCCGTTGCGCCCTCCTTTTTGATTTTCTCCAAAGATTTATTTGATTTCGCATCCTCACGCTTACGCTTAGTTTGCATAGATCCACCAGCCGAAGACGTTGATTTCGTCGGCAAAATCTCTTCCAACACCGGTTTAGGCTTGACTTTCATGTACTGTAACACTTCCTTCCCTGGCGCGACGCCCGCCGGAACGCGTAGTTGCAAACGTTCTCTCCCACCCCTCAAGTCAATCTGCCACGGTTTCGTTATCGTCAACGCTTGAATGACCTCAGTCGCCGGTAAATACGTCGTACCCCACAATAACTCCGACGAAGACCCATCCACGCCCGTCAACCGCTCACAAAACTCCCCCACTGTTTCCCCGTCGTACACCGGAACGCTCGACGTCTCCAGATCCGCAAACGTCAACGACGTCGTCCCTTCACCATTCGCGCCATTCGCGCCCCCATGCATTCGCCGCCTCGATGATTTCTATTTAATACACATCAAACCCCGCGAAAACCGTCAGTCAGTCGCCCACCCACGCACAAAACACACGTAATTCCCCCAAACACCCAAAAACCACAACACATCATATCACGCGCGTCCTTTCCACGTAACCGCGATCGTCGCACGCACCATGGTCTCCACCGCGAGCACGACGCGCCCGATCACGCGCGCATCATTTTTCTCCATCGCGCCTCCCCCACGCCCGCGCGCTCACGCGTTCGCGCGCGTCGAACGCGAGCGCCGGCGCCACGCGCGGCACCGCCACACCGCCGGGGTCCGGGCCACGGGTTTTTCGAATCCCGCGTGTAATTCCCGCCTCGACGCCGCGCCCGCGACGCGATCCACGTCGCGAATCCGCGCGTGAGATGTGAAGGAATATATGCGTAATCAATCGCACGCGGTCGCGGCGCGATCGCGCGGGCGTGCGCGCGCGTGTGACGTCGGACAGCGTTCGCGCGAAACGGCCACACGTCGCGTCGAACGTCGATGCGCGCGGCGATGTGTGAGGTGCGCGCGACGCTTCGGCGGCATTTGTGCGCGCGACGACCGCGCGATCGCGACGGACGGGCGCGGCGTAATTTTTAGCATTCGTTTGAGCGCGTGCGCGCGTGCGGTGCGGGTGCGTCGGGCGCGGCATGGCGCACGCGATGCGCGCGTGGGCGCGGGCGGAGGTGACGACGTCGACGTCGAGGCGCGCGCGTGGGACATCGCCGGCGGTGCGCGCGATGCGGGCGCGCGCGCGCGCGAATGCGTCGGCGACGACGGCGGTGGAGGCGTTGGAGGTCGTGGGTGACGTCGAGGTGATCAGGGTGAGCGATGGCGTGGCGACGTGCGTGAAAGATGGGGTGATTCCGAATCGAGGTCGCGCGCTCGCGTGCTTCTTGACGCAGTTCGGGGACTTTGATTCGTGGGAGTTGGCGCAGACGCTGGTGGATGACATGGAGAGACTGAAGGGGGAAGGTGTGACGGTGGTGGCGATCGGGATTGGGAGCGTGGAGGCGGCGAGGTCGTTTGCGAAGCGGACAAGATTTCCGATTGAGAATTTGTACGCGGATCCAGAGGCGAAGACGCACGCGGCGCTGGGTTTCGCCCCTGGTCTCGGACGTAAAGGCGGAGCGTTTGAATGGATTGAAGATAAGGCGCCGTTTGTGAATGGCTACGCAAAGCTGTTGCTCATGTGCGCTGGAATTGGGAGCCCGGGGACGTTGCCGGCGGTGTTTGGTGGATATTTTGGGTCAAAGGATAAAGATCAGATCTTTGTCGAGGGTTCGAATTTGGACGTTCCCGCGATTCGAAAAGCGATGAAATTGACGCTCGGTGAGGGGTATTTGCGCCCGTTCGAATTGGCGACGTTGCGGTTGAACAACATGGTTGAAATTTTGAACAACTGGGAAGAGCTCACGCCGAAAGATTCAAACTTACTCATCCAGCGCGGGGGCGCTATTGTATTCGACGACGGCATTCAGGCATTCAGGCACGACGACCAAGGTATTCTTGGCTACTGCCCTGCTGCTCGACTCGTGGACAAAGCGTTGAGCGAGGATCCGGCGGCGCCGCCAGACGCGGTGGAAACGCTTCACCTCGCGGCGGCGACGCGCAAGGCGTACGTCGACGACATCTACACCTCCATTTCCGCTCTCGAAAAAGCCAAAGAAAAGAAGGTTGCGGGCGAAGATTTAACGGGCAAGTGGCGTTTGATTTACACCACGGGAACGAAGAAGGTTGCGGCAAACGTCAACAAGACGGGCGGCGGTAGCTATTTCCCGATCCCAGCCGTGCAATCCTTCGACTTGAACTCTGGTCGTATTCGTAACGGCATCTACCTTGGACCCATCAAGTTTTTCTTCGATGGCCCTTTCGTTTGGCGCGAAAAGTTGAACATGCTCGAGTTCACATTTACGAGAGTGTCGCTCGCATTGGGTTCCGCCGGGCCGTGGTCAAAAGATATCGACGACGGCAAGTGGGATGCCGTGAAGATGGCGGAACAATCCGCCAGCTCTGGTCAAGGAAACGTCGAGAAAGGTAAAGCTTCGAAGCCTGGGGCAAATCCGTTCTTCAAGTTTGTCTATGCGGATGATAAATGTATCGCCGCTCGCGGACGCGGCGGCGGTCTCGCGCTCTGGGCGCGCGTCGGCAAACCCGAAACCGATGCTCAAGAGTAACACTTTCCATCAAAACTCCAAAGCAGAAAATCAAGTGAAAAGTTATGTTTTAATTTCAACGCACATTGCACGCACTAATTACTCGCGTTCAACTGACTGAACACCGCCGCCGCGTCTGGACACGCGCGTTCGAGGGCGTCCAATGTCTTCTTCGCTTCGCGTTTTGCCCGCTCTTCGGTTTGCTCGTGATTAATAACCGCGTGCATGCTCTCATAAATGTTTGGCACAAATTGTATCACTCGCCCGTGAGCGCAGTGGATGAGAGTATGAATGAGTCGTAGCGTTTGAAACGCGATATCCTCGTACCATCCCGTCCCGGCGTGCACCGCGAGCTCCCTGAGCGCCGGTTCGAGCATGTGGCCAAAATTTTGTCCCACGAGCTGTTCAAACTTCAACGTCCCTATAACATTCGAAACAACGTCTTCGGCGACAACTCTCACGTCATCGATATCATCGCATAGCGCCGTGAGCACGTAAGGCAGCACGCGAGACGCCACGCGGTCGTCGTCTGCGAGACAACGTCCCAAAACTCGAGTAAACGTCGCGCGAACAGACGCGGAACGGTCGCGAATAAGCGCGCCAAAATGATTCACCGACAAAGAACACGACGCATCGCATCCAGTAAAATACGACACGAGCGCGTACCGGTCACCAACCTCCAACGCCGCACCGAGAGCGACCACCGCGGCGGCGCGCGCCGCGCTCAACCGATGCCTCGCGCCAACCGCAATCGCGTCCCTCGCCGCGCGCGCCCACGCCTCGTCGTCGTCTCCCACTAAAAACACCACACCTCGCTCGAGCGCACGCATCACACTCACCACCACCCGCCCACACGTATCACCAGCGCACGCTCGCGCGCACATCGCAACCTCGCGCGCCCCGAGCGTCTTCCCCGACGCGCGTCCCGTCGCGCCCAACGCCTCCATCGCCTCGCGCGCGTCCTCCGCGCACTGCACCCGAATCCCCTCATCTCGCGCGCACGACGCCGACAGCGCGCACACGACGCGCATTTCATCCTCATCCTCATCCTCATCCTCATCCTCATCCTCCTCGTCATCACCCATCGCTCGGCGCAACGCGCGCGACCATCGCGTCAACGCCCGCACCGTGCGCACCTCCGTTGACCACGCCCCATCGGCATCATCGGCATCATCATCATCATCATCATCGCCGCGCCTCGCGCCCGAAGGACCACCCATGCACGCGTATCCGTCAACGCCTCGCAACGCACACGCGTAGTCGTATATATGTATGCACACCCCCGCCCGCGTCTCGCGCGTCGCGCGCGCGCGCGTCTCACGTGGAATACGAACCGGCCATTGCGCCACCGACGGGAGGGTGTTGTATCACATCCTAAAACGGACCCGACGTGGGTCCACGTCATCACAGGGGAACGAAGGCACACGAAACGTCGTGCACGGTGTGCGTGCGCCCCACACGTCGACGCGCATCTCTCACGACGACGACGACGACGACGACGACGACGACGACGACGACGACGACGACGACGACGACGTGGTAAAGCACAGGATGTCCACCACCGCGAGTCGACGTCGGAGCGCGAGATTGATGCGCGACGACGACGACGGTGACACCACCACGACGACGCGGCGATCGCCCGCGGTGGGTGATGGCGATGCGCCGACGGATACGTTTACGTTTACGCCGATAAATGCCATGCGGTCGTTGGAGAACGTGGAGTTGAGCGCGGAGAGGGAACGCACGCGTGGTGGGAAGGGGCGTGTGGTGAGTGTGAGCGGTGGTGGGGTGAAACGGCGGATGAGCAGCGATGGGATGGCGGCGTTGGACGCGGTTGAGCGCGAGGACGTCGAGGGCGACGCGCTGATGATGGCGACGGCGGATGTTGAGGATGATGTACCGATGGCGAATGTGGTTGATGTTGTCGCGGTGCGTGCGGAGGAGGATGCGCGGCACGCGCCGAGTGGGGCGGTGGAAGGATTTACCTTTACGAGCGTCGGCGAGGAGCAACGCAGAAAATCCAAGACGTTTTGGGCGAGCGGCTCGGTGGGCGGAAGTGACGTGAAGAAGGCGACGTTTGCGCCATTGATGCACACGAATGGGTTACCACCTACACCTGCGGTGTATAACGCCGTACCTTGGCCGAGTTCGATTCCCCTTCGCGAACGGTCGCCGCCGCGCGTCGCCGGGGGGTACGCCGACGGATTTGTCGGCGCCGCGACGTTTGCGACACCCAATGCTCGCAGTTACGCCGAACAGAGGGCGAACGTCGCGGCTGTGACGAGTAAACACTCATCCTTGGCATCACCGTTAGTCATGGAGACGCTGGCGACGACACCAAATGAACTCGCCGCGCAGTTGGCGCAAGTCAAGCGAGAGATTGCAAAGCGGCAAGACGAAGCCGTGGAAGTTTCGCGCGTGTTGCGACAGCTTCAACGGGAAGAGGCTGATTTGTACATCAGAGCGGCAGAGATTCAGCGACAAATTTTGGAAAAAACAAGTGAGAGTCAGCCGTTTGATTTGAGCATTATGCCGAACATTGCGCCACCGCCGAGGAACATTGAGACTATGGTTTCGTTTGATCGGTACGAGGCGTCGCCGATGAAAAGCGAAGGCGACGGCGCACACATCGATAACCAGCCCTCAACGTCAAAGTCAGTGAAAACGGACGTGAAGACGATGACATTATATCAAAAGTTGGACGTGCGCAAAGCTTTAATTTCTGTCGACTTTATCGATGGTCCGGGAGGATTATCGTTACTCACCGCGAGCGAGGACAACTGCCTCCGACTGTGGGCGCCAGACAGCCGTAAGCCAGCGGCATTGATGCGTGTACCGCGCGGCACAAAAGCGACAGCAATCATGAACGAGCGTGTTGTTTGTGTAGGCACTGACATGGGTGAACTCGTTCAAGTTGACATCGCCACTGGTCAGTATGTCGGCTCTTTGACGCACGGCGAGCACGCAGCGCCGTGGAGCGTGAATACGCTCACCAAATTCGGCCTCGACAATGACGCCATCATCGCTGCGGCAGGTGCGGGTGGAGACATTAAGATTTGGGATGCTCGAGCTGCGCGTGGTGGTGGTGCGCCAATGGTCATGTACTCTCATGGTGCAACGCAAATTCGCTCGGTTTCATTTGCCCCAGACGGTCGCTCCATCATCGCTGCGGCTTTAAACGATCTGAGATCCTTTGATCTGCGCATGAATGGTCGATCTATGCGTATGAACGTTGCCGGTGGTATTCAACCAAACTGGATGTCGGTCACGCACAACATTTCGACGGGAGAAGCTGTCACACTTTCAAGCGCTGGCGACGCACACATTTGGTCCGCGACGACGCCATTCCCGTTGTCGAGAACTATCTGTGGAGCGAGCGCGCCAAAGTCCTCCGTCATCGACATATCTTCAAATTTCATGCTCTGTGCCAAGGGTGAGAACGCTCGAGCACTCGAACTCATGAATTTTTCCACCGGTAACGTCGTCTCAAGATGGACTCCAGACGCCGCCGCGGAGGACTGCGGCGCCGTCTCCTGCGTCGCCGTCTCCTCCGTCGGCGCCTCCACGCAACCCTACGGCGTAAACCACATCGCCGCCGGCACAAGCGACGGCGCAGTTCTCGTATTCGCCTCATAGTGTCAATCATACCATCACATCTACCATCACATCCAGCGTCACATCCACCCAGCGAGCCGCAGCCGCCGCAGCAGGGTTCGGCGCACTTTTTGCGTGCTTCATCCAGCGCATCCGCGGATACGCCCTCACACGTGCGCCCGCGCAGACACCACCGCGCGGGCTGCACCGACGATCGAACCATCGAGCGCACGAACGAGTCACCATACGTCGACGCGGTGCACCGACGCGCGACGCCGACGACGCCGACGCCGACGACGCGGCGTTGCCACGTGTATCTGACGTTGAGTCTTCGTGCGCCCGGACACGGCACAGCGCACACCCATGCGTTCCGACGGTGACGACGCGTCGAATGACAACGTCAACGAGTCCACCGCGCGCGCGTTAGAGATTGCGTTGCGACGCAGCGATGGCACGAACGCGCTCGAGGATGGCGCGATGGAGCATGCGCGACGTGAGGAGGAACACGCGTCGCGCGCGGGGACAGAGGCGGCGGACGCGTCGGATGACGACGTCGTCGCGTACGTTACGCTTATTGAAGGCGATGACGACGCCAAGGATGCGAATGGGAAGACGGAAGGGTCGGAGGAGGAGGATCTCGTGCAGTATAGTTTGCTGCATCGATTACGCGCGCTGGAGGAGGAAAAAGTTAAGCCAGTGTTGAGCGCGTACGAGCGCTTGAAACAACGGCTCGAGGAGGGATCCGCGCACCGCGAGACGTTGGAGTCGCCGCATGAACGTGAGGGATGACGACCAAGACCAAACAAAAACAAAACAAGATTCTTTGGATTATTTACGTAGTGATAGCTCAGCGATAGCTCTTTAGCTCTCTAGGGTGTGCAACAGTCGCGAACATTTCGCGACGCTGCAGGTGAATACTTCAAAGAAACATCAACATCATTCAAGTCCTCGAACCGTTGTCACCATTCCAATCGCACTCATTATGCGTCGTATGTCCGAGTATTATTTATTTAAAAGTCAAACACGCGGTAAAATATATTGATACTCATAAAAGCCATAGAATAAGTAACAATGTCGCACGAGACCACATCGCGCCGGCGCAGACGACCGCACACTTCGACGCCGCCATCGCGCTCGACGACGACGAAAGATGAGTTTAGCATTCGATGAGTTCGGGCGACCGTTCATCATCATCAAGGTATGTGTGTTTCCATCGCGTGATGACGCTCAGCCGTGCGCGCACTCGACGACGATCGCGCGTTGACGTTGTCGTGCGCGCGCACCTTTGAGCAGATGATTGACGAGTAGTTCATGTCGTTTTCACGCGCGTAGGAACAAGGCAATAAGTCACGCGTGCGAGGAATCGATGCGCAAAAGGCGAATATTGCAGCTGCGAAGAGCGTTGCGCGCACATTGCGCTCGTCTTTAGGACCAAAGGTGCGATGATTAGTGAGCGGTGAGCGGCGGCGTTTGACTCGAAAGCGCGCTCGCGAGCGCTGGAACTATGACTGACGATGCGTGATTTTACGCGCGATAAATAGGGTATGGATAAGATTTTGCAGTCTGCTGATGGTGATATTACGATAAGTACGTACAGAATGCGAGTGATGAAGCGTTTAGATGCATCGTCGACGCGCTCGAAGGGTTGACCGAAAACTAACTTACTTGATCTTTTCCCGTGCATAGCGAACGATGGGGCGACGATTCTGGACCAGATGGAGGTCGAGCATGAGATTGGTAAGCTTTTAGTCGAGTTGTCCAAGTCGCAAGACTATGAGATTGGTGACGGCACTACGGGCGTTGTCGTTTTGGCTGGATCGTTGTTGGAACAGGCGGAGAAGCTTCTCGATCGCGGAATTCATCCGTTGAGAATCGCGGAAGGCTACGAGATGGCCGCCAAGGTTGCCACGAAAGAACTTGCGAATATTAGTGAAAAGTTTGATTTCGATGCGGAGAATATCGAACCTTTGATTCGTACGTGCATGACAACCTTGAGTAGTAAGATTGTGAACCGCTGCAAGCGCGAGATGGCAGAAATTTGTGTCAAAGCTGTGATGGCTGTGGCAGATTTAGAACGTAAGGATGTGAACTTGGATTTAATTAAGGTTGAAGGCAAAGTAGGTGGTAAGCTCGAGGACACGATGTTGGTCAATGGTATCGTGTTAGACAAAGATATCAGCCACCCACAAATGTCAAAGGAAATCAAAGATGCAAAGATTGCGATTTTGACTTGCCCATTCGAGCCGCCAAAACCGAAGACCAAGCACAAGATTGAAATAGACACTGTGGAGAAGTATGAAGAACTCCGTCAACAAGAAGAAAAGTACTTTACTGACATGGTGAAGCAGTGCAAGGATAGTGGCGCGACGCTCGTAATTTGCCAGTGGGGCTTTGACGACGAAGCCAACTCCATGTTGATGCAAGAACGACTTCCGGCTATTCGCTGGGTCGGTGGCGTTGAGCTTGAATTACTTGCCATTGCCACTGGTGCGCGTATCGTTCCTCGTTTCACGGAATTATCTGCCGAAAAGCTTGGCTCGGCTGGTCTGGTCAAGGAGGTTGCTTTTGGTACAACAAAGGAACGTATGGTCATCATCGAAGATTGCGCTGCGAGTAAAGCTGTGACGGTGTTCGTTCGTGGAGGCAACAAGATGATGATTGATGAGACAAAGCGTTCTTTGCACGATGCCATCTGCGTTGCGCGCAACTTGGTTCGGTCGAATAACATCGTTTATGGTGGTGGTTCGGCAGAAATTGCATGCGCCATCGCAGTTGAAGAGGAAGCAGATAAGATTGCGAGCGTCGAGCAATACGCCATGCGCGCATTTGCTGATGCGTTAGACGCAGTACCCACGGCTTTAGCCGAAAACAGCGGTCTTCCACCGATCGAAACCGTCGCGAACATCAAGTCGAGACAGCTCAAGGAGAAGAATCCGTTTTTGGGCGTCGACTGCAAGGAAGTCGGCACGCCAGACATGAAGTCTCAAGGCGTATTCGAAACCTTGATCGGTAAGCAGCAACAAATTTTACTCGCTACTCAAGTCGTAAAACTCATCCTTAAGATTGATGACGTCATCTTGAGCGGAAACTATCAGTAAGAGAGAGAAGTCTCACTCGCTCTCTCGTCTTTAAAACGCTTGCGTTTTGTAATTCAAATCGCCACTGTAGGACCACGCACACTCACCATTAACTCCGCTTAAACTCTCGAACGGGGATAGGCTTGCGTAAGTGTGCATGAATGCGTTCGTTCTAGACATCCTAGACGCCTCAGGCGCGCGTGCCATTTTTGTTGAGCTCTCCGCCGCCCACTGCGAGTGCTTTCCTGACGATGTTCCCGAAAGTGGCGCAGAAACCGTCGACGAGTTCTTTGATCGCGTCACGTGGTTACATGACGAATCTAGCACGACGTGGTTCGTGCTTCGTCGCGCGCGTGCGGAGAAAATCAAGAGTGACGGCGACGGTCGAGGCGGTGAAATCGTAGGCTTTGCGTGTGGAGTCTCATACGCGGACAGTTGGTACGGAGCCCATCTCGGCGTGCGACCGAAATACCGGCGGCACGGCTATGGGTCATATCTCATGTGTGTGTCTCAAGCGCATGCCGCGAAATTAGGAATCACCAAGCTCCAAGCGAGCGTGGACATGGACGCGCGGGTCGGTCGCGGGCGGTTGTTGGGATACTACGAGTCGCACGGGGCACGCGTGGCGCAGACTGGATTTGGCAGTGCGGGAGCCGTAGAACCGAGCATTGTTCGCATCGAACGACACTTTACACTGGATATAGCTCGGCAAGAATTGGCACACTCGGAGGCTGTGGTGTTTCGACCACGGCGTTTCAACGCGAGCAAGGTGCGGATTCCATCCATAGTGTTTGCGTTCGGCGTCATCATATTGAGACGCATTAGGAAGAGATAGATGCATAGAGTTAGGATAAATTCACTAGAACTTTTATTATAAACGTAGTGGGTAGTCAGAACGGTATTATTTGCTTCGCTGCACGCCATTTATTTAGTGCCATTGGTATGTTACAACTCGGTCACTTTCCAGTTTGATGGAATAGCTTCCTCAACATCTTCTTCTTCTTCTTCCGCGACATCAACGATACCGTTGCCATCTTTCGGTCTCATATTTGGAGGCAAGTCGCGTGCGGTAGTTTGCGAGCCATCTTGTCGAACGACTCGTGGCTTTTGCGTCTCGCTGTTGAGTTCAACGCCCAATCCTCTGGCGAGAAGTTCGTCACTTTGCTCAACCGCTTGAGGTTGTAGCTCTATGATTTTTTTACGCGCTTCTTCGCTACCATTTGTCATATTTCGCACAGTCCAAAGCGACCACTCTCTTAGATAAGGTTCGTCATCTTGACCGCGGGTGTGATTGAGCACGATCGGAACCCCGCCCAGTGACGCAATGTCCTCACATACGCGCTCTCGATTGAAGCACGCGTTTCCAAGAATCGCAATGAGATCTACTCTGTACCCGGCCCACGGTACCTTGTTGGGATAAACTACGTCACTTTTCAACTCTTTGGGGATGTGAGCTTCGAGTTTTGGCGCCGATGCTGGTCCTGTCGCTTTACTCGTCTGGCCAATACCCTCAGGCGGCGGAAGAGAAGCGAGGAGCGAAAGAACAAGTCGAACCAGTCCCATCGCTGCTAGGCATCCGATAGTGTCACCCGCATGCGGCTTCACTTCGCGTTCGCTAATAGCTCGTAAAATACTCACGCATTCCATTAATATACAAAGGGCATTATCGCGTTCGCCGTCATCCTCTGCCGCCGCAAATCGTGCCGCCGAGAGACTCGCGGTATCGACGAGAAATGCAAGAACACCTTCGGGCATCAGAAGCGGTGGCTGTTCACCAGGAACGACTTTTGAGTGATGGATGTCAACGTATGATGTAGCAACTTTGTCATCCATAACCGTAGCGATAAAATGCAACAATGTCGCCTGCTCGGTAACGTATTTGAGTCGCGTTGATGTCTTTGGCGCTGGAGTGTCGTTCACTTCATTGATGTGTGATTCGTCTTCAGCAAGCGCCACGAGTCTTGCGCGTAACATGGCTTCGTTCATGGCGGCAATTTCGGACGCGTTTGGCGATAATCCACGGAAAATCTTGGGTAGCCCGTCGCCTTTACAGCACACGGTGCACACCAAATCAAGCAACTTTGCGCCTCCACCAACACCCTCTGGCTCAGTTGAATCCGCGGATGCAATCAAGAGTAACCGCCAGAACGAACTCGCAGTGCTATCAGTCAATCTCATCATTCTCGTTGCGTCGTGCTTCACACACATATTCACAAAAAGACAAACCAAACCATGCGAGCGAGCCGCGCGAGCACCTCGCGTCTCCGCCACAGCCTCGAGCGTGTGAAACGCCCCATCCGCCTCCCATGCATCAGTTAAACACCGTGGATCATCCATCCCGGCATTGATAAGCGTTTGCAACACAAACATCATTCCTCTTGCATAATCCTCGCTTGCGCCACCCCAAGCGCCATCACTGACTCTAGCTACGTCTCGTAGCACGGCAACCAGTGTCGCAAACGTCCCCAACTCGAGCGCTAATTCCAACCCACTCGCACTTCCCGCAAGCGCATTTCGCAACGCGCGAACGTGCTCACACACATCAGTGATCAAAACCTCCCTCGTTTCACCGCTCGTAATGAGCGATGCCGTTGCCCTGAACTGCATCAATGCGGCATCCAAAGCCGCCGACGTCGACGTCGACATCGCCCCACTACAATTTCAATCCTAAACCTCTACCGCGACGATTTTCTATTCGGTTCCTGACAGCAAAACAGCACGTTCCAACCTCGCACTAAGGCCGAGAACGGACCAGCCAAGCACTCGCCGCCGTGTCGCACTTTTTCCCTCGTCGTTCCCGTCTCACCGGGCGGACTAAAATCGTCCTCTCCGTCCAACGCTGACCCGAACACGCTCTTACTTGACGCGCTCGCCGATCGCGACAGCGCAGCTTTTGGCTCGTCCTTCGCGCTCGCCGCTTCCGATGCCACCGATGACGTCGTCGCGGAAGAATTCATGCGTGGTCGCGCGCCTCGCAATGGCCTCATACGGTGTCGCGCGCCACCAGCCATGTCAACGACGATGATGATGAAAGTCGCGAATTGTCCGAGTCAGGTGCGTCAAAGCGAACAGTTTGCTGCGTCTTGTGCGCGCGAATCGTCCCGAGCGCGACGACGTCATCGCGCACGGCGCGGGTGAGCTGGAGAGAATTGGCTGGTGCATTGTTGTTGAGATCTTCAGCTCCTTGTTGTGTTCGCGTGCGTGGCGACTGACGAGATGTGTATGACGCGTATTCGCGTGCGTAGGACTTGGCTTTGACGAATTATGCGTTCGTGAGCGCGGCAGACGCTGGGACATTGGTACCGTACATAGAGATTGGTGACTGTGTGTTTTCGGTGAAACCGCACGCGGATGTCGCGCCTGGCTGCGTGGCGTTGAACGGCGTGCAACGGAAGCAATTGCGAGTAAGCACCGGAGATGGTGTGAAAGTGTCTACCTATACACCACCGAGTGCGGAGTTTACGTGCGCGGGAATTACGGTGGAGCTGGAGTTCACGCGCGCGTCGTATGGGGCGAGTTTATTGGCGCGAGGCGAGCACGAGGAAGTGCGCGCGGATGATATGACGGCGATTTTTCATCGAACGTTCAGTACGCAAGTGCTCACGATTGGTCAGAAAGTTGCGGTGGAATATTGCGGGCAGAATTATTTAATTACGTTGAATCATTTGATGGTTGATGGTGCGAGAGAAGGCGTGACGACTTTGAGAGGAATGTTTACGCCGAGCACGGCGGTGGCATACGATGCATCTTCCAATAGCGGGATTAAGATTGCTGGGCAAAAGGCGGCGGTCATGAACACTGCGTTGTTTAAGAGCAAAGATTTCAGTTTCTCAAAGCTCGGTATTGGGGGTCTGGATAAGCAGTTTGAGGATATTTTTAGACGCGCGTTTAGTTCACGCATTTTTCCGCAAAGCGTCGTGCAACGACTCGGGATCAAGCACGTCAAGGGTATGTTGCTTCATGGCCCCCCGGGTACGGGTAAGACTTTAATTGCGAGGCAAATTGGAAAGATGTTAAATGGTAAAGAGCCTAAGATTGTGAACGGGCCGGAAGTGATGTCTAAGTATGTTGGGCAGTCAGAGGAGAATGTCCGTGCATTATTCGCCGACGCAGAAGCCGAATACAAGGCGCGCGGTGATGATAGTGAATTGCACATTATTATCTTTGATGAGATTGATGCAGTATGTAAATCAAGAGGGAGCGTTTCGAGTGGGACTGGTGTGCACGATTCCATCGTCAACCAGCTTCTCACAAAGATTGACGGCGTCGACGCGTTGAACAATATTTTGTTAATCGGTATGACCAACAGAAAAGATATGCTTGATGAAGCAGTCCTGCGTCCGGGGCGTCTTGAAGTTCACATAGAAATTGGTTTACCAGACGAAGCTGGTCGTGTGCAGATTTTGAACATTCACTCGAACAAGATGAGCGAAAATGAATTCCTTGGCGGTGACGTCGACGTCGCAGAGTTGGCAAAACGTACTGGAAACTTTAGCGGTGCCGAGATCGAAGGTTTAGTGAAATCTGCGGTTTCGTTCGCGTTGACGAGACAGGTGGATATGAATGATATTGGGGCACCTATTGACGAAGAAAATATCAAGGTGACGATGGCTGACTTTGAACTGGCATTGCTCGAAGTGAAGCCCGCGTTCGGGGCGTCGACGGATTTGTTCGAGCGCTGCTTACTCAATGGAATGATTCCGTACGGTCAAAAGTATACTAAACTCGTGTCCACACTTCAGTCATTAGTAGAACAAGTTCGCGTGTCGGATAAGACGCCCATGTTGACGTGCTTGCTCGAAGGTGGAGCGGGAAGCGGGAAAACCGCCATGGCGGCTACGATTGCCATCAAATCCCAGTTCCCGTTCACAAAGCTTCTCACCGCCGATGGCTTTATCGGCGCCTCTGAGGTAGCCAAGTGTCAAGCGTTAGCAAAGTTGTTCGATGACGCTTACAAATCGCCGGTATCTTTGATTGTTTTGGATGATATTGAGCGCTTGCTTGAGTACGTCTCCATCGGACCGCGTTTTAGCAACGTCGTCTTACAAGCGCTTTTAGTGTTGCTCAAGCGACAACCCCCACCAGGACGCAAGCTCTTCGTTATCGGCACCACATCGTTGCCTATGGTCTTTGAAGAAATGGGCCTCAACCAGGCGTTCAA
>JACLAB010002943.1_pt1 | contig 26384 bp, 18 predicted proteins | sample 8027921 | NCBI WGS metagenome assembly JACLAB01 (sample SAMN15725117, study PRJNA655200) | protist metagenome | isolation source: fluorescence activated cell sorting (FACS) single amplified genomes of... | place: USA: West Boothbay Harbor, Gulf of Maine | collected 2000-07-19
TGCATGCTGTCCTGCGCCTCGAGCTGGCCCTCGGAGAGGAACTCCGCTTTGTCCTTGCCGTCCTTGACGTTCCAGGACTCCAGCCTCTGCAGCGATTTTCCGGGCTTAGGCCTGGACGGCGGGAGGTCGCCGACGGTATCCTCAACGTCGTCAGCTCCGGCGGGTGCCTCGCCGAGGATCCGCTTCTTCGATTGCGGCGACATCATCCCAGCCGGGTTCTGAGATGCGATGAACTCGTTCATGGTGAGCTTTGGTTGTCTCACCCGCGCCTCCTCGAATCGCTTGAACAGCTCCTTGCGCTTGTAGTACGAGTCGTGGAGGAGCCGCTGCATGTGTGGGTAGGAGTCCAGCAGCACGTCGACGTCCTCGCGTTCCAAACAGCACAGCTCCACGTTGCCGCCCAGCGCCCTCAGGTTCTCGCGCCTTCGCACGTCTCCCAACACGCACCCCTCGCCGAAATACGCTCCAGCCTCCAGGACGCACATCACGTCCTTCCTCGCGCTGTCCAACACCTCCACCTTACCGCTGGAGATGATGAACATGTGTCGGCCGATCTCTCCCATCTGGAAGATCATCTGTTCGTTCATGAACGACACCAGCTTCATTCGCATGCAGAGCTCGGTGACGAATACGTGGTCGTCGAGGCTCCCGTCGCCGTCGACGTCGAAGAGCGGCACCTTGTGGATGATGTGACCGTACTGGTGCATCAGCAGCTTGCGCCTGAGGTTATACGGCATCTCCATCAGGATCGTCTGCGGGTCGTACGCCTGCGTCTGCTGCTTGCGGAAGTATTGGAGCACGTCTTTAAGAAACTCCCGCGGGAGGTTGTTGTCGCGGACAAACGCGGACACCTTGTCCATCTTCTCCGAGTGAGCCTTCTTGCTCGGGTTGGCGTTGGCCATCACGTCCGCCATCGTCGCGATCACGCCGGAGAAGACGAAGCCGCCGACGATCATGCCGAAGCACGCGATGACGCGCTCGACGCGGGTGGTGGCGCTTATGTCGCCGTACCCCACGGTGGTCATCGTGGTAAACGCCCAGTATATGCTCGCGATGTACCTGTCCCACACTTCTTTTCCGGTCGGTTCGTCGTCGCCGAAGTAGCTCTTGAGCCAGGGTTCCAAAGTGCCGTCCTCGACCTGCTGATTCTCCTCCTTCGTGCGCCACTCGGATACCGAGAAGTAGTGGAAGAAGCAGCCGAAGAGGTGGCCGAGGTAGAGCATGAATATCACCAGCTTCGCGACGCTGATGAGGTGCATGTACTTGAACAGGTCGTCCTGGTACCGCTCGAACAGCCGCATGATCTTGAACAGCCGCAGCAGCTTGACCAGGCGGAACAGGCGGAGGAGTTTGAAGAGCTTGAAGAGCTGCCCGGTGCCGTCGTCATCCGCATTCGGCGGGCACCCGTCAACCTCCATGGAGCACCCCAGCGTACCCTCCGTCGCCCTCAGCGCCAGATCCACGGGCAGGCACGCCAACAGATCGATCGTGAACCACGTCTTGAAGTAATTCTCGCGGATGAGCTTCGGATGGTAGACGATGACGCCCTCTTCCTCCTCCGCCTCATATCCGGTGCAAAAGTTGAAGAGGATGTCGAACCAAAAGTAGAGGTCGATGGCGAGCTCGACCCAGTAGGATGGACCCTCCGCGGGTTGCTTTAAACCGACGCGGAACGGGACCGTGACGGAGACGAACACCAAGATGAACGCCTGCGTCAGGTCCCAGTTCTTGCGGAAGGTCCCGTGCGGGTCGATGCTGTACCACCGCTCGCGGTTGTCCCACTCGGTGCCGTCGGGGTGGTAATACACTCCGACCTTTCGCGGCTTGCGCTGCTTGTTACCCTTGGCCGCCGACGTGAAGCTGAAGTTGACGATGCCCTTCGTGAGGTCGCTGAAGTTCGTGTTCATGAACCTTTTGCTTCCGGGGGACTTGGGCACGGACTTCGGACTTTGGCTCTGTCCTTGGAGCTCAATCTCGTCGTCGGACCCCGAGTCCGAGAGATGGGGGCCCATTTCCCTCGACGCGGCCTCGTACTTCGCCCGTCTTTCCTTGTTCGTCGGTGTGGGTTTCTTCGACTCGGGCGAATTATCGTCGCCGCTGTCGTACTTGCTGCTGGTCACGCTCTTGCGAACGCCCGCGAAAACCCAAGACATAGATGGCGCGCCCGTGCTCTGGAGCGCGCCCCGGAGCGTCGGCAATTTAACACATTACGATTCTGCTCAACACCAACGGAAACCCGTGCGCATGGGCATTTCAGTCAGGGTGGATTTCCCGATTTCCAACGCGTGCGTTTCGTGGGTCGGTCCAAATCCAGAGAATCCAGAGGATGTGGCGCAGGCTCCTCTCCCACACGGAGGTGTGGGAGGACCGTGAGTGCACCGTCCTGACCACGGAGGCGTCCGCCGGTCGATGGCTCCGACCGGTGCACGAAACCGACGACTTCAGCTCGTACGCCAACCCCGTCGTCGAGGTGGAGCTCCTCGAAGACTCGTGCCGTGGTTGGGTTAACATCGCCAATAATATCCAGCTATCGGCACGGGAGACTGAGGAGCACGCCCTTCGCGCGAGCCGCAGATACCGCGGCCATCGCGGTCTGTTATACATCCCGAACGTCGTCGCGTTCGTGACGAGCCACGCGGCGCGAACCCCCCAAGACCTGGCTACGTACAGACAGGGAGGAACCATCGGCCCGTCATCCTTCGACGCCCCGGGCTTCATCCAATCGGCCTTCGCCAACTCAACCGTCAAGCCCGTGTTCATCCCGCGGCACACGCACCAGCAGCACCACTTCGCCGAGCCCGTGGACGACTTAAACGAGGTGCGGCAAGGTGACCTGGTGTTCTTCGGGCGGCACCCAACGAACGGCGTAAACGGAGATGCGATGGACGTGGACCACGTGGGAATGATAACGGAGCCGGCGTACGCCGTTCCGCACCCAAACGGCGTCGTCTTGAAGTTCGTGTCCGTCACCGCACCCAGATGGGGTCGCGGGGGTGTGGGTGAGGACGCCGTGCTGGTGCCACGGTGCCGGGACGGTGTGCGTTGGGAGTACAGGGCCTCGAAGCCGGGGCCGGGTAGTGAGGGCGACTCTGTATCGGAGTATTTGGCGAGACGGGTGGCGGGCGTGGGTCGGATACGAAGGGGCGTCGAGGGCCGATGCGACCTGCCAGTCAGTGGGCACACGCGCCCGAGTGGACGGTGCGGGGGTTCGAGCAGGCGCTCGGTTCAGATATCGCAAAAGTTTGACCCGAACCACGGGGTCTCGCACCTGGATCCGACCCCGGTGGGTTCGTCTATGAATCCGGGGAAGGGGATAGACCTGTCGACGTTCAGCTGGGACACCGAGGTGGACCCGAGAGATTAGCGGTGGTGTTGAATCACGTATTAGCTATTAGAGACTATTAGCGGCGAGCTCAGCCTCTTCCTCCGCCTCCGTCTTACGTTTCCAACGCAGGAATTCATCCATGAAGTCGTCCAGGTTTCCGTTCACCACGCCGTCCACGTCGGATGTTTCGTATCCCGTCCTCACGTCCTTCACCATCTTGTACGGGTGAAACACGTAGTTGCGAATCTGCTGACCCCACTCCGCCTTGACCGCGTCGCCCCTGATGGCCGCCACGTCCGCCGCCCGCTGCGTCTCCGCCACCGCCACCAGCTTAGCCTTGAGCCGCGCCAGACCCTTCTGCTTATTCGCCGCCTGGCTCCGCTCCTCCTCGCACCGAATGGTAATACCCGTCGGGACGTGCTTGATCCGCACCGCCGTCTCAACCTTGTTCACGTTCTGCCCACCCGCGCCACCACTCCGCATGGTGCTGATCTCAAGGTCCGAGTCCTTCAGCGACACCGTCTCCACCGCCCCATCGTCCAGCACGGGAGTCACCTCCACCGCCGCGAACGAGGTTTGTCGAGTAGCGTCCTTCTTAAACGGAGACTGCCGAACGAGCCTGTGCGTACCACGCTCGCAGCGTAAGTACCCGTACGCGAACCGCCCGTCCACCTCGAACGTCACGCTCTTCAACCCCGCCTCCTCACCCTCGCTGCGCTCCACGGTTTTCATCGCGAATCCCCGGCCGTCGCACCAGCCGCGATACATGCGCTCCAACGTCTCCGCCCAATCCTGCGCATCCGTCCCGCCGGCTCCCGCGTAGATGTTCACCAGCGCCGACATCGCGTCGTACCTCCCGCCCAGTAACGCGCGGACCTCCCACTTCGCCAGCGATCGCTCCAGCGTCTCGCACGTCTCCGTGAGCTCCGCCAGGATCGACGGGTCCGGCAAAGTGTCCGCTCCGCCTGCTTCTTCCTTCTCCGCGTCGATCATCTCGAGCGCGACGGCGGCGTCCCCGAGGAGATTCTCGAACTGCCTGGCGGTCGCGAGCTGCTCCTTGGCGTCCGCGAGCTCCGCCATGACAGCCTTGGCCTTGGCCGGGTCGTCCCAGAGCGATCCCTCGGAGGCGGTCGCGTCCAGGTCCGCGACGGTCGCGGCGAGGCGAGGTAGGTCCACCACGTCGAGAGCATCCGTGACGCGCGTGCCCAGCGCGTCGGTGCGGCGGCGGAGGACCCCGAGGGTCTCGCCGTCCCACTCACCCGCGGATGCACGCGCGAGGAGGGTCGGTGCGCGTGATGTGAACGAGCAGCGATGAACGCGATGCAGGCACGTCGACGCGATGGAGGGCACGCGGCGGTAGGGATTGAGGAACGACGCGGGGGCGCCGGGGGTATCCCCGTCGGTTCCGGCGAGACGCGCGGTGACGACGCGCGTGAGGTGATTCACCTTCGTTCGCGCGCGCATGAAGTTGATGCGCGCGCCGCCCACGGCGCGCATCGCGCGAAGCATCGTCGGTCCTTCGACTCGCGCGCACCGCGTGTGTCCAAGCCGACTCGTCCGTGGCGTCGCGAGTCAACGAACCCGTCCGAGAGGTGCCGAGTATTTCGTGACCACCACCCATCGCCGTCGCTCCAGAGGTGCCCGCGCGGCGACTGGGTCGGCGTCTGACCGCGAGCATGGTCAGCGCGTATGAGAGCGCCAAGGCAAAGCTGAAGGCTCGGCCGAAGCGCGAGGGCGCATCCTCGGTGGGTCCAGGAGCCGCACGTCCCGGGCCGCCTATAGGGGGAAAGACGAAGGCGACATCCACATCGGACGCGCCGAGGAAGGCGACGGCCATCGAGGTCGTCCAGGCCGTGGAGGATGAAAACGAGGAGATCAACGAGGGCAGGGTGACCCGAGCGCTACTCCGCGACGCGACGGGATGCGAAAATCTCGCCTCGGCGACCGTCGCGGACCTCCACAACGCCGACGTCGCAGCCATCGAACCGGGCGACTTGGACGCGACGCCCAACCTGGTGTCCCTCGACCTCAGCTTCAACCAGCTCGTGGACATCGACGGCGCCGCGCTCGCGCCCTTGACCAACCTGCGCGCGCTGATCCTGTACAACAACCGCATCGCATCACTCAAGGGCGTCGCGCGTCTCGGCCAATCGCTCCAGACGCTCCAGTGCCAGAGCAACGTTTTGACATCTCTATCCGGCGTGGAGCATCTCAGAAAGCTCACGTCCCTGAACGTCAGCGGCAACCCGCTCGGGGACTGTAAGCTCGTGGGACGGTGCACCTCACTCACCCGTCTGGACGTATCGAGGTGCGGGCTACGTAAACTGGAGGGGTTCGCGACGTTACACGCGCTCGAGGAGCTCAACGCCGGCGGCAACGCGTTGACTGAGATATCGTCAATCGCCAAGTGCGTCAAGCTGCAGGAGCTCGACGTCTCGTACAACCACCTGACCTCGACCGCGCTCAAGGACTTGAAGGCGTTAGGTCGATTGGACGTGTTGAACCTGGAAGGGAACGCGCTGGCGGACCTGGACTCGATGCCGAGGATGGAGGAACTCACCGAGCTCAACGTCGCGAGAAACGCTCTCCGGAGACTTCCGGACACCTTCGCCGGTAAGTGCCCCGAGCTGCAGATCATGGACCTCGGGGAGTGCGCCCTGGAGGGTGACGTGGGCACCGTGGCGTCCGCGCTGGCGGGGCTGGCGGGGTTGACGGAGTTGACGCTACGATTCAATCCGTGCGCCGGCGGGGGAGGATCGGGCGCGACGCGGGCGAAACGAGCCGAGGGTGTAACCCTCGCGCCCGCGCCGCCGCCGAGCAAGCCGACGCGCGCGGCTCCCAGCTCGCTCGGCCGTCGCATCAGAACCGCGTCCGATGCACGTCCGCCGGCGCCGCCGAGGATTCATAAACCCCCGCGTCCGCCCCTCATGAACGAGGACGATGCGGACCCCGCCGGCTCCGGGACGACGGCTTCGGATCCGTGGCCGGGTCTCGACCCGACCGCCGCCGCCGCCGCGACGCTCGGGTACCGCCGCGAGGTTATCCGCGTCCTGCCCGGGTGCCTGTACCTCGACGACACGGCCGTCGGCGACGCCGAGCGAGGGGACGAGGAGGCGGCTCGCCGACGCGAGATTGAGGCCAAATTCGGTCTCAAGAGCGTGTCCGTATCGGACGACGGCGCCATCCAGGTCCTGGACGCGAACGGCGACGAGGACGACGAGGACGACGTCGCCGCGATCGTCAAGAAGGCACCGGCGCGACCTCAGTCCGCGCGGAGACCCAAGGCGGCGGACATGTCCGCGAAGACCGCGAACGGGGGCGGGGACGTCGCCGCGGTTTTCATCAAGGAGATGGAGGAGTACAAGTCAAAGATGAGCGGTCTGATCGGCAAGATCAGGGACGGCCTGAAGGAGACGAGGCAGGAAGCCGCCGCAGCGCTGCGAAGCGACGGGACGCTCGAGGCTCACCCACGCGCGGTGCCCTCGGGCAGGCTGCCCAGCGCGCCGGTGATGGGCGACGTGAAAAAAACGTTTAAAAAGTTCAACGGCGACGAAGCGAGGCGGGAGACCGAGGCGGCCAAGCGCGCGCTCCAACGCAGCAAGAACGACGCCGACGGAACGAAACACACCGGTAGGGAACCCAGTGGTGACGCACCGTCGCCGTCGGTAATCACTAAAAGGCCGGCGTCGGCGCGTGCAAAGCTGGTGGAGGCGCAGGACGCCGCGAAAGCCGCGCTCGCCCGGTTCGACTCGTTATTCTCAGAGCCGTTCACCCTGGATGACGAATTAACGGAGGAGACCCTGGACGGTACGGGAGCACCGGATCTGAGGAATGGTGGGATGCTCGACGGGATTCATCGCGGTGTGGGTAGTACGCGGGGCGGACGGCCTCGCTCGGCTCGGAGCTCGGAGCTCGTCGCCGCCGCCGTCGCCGCGGTGGACGCCGAGATGGACGCGGACGAATCGAGCGAACGGCGGATCGCGTTGGAGACGGAAGGGACGCGCGCGACGGTGATGGTGGGGACGAGCAAGCGAGGGAACCCGAGGGGAGATGCGGGACGAGGCGGGGAGATGCGGGTTTCGGATCGGCGGACGCTTCGACCGGCTGGTTTCGCGAATGGGACCCTCGGTACGGGACCCCTCGGTAAGGTTCTGGAGAAAACGAGGGTGTCCATGACGTCCAGGCGTCCCGTGTCTTCGGGTGGATCGTCGAGCTCGAGCGCGGGTGGAGGGCGCGGAGTCCCCCGCGCGACGTTCAGGAAGCCTCCAGAGCGGAAGTGAAGTCCGGGGCGAGCGAAGTTTGTGAAAAAACAAATTTTGTGTCATATTACGAGAGTGGCGCGCGCGTGTGCGCGCCACCGTCTCAACACGTCAACAGCGGCATCGTCCCCGTCGGACCGCCGCGGTGTCACCGCCATCGTCGCCTCCCGCCAACCAGCTAAGTAAGAGTGGGTCAGCAAATGACCCTTGACCCGCGACGCGAGACCCGGAAGGCTTTTGAAAAGCCATCCCCCCGTCTCGAGTCGCCCGTGAGGCCCCTGAAGCCTCCTCTTTCGCTCTCGCCGCTTCGCTTACGCCGCCTCGGCGGTCTCCTCGTCCTCAATCTTGGGGGCGAGGTAGTAGCGCACGTAGCCCATGTCCGCGATGAGGTACTGCACAACCACGGGGAGCTCCTTGGACATCTGCAGCTGCACGGTGGGCGCCAGCGGGGTCGCCTTGGTGAAGGAGTTGAGGTAGCGGAGCGCAAAGGTGAGCGTCACCGGCTCCTGGAGCTCGATGATGGTCTGCTCCTCCTTGTCCACGTTGGTGTTCTGCCTGCAGGTGATGTTCGCCTGGCCGATGTCGCCGGTGGTGCTGAACTTGACGCCATCCTTGGACACGGAGATGGTCACGGTGTCGCCGATGGAGGAAAGGTCGCGGCAGATGCGCATGAACTCGGCGGAGGGCATCTTCACGGTGGCGGCGTACTCGGTGTCGGGGATGCCGAGGTGCTCGGAGTCGATGTCCATGAGCTTGAGCTCAAAGTCAGAGATCTTGTCCTGGTCTGTTACGTTGGATGGGAGGGAGAAGCAGGGGGGTCGGAGGTCAGCGAGGGTCCGGGTTCGAACGGAGGATCGTGTTTGTTTTTTTGACTTGTTTGGTCAAAAGCCGAAAAAGATCGCGAAGGGCGACCCGGAAACCCGGGTCTGGGGCGCCCCGACGCGGGAAACGTCCGGATCGGGGCTCGCCGAGGGTTCGTCGACGCGTCGGTGACGCGTCGAGGCCCGTTCGGGACGGTAACCCGACGCGGATGGGGCGTGGGGACGTGTGCCTACTCACCGGGAGACTCGAACATGAAAGTCACGACATCGCCGGTGTCGTCCGCCTTCATGGTGATGATGTCGTCGTTGCCCGCGCACTTGAGCATCTTGGACTGTTGACGTGAACGTCGGTGATCGGGTCAGTGTTTTGTTTGATGCGTGTGTGAGGTATGGGGGGCGTTGAACGGGGTCATCGAGGCGCGGGTACGCGTCGGCGCGCGCCTTCCGGGGGCGACCCGAAGGGTGCTCACTTTCGCTTTTTTTCAAATAAAACAACGCTTTTTTTCCCGACCTCGCGCGCCCGAAGGACGCGCGCCGGGGCGTCGCGAGGAGGTTATCGGGCGATGGGAGCGGCGCGGTGGGGTCGTGGGGACGTACCATGTTGGAGAGGTTCATGCCCATGGTCATGTTGCGGTCGCAGCGGTAGTGCTCGAAGCCGTCCGATCGGAGGAGGAGGGCCACGAGGGAGACGTGGGAGGAGTCCATCGCCTGGAGCGCGAAGCCGTTGTTGGAGCAGTCGAAGTTGGCATCGGTGACGAGATCCTTGATGGACTCGAGCACCTTCTTCAGGAGGGAACCCTGGATAAGACGGGCCTCAAACATGGCGACTTGTGTTTGCTCGTGTACGTTGGTGGCGTGAGTGTGCCGGCGTAGTATGGGCCGATGGCGCGATCTTGCAGGAAAGTGTGGGAAAATACAAATTTGAACCGCCTGGTTTCGAAACGCCTTTCGTTACCAGGCGCTTTGATCGCGGCGCCGATACCAGTCCCGGTCAAATTCGGCGAGACTAGCTAAAGAAAATCGGTGTTTGGCGGCACCCGCCCTCGAGCGGTTCGGCACACACTCTGCACAGACGTCACGATGACGGACTCGACGATGATGGACAGCGAGGGCGGTGTTTCCCAGAGCACGGACGCGCCCCGCCACAGGAGGGTGAGTCCCAACGATCGAACCCAAACCGAACCGTCCCCAGATCGAACCGTCGAATTCTGGCGGTAATCCCACCAGCACCGCGCCAATCCGGCGCCCCACACCAACCCTAACCCCCGCGCACTCACCGTCATCCCCCACGATTTTCCGTTCCAGGGACGCGGACACGACAAGGAGATGGACGCAGACGACGACCGCGGCGGCAGGTTCGAGACCATCGAGGAGCACGGCGGCGGCGGCGACGGTCCCGCCAAGTCCGTGGAGGGCTGGATCGTGCTCGTCACCGGCGTGCACGAAGAGGCGCAGGAGGATGACCTGCACGAGCACTTCGCCGACTACGGCGAGATCCGAAACATGCACCTCAACCTGGACCGACGGACGGGGTTCGTCAAGGGCTACGCGCTCATCGAGTACGAGACCAAAAAGGAGGCGCAGGCCGCCATCGACGCCGCCAACGGATCGGCAATGCTGGACCAGACCCTCGAAGTGAGCTTCGCGTTTAGCAAAGGTCCGCTCAACAAGTGATGAGAGAGGTGAAGCGGCGCTTCAACGTCGTATTACAATCCTATGCGTCGGTATCGTCGTCTCGAACCTCGCCAGCCTCGATGTCCGAACGCCGCGTCTCGTCACCACCCTCCGACTCGGCGGCGGCGTCCTCGAGTACCTCGTCGTCGTCCTCGTCCTCGTCGACCACCCCTTCGTCTCGAGCCAGGGCGGCCGGTAAATGACCGGCGACCCGCCGCCTCAGCCACCGCATCACACCCCCTCGCCCCTCCCCTCCCTCGCCTTCCTCCCCGTCGCGAATGGACAGCAGCGGCGCCTCCAGGTCGGACTCGAGGTCGGACTCCGCGACGGATGCCTCGGCGTCGCCGACGAATGAGGAAGTCCCCGATCGATTGCTCCTCATGGACCACCGGCGCCGTCGAGGCGGCGGAGGTGGCGGCGGCGCGGGTGGCGCGATGACGTGCTTGCACACGGGGCAGCACGCGCGCTTCGTGATCAGCCACGGGTCGATGCAGTCCTTGTGGAACGCGTGACCGCAGCCCAGCGCACGTAACTCGTCGCCGCTCTCGTAGTCGTCGATGCAAATCGCGCAGCTCTCGCACGTGCCGTTGTCGACGATGAGCGCGTCGTCTTCGTTCCCTTCGTTCCCCTCTTCGTTCCCTTCAGCCGTGACAGAAGCGCGTGCATCCGCCGCCGTGCTTTCACCGCGGAGAAAGCTCAGCACGCGCTCCTGGCGGCTACTGGAGAACACCGCCGTCTTAGCCACCGCCGCCACCTCCTCCGCGCTTAACAATCTGTGCTCTGGCGGTCTCGCCGCGGCGATGGCGGCGAGGTGCGCCTCTTCTCTCCGCCGCAGCAGCACGACGACGCTCAGGAGCACGCACAGGGCGCTGAACGTGACGCACGCGCTGGTCGCCATGTTCGGCCAGTCCGCGAAAGGTGACTCGGGTGACTCCAGGGTGACCACCACGGTTTCGCCGTGTTTCGGGTCCGCCAGCAGCGTCTCCAGTGCGACGCCCGAATCTTTGGACACAAAGACGGATGGAACGTTGGCGTCTGGGTCCTCCACCCTCTTCGCCATGGGAATCAGCGGTCCGTCGACGTTGTCGAATACGACGACTGCGACGGCGCCGGCATCCTCCGCGTTTCGCACCTGCGGATACGACGTACGCGGTTCGGTCAGGGACGCGGGTCGGGACGCGTTCGTTGGGGATGGGAAAAAAACCTCGGAAAAAAAGCTGGCGGGTGGGCGCTTCTCGGTGTTGAACGAACCTTGGTGACGAAGTCGCACTTCTCGTTTCCGAACGAGCGACGCACGAGGGCTATCCACCGTCCGTTGTACTTGTTCGTCAGGGGCTCGCACCCTTCCCGCGGGACCGTCTCCTCCAGCCGCGCGGTGATGCCGCCGGACGGGACGCGCGGGCCGAACACCGCGGGCTCGTCCTTCATGACCGGCAGGTACCCGGCGTAGCTCCGCACGACGAGCTGCGAGTCGTACGTCCCGGGCAGGGAGGAGAAGGCGGCGAGGAAGAGAAGGAGGACCACGGGGAACGCGCACGTGCACGCGCGGCAGCACGCGAAGGCGTGAGCCGCCGTCCCATCCACCATGGCTCCAACGTTGTGACAGTGACGTCAGGCGCTGACTCAGTTATTTCGGCTCGTATTTTCCCTCAGTCATCAGTCAAATCCAACGGCGATACGGTGACCGAGCAGCCCGTTCAAAGCCAAATTTACCGCCGAGAACTCGACGGGGGCGCACACTAGCGCGCGCGCGTGGCCACCGACCTCACACCCGCACCGCACAGATGTTCTCCACGAGGCTTTTCCTCGTCGCGCTGCTCGCCGTCTTCGGCGCGCTGGCCTTCGCGCCCGTCCAAACCGACGCCAAGATCACCTACATCAGGCCCCTCTGGCAGCCAACCAGCGAGTGGAGCCCCCCGGAGGAGCGCGAGGAGCCCGCGGAGCTGCACAGCGCCGCGATGAAGCTCTACTCGGAGTACGTGGAGAAGAGCGGCATCCAGCCGTGCACCTACTGCTGAGCCAAGTGTGCTTCTTCACCGGGGGACTTAGCAACGTAGATGGGGACGTAGGGGACACTTAGGGCTGGGGGACTTTACCGATGCTAACACCGGTTCAAACGGGACCGGATTTGGCGATTCGCGCTGAGGATGAGGCGGAACGGAGGGTTCCGGCGCAGGCGACCGGGTTTGGACCCGGTTCGCGATCGCATTCGTGGAGGATAACCTCTCGGCGATGAGAGGCGCTCGAATCGCGAGGAAAGGAGCCGCGCGGGAGCGGACTACGCAGAGTCATGAAGCCGAGCTTTCGCGATGAATATAAAAAATGAACGAGTCGACTCGTCACACTCACGCCTCCTGCAGCTTCTCCACCCACTGATCGAGCACCTTTGGGGTGCCGTACCACGGCCGCGTATCCGACGACCCTATCGGCGTGTGAAACACCCTGCGAAGGACGGATTGGCAGAGAGAGGGTGGTTCATTTGGTCAGTGACTGAGAGGAGAGAGACAGTTAGTCGGGTGAAGAAGGTACTGACCCGTCGAGCGTGACGTTATCGGCGCCGTCCATGTGCGCCGTGGCCACCGGTGTGATCCCGTCGCCCCATGCCGCCGCGGACCCGCACACCTGCTTATACCCCTGCCCCACGAGGAACCCCGCGACGTCCCCGGCGCCCCCGAACTCCTCGACGCCCTCCAGCCACCGCCCGGCTAGACACGTGACGGGCACGCCGAGCTCGTTCGGCATGGCGCAGTTGGCCTCGACGTACGTTAAGATGCCGCGGGTCTGGTCCACGACCCCTGGGACGTCCTTGGGCACCGCGTTGAGGGGCGACCCGAGGGTGACGACGCACCGTATGTCGTCCACGCCGAAGTCCTGCATGTACACGCGGCTCATCCACCCGCCGGCGCTGTGCGCGACGAGAGCCACTCGATCGGACCCGCTCTTCGCCTTGGCCTGCGTCACGGCGTCGGCGATGCGGGAGAGGTACCAGTCCACCGTGGGCCTGGGTTCGAGAGTACCCTGCCAGTAGGCCAGCTGCGTGAGCCCCGCGGCGTTGCGGAGCCAGTCGGGGCGGCCGACGGTGGCGACGGTGGCGGAGAAGCCGCGCGACTCGAGCTCGGCGGCGAACGCGTCGTAGTCCTCGGTGCAGTTGCCGAGGCCCGGGAGGACGACGACCGCGGGCTTGGAGGATGCGGCCGCGGCGATGGACGCGCGGGGGTGCGCGCGGCGGGCCGAGATCGATCCGCGCCGCGCGGTGGACCGATGGGCCACCACCGGAGACGAGACGATCGCGTGCATCTTCAATGGATAGTCTTCCGTCAGCGTGACGTGGGCACTCGACCGATTTCCCGTTTTCTGATCGACGGCACTCTGTGGGGCGCGCGAAGGAAGGATGGCGACGACGGTGTGGCGGCCACGCGTGAGGATTGCAGTTCCGGATATCGACGGTGCCAATGTCGACGAGAAGCGGAGAGAAGAGTTGACGACGAAGGGCACGAAGCGGAAGAGAGCCCCTCCCACAAAGGGGCCCTGCGAGCACGGGGTGAAGCATCGCTCGGCGTGCAAGGTGTGCAGCGCTTGTCCGCACGGTCGTGAGCGCCGATACTGCAAGGAGTGCGGTGGGGCATCAATCTGCGAGCACGGTCGTCAGCGCTCTAAGTGCAAGGAGTGCGGCGGGTCACAGATATGCGAGCACGGTCGTCAGCGACATCGATGCAAGGAGTGTCAAAGCGAACGCGTGTGATACAACATCCCCTCAATCAAAACATCCACTACTCCCCGCCTCCGTTCACCGCCGCGCTCGCCAACGCCGGGAGCCTCTCACCCCACCTCAGCTCCGGCCTCGCCGCCACCGCCGCCTCCACGTCATCCGCCGACATCTTCGGAAACTTCGCCACGAGCCACTTCGGAAAACTCCCGTCAGCCCTGGCGCAGTACGGGATCCCCTTAACCTTCGCGTGGACAGTTTTGTCCGACACGGATACTTCGTGACCCGCGCATCCCCGCCTGCACATGTTCCTCACCGGGACCTCATCCCCGTCCACGATGTTGACCCTTACCCTGTGCACGCGCCGCCCGCTGAGCTCGGCGACCTCCGCCTTGCGTTTGCGGTCGAACTCCTCCGCGATGGAGTCGTCGCCGTCGCCTTCGCCGTCCATCAGTGGGTTGTTGTCCGGGAAATAGTCCGAGTCCTTCCGTCGCTTCCCCTCAAGCGCCTCTTTCAGGTCGATCCAAAGGTCCGTCGGGTCCTCGAGGCCGACGCTGAGCCGGAGCAAGTCGTCAGGGACGCCGCTGTCGCCTCCGAGGCACCCACCCTCCAACGTCGCCCTGTGCTCGATCAGCGACTCAACCCCGCCCAGCGAGGTTGCGGGGACCCAAATCTTACATAGCCCGCATACCCGTTTCGCCGCCTCCGCGCCGCCCTTCACCCTGATCGCCATCATGCCCCCGAAGGACACGCCGTCGGTGCTCTGGCGCACGGCGACGTCGTGTCTCGGGTGCGAGGGAAGCCCGTGGTACAGACAGACGCTCACGTTTTTGTGTCCGCTCAATCTTTTCGCCAAGTAAGAAGCGCTCTCGCACTGCCGCTTCATACGCACGTGAAGCGTGCGCATCCCGCGCAAGAGCAGCCACGCCTCGAACGACCCGAGGATCCCGCCGTTCATCGCACGCGCCGTCTTCACCGCGCGCCATCGATCGTCGTCCACCGCGGCGACGATCGCGCCGGCGACGACGTCGCTGTGTCCGTTGAGGTACTTGGTCGCGGAGTGCATGACGAAATCCGCGCCGAGGTCGATTGGTTTGCAGCACAGCGGCGTGAGCACCGTGGCGTCGACGCACACGCTCGCGCCGAACGCACGCGCGCGCGTGCACACGCGCTCGATGTCGGTGACGTCCCACGTCGGATTGGCCGGTGTTTCGATCCAGACGAGCTTGGTTTTCCCGTCTGTGCCGATTGCGCTCTCCACGCTGCCGCCCTCCGTCGCCCACAGCTCCGCGTCAGTTTTGGCGTTCGGAACCCCGTCGACCATGTGCTCGTGTAGCTTACCCTTGGTACAGTCGTAGAGCCTGAACTCGCACCCTATGCGCTCGCAGTGCGTCCGGAAGTATTCCCGGCACGCGAAGTAGGAGTGCCGCGGGAAGACGCATCGATCGCCGTGTTTGAGTAAGGCGGTGGCCATGCCGCACGCGGCGGCCATCCCGGACGCGAAGAGCGCGCATCCGACGCCGCCGTCCAGTGCGGCGATGACGGCCTCGGCCTGGACGTACGTGGGGTTATCGGGCCTGGCGTAGACGTTCTTGCCCGGGTGCGCGGGTGATGCCTCCACCATCATGGTGACGACATCTGAATTAACATCACGCGACGTGGATGATGACGGGTCCCGGACGTCGTTGCCGTCGCCGTCGCGATGGATGAAGCGGTTGGGTACGCGCGCGGCGCCCATCAACGGACGCGGGAGGTACGTCTCCGGATCCCGCGCGTACGTCGTGGACGGGTAGATCGGCGGGATGATGCTGCCGGTGGTGTCCCCGTGGTTGGCGCCCCGCCCTGGGCAGATTCCCAGCGCCACCCCGCCAGCCTGCGCGAGTATCGTGTCCACCTTGGGCGCGCGGCTGGACATGCCGCGAGCGGCGGCGGGTGAACGGTGGCCGTTCGCGCCGCCGTGGTGAATGGTGATCGCGTCATCCGGATTGCTCGGACCCGCCATCGTGATCGTGGGTGCGCAGCGAGAAGGAAGGGGCGCCCCGAAGTGTGACGGCACATTGAGACGACCCGCCCCGCCAAATCATCAAGTCTCCGAGAGCTCGCGTCGAAAAGAGGCGGCGGCGGTCGGCGGCGGTCATTCCGGCCCCTCACCGCCGCGCGACGATGGGTAAGAAAGACTTCGTCAAGGATGCCGACGCCGCGATGGCGGCGAGCGGCGAGATATCCGACCCGCGCTTCCGCGCCGCGCACAGCGACCCGCGCTTCCAGCGCTTCCCCACGCACATGGGCAAGACGAAGATCGACAAGCGCTTCCAGCGGATGTTTAACGATCCCAACTTTGGCACCGGCGGACCGGCGGCGGGGCGAGATAAGCGCGGACGGAAGAGCGTCAGCGCGAAGAAGTCAACCGCGGACGACCTCAAGGAGTACTACGACCTAGACGACGACGATGACGACGACGACGACGCCGACGACGACGCTAATGCCGGCGACAAAAAGGCGAAATCGAAGAAGCGAGGAGGAGCGGAGACCGAGGAGGAACTGCGCGCGCGGCTCGAGAAGTCCCGCGCGCGCATGCGCGGCGCCGCGGTCTCATCCGACTCCGACGCCGACTCCGACGCCGACTCAGACTCAGATGCCGACGATTCCGACGATAGCGCCGCCACCGACGAGGAGGGCGAGGAGGGCGTGATCCCGCGCATGCTCCAGGGCGCCTCCGGCTACGGCGACGACGTGCCCACCTGCGACGCCACGTCACGAGTCGCCATCGTGGACCAGGAGTGGCAACACCTCCGCGCGGTGGATTTACTCGTCGTCCTTCGTTCCTTCTGCCCGAAGAACGGGCGCGTGAAGAAGGTGACGGTGTATCCCAGCGACTTCGGCTTGCAACGGATGAAGGAGGAAGCCGTGCGGGGACCGCTCGCGGCGTTTGGCAAAACATTCGCCGAGGTTGAAGCCGCAGCCGCGAACAAGGACACGCCGAAGAAGGCCAAGCCCAACGCCAAGGCTAAACCCAAGGCTAAGGCCAAGGCTGACGACGACTCTGAGCTCTCCATGGAATCATCCGACGAGTCCGAATCCGATGAAGAATCCGAGGATGACTCCGACTCGGACAAGCAAAAGGAGGAGGACCCCGACGTCGCCAGGGAGCGCATGCGTCTGTACGAGCGCGACCGCATGCGATACTACTACGCCGTCGCCGAGTTTGACAGCGTGGACACCGCGCACGCCGTGTACAGGGAGTGCGACGGGCTCGAATTCGAGCGCTCGAGTTGCAAGTTGGACATGCGTTACGTCCAGGACGACCAACGCTTCGCCGGGCGCGAGGTGCGTGACGTGGCATCCGACGTCCCGGGCGATTACGAACCCCCGGAGTTTCAGGCCAAGGCGCTGCAGCACACGAACGTCAAGCTGAGCTGGGACGAGGACGATCCGGCGCGGAAAAAAGCGTTTAATCGTAAGCTGACGGAGGATAAGTTGAAGGATGAGGACTTCGCGGCGTACATGGCGGACTCGCAGTCCGACGAGAGCGAGCTGGATGATGACGATGACGAGGACGACGAGAAGGACGACGGGAAGGTTTCCAGAAAGAAGGGGAAGAAATCCAAGGCTGACGCCGAGGCGGAGAAGAAGAAATACCTCGCGCTTCTCGGCCTGAGCGGCTCGAACGGCAAGTCCGGCGACGACGACGACGATGACGACGACGATGAGGACGGGTTCATGAAGTCCGCGAGCGATTCCGGCGATGATGACGACGACGGGTCGGTCGAGGACGTGTCCGACGAGGACGAGGGGTTCAAGCGGGCCACCTGGGGCGGCTCCAAGACGTCCGGAAAGAACGGCGACAGGTTCGGGAACAAGGGCTCGCGTAAGAAAGAGGGCGACATGGAGGTGACGTTCCACGCGGGTCTCGAGGAGTTTGGCGCGCGGATGAAGCGCAAGAAGGAGCTCGGGGGACGGACGGAGTCGGTGTGGGAGCAGGAGGAGCGACGGCGTAAGGAGCGGCGAGACGAGAGAAAGGCTGGGAAGAAAACCGACAAGGCGGCGGGCGGCTCCGACTCGGACGGCGGCGACGGCGACGACGGGGATGCCTCGGGATTTTCGGATCCGTTCTTCGACGGTGAGGGTGCGGACGAAGGGGACATCGACTGGGACGGCATGGGCGGAGAGTCCGACGACGAGATTGGCGAGAAGACCGCGACGAGGGGTAAAAAGTCCAAGACTAAAAAGTCTGTCGACGACAACGACGACGAGGACAGGTTCAAGCTCGACAAGGAGAGCAAGAAGCAGAAGAAACGTCGCGAGCGCGGGGATGCCGACGACCCGGACGCCGCGCGTGAACGCGCGGACCTCGAGCTGCTCATGATGAACGACGACGAGGTCAGGGGCGTCCACTCGGGCTCCGGCATCCTCGGCAAAAAATCGAAGAAGCAAGCCGGCGGCGACGCGAACGACCTCAAGAAGGGCCGCAAATCGCGCAAGGAGAGGCTCGCGGAGAAGCGCAAGTCCCGCGGTAAAGCCGCGAGGCGCCAGGAGTCGGACGATGAGGACGATGAGACCGCGAACGGCCGCGGTTCGGGCGCGAACGTGGACACGAGCGACGGGCGGTTCGCGGGTCTCTTCGAGTCGCATCACTTCGCCTTGGATCCCACCGATCCGAGGTATAAGGAGGTCAAGGCTGCGGACGTCATCGTCAAGGAGAGGGACAGGCGGCGCCGGGCGAAGGATGCGGAGCCCAAGCGCAAGAAGGGGACTGACGACGGTGAGGGTACAGAGGGGAAGCGGGCTAAGAAGGGGGGCGAGTCGAAGGATCTGGAGTTGTCGGCGATGGTCGCGGGGTTGAAGCGGAAGAAGGTGGCCACCGTGTGATGTCGGCGCGTGCGGGGTTTAGAAGATGTTCGTTTGATTGATGATACGTTCGCTACTTCTTGCACTCCTTGCAATCATATCGTATACGACCGTGCTCGCATATCGATCCCCCACCGCACTCCTTGCATCTGGAGCGTGTACTACCGTGCTCACATATTGAACCCCCACCGCACTCCTTGCATACAGAGCGCTCACGACCGTGCTCGCATATTTGTGACCCACCGCACTCCTTGCACTGAGTGCGCCGACGCCCATGCTCGCAGATTCCCTTCCCACCGCACTCCTTGCACCGAGAGCGCTGACGACCGTGCGGACAAGCACCGCACACCTTGCACGCCGAGCGCTTCTTCACCCCGTGCTCGCACGGCCCCTTTGTGGGCGGGGCTCTCTTCCGCTTCGTGCCCTTCATCGCCCCATCACCATCACTCGCCTCAACCTTCCCCTCGAGCTCGAGCTCAGCCTCGACCGCGATTTCGGCGCGGATACGCTCAAGGTCGGGGCGCCACACCGTCGTCATCCTCCCTCCGCGCCCCACGAAGTGACCCGCCCGAGGCAAAAATTCCACTTTTCGGGGAATCCGAGAGGAATGACTGGACCTCGGAGATGTGACAGCTGAGACAAGATTGACCCCGCCTCGGGCGAAGGATGCGGCGCCCAAGCTTAAGAAGGAAACGGACGACGAGGAGGGTACACAGCGGAAGGTGAAGAATACATTCGTTTCAATCTACGTCCCTAGCCGACGAGCCTGATGCAGTTGTCATGGTCCTCCGGGGCGAAGATCAGTTCCTCGCTGCCGTCCAGCTTTATCTGGTACGGCGCGTAGTGGCTAATTGGCCACTCCGGAAATCTGAACCAGTGCGAGATAACCGTGCCGGGCGCCCACTCCTCGGGATCCACGGCGATGCAGCACTCCACCCTGTCGCCCACACTGAACCTGGGCTCGACCCAGCTTAGGCCCACCCGCCAAGCGGGCCGGCCTACGCTGAGATTCGTCGCGGTCTTTTCGCACCGTCTTTCGATCCGCGACGGTGCCAACCTCAGCAGCTCCATCATACCCTCGCACTTTGCCATCTCCATCGGCGACTTGTCGTCATCGTCATACGGACTAATATTCACATCTGCTCCGGATCGAACCAGCATGGACACCATTTGCATGTTGTGTTCAGCGACGGCGAACCACAACGGAGTTTTCCCTTCCATATCAGCGAGGTTCACCTCCGCACCCGCCTTGATGAGCAACATGGTAATCATCGCGTTCCCTTTCTCAGCGGCTAGGTGCAGAGCCGGCATGCTTACGTCAACATCCAACTTGTCCCACTTGTTGACGTCGGCTCCCGCGTCAATCAGGAGCTTCACCACCTCAGGCGATTGCCAAGCAACGGCAGTCTGCAAGGCGGTGAAGTCTCCCTCCAAAACTTCCTCGTCAATATCCACCCCTGACTTCAGGAGGGCCCTGACCGCCGGCACGTTGCCGTGCCTGGCCGCAAAGTACATCGGTTTAGCGGCAAGTCTGTTTGCGCTCTCACGCGGAATCCTCCGAGCCCCCATGATCCGCTTCGTGGCCTGGACGCCGTCGACGCTCCACACCGCGTCGTTGTACCGCTTGTTCACCCGCGCCAAGTTGAGGGCGTCCTCGAGTTGGAGCTTGGAGAGTATCTCGGCGTTGAACACGTCGGGGAGCTCCGTGGCGAGGGCATCGAAGGCCGATACCTCGCCGCGGCGGATCTTGTCGACGATGGGCTCGGTCATCTTGCGGCGGTTGCTTCGCGTCTCCATGGCGGCGTCGGTTGTGCCGGCGAGGGGTGCTTTTCTCGGGGAAACCGAAAGGACTCAACGGGAAACCGAGAGACAGGACCCGGCAGACTGATCTGACACAGCTGGACAGCTGGAGACCCGAGGGTGAACTTTTTGAACAAGTCCTTCGCACTCGCCCCGTAGTAGCAAGCGCGCGCGATGACGACGGCGCGGAGCCTCGCGGGCGCGCGGGGCGTCTCGGCGCCTCCCCGCGCGAGTACCCGCCCGAGGATCGCATCGACCGGCGCGATCGGGCGCGTCGAGAGAAGGCGGCCCGTCGCCCCCCGCGCGACGGCACCTCCGAACGGACGAGCCGAAAGGTCGCGAGCGATCGTCGGCCTCGGCTCCGGCGTCGGCCTCCCCGGCGATGGATCCGTCCGTATCGCCGATCGCATCGCGGTGAGAGGGCGCGGCGCACGGCGATTGTCCACGGTCAGGGCGCGCATCGTGAAACCCCCGTCCGCGGTGGGCGACCCTGGGTCTACGCCGAAACTCGAGGATGACGAGGACGACGGCACCACCCTGCCCTTCATCCCGTCGCAGCTCTCCGACGCCGGGCGCGCGATGGGCATCGGCGCGACCGTCGCGTTCGGCGGCCTCGTCTTCGCGGTGTCCTTCGCCGCGCTCATCTTCTCCGGGCCCGACGCGCCGGAGGGCGCCATCGCCGCGGGCACCGGTCTCATCATGTTCAGCGGACTCGCGGGCGCTTGCGTCGTCGCGGCTCGATCGACTTTACCAGCCATCGCCGAGGTCCAAGACGGCCCGTCCGCCATCTTCGCCATCATGGCCGCCGCCATCTACGCCACGGAAGGCATCGACGAGTCCGAGAAGCTGCCCACGGTGGAGGCGGCCATCGCGCTCACGTCCTTGGGCACCGGCGCGCTCATGTCGGCGCTGGGCTCGGCCAAGCTCGGAAACATCGTTCGGTTGCTCCCGTCGCCCGTGTCCGGCGGATTCCTCGCGGGTACCGGCTGGGTTCTCACCGCGGGTGCGTTCAAGGTATTGACCGGGACCGCGTTCGAACCCGCGAACGTACTGGCCGTGGCGGATAGCCCCCAGCTGCTCACCGTGGTGCTGCCCGGCGCGGCGCTCGGGACGGCCATCGCCGTCGGTAATCGATTAATCGGCAAGTTCTGGGTCGTCCCGAGCTTCTTGCTGGGCGGATGCGTGGCGTACTTCAGCGCGCTCGAGTTCGCCGCCGGGATGTCCCCGGACGATGCCCTAGCCGCGGGGTTGCTGTTGGGTCCGTTCGACGTGGCAAACGCCGGGTACACTCCGTTCATTTTGGACGCCGATTTATTATCAAAAGTACGATGGGACATCGTGGCGGATCAGTTCCCGCGGATGCTCACCACGTTCGGTTTGTCCACCCTCGGTTTGTTGCTCATCACGTCCGCGGTGGAGGTGAGTACGTCGCGTGAAGGGGACGCTAACCGGGAACTGAAAGCGGTTGGCATAGCCAACGTGGTGGGGGGTTTGGGCGGCGGGTTAATTTCCTATCACTCGCTGTCGGCGACTCAAATCGCGCATAGCATGGGTTCCCGGTCGCGTCTACCCGGGCTGGTGTGCGCCGCCGCGTACGGAGCCGCGCTCATCGCGGGCCCGGCGCCTTTGGCGTACGTCCCAACGTTCCTCGTCGGCGGCTTGCTCCTGTTCATCGGTTCATCTTTCCTTTACGAGTGGATCGTGGAGGTAAGTTCTTTTTAATTCTTGTATGGGCAATGTGACTGACATCGTGTTTTGTTTACAGGGATACGACAATTTACCCAGAAGCGAATACGCGGTGGTGGTGCTGATCGTCGTCACCGTGGCGTCGCAGGGGTACTTAGCCGGCGTGGTGGCTGGGATACTGGGCGCGGCGGTGGTGTTCGTGTCTGACTACTCGAGGGTACCAATCGTCCGCGCGCGTTTACAGGTTGGCGGAAGAGGCGGCATTCGCAGCTCGGCGGCGAGGACACGATCCGAGGTTGAGGTCATCGCTCGTTTGGGCGGCGGCGTCTACGGCGCCAAGCTGCAGGGGTACCTCTTCTTCGCCACCGCGTACAGGCTGCTGGAGGAGATCAAGGCGCGGCACGAGCGCGTGAAAGCGGATGGGTCGCCGTTGACGTACGTCATCCTCGACTTCGTCAACGTCGTCGGCGTTGACGGATCCGCGATTTCCGTGTTTGAAAAGCTGCGAAGATTCTGCGCCCGCGAGAAGATCACCGTGCTGCTCTCCGACGTGGACCGCGCGGAGCTCGCGCGGGTCGTCGGGATCACGCTGTTCGGCGAGGACCGCCCGACGTTCGCGTTCATCGACAGGGTCGATGTTTTGGAACAGAGCAAGCAGATTTTCCGGGTTCCGCAGCTCGAGGACCTGTACGACGAATCCGGGCAGTACTACGGTGAGGTGCTGGCGACGTGCGATTCCGGACGCGTGGTGCAGGCGCGGGACCTGGACGCGGCGCTGCGATTCGTGGAGAACTCGATGATCGCGAGGAAGGACGAGCTCGAGGACTGGGGCCGGAAGGGTGTCGACGGAAATGTAAGTCAAGTCGATGGCGCGTTCGAGCTCGAGGTTACCTTTGATGACTCAGAGTCTCTCCTCGACACCGACGAGGTTGGGACGTCGTGGACGTCGTTCGAGGGGATGGTGAACGCGGTGTGCGACGGGGATGCTTCGTTTGAAACCGTTTTTCGAAACGCCTGGCGCCCCGTGACGTTCAACGCCGGGGACGTGGTTTCGGAGCGGGGTGAAATCGCGGATCGAATCTTTTGGGTCGAGGACGCGACGCTGAGGTTGGACATGTCGCGTGGGAAGATGAGCGAGGTGATCGACGACACCGTGGACGAAAACCTCGAGACGGACATCGACCGAACGGGTGACGGTTCATCTTCCGACGTGGAACTCGGCGGGGAGACCTTCGGGGAGACCTTCGGGGAGCGGGCCATAGCGAGCGGGTCACCGCCAAAGTCGTCCACCGAGAACTCTTCCGTGAAGAGGGACGTGCTGTACCGGTTCGGCGAGGGAAGCGACGAGGACGACGTCGTCATCGAGACGCTCGATGTCACCGCGGAGGACAAGAGCCCAAAGGACGCGGATGGATCCAAAAAGTCACGACAAAAAGTCAAGGACGTCGCGGTGAAGACGGGCGCGGCGGCGGGCGCGGGCGGACTGTTGGCGTCCGCCGCGGCCACCGCGGTGAACATGTCGACCGCGGCGAAAGCCGCGACGGCGGCGGCGGCGGCAGCGTCCGCGGCGGGTGCCGCGATGACCGGCGGCGTGGATCCCGGGACGGCCATCGCGGCCGCCGGCGCCGCCGCCGAGGTGACGCAGCTCGCCGGGACGGTCGCGCAGACGACGGCGGCGGCGGCTCCCGCGGCGGCTAACGTCGCGGCTGCGGCGTCCACCGCGATCAACGCGGCGGCGGCGGCGGCGGGTGGCGCCGGGATCGGCGGCGCCATCGGCGGGTTCTCGTCCACGGTTCTCAAAGGAAAGGACGATTCGTCTTCGTCGAGCGTCGGTGCATCCGGCGACGGTTCATCTGACGGGACCCGGATGGGTTCCGGATCCTTCGACGAGGACGACGCGCTGACCGCCGCGGGACCCGAAGAGACCCCGGGTACGTCGCGCGGGTTTAACATGTCGGTGACCAGTGACTTCATCGGCGCGGTTGGCTTTTACCGGCGAGGCGGCGTCGGGCAAGTTCGGTTCGGTCGCATCGTCGTCGAGAAGGGCGGCGGCGGGTACGTGCTGGAGTTGGCGACGATGGATCGGTTGGAGCGGGAGAACCCGGCACTCGCGATGCGGCTGCACAAGGTGATGGCGGGGACGCTGGCGAACCAGGTCATCTCCCGCAACAAGCTCATCACCCAGTACATCCGCTGACGACCCATGAGCCGCTCGCTAGAAGGAACGAAGGTACTTTATTATCGGAATGAATCGTATTAGAGTTCATCAGACTACTGTTATTTTCAACCGACGGGCCCGATACCCGAGGTCAGCGCCTGCACCAGCCGCCTCGCCCCGCCCGGTATCGGGACCAGCTCGCTCGCCCACGCCACCTCCGCCGCGAGCACGCGGACGCAAAAAGCCGCCAGCTCACCGAAAATCGGATCCGTGAACAAGTCGAGGAACCAAGCCATCCAGTGGTAACACCGCGCGAAAAACACGTACGTTCGCATCGTCTCCCACGCCCTCGACGCGCACATCCCGCCGTTGATCGCGATACTGAGCGGGTTAACACTCGAGCCGCACGTGTCTCGGACGTACAGAGTCGAGTACATGTCCATGGCCACGGCGATGAAAACCACGATGCCAGCCGCTTTGGTACTCGAACCGTTAGCCACGTAGTCCTTGGCGCGAGTCGCGAAGTTCGGAGGAACCTTGTCCCACCGCCTGTCCCCCGCGTAAGTCCACCGCCGTGGACGCGAGTGATCGAGCGAATGCGCATCGTCCGCGGAGTTCAACGGAGGCCCTCGGGCGATTTCCGGCGGCAGCGGCGATCTCGCCATCTCCCCTCGGCGTTCGTGCGCGAGCTCGTCGCGCCACCGATGGTCGACGACGACGCGACGGTTCGTCTCCTTGACCTCGAGCGCACGCATGCCCTTCTCGGTGACGTCGTCGAGGTGAAAACCGTGGTACCACCACGGGTACGGGTACATCGTACACGCGCTTCCCGCCGGCGGGATCAAACCGCCATCCTCGTAAAGCGTGGAAGGCGGGTGCGCCTCGAAGAGGTCTTGCGCCGCGCGGAGTAGGTCGTCCAGCCGCGCGAGCTCGACCCAGTCGCCATCGTGCAACGCGTCGGCGCCTCCCTCGTGTTCATCGCCGAGCGTCGCGGTTAAGGAACTAGGTCCGGCTTCCGCGAACCCGAGGTCGGGGGTTTGAAGTCCCGACGGTGGCGCCGAGTTGTCGTCGGAGGTGTACCCGCGGGATCCACCCGTTCGATCGGACCGCGCGCTGACGTTGCTCTCGATCGACGCGTTTCGCACGTGTCGCGGCGGGAGCGGCGGGGAGGTCGCCGGCGCCGGGGTTGAACGTGCCTTGGCGGGTAACCCGGAGGTCGTCGGTTCGAGTCCCGCCGTGGACGAACTCAATGAATTCAATCCGCCGGGGATTCCGTCCGACTCGCCCCCGCTCCCCGTCTGTACCACGCCGCCCTTCTTACTTCCACTCTTTTTCATCTTCGGCCGTTTCCTCCACCACGCCTTCTTCTTCTTCGTCCCGCCCGGGGTGTCGCTCCCGTCTTTGTCGCCGCCGGCTCCCCCTTTGTCCCCTCCGCTTTGCGCGCCAGCCATTCCTTCCATGACCACCGCGTGCTCCAGCTCGAGCTCACGGACCTCGTCCCGTGCGATGCGCAGCTTCTTCAGCCGTTGGAACATCTCCCAGTCGTGCTCGATCGCCATCAGCCGGTCCTTGATCCGCAACATCTCCGCGACGCCCACGTAGATGCTGAACAAGGGATGCGAGAGGAGAAAGGCGTCAATCAGCCGAGTCGCCCTGGCCAGCCTCGCGGCGTTGCGTCGCGCGCCCCCCACGCACCCCGCGGAGCTATCGTACCCCGGCATACCCTCCGGCACGTTCATGACGTCCAGGTCGGAGTGAACGTGCCACGTCATCAGCCACTCGATGCTGAAGTGCGCCGGGATGTTGTGCTTGTGAAAAACCGCGTCGTGCAATTGCGCGTCGGCCCGCCGAAGCAACGGCGAGACGAGCTCCATGGCGTCCAACAGGTTGACCGGGGAGGATCGCGTGCTGTCGCGGAGGTGGTAGAGCGCCAGGCGTTCCATCGCCGCCGCGGCGAGCGCCTCGTCTTTGAGCACCACGAGCACCACCCCGGCGACGCTGTGAAAGCCCTGGAGGTAATTTACGCATCCCGGATTGGCGCCGTGTTGCGCGTGGACGGATCCGGCTACGACCCTTCGTAGGGATTCGCGCAACTGCTGTCGTCGCG
>JACLAB010005572.1_pt1 | contig 26322 bp, 16 predicted proteins | sample 8027921 | NCBI WGS metagenome assembly JACLAB01 (sample SAMN15725117, study PRJNA655200) | protist metagenome | isolation source: fluorescence activated cell sorting (FACS) single amplified genomes of... | place: USA: West Boothbay Harbor, Gulf of Maine | collected 2000-07-19
CTAGTCTTGCCTCGACAACATCCTGTAGCGGCCGACTTTTTTGGATAGGAATGGAACTTTTAAACCGTCGTTTTCGAGTCAAATACTCCGATTTTAAACGCTAGGCCGTCAATTTTTATCGAAGAGATTTTAAAGCCAGTCGATGAAATTTTAAAGGCAATTATCTCCAATCCGCAAGATGGAGAATTCGCGCCTCCAGGCAGTGTCTGTACTGTGTACATGTACACAACTATTTATCTGTTGTCTGTACTCGTAGCTCTATTAGGATACCTAGAAATTTGTCAGCTGTTTCTCTAGCTGTTCTTCATCTGACTCCTGCGCTTTGCCAGATTTCGCGTGATAGCGGATCAGCTTCATTCGTGCCGCGATTAAATTATCTGGCTCACGCTCGGATCGCCCCTGGAGCACAGAATCTATCTGTGAAACCAAATCAATATCTGCTCCATAACCCTGCTTGTCGAGACTTCTTGGTCGTCTCTTCTCTTCTCGGAGGAGTGACATGAACTCGTGATTACGTCTGAGCTTCGCATCTTCCATATCTGTATACATTCTACGGGCTTTAACTTCTTCGGACAGCCCACCATTTGCCCAGGCCTCCGCACACAAACGCTCTAGAAGAAATACCGGACGGTCGTCAAGATATGTGAGGGTCGGGATCACAGATATCATTCGCTTACGATATTGCGGCATCAACGATACTATAGGATTCCCTTGCATGTACAGACACGCCAACTTAGGCATAGAGCCAAAAATTCTCAAAAACTCGTCGGGGTTGCCCTTGATCATATTTTGCTGAAGATCAACACAAGAGAGCAGCTTACACTCGGTCAACTCACGAATTGAGTCAAGATCTCGCAGCTTACAGTGTGATGCCTGCGATAATCAAATGCAGGTTGCGAAATGTGTATTTAAACTAAGCAGCAAAAAAGTGATAAGTGAGTTTCAAGGCGCGGAAGCAAGTTCAGAGAAGGAGATTGGGCAAGCTAGAAGCACAGGGCTGGTCATACCTGAAGTGTCTGCAGAGATAGACGAGAAAGATTTTCCAGCTTGCTGACGCTGTTATTTGAAATGTTCAGGGTGGACAAGGAGGAGGGTAGCGTGGGAGGGATGCGATGTATCATGTTCTGCTGAGCGAACAAACAGCGCAAATTTCTACAACGCTCCAGCCCGTTAAGGCATTCTAGGCCATTGCCTTCCAAGAAAATAGTTTTCAAGCCGATATAATCTTCAAGATTCTGGATACAGCCAAATCCCTGGTAATGTAGGAAGAGTTTTTCATTCAAAGATGGAGTGCCATACAGCCCGTGCTTCTTGCAATGGGCCCTCAGCCATTCTTTCGTCATTTCCAACATATGTTCCGGAATGAAGATTCATTCGAAACCATTTATAACCGTCAGTGTCAGTAGTGGGTAGCTGGGTACTGAAGGAAATACCTTCGTAGTAGTAGTACAGTACTACGTGTACAGTAACGCGTGTACTGTACACTTTTTATTTATGATATGTGAAGAGAGTAGTACGTGTACGTGTACAGTACGTCTACAACGTTGTACTCAGTGAAATACGGGCTCAACGCGATTTGAAAAATACATGTACTGTTATGATCTCGTATCATACGTACTCCATGTACTACTTTATCAGCTTATACGACGTACTGCGACTACTTACATCCTAATCAAGTCGATAACGCTTGTGGAGCGTTTTTCCCTTTTAAGCCTTGTTTCTCTTCACTTCTGCTCAGAGTTCGTATGTGTGTTGTTTAATATAAGTGTTAACCAGCACTGGCGTGTAGGGTTGATTCGCTCATCCTCCGCCACAGCCTGTGTCCTCTAACAGTGTAGGGTTGATTCGCTCATCCTCCTGATTGGATACAGGTTGCTGTTACTCTCAACTCAAAGCGTTCCGAGACTGTCTTGTCAGTTTCGTCTCTTCGTTTCCTCCTGCTCCGTAGCGCACGGGACTTGTCATTCCCGCACGCTAACTCGGATTCAGGACTCCTCAGACCTACCCCAGACTCCACTCGTGTCTATCGGCACATTCGCGTATTCTGTGATTGTGTATCTTGAACTTGACACTTGACCCTTGTCACCTCGCGATCGCTCATTGCGAGGCAGACCTAGTGTCTAGGTTCCTGATTTGGTACGTAGTACGTGTACTCGTACTACGTCGTCTGACTCAAATCGTAACAACTGGTATCGGCTCATCACGCGAGTCCGCCGATTGGAACGATGGGTAGGGGGAGAGGCGGCAAGAAGAGCCCGCCGCCGTCTGTCGACTCGACCGCGTCTACGTTCGCCGCGGACGACACCCCGGGTAAAACTCTGTCAGCAGTTGGCCAGTTGAACAACGTTTACCGGGCGCTCGGATTGGAGCCGCGCGAGATAGAGGAGGCTTTCGCAGCGCATGCCTTGCTGCAGCCGGAAAAACGTTATGCCACAGCGTCGATCGCTGACCTGGTAAAGCAGTGGGCAAGCGATCAGGGCAGCACCTTCGAAACACACGTTCTGGGCTTTGCGCAGGCGCATGTCAAAGCGTGGGCGGCCACTACTCTGGAGAAAACCGAGCAAGGCTCCGACGAGGAACTCTTGGAGTTGTTCGAACGCGAGCTAGACAAAGTGGCCCTGCCATGCCCTAACACGTGGTGGCGAGCTGGTTACCGACTGATGGATTACCTCTCGGTAGATGCTAATCGATCGAACCGGGTGCAAGCCCTGGTGGATCTGCGGAACGCCCAGCTGAACCGCGTGGGCGATGAGCAAAAATCGATGGATTCATATACAGATGAGGTGGATCAGTCACACCCTATGGCGCAGATTCGTTTGGGCGATCGATGGCTGCTTTGGAGTGAGTACGACAATGGTTTTCGGACTTACGACCCGCTCAGCCCGTATGTCGAACACGCTAACGTCCATTCGCTATACGAGCGCATCCCTGGGACCTGTTATGCGGAGCCTATTCATGTGAAAACGGCCGCGCGATTCTTTGGGCCTCTTGGTTACAGGCGCTTTAAAAAGCCCGAGGTTCCCCTGGTTGCTGTTCGGCAAGTCACTTATTACGGCGCTGGTGCCCATGGGGTACCCTGTCCGGTGGCAACGCAGAAACAACCGTATCGCGCGTACCGGAAAGCCGCTAACAAATATCCTTGTGATGTCCCCGTGCGCTTCCGTGACGGTAGTGAAACGGAGATCCGCATGGTAGGCGAGAAGGTTAACGTGGTGTTCAACCCGATTGACGCGCCATCAGTAGCTTCGGACGAGCCCATGGACTATCCCGAAATTCCCTTGGGTTATCCCGTGCCAATGACAGCAGCAGCAGCAGCAGCAGCAGCAGCTCCGCGTTTGCGCACGAGTAGTGGAGGTTCTCCCCCGGGGACTCCTCCCGCTCCTGGCCCATCGGCGCCCCCGAATTACAACCCCCAGCTATACACGCCGAGTACCCCGTATGGAAACTATGGGAGGTACGGAGATGGCGGTGCTGGAGGCTCGGGCGGCGGCGGCGGTAGTGGAGGCGGAGGCTCGTACCTCGACCCGAAATTGCGCGCGATCGCGCATAGGCAGATGCATTACAGCATCAGGGACATTGGTACATTCAGCGGCGAGGCTACCACGGAAATCACGGGAATGGAAGCGGACGACTTTATATCGCATGCACATAAGCACATCAGGCATTTCTTTCGATCATACCCGGAGGACGTGTACGGCGTAACGCAGCAAGAGTATATGCTCGCCGCCGCGCCGGCGATACTGGCTTACGATAGGGACTGGTTGAAGGACGAAAGAAAACCGCCTGCAGCTTCTTCCCGTTGCCCCTCTGCCATCTGGTATGAGAGGAACCAAGCCACGCTCGATTCGTTCCGCACAGCGGACGAGTGGCTTCGCTTCTTTGCTGCACAATTCGTTCCCACGGAGATCGTGTACATCCTCGAGTCCAAATTTCGCGAGATGGATATTGCTGCGTACGAGTGCAAGGGCAAAGGCACGATCATGGCGTACCTTGCGGATTTCGACCGCATGGAGTCACGGTTGCTTCGTCACGGGCGTACTTTCAGCGACACCGACCTATTCCACATGGCACGGCATCACTTCCGCTACAGATTTACTACGTTCGAAGTTAAAACTCAAACGTACCGCATCCGTACCTTCTCGGATTTCAGACATTGCCTCGAGCAGGATGCGCAGATTGCGATGATGAACGCTGCGGAGCCGGCTGTGAAGCCGGGCATCGTTCGTACTGACGGAATGTTTCGCGAAGAACCGGTAGACTCACTTGCGTCCGGCAGCCGCTTTAACTCACTGCACAGTGCGGTCGAGACTGTGGCACATATGGATACCGTGAGTGCTAGTCCGGGTGTCCTGGCGAGCATCGAGGAAGCCATCATCGTGTGCGAAGAAGCAGATGCTATGTGTTTGATCCAAGACGCGTCCGGTGCAACCGTCACAAATATCGCGTGTCACATCTGCAAGGACATGAATCATCTCGCCCGTGATTGCCCCAAATGGACTGGGGTCGACGGAGGAGGTGTTGCAGGTTCTGGGAACTCCGTACTGGGTCAGAGATTTGGGACCGCGCAGGGATACAGAGAGGGCGACGATCCTGCTACTCGATGCCCGCGCAGCCTAGAGAACGGCCGAAGAGCAAACGCGCGTGCCACTGCCCGCCTTGACGGAATGCGCTCCAAGCGCGCGGGTGGCAAGCAAGCGACGCACGCGCGGCGGCTGAGAACTGGCAACGCAACGCATCCCCCGGCCAAATCTTACGTCAGTGCGTTTAATGAGGCCCAGCTGCATCACATTGCCGAGCAGTTGACTCAGATTGAGGCGGTCGACGACGAAATCGACGACAACCCCGGTCATGCGAAGTCAGAGTGACTATCTGGAGATAACGGTAACGCTGTAAATAATGTTTTGAGTGAGAGAGATAGCACCCCCTGTCGGATGGATATAAAATCAGATACCCCCGATTCGACGGCCGTGAGACCTGGCTGCGGTCCAGAAACTCGCCGCGAGTTAGGACGAGGAAAGGGCAACCCGACAGGCCTGTCTGACCTGCTTGAATTAGACTTAGAAGACGCTGAGATGTCCCGCGAAGCTGTACATACGACCGGGATGCCCAGCGCGCGCAACCCTGGTGACAGCGATGAGTGGTTTGACGATCCATTCAAACCTGCCCACCAGTTTACTTGGTTAGACGACGACGATTTCAACAGCTTGTTTGAACCCGACACTTACGCTGAATTAAGCGGTCGCAGCCCTGCCGAGGCTCGCGGCTCGCACCAGCTTATGGTAGTGTTGGCGACGATCAACGGCTGTCGCGTCAGAGTTCTACTGGATAGTGGTTGCACTAGTGAGCTCATTATAGATGAGCGCGCGGCCGGACGAGTAGGTGTTAACAACCTGCGACCGTCGCGAGATGTAATACTTGGAGACGGCACTCCAGTATCTACGAAGGAAGGAGAGGCGACTATCACGGTGGACGGGTACATGTGTCGTGCCCCGTGCAAAGTCATGAAGCTATCCGACCATTTTGACGTTGTTCTTGGGAAACCTTGGCTTGCTCGGGTCGAACGTGCTGCAATCCCCGGCACTTTCGAGTTTTCCTTCGACAAGAACGTCTGCGAGTTCAAGCGCAAGGACCCCAAGTCCCAGCGCGTAGTCTGCCATCGCATCAGCTCAACGTGCACCAGCCCGGCAACGCTGGAAGCACCTCTGATGTGCGCAGCCTATCTCCAGCAGCACATAGCTAGCCACAAGGAGATTGACCTCGCCAGCGCGCGCCTGATCCACATCACGGACGACCTCAACATTCTCAACACGATACACGGGGACAACTATGTACCGGTTGACAGCGTTGATGTGCCCACGTTCATGTCCATGACGGCGCCCGCGCAACCTCAACAAGCTGATGTTCCTTCTGAAGAAAACCTTATTCAGGATGCTGTTAAATCTTGTAACAAGGACAACTGGGCAACACCCTCAGATGATCCAAATTACGAACCTGCATCACCTGAAGACATCAGTGAGCAAGAAGACTTCAGCGACGACACCCTGTTCGAACGCTGCAAGCACGATCAAAACACGCCTGAGAAGATTGACGCGATCGGTCGAGAGAACAACGTAGACCTTCGTGGCATTTTGCTGGAAAACGCACAGGTGTTCAGTGATCAAGTACCAACGGGTACCATCCCCGATCGAGGCCAATGGAATGCTGAGATGCGCTTTAAGGACGAGGCAGATGCGCAGCGCCCTATATGCATTAAACCGTACCGTTTGGCTCCCGACGAAGCTCGCGCCGCAGCCGAGATATTTCGTGACATGTTGCTCCGCGGCACGATTCGTCCGAGCAAGAGCCCCTGGGGGACTCCGGTATTTCTGGTGCCAAAGGCCGAAGGTGGGTGGCGCTTATGCTGCGACTACCGAGCGCTTAACAGTAAGCTCGTCCGCGAATCTTATTCGATTCCAGCCGCCGATCAGATGTTCGACCAGCTCGGCGACGCGCGTGTGTTCAGCACGCACGACTGCACTTGGGGATACCACCAGCTCCGTTGGTCACAGGAATCGATTCCGATCACTGCTATCCGGACGCACCTCGGTACATTCGAGTTCCTGACGATGAACTTTGGCCCGACGGCAGCGCCTTCGCAGTGGACGCGGCTAATGGAAACGATCCTGCGCCCGTACTTGAACAAGTTCTGTGTTATCTACCTAGACGACCTCACGATTTACAGTCGAAACGCCGAGGAACATGCACGGCATCTACGGCTTGTTTACCGCCTACTAGCCAAGAACAAGATCTTCCTGCGCTTGGGTAAGTGCTACTTCTTTCAGAAGAAGATCAAGTTTCTGGGCTGGATTCTGGAAGGCGGGAAACTGAGCGCCGACCCGCACAAGATCGAGACATTGCTGAACTGGCCAAAACCCGATTGCAAAAAGGAAGTACGCAGCATCACAGGCTTCGCGAACTTCTACAAGCGCTTGATTCGGAATTTTACCAAGCTCATGGCGCCGCTGTTTGACCTCCAGCGCGACGAGGTACCCAACACGCGCGATGGTTTTGCGCCATACTGGACTGAAGTGCACGATCACGCGTTTGCCGAGCTCAAAAAGGCCTTGACTTCCGATCTTGTTGTGCGTGTGGCTAACCCGAAGCTTCCGTACATCCTCGAGGTCGACGCCAGCCAAGTTGCTGTGGGCGGCATCCTTATGCAGCAGCACCCAGACGCACCGATCCCGCAGGTAGTAGAATACTACTCTAAGCGTTGCGGCCCGTCACAAAGCAACTACTTCCCCGGAAAACTTGAGCTTCTCGGACTGATCGTATGCCTCGAGCATTGGAAGTACTACCTTCGTGGCGCCCCGCAGTTCAAAATCATCACTGATCATGAACCGCTCAAAGCGTTGCGTACGACGAAAAATCCGAACCGCCTAGAGCAGCGCTGGATGCACTTCATCGACCAATTCAGTTTCGAAATCGTGCACAAACCTGGGAAAGATATGCCGTCCGATCTCTTGTCTAGACCACCCGATGGCTACATGGAGACCAAGCACCCACTGGAGGTTACTGACATTGACAACGAGAACGATGAGGCGCCGCGCATTACCGAAGATTCGGATGCGGACAACGCCGAACTCGGGCCAAGCGAACTTTCCGCAGGTATGTTCTACTACTACGCGATTCAGACGACTGATAACACCAACGGCGACGTCTTCTACGATTCTGAGCTCATTTCTGAAGCCACTTTGGAGGATATTCGACTTGCAAATGCCAAAGACGACCTCGTCAAAGCTGCTCGTGACAAACCTGAGCTGGCTGGCAAGTTCCAGATCACCGACGGACTGCTTTTTGACGTGCAGGATGGGCGAAATAGACTATATATTCCGCCGTCACTGCCGCGCATCCGCAGATTGATCTTTGAACAAGCCCATGGAACTCCAACATCAGGGCATTTTGGCGTCACGAACACGGAGCTCAAAATCAAACGCTACTACTTCTGGCCACGATTGAAAACAGACCTCAAGGAGTGGATCGGCGAGTGCCAGACCTGTCTGACCACGAAGCGCCGGTTACTTCCGCGCTCACCGTTCCTTCCACATGAAGTTCCAATCGACTGCTGGGATGTAGTATTTCTCGACGGCGTTGGACCACTGCCTGAATCGAACGGCTGTGATCAGATCTGGATTTTCATGGATAAACTGTCGCGCATGGTTCATTTTGTCCCCAGCGCGCGCAAGGGCTACACTTCGGAATCGCTGGCGAAGGATTTCTTCAGTCACATCTACCGTTTACACGGTATGCCGCTGAAACTCGTGTCAGATGACGACCCGAAGTATCAGAACTTCTTTAAGAAAGTTATGGAAATTGCCAACGTTAAGTCCAACATTTCAACGCCGGATCACCCGCAAACAGACTCGAGCGGTGAAGCAGGTGTTAAACTGTGCATCGACGTGCTCCGCCAGTTCGTGAATTCCAATCAGAACGACTGGTACGATTTGCTCCCGGCAATCGAGTTCGCATGCAACGATGCACCGGGACCGTCCGGCATGACGCCGTTCGAGATTAACAACTGCAGACATCCACGCAGCGCTGAAAGCCTGCTGAGTGACCTCGCGATCGAAGCACAATCGCGCGCCGACCCGTCGACACAGCCTGCAAGTCAAAGGTCTGCACATCAACTTGCTGTCGATCGAATGATAAAGCATCGCGAAACTATAAGAAACGTTCGTGCAGCGCTGGAGCGTTCTCGCGAGCGCATGGCCGAACCCGAACGCACGGTGAAACATGTTTACCGCGCTGAAAGCTTCGAAGTAGACGATCTAGTGTATGTTCGACGCGAAGCAGCTAAGTTGCTAGCAACTCAGAACAAGCTTGCACCGCAGTGGATTGGACCATTTCGAGTGGTTAAAGTCATTTCGCCGGTTGCTTATGTGCTAAACTTCCCGCCGTCAGTGGATCCGAAGGCATCGCGGACAGTAAATATCAGCAACCTTCGTCGAGCCCCCGTGAACAGCGCTGAAATCACTCAAGCGGCCACAGACGGAAACCCACTTGAACCTCTCACGCCACTGGTAGAGCCTACGCACAATCTAAAGATCCGGGACATCACTCACGAGGTTGATTCGACTGGTAAGTTCGAGCTATATGCATCAACAGACCATGGCAAGCATGCAGTGCACACTTTGCATCAACGCGGTCACTTACGCCCGATCGTTGACTTTCTATCGGTCGGCCACAATATTAGAAAGCTAAACTTACTTCACAATCTGGGTTCGAGATGTCTCTTGAAGGATCCATGGCAGATGGTCGCAGCTGCTACAACCGGAACGAGCACACGAACGGGTATTGGTGATATTTGTTTGATAAGCGCTTTCGATCCGAGCAACGAACGCTACCCGTATTACGTTGAACACCCTGACTTGTCTCGCTCTGGATGGTACAGCAGCGATTCACTGACTATCAAAGCTAAGCCTAAACCACCGACCCAACACAGACGCAGAGCTATCCCGGCACGATTGAATTCGTTCGTTCAAACTGGAACGCACCAGGACCTTCTAACGATGGTTAAACAGCTCAGCGGCAAGCTCGGTCGGTCAGTTAGGATTTTGGACTTAGGCTCTGGACCTAACAAATCAGTGTCGCGTTGCTTCGACGGTACAGACCTCGATGTAATTGTTGATACCTTGGACATCGGACACGATGCAGATATTCAATGTGACCTCAACAATTGGAATTATCTCGAACACTTTCCCTCAGGTTATCATGATATAATTTGGGCAAGTCCAGAGTGCAAAGAGTTTTCTCGAGCAAAGACAGTTGGTAAACGCGATCTGTACAAAGCAGTGCAATTCGTCAAAGCTGTATTCGATACGATCGAACTAGCTGATCCAAAAGCATGGTTCGTCGAGAATCCAGCTGGAACTAACAATCAGAGCTTAGACAAGCTTCCGTTCATGAAGAAATATCGACGCTTCTTACACCGATGCACGTACTGCTGGTATGGGACGCCCTACCAAAAGCCAACATGCATCTGGTCAAATGTTCCCCTTGAGCTAAAGAACTGTCTGTCTGATCCGTGCGCTGCTCGACTTAAGTTTGGGCATCATCATGCGACGGCTCAAGGCGGCCAGACTACTCTACATGCTCATGGCACATCGACGCGCGACGCGAATCGTGTCCCCGCGCCGTTGTTAGAGTATCTCTTTGCTCAAGCCGCGGATTGGATAGACGCCCTCTGGTAAGTATAAGCTTGGAAGGCGGGGATGTTATGATCTCGTATCATACGTACTCCATGTACTACTTTATCAGCTTATACGACGTACTGCGACTACTTACATCCTAATCAAGTCGATAACGCTTGTGGAGCGTTTTTCCCTTTTAAGCCTTGTTTCTCTTCACTTCTGCTCAGAGTTCGTATGTGTGTTGTTTAATATAAGTGTTAACCAGCACTGGCGTGTAGGGTTGATTCGCTCATCCTCCGCCACAGCCTGTGTCCTCTAACAGTGTAGGGTTGATTCGCTCATCCTCCTGATTGGATACAGGTTGCTGTTACTCTCAACTCAAAGCGTTCCGAGACTGTCTTGTCAGTTTCGTCTCTTCGTTTCCTCCTGCTCCGTAGCGCACGGGACTTGTCATTCCCGCACGCTAACTCGGATTCAGGACTCCTCAGACCTACCCCAGACTCCACTCGTGTCTATCGGCACATTCGCGTATTCTGTGATTGTGTATCTTGAACTTGACACTTGACCCTTGTCACCTCGCGATCGCTCATTGCGAGGCAGACCTAGTGTCTAGGTTCCTGATTTGGTACGTAGTACGTGTACTCGTACTACGTCGTCTGACTCAAATCGTAACATGTACAGTACATATTTATATTACTACTACTATCATACGAAGGTACAATCATACAACAACAACTACTACTACTACTACTACTACTACTACTACTACTACTACTACTACTACTACTACCACTACTACTACCACTACTACTATGTACGAAAGTACGGTACTTTCGTACTCGTACCTTGGTACGTATTTTACTACGTGTACTCATAGGGCTAATAATATTATTAAACAACTAACTTTATCTTCGAAGGTAAACTTTCGTACTACTGTACTACTGTACTAATAAGCATACTAAAAAACTACCAAAATGTATTTTGTATCTATTGATATCTCACGAACCGAAGCCAAGGAAGTCCAATTTACTATCCCAGATTTCTTGAAGAAATATGTTGATGACGCAGACTGCTGCGAGGATTATATCTTTGAATACAGCTCTAATAAGTGGGATACAAAGGTGAAGGAGTATCAAAAAGAACTTCCGTACTTCCGGAAGAACTTCCTTGCTTACCTCCTTCCGTACTACTTCCGTACTTATTGACACGTACTTTATTTCGTACGAAAGTACGTGTACTTTCGAAAGTACATAGAATACGTACATGTATATAAGTACTTTATTTAGTACGCACGTGCCTTCGTACCTTCGTAGTACCTTCAGGTGCGTTATAAAAGTTTTTCACCCATAGATCGGTTTCAACACTTGATCGCGTCTTCTTTCAACTGACCGATGAACATTTTTTTGTATAGAACGCGCCTCATTCGTGCGTAGATAAGTTGATACGCACGAGTTACGGAAGTACTTTAGCAAAGTACTTTGAAAGTACTTCCGTACCTAAGTACGAAAGTAGATAGAATAGACTACTACTACCTTCGTCCATAGAATACTTCCGTACAGTACCACGTGGACGCGGCAGCGCAAATCCTCTTCATGGAGCTCGACACAGCCTGCGATTTTCACGCCGCCCCGGCACCGCAAGCTCTTGACGCTCACACCGGTCACAGAAACCGCATCATGGGTTTGATTACTGCGTGAGAGGATTGCTTGTAGAGAAGTTTGCTCGTACAGTTTAACATGTTTTGCCCTGACGGGATAGAGCTGAGTATTTTGTGTACACGTACATTTGTACGTTAAAATCATCCCTTCTGCTGAACACCATTACCATCACTCGTGCTTCCGGAAATAGATATCATAAAAATAGTCAGGAGGTCATTTTTTCCCACTTTCAGCGAACTGGAGTTTTAGCGGTGACGTTTTCCTTTCACAATTTCCGATCAGTCGGTCCTTTCAAAATTTCCGATCGGTCGATCTGCGCTATAATTCAGATTTCATCGCAAATCGCCGGCGACCGACCACCCCTGTAGCGCGAAGCCCTCAACTGCAACCCTTTAACCAAGTATTTCTGCATATTTCTGCATAAGTTGTTCATTGCGAATTAGCGTGAATTGACGATAGTTCAGGGAATATGCATGCTCTGGCTAGCTAGCTGTATCATATTAGCCCTACGTGTACCTTCGAGTAGGATATCGTTTTACAGCTATTATTATAAACACGTTACAGTACGTTGACTTAGACGTGCGTGTTTTACAACTAACTGCACATGCACATACTGTAGCAGATGGACCTACACATAGAAACCTTCGTACGGAAGTACGGATGGAAATAGGAAGTATATCATACTATTCCGTATGTAGCAAATAACTACGAAGGTAGCTAGCTAGCTACATACTTTCGTACCTTCGAAGGTACCTTCGGTAGCTATCTAGCTAGATATGTACGAAGGTACCTTCGTAGTATGTAGCTAGATATGTGCCGTATCGTACCGACCTCCATACGAAGCAAGTAAGGTAAGTTGAAAGTAACGCGTTACCTTCGTACTAAAGTGTATGTAGCTATGTACTACATACATACAAAGAATAGTTTAGTATGATATCATACTCTCGAAAGTACTTTCGTACTTTCGTACGAAAGTACTTTCGTACTATGTAGACATATCGAAAGTTGTTCGTACGTGTACACTATCATCTACGAAGGTACGAAAGTACGAAGGTACCTTGTACCTTCGTATTCGATAAGATTCTCTCAGCAGTTCCTCGATCACTTCAACGTTCACGGAAGATGACTTCGGAAGCGTTGGCGTCTTCGCATTCTGTTCTTCCAACCTTCAAAAGACATTCGCCCGCTTCAAAAATCTTAGCTAGGTACAGCCTAGCCGAACCATCGTCGTCGCTTTCAGCTTGCCGCGCATCATTATCTGTTACGCACAGGACTCTCAACCGGTGCCGCCAACGCTATCGGCTCGCACCGTCCGAGGTAACATTTGCTATTGGTCGACAGCTTCAAACGAGTGGACAGGTGTGTCTGGCTAGCACCTGCACCAATAATCATCGAGCATATCGGAATAACTTGGTCGTATATTGCGTCACGGATGAAAACACCTCTGATATTTCCAGACCAGACAGTGACACATTCAAAAAAAGAGTAGCTGCAGCTGCAGCTGCTCTGCGCTCAGGACAAGCAAACGAGTCTCGGCGCAAAACTATCTCCTTTCTCGATCAAGCATCCCAAAATGGATCCACCGAGAATGTTCCTATGCGTGTTGGAAAAGTAAAGCTTCCATCTGATAAGAAGTCAACGAAGAGTGACTTGTTAGCACCTTTATCTGAGAACGAGGAGCAGATGGCTGCAAGTCAACGACGGCTTTTTGATCAAATGGTGACACTTCGTACGCGACTCAACGAGCGTCTCGCGGCATCGAATAAATTTGCAATGTTTCTTGAGTCGACGCTTGCAACTCGTGACAAGGATATTAAACACGCGAATGAACGCCTAGTTGCTGCACTGCTCGAGATTGAGTCCCTTAAACATATAGCTATTGAGGCTGTAGAGGCTGCTGAGAGCGAGTCTAAAACAAAAGAGCAAGTCGTTGCAAGGCTCGATACTCTGACGAAACGCCTTGATCTTATGCATAGTGCTCTTCGTCGTGATGTAAAAAATATTGATGCTGCTTGCATCAAGTGCGTTCCTATTCGCTGGGTCGGCATGGCGTCTGACATCCGGATCATGGGTTCTTTTGACAACTGGACTAAGGGTATCGCGATGTCTCCAGAATTTATCGAGGGGGGCAACAATGTTTTTGTGGCGGATCTCATGTTAACGACAGGGACTTACGAAATTAAGTTTGTAGTTGATGGAATATGGCAAACAGCTCCGGAATGGGCTACAACTGGAGAGGGGTTGGGCGCTAATAACCTAATTGTTGTTGAATGAAAGGACCTTCCAGGCTTGCTTCCTGTAATATTCGTATGTGCCGCATGCACTTATTCTGGCTCTTACAAACTATTTACTCGAAGTTCTCCGAAGAGACCTCTCTTAAGCGTGGCTTCAAATTCTTGATCGAAATTCGTTCGAAGGGAATTCACCTCTGACTCAAAATGGTGCAGACTGAGATCACAAAACAGAAACCTATCTCGAAGTTTGGGAGTTATGCGTCTTAACTTGATAGGCTGAACGGAACACACAAGAATGGAACGGCGAAATAGTTTTGCTCGTCGTTGATATCCCACACTCGCCGAACCCCTTCAGGATGAAGAAGAAACAGTTTTCCACACCATTTGAAGAAATACGCAATCAAAATGTTCATGTAGCTCCCATTCCTTTCTTTGCCTTGGCCGCTGCCCTTTTTTTTGCATTTTTTGCTGCATTTTTGCTCGCTTTCGAGTCCGCAAAAGTAGCGCCAGGCGGACCAGAAGTCGCCGTGAAAGAAAATGGTTCTGTTGAACGCGACGTACGATATTTTCCCGGTTTACTCTCCTCAGGTGGAGCGTGTGCTAGGCTGAAGGAACCCGTACCGCTGGACCCGTGTGGTGGCACGTAAGGTGGCGGTTTTCTTGGACCAGATGTATCACCTGTGCCCTTTAATCCACTTCCATCTTCCTTCCGCACAGTCCCTGGTGAAATTGGTCGACTTTTATATGTCCCAGCTGCTACTGGCTGCCAAGTAGCTTCATACAATTTATTACGTTCAGCGTGATAGAGGAGTTCACCATTATAACGCCAGATTTTGAAACCGTTGTCAACGTTCAACCTGGGCGACGTAGTTGTTGTTAGCAGCCGGCGACCATCAGGAGACCATTCCGCCGTAACCATCACAAAGTGTCAATCAAAATAAAATTCAAGTGTTCAATCAAAATATGGCACACGCAGAAGTAAATAAACTTGCAGTAGCAACTTCTCACCGAACATGCCGCTCTCGCAAAACCTGTGAGCTTATACTTGCCATCCGCTTTTTTATCATAGAACCTCAAGTCCCCAGGTAAGTTGCCGAAACCTGCAAGGCAAATCATGTGACCGAAGGGATTCCAGCGCACAGTATTATGGGGTCCTGAACCCAGCTGATATATCGGTTCACATGTTAATGCCGAGAATATTGTTGCTTTTGCAGGCATAACACCATAAACAACAACAAATTCATCGCTATTTGGTGACCATGAAGCTTCGTGAACTGCCCCTTCTTTGTCCAGAGATACCTAGATGTAAAAGTCACAGACAATCACGAAAAAAGTTTTTATGCACACAAGTGCAACCAATAATTCATGAATATGTATGAAGATGAAAATGAACTTCTCGGAAGAATTTAAGTCGGAACCCAGGACCTACCTTACAGTTCACACGCCCGTCCACACGTGCATAGTGTAGATTCGTTTCGCCAAAGTAGCTTTGGTTGGTCATGTCTACGTCTGATGATGCAATTATAAGGACAGCAGAACCATCCGAAGCCCATCTAAAGTCGATATCCTGCACCCTAAAGATGGATTTCTGCACTTTAGGTTCCTGCTTGACCACTCCCTGAGTTCCCGCAGATGGAACACCGTGTAGGGAGACTTTACCAGGCTGGTTTTGGTCCGTCGGGGCAAAGCTAGCGATCACTGGGTGGTGACAGGGTGAAAGTTTACACTTGGCAACTTGTTCAACACGAAGGCGGACATGCTGGGTGGTGAAGTGAGGAGGGAAAAAGAAATGCACTTCGTTAGAGACTGCACGACAAGCAATTCTGTCGTCTGCACTAAACTGAATGGTTGGCCAGTCTGCCTTGCTGAAAGCCTTCTGAAAACAGTCATAAGCGATCGCACCGCTATTCACTTCCCATACAGTGAGGTTCTTTTCTTTACCGGCTCCTAAGTTGCTTGCCTTCTGCAGCACGCAAAGAAATCGACCTGTGGTCGAAAAAGACACAGCGACGGTTCCAGGCGTGTGAATTTGCAGCACGGGCACGAAGCTCTTCGCGTCATAGACGGAAACGCCAGCATTGTGCACACATGCGAGGATACTCCCATCCACACTGAAGAGCGTCTGCAGAGCCGGGATATCGGAAAAAACACTCCGGCTGATCGCTGACCCAGCACTATGCACGTGGATGGTAGCACCAGCTGGGCCGCGCTCTAAAATACCAATGTTCGCAGGCAACTTGACTGTTTCCATTGAGCCAAGGGTCTGACACGTGTACGACGACTTAATTAATATTGAAGTCTCTCCGGTCAAGAATAATAGCGCGATGCCGAGGTATGCCTCTGGGCCTCCAGTGGCGAAGGCCCTGTCGGCGTCAGCCTAAAATAGTTTTCGCTGTAGTTCACAGGTCAAACTTAAACAGTACAACTGTACACGTACTTGTACTTTCGTACATTCGTACAGTACCTTCGTACGTAGGTACTTTCGAAAGTACGAAGGTACAACGTTGTACACGTACAGGACAATATCATAATAAATGCATACCTTCATACCTTCATAAACTACCTTAGGTATGTAACCATGTATGATAGTACGAGTATAGTACGTGTACAGTACATTTGCGTGTAGATTCTTCCGTAAAAGATACTGCACAGTGCACAGTGCACAGTGCACAGCTGCACACATTGTAGCCCTACAATGTACGAAAGTACTTTCGAAAGTACTTTCGTACCTTCGAAGGTACTTTCGAAGGTAGCTAGGATGTGTGGTCTACTGTACTTGTACAGCTGTACACGTAAAGTAACAGTAGATATGTACATAGCTACATGACTGCTACATGTATGACAAAGCAGGCAAAAGTAGTTAATAACTCGAGCGTACTTATTTAACTTCCGAAATAACTTCAGGGCCGCCGCGCGCAGGCCCTGCCAGCGGCCTAACGGGCATGAAAGGACACCCCGCGGCCCGCCAACAAGTCGGGTGGGCGCGAATGGAACTGTTCCTATATGGCGCGGGCATTCTCACAGCACTGATCACTCAATACTCGTCAGACAAGCGATGATCGCGATGGTCGCTCAGCGCAGGAAATTTCTCACGCACTACCGTGTACACGTAGGAGGTACTTCCGGAAATTCTTCCGTATCTACTACACTATGGTTCTTCCAGATAATATCTATCTAGCTTGGGATATCTTCGTACCTTTGTAGTTTGTACTACGCACGTGTACTACTACTTCCGTACGTGTATGTAGCTATGTACGAAAGTACGAAAGTACCTTCGAAGGTAGTATGTACTATGTACCTTCATACGTACCTTCGTAGCCATTGTACCTTCATTCGGACGAAAGTACTTTCGAAAGTACGTGTACACGTACTGTACAACGTACATTCGTACTTATTCCTTCGAAAGTATGGAAGTACAACTACTTTCGTATGATTTTACTTTCGAAAGTACTTTATTTCGTACTTCCATCCATAAACAATTTATACCTTCGTAATATACTTCGTTCCGTACAACGTGCGTACGAAAGTAAATGTACACGTACTACAACCTTGTACTACTACTTCCGTAGAATTTAAGTACGAAAGTACCCTCGAAGGTATGACAAACAAAACATAAGTAGATTTCGATATTTTAATAATTTAATTACATTCGTTACTGCTTCCCATACGCATCGTGCGCAATATATATTTCTGCGATTAGAATATTTTTTCACGCGCTCGCGACGAAATGGAGCGCGGAAACGCGCAATCGCGTCAGCAGATTCGCGCTCACGGAAACCGCGTCGCTTGAACTTTCATAGCATCCAGTGGAACGCACGGATGACCTCTCTCCCTTCCATTGTGTCGCCTCGTGCGCACCATGACCGTGGCGCGGTGCCGCGGCGCGGCGCCAATGCCGGCGTTCAGCCCTGCGACGCTGTTTTCTCCGCGAGCTGAAAAATATTTAAATATCGAAATCTACCTATGTTTTGTTTGTCATACTTTCGTACAGTATCTTCGAAGGTAGATAGCTAGATACTTTCGTACTTTCGTACGAAAGTACTTTCGTACTTTCGTACGAAAGTATGATACTTCCGTATTCTATTTCCGTACTTTCGTACTTTCGTACTACAGTACAACTACTGTAGCACTTGCAATTTGGTTTGCGCCGCGTCGTCCAGTATTCTTGTCGCAGCTTTTCCAGGACTCCTGATACGTTGCAAACGATATCCATTCCTCGCTGAAAGTCATCGACATGTGATCTGGTGGAGTTGGTAGACGCACGGAACTCAGCACTCTATGTACACCCTCCACGTATCGTCGAGCGTAAGACTTCCGCTTCTCGCCAGTGTTCTGATTGGAGCGATCAGTCCTGGGCGTGCCAACTTTGCACTTGAAGATTTCGGATCCGGCTTTGAAGTTAGTCTTCAGGTGTTCCACCCTACAATACATCCGCGACTGCACCATTTCTGGCTCGAGGATTGTGGTTCGACCTGTGTTCTTCTTTCCGCCAATTTCTAACACGCATCCCACAGGGTTCCGCGAACTTAACTCAGTCATGGCTTCGCTTAACTCCAGCGAGGGAAAACCTTGTCGGGGCCGCATGGTATCGTCAAAAACAATATCTTGTGGGGGGATTTCGTTGTGATTTTACGTTTCGTATCATCAGAGACAATGCAGTTTCAAACCCTGGCCCATGCAAGTGGGCACATCACTCACCAGAATCGTGCTCTAGACGCGGAGGTGATGGGTTTGCTTTTGTAGTTCAAAACAACGGGTTAAACTCCCTTGGGATTGGCGGTGGTGGTCTAGGTTACAGTGGTATACCGAATGCTGTTGCGATCGAGCTTGATACTTGGTTTGATGCACCACTTCGAGATCCATATGATAACCACGTCGCAGTGCTTACTCGCGGCAAGAGTCAGCTGCGGTCTGGGCACAGCACTCACGTTGGAGTATGTCTTGACATACCTGATCTTGCTGACGGTGAACAACACAGTATTCGTTTGGAGTACGATCCTGTATTTCATGCAGAGATAGCCGCCCACCCAAGTTTTCAAGCAGGTCCTCATCTTTTTCACCTCGTGTTTCCTGCTGCAGCCGGGGTGAAACACGGACTTGGATCCCTCCGCGTCTATCTTGACGAAATGCTTAGTCCAGTACTTATTGTGCCCATGAGTTTTGATTATTTCATGGATTTGGACGGCGGTGCAGCTTGGGTCGGGTTTACAGCAAGCACAGGTGACAGCTATCAGAATCATGATATTCTTTCTTGGAGTTTTTTTGAATCTGGTCAGAAAGCTGATAGTTTCGGTGCTGGAAATCTTTAGTATACCCAGCAAGCAACATTGTCACTGAACTGGAGAGAAATTTTGAACTTCTTTCATGAGAACAGGATTGAATGTTTTTTCTCGAAGGACATTAGTGGACAGAATCCGCGGAGCTTGGTATTGTGCTCGAGTAGTAATATTTTAATAGTGGTGAATACTCAGCGTGTATAAATAGTAGACTACCTAGTATACTCAGCCCAGCACTCTTGTCTAGTAGCTAACCATGTGACAAAACATTTTTCCTTCGTCACAACGAGGGCACCAGTCACTTTTTATTTCGATTTTCCGTTCTGGCAATACAAATCCTGTTGAAGTCATCTTCTTCGTTTGCAATAGTTGACTCAGTTATCTCCAATACCCCCGCGGAGTCTAGTGCGCTGCGCGTTTCAGAGACTGCAGTGAGTGCCTTCTTTAGCATCGATTCATCCACGTTTAAGCCTGCAAGCTTCTGATTTTCTAGTGCCTTTACGGCACTGGTTGCCTTTGAATATATTTCTTTCATTTCTAGTACGAGTTTCCCGCGTCTCCTCTCAATATCAGTAACCGAGCTTGCGTACCTGCACGACCTTGAAACAGAACTCTTCGTACTCTTCACACGAAGCAACTTGCGCTCTCGGCTTGAACGCTTCTGACTCGCTATGTAAACCGGGTCTTCCCATTTCGCCCTCAGCGCAGCAGATATGGCAGCCTTATGCTCCTCGGTCTTGGGAACTCCGCGAGACTTATTCATTTTTTTTCCTGTGGATCCATCGGCATTTATTGATACTTGTCTTACTTTCTCAAGAAGAAGCCTATTCCTCTCTTTTGCTATTTTTTTTGACTTTCTGAGTTGTGCCTGGGTCTTGGCCTCGAGACCATCTAGCCCACTCCTTGTCCAGATACCAAAGCTCAGGCGTTGAACTGCACTTACACGACGGGCAAATGTGCCAATTGTACACACGCCAACCTTGCCTGGGCGTCTGCCTTTTCGGATGGAGTTTGTCTCAACTCTAATACCAACTTTCCTGTGTGCATTATCTCGTACTGTTCGCCGAATCTTCATCTTAGTTGTCTCGCTGTGAAATTGTTTTACTGCTGCTTCGCGCATCTTCTGACGAACTTTAGGACTCTGCATTGCCTTCGACGTAGACGCCCTGATTTTGGCAACTGTTTCCGGGGGATGACGTCTCCCTTTGTTCCAGGCAACATTGCCCTTGTTAGCTGCGCTTATCTTAGCTCTCCTCTTCTTTTCAACCTCATCATTGAGTACAATTTGATTACACATATCCTCTCCAACCAACTCCACAAGTACTTCGGGTGTGAGAGTGATGCACTTCGCACCGTTGGTATCCAACATAAAACGCATATAGTTGCAGTTTGGACATCGGCAACCAGCGACGTGGTGTTTCTGCTGTTGCTTCCCAACAACAAAGCCACCATCATTACTCGCGAAGATCGGAGATTTAGAAAAGCTAACATTTCCTGAGGTGACAGGAACACTTATCGAGCTTGGGTTGACTGGCTCCATCATCCCACGAAGATTTATGCAAACACGGCAAGCACAATCGACAGAGTGTCTTTTCTTCCGAACGAAAAAACCCTCAAATTTGTTCAGACTTCCTGTTCGTGGAGAAGTTGATGCCGAACAATTTCCGTGAAGGTCATGCGCAGCATTCAATGAAACACGCGACGTTAACCAAGACTTTCCTCTGTAGGCATCATTCTTCGAGTGTATTTTCAGTGCCGCTGTCGCCTTCGTGATACTCATCGAGCAGGAAAGAATTCGAGAAGCAGCCGCCGCCCGTCCTCGAAAGAGCCTGCAGTCCTTGACGTCACCCGCTGATGCGCCCGTGACCTTCCTGTTCGTGAAAGATGTCAACGTTGCAGCGCGGCATAGAGGCCCTACTAAGATCGTTGAATTATTCATCGCACTGCAGAAGCGCAACGCACGGGCAGACCCGACAGTACATATAAATACGAAAGTACGGAAGTATCATACAGTACTTAGCTACTTACGGAAATATCTGACTTCCGAAATACTTTCGTACTTTCGTACGAAAGTAGGCCCTACTTTCGAAAGTACTTTCGTACTTTCGAAAGTACACGTACGTGTACTTCAGTACGTAACTAACGTTATTTATCTTCAAAGGTACCTTCGTACAACGTTGTAGCCCTATGCACACGTACGTGTACACTATCTTCGTAGAATACTTTCGAAAGTACTTTCGTACTTTCGTACTTTCGTACTTTGTACTTTCGAAAGTACTTTCGTACTTTCGAAAGTATTCTATACTTCCGACCAACGAACACTTCGGTCGCGTACTTTCGGAAGTACGGAAGTATTCTATCTTCGTTCGTATTAATAATGTACTGTGCTGTACCTCCCTATCAAAACCGAATATGATACCTTCGTAGGCCTAGTTTGTATCATAGGGTAAAAAATATTTAAAATGAAAAAAAAAAAATGAAAATTTGACCTACAACGTACAGTACATGACTACATGTACTGCATGTACAGTACACGTGCGTGTACTGTACAGTAAGTTGTTATGTGATGTCGCCACAAACCAAAAGCATACTAAAAAATAGAAAAATGTTTTCTGTACGTGTATTGTGGTTTTCCTGACTTAGACTAAGTTCGTAAGTTGTTATGGGTATAACGTAAATAAGTATGTTTTTTTGCGGGTCGACCGAAATTAGACCCTCGATTTTTTAGTTACTATTGTGCCGGCGAGTATAAAAGAAAGGTTAATGAGTACAGTACAGTACAGTACTGTACACGTAGTTGTACTTAAAAAAATTCGTCGCCTTCGGCGAATAAATAAATAAATACTATTTTCTTCAGTAATAAGTTGTTACCCAGCCAGTTTTTAATAGTTAATATTGTATCATATTAAAAGTTATAAACCCCTGATTGCATTGATAGTTCTACACTATCTATAGTACGGAAGTACTTCATTCCGTACACGCAACGGTAGATAAAGTTGTTTTATCTACTAAAAATATTAGGACCTACCTTCGTACGAAAGTACTTTCGAAAGTACGAAAGTACAACATACTGTATTATAAACGTTGTTCTGTAAAATATCAATAATCTTCCGTAAACTTTCGATACGTGTACTCGAAGATAGATAGGCTAATATCTGTACACGTACGGACGTAATAAGTTATTGTTTACATTGTCTATCATGCTCCTACAACGTACTTTCGTACTTTCGTACGAAAGTATCATACTTCCGGAAGTATGACAAAGGAAACATACTGTAGGTAGGCCCTAATTTCGATATTTAAATATTTTTCAGCTCGCGGAGAAAACAGCGTCGCAGGGCTGAACGCCGGCATTGGCGCCGCGCCGCGGCACCGCGCCACGGTCATGGCGCGCACGAGGCAACAAAATGGAAGGGAGAGAGGTCGTCCGTGCGTTCCATTGGATGCTATGAAAGTTTAAGCGACGCGGTTTCCGTGAGCGCGAATCTGCTGACGCGATTGCGCGTTTCCGCGCTCCATTTCGTCGCGAGCGCGTGAAAGAATATTCCAATCGCAGAAATATATATTGCGCACGATGCGTATGGGAAGCAGTCACGAATGTAATTAAAATCTTTAAATATCGTATCTTTGTTTCCTTTGTCATACTTTATTTCGTACTTCCATCCATAATTATGCGGAAATAGATACTTCCGTACTTCTGTATCGTTTATAAATGACTCTCGTGTGTATCCCGCACAACAGTGTTGTTCGCGTGCCAGTGACGTTTATGTCGAAGGAAAGACAACTTAAAAACGCGCTGGAAAGTGCTTGGACCGAGCTCTTCAGCGCGTCGAGGTGACATCCTTCAGCCTACAACGTCACTGAATCTTAGCTTTATTTCTATTCACTCCCACGCAGGCAAGCAAACCAGGAGCGTGCAACAGAGATATGTGCTACTAGTCAAATTCAGAGCCGCTGGCGAACGTTCACCATTCGCCGTGATTTTTTACGGTTGAAAAGAGCATGTTGCACGATACAAGCAGGATATCGCGGGCACAAAGGTCGACGGAGGGCGCACACTGCTGCTATTTCGGTGAGATTTTCTGGCTCGTGTATCCTGCATTGTGCCTGTCTTCAACTCTCATTTTTCTTCCAGTCGTCAAGGTTGGGTAGAGAAGTTCATTTCAATTTAGCTGCGGTTCAGATTCAGAGACACTGGCGAGGAAAGTTCAGTCGAGAACGAAGTCATAACTATTACCAAAGAAAGCAATATCTTGAAACCTTAGTTGACATAGAAAAAGAACTTCGTGGAATTCAAGGCTTTATCACGCTACTCTAACTAAGGTGCAAGCCCTAAAACAGGTGAGATTGTTTTTGAACACTTGTTTATTCGTGTGCGTGTCAACTAGTTATGCACGTAGGAAGCCGTCAAGAAGGATACAGGGCTCAACTTTACCACTGGCTTGCGTTTTCTGGCTTCTACACTGACTTGCCCTCGAGTTCTCAATCAACCGTGTGCCGCTATATAACTGTCCTCATAGAACAGGTGTTCAGAGGGATTTCTTCGGATCAAAATGTGCAGTGTTTTGTACACGCTGGCTCTCTGAAGATGGCGCTAAGTGTAGTTGACCCGTCAGGTCTCTTTCAGTGACGGAATTCCGTCCACTTCTGTGCGAAAAAGTCAGATTTTTACCATGTGGGCAGTCGACTTAAAGTACAACTACGAGTAGTTTTACCTTCGTATGATATGATACCCCTGGAAGATGTATATAGTTCAACTTCTAGCATATATACAATATGGAGTTATTTATGTTACCTTTGATGTCTTGGTACTTCCGTAACTGTTATTGTATACAAAGGTACACGGAAGTTATTTATGGTATAAAAAGTACCTTCGTATATACATCATATGTTGTCACCCAAGGTGTATTTAGTACGTGTACGTGTACGTGTACCTTAATAACATTTGTACCTTTGTACGAGAACAAGAATGTGGTACGTAGTACTGTACGCACGGTTTATACACAAAGGTACCCCCCTTTTTGGTGCTCCACGGACTCTTACCACCACCCCCTCTGCCGCCCTATTGTGTGACAGTGAAAACCCAGTAAAGCTAAATGGTAATTAATTGTTTTTCAAGTAGAGAAAGGAAAATGATCATTTTTTACTGGTTTCCTCTTGTAGTTTCGTTGTGCACACCTTCTTGAAACTTAAAAACGATCCTTTCTCTTACGTCCTACATATTTACTATCGCTTGCTGTTCGCTTGCCTTTTCTAAGTGCACGTTCTTTCTTTCTGAGAATCCAAGACTTTCCATGACCTTCACTCTTCTGGGATAATATGCTCTTCTGCTTGTTGTTCGGCCTTCCGCATTGTGTAGCACGGGGGGGCACCGTGCCCGATAGAACAACGGTCCTCTCCTGCCTGTTCTCCAGATTGTCTGAAGTAATCGAGTCTGGATGCCCAGCGGCAAGAACTAAGAAATACTTCTTAGCTCGCGTCGAGTTCGGATAGTCAACAACAAGCCCCCCAGAAAATCCAACACGAAGAGCTGCTGACGTGATCATTTCTGCCTGTTTTGGGCACTCTGGGTAAAACTGTAAAACTGCTTTTGCACCACGCTTAAGACAACGGTAAAGCTGAGTGAAAAAAGCCGCAAGGCGTTTTCGGGGGTCGTGTAGGTAATTATCAGCGTTGCATAGCCATTGCACAGCAGAAATTGAAATGCAGCCATCGAATACACCAGGCCGAAAAGGACAGCCGTGACCCATGTCGAAGTTTATGAGGCAACCTGCGACAAAACGTTCGCGTGCGACCGCGAGCATGTCCAAGCTTAAATCTGTCCCGATCCATTCATGCCCGAGTCTCGTTAAACAGTCGCCACTGAGGCCTGAGCCGCAACCGATGTCCAGAAGAAGTCGAGGAACGCCATCGCTCGGAAAGTTTAAGAGCTCCACTGCCCGCTCGGTCAGTCTATTCTGAATCTCTATTACGCGAGAGGACGACGTATACTTACGAGCCTCGGCTGCATTGTAAAATTCGTAGGCTGGTGCTGTAAGTTCGGGACGGCTCATCAGCGCAAAATATGCGGAAGGCAGTAGAATGAGCGATCAAAGACAGGGAACAATAAGATACAGTACGTACGTGTACAGCTGTACACGTACAGCTGTACACGTACACGTAAATCGAGTGAAGAAAGTGTTCCATACAATTGGTGGTTGGTTTAATTAATTTATAAGTAAATAGTAGATGTCCTTCGTCAATAGCGTTTCGGCAACTAAAACCAATCAGGTTATGAGTAAAATGGAAACCACAAGCTCGGGCGTATCAATACAAGGTGCGTTGGATGCGACTGCGATAGGTAATAATTTGATAGATATTGTCTATCCTATTGGGTTTATTATTACTACTTTCACTAATACAAATCCATCTACACTACTTCCAAATACAAGCTGGGTTCGATTTGGTGAAGGGAAGTGCGTCGTTGGGGTTAGTGATACTGATGCGGACTTCGCAACGGGAGCGACGGGGGGTGAAAAAACAAATACATTAGCTATTCAAAATATACCAAGTCATACACACACTTACAGCGACTACATTCGGGATGCTTCTTATGGAGCTCAGCAAGCAGGAGCGTCTTCTTATGCTGTAGCAGATGCGGCTCAATTGTTTCAAACTACGAATACTGGTTCTGCGGGTGGCGATGGTAATGGAGAAACGACACCAATAAACAACCTTCAACCCTATATTTCGTGTTATATGTGGCGGAGAACAGCTTAATTTCGAAAGTACTTTATTTCGTACACATCATAGTACAGTATTGTACGTGTACAGAAACAATGTATTGTACACGTACTGTAGCTTGCTAGTGGCTATCAGCGAAAGGATATGAGCTTAGAAAGGATATTAAAAGGATGAGCGCGCGGTGTGCTATGACATCGCGCAGACGCCGTTTTTGGCTCTGTAACTGCACGGCATGTTAGATGACATCACCCTCGAGGCGCGC
>JACLAB010006869.1_pt1 | contig 26308 bp, 37 predicted proteins | sample 8027921 | NCBI WGS metagenome assembly JACLAB01 (sample SAMN15725117, study PRJNA655200) | protist metagenome | isolation source: fluorescence activated cell sorting (FACS) single amplified genomes of... | place: USA: West Boothbay Harbor, Gulf of Maine | collected 2000-07-19
CAAGATAGAAAATGGTTTGACGCTACAGCAAATACAGTTGTAGAAAAAACAGATATTTCATTAACATATTCTCATCCGGCAGTATCAGAAGATTTCTTTACACAAACAGAAGTGCCTGGAATTGTTGACCCAACTACTGGTGAAACAGTTACAATCGGCCGAGGTGATATTCCAGAAGAAGCTAATAAAGTATTATTAAATGACCATGATATTATTACAGTGTCTGCTGGCACAGTCGTGACGATATCCGGCATACCAGATGATGGTGATACATATATTCACGTCAATTCTTTACCGGTCGCTCATACGACTTCTCTTGAAGTAACATGCCCCGCGACTGTCGGTATTGATTCAGTCAAATTTTATCCATTAATAATAGAGGTTAGACCATAATGCCATCGACAAGGTCCGGAAACCCACAATATTATTCAGAGCTGGATTTTTATTATGGTCCCAGAAACAATCCAGTCTATAACTCAGAATATCGTGGCCGTGATGGTTCATGGGCTTGGGGTACTATGTCAGATAGTAATTCACATAGAGTTCGTGGCCGACCAGTATTCCTACCAGGACCTGGTTATGAACGATTACAGTTTTGGTACTATTCTGGTGGCTGGTATCTCAGATTTAATCCGACTCCCTCTCAGCGTGGAACAACAGATTATGGATATGGCATAGGTGACGATATGTATTATTATGGTAATAGTACTTCAGCTAGTTACCCATCACAATTTAGTGGTGTGTGGTCAACTAGTAATTCTATGAGATGGTTTGGTGGAACAAGATATTACTTTTTACAAGCTCAAAATGGTGTAAGTGGTTATAGAGCAATTCTTCCTTATTATTGGAGAGCTTCGGACCACAGATTAAAAACAAACATACACTACCTTGGAACTAATAATGGTCACAGAACCTATACTTGGGACTGGAATGAACTTGCAAAATCCCTTGGCGTAAAAGGTTCAACAACAGGTGTTATCGCACAAGAGGTTATGGAATATATGCCCGAGGCTGTAGTGATGAATTCAAATGGTTATTATCAAGTAAATTATGGAGCATTAAAACTATTATGACAGAAGAACTACCAGAAAACTTACCGACCCCAGAACCAACAACTCCAATGGAGGCCAGTAACATTTTAACAATGCCATCTGGTATTGATGTACAAATTTTAACTCCAGATTGGGAAACAGTAGACCCAACAGAACCAACTGTATTGGAATGTATGGAAAAAGCCAAATTGGCATGGTTGGCAGATAATCCAGGACTCACTTCAATGAGTTATGAAATGATTTCTGATCATGAACGAAACACTTATTTGGACGAACAAATGAGTAATGCAGGTTTTACAAAAACAATGGTGAACGGATACGCTCACTATAACTTATAAGGATATACTATGAAACAAAAAATTGAAATCGCGACACCAGCTAAAGTAGCTATGTTAGATAGAATAAACAAGGCAGAATCACAGCCTTATAATGCCAATTCAACAGGGCCTTTTAAAACAGTGTTAGATAAAATGGAAGGTGTATTTCGCAAAGAAATCATCAATTATAAAATGGTTGATGGAAAACTCCATAAAGAAGTGTCAGTTAGAGATTTCAAAAATGGAGACTATAACGATACCACTACGGTAACAGTTCTCAGTCCAGATTTGTAAGAATCGGCCTTCCTTGGCCATTTTACTTTAGTCCTTTTCTGGTGCAGTTGCGTCTGTGCCGGTCTTGGTGGCAACATCTTTAATCAAATTAGATGTTACGTCCAACACACCTGCGGTTACACCAAAGACATCAGAACCGACACCTTTAATAACACCACCAGTACCGTCAATAGTTGCATCAACGGTCGAACATGCAGACAAAACTAATACGCTTGCAATTGCAAATATACGCATAATGGTCTCCTATCCTGTACTTCCGATGGTGGTTTCCTTTCCACTAAATGCAGGGCGTACCACTTGATACGCCGAACATCTTCCTTATATTTACTTTTTAGTAAAAGCCTGCGCACCAAAGAAGGCTGCAACAATACCAGCAACAGCAATAAAATATACTCCTGCCATATCGCCTAATATATCAGCTGCTTTTTCAAGCCCGATTACATTAGCCCCAATTACCAACACGGGATATGCTAACATTCCATATAAAGAGAACCAAGCCATTTTCCGTTGAGCATCTCGCATAGCATCTGCGTCTTCAAGTTCTTTTCTTTTAAACTCGAGATACATTTGTTCTTCCACTTTTGAAACCTTACCATCGCCGTTCGTATCAGCCGGGTGATGTTTCTCTACATATCCTTTTTCTACTTCAGCCATGTTATTTTACCTCTGATTTCCAAAGTGTCCAACCACCATAGAGTAAACCACCCCATGCCACTATATCAATTAATCCACCTAACAATAAGTATGCTCCACAGATTCCAACCAGAACACCACCATCAAGAGAAGTTCTTTCTCCTAAACGTGATAACACCCAGTCTTTTCCTAGCGTTACGTAACCTTTAATTAAATCGAAATTTAACATATAATCTCCTTTATGTATCAGTTAAACAATATAGTCTGATCTGATACTTTTTGCAGTGTGACGAACACCTGTTTTAGTTTGGTAGGGCTTTGTGATTCCTTTGCTACCTTCTGGTCTTATGAATAAACCTATTATACACCAAAAGGCCATTACCATAGCCACACCCAATATTACACCGTCAATCATTTTCTTTAACCTTAAAATTTACTGATATCCCACAGCCACATGTTGAGAGTTCTTTTGGACTAATGATTCTAAAATATTCATTAATACCTTCTTTAATCCAATCCAATGTACTGCCTTCTAAATATTCTTTAGACATCTCATTAATTACTAGATTGAATTTACCATAGTCTATTAGAGTATCGTCATCATTAATAGTGTCAGCATACTCAATAACATACTCGTGACCAGCACACCCACCCCCAGTAACACCAAGTCTGATATTATTTGGATTCGGAGTTGTTGTTCTCTCAATCGCTTTAAGTATTGCTTCATCTGTGAGCTCTATCATTTTTTAACTTTATATTTCTTTTCTAATGCTTCGAGTCTCTTTAGGACAGCCATGATTTCAGCTTTCAATTCTGTAGCGCCGCCTTTTTCGATAGGTGGATGTGAGTCTTTTTCCAATTTTTCTAAACGCGCTGAAACCAAAGGCCAGGCTTGATGGAATTTCTTATCCTGTTTTACTATGTCTATGCCTAATTTATCTTCTGCCCATTTGTCCGCTTTTAATAACCACGGCTTCATGAAACCTAAAGCTCCTGTCATAGCTAGCTTTACTATAATACCTTGCAAAATCTTAAGTAAAAACCCTATCATCATAATTCTCCCAAATATGAATCTTTAGTTTATTTATAAATAGTTTCATATACATAATGACTATAATACTTAATAGAGGTGAAATGAATGTCAAATAACTTAAAAGAACTAACTCGAGCACATCACGATAGTGCAGAACGTACTGAATTTGCAGATATGCTTTTGTCTGGAAATATCAAGCCCAAATTATACCAAGAATATCTACACGCACAATTACAGAACTATATGGTTTTGGAATCAGCTGTAGAGATAGACGCAGCACTAGAACCGATTTTTAGATCTACCTTAATGGAAGACGATTTAAACGAGTTGGAAATATTGTATGATTTAGACCCGGTGGAAGATAACTTTCAGTCTGTCGTAGAATATAATCATCATATACAAACACTTGTTGAAGATGGTAAAAAGGATGAATTATTGGCTCATTTATATGTCCGACATTTCGGTGACGCACATGGTGGTCAAATCATTAAGAAAAATATTCCCGGTCAAGGACTCATGTATGAATTTGAGGACCGTGCTGGATTAATTAAACAAGTAAGAGAATTACTACATGATGGCATGGAAAATGAGGCCAAAATTTGTTTTGAATATGCTGAAAGACTCTTTCAAGAATTAATGGAAAACTATTTGGATAGTCCTGAGGAATATTTGTCTGAAGAGGTATTGCTTGCAAGAGCAAATGGTGAAGAACAAGAAGATGATTGAGTCAGAATTATTTAATAGGTTGCGAGACCTATCCCAAGATCTTATATCGTCGTTTGATAACACACTCACTCGGATTGATAATTCTAAACACACAGCAGATTTGGAAGGTTGGTCAGATTGGTTTTGGGAATCAAACCATATAAGAAAAGCACATTTAAAAACCATTGAACCGGTTGGAAAGAATAAGATGTGGCTCATGCATATTAACGTATTCCCACATACACATATTGATTTACCGATTTTTGGATTAGATATAGTAGCTACTCCTGCTAAGGTCAGTGGTGTTTTCTGTGATTATAGTAAAATACATGATGGCATTGTGACAAAGGACTATCAGAAATACTTTCATGATACAGTTAAGGATTTAAGTTGGAAAAGAGAACGAGAATTACCACCTTGGGCTCAGGAAATATTTTCAACTGACATGATGGCAGCTGGTACAGTTAAAGTTGGTGAGGAATTGGACCAATTATGCGACACTGCAATAAAGCTCCAATCATACTATTTGGATAACCTCAATCAGATCTACACAAATAACAACTCAATCAATACTCTTGACGCGCAAAACAAATATTGCATTAATCAGAAGATGAATAAAATGCTTCACAGCTCAATACTTGCAATGGGTATTTCAGAAGAGCGAAAAGAGCAATATGTCAATAATGTATTATTTGAAGAAATTGGTTGACATCACCACCTAAACCTGTTATAATGTACTCTATTGCCGGTATAGCTCAGTCGGTAGAGCAGGGGTTTTGTAAACCTCAGGTCCCGAGTTCGACTCTTGGTGCCGGCACCAAACTTTTTATAATAACGGTTGACAAACATAATGAAACGTGTTATAATATACTCTATTAACCCACTAAAACAAATGCAAAATAATGGTTGACATTGGAAGCATTTTAGGATATAATATACAATAATGACTAAAGATATTCCACTAGAAGAACCGATTAACACTGTTGTCGCATTGACACCAGATAAGATTCATCACGAAATAAGCAAGCACATCTCAAGAGGTGTTCCTTATATTGAGGCCCTGGTGGATTTTGCAGAAAAGAACGAAATTGAAATTGAAACTGTCGCACAGATTGTGAAAAAATCTTCTATATTAAAAGAGAAAATTCGCACAGAGGCAGTAGGATTAAGAATGGTAGAGGCAGATGATGAACCAGATATCACAGACCATTGCAAGTGATAAATCATTTGATACGTATGTCAGGTTTCTGGCAATTAAACGACATTTTACTACCGATAACTATGATTATTTTAAGTATAACGGGAAGGTAAGGGCAAACAATAAGACCTTTATGGCTCGTAATGATGCTTACAGCTTTGCTAAACTTGGAAAGCGTGAGGACTCACAAGGACTCATACTAGCCAATGTTTTGGTAAAACCCGATATCTGGGTCAGAGACCTCCTCGATGAGGAGGCCGAAGAAAGATATATACTATGGAAGAAGAAAATTGAAGCCTTAGGCTACAACTTCAAAAGTGACTTGGGAAAACTCTATGAGAACTACCAAGAAAATTTTATATCATATGATGGGCAACATCCTTATATAATGACAAAATATTTGCAAAAACAAATATCATTGGAAACGTTGACCATCTTGGCTCATTCAGCTAACATTTTTTCCTATTGGGACAAAAAAGTGGTTGACAAAATTGTAGCTTATGATATAATAAGACTTGTCAAGAAATATAAACCTTTCTTGGCATATGATGAAAAGAGGTTCAAGGACATTGTCCGCGAATTTTTCTTCTAATCGCAATATAACGCAAATATAACGCTATACATACAGGAGAACTATTATGGCACAACTAGACTTTTCTTCGTTAAAGAAGAACAGAAAAAACACTCTCGAAAAGTTGAATTCTCAACTTGAGAAAATCACCACAAAATCCTATCAAGATCCAAACGCTGGCAAGATGTGGAAACCCGCAAGAGATAAGGCAGGCAATGGCTTCGCAGTCATTCGATTCCTACCAGCTCCAGCAGGGGAAGAAATGCCTTTTGTAAGGATTTGGGACCATGGTTTCCAAGGACCTACAGGATTGTGGTACATCGAAAACTCCCTAACTACTCTAAACCAGGACGACCCGGTTTCCGAGTACAATTCCAAACTTTGGAATACAGGTGTTGACGCTGATAAGGAACAAGCAAGAAAACAGAAGCGCAGGCTGAAGTATATTGCTAATGTTTATATCGTTAAGGATTCCGCAAATCCAGAAAACGAAGGTAAGGTTTTCATGTACCAATTCGGTAAGAAAATCTTTGATAAACTAAATGATCTGATGAATCCATCTTTTGAAGATGAATCAGCAGTGAATCCTTTTGACCTATGGGAAGGTGCTAACTTTAGACTGAAAATTCGTCAGTTCGAAGGTTACCCTAACTACGACAAATCTGAATTTGACCCATCTGAGCCATTATTTGATAATGACGCAGAAATGGAAAGAGTTTGGAACGAAGAGCATTCTCTACAAGACATGGTTGACCCTAAAAACTTTAAGTCTTACACCGAGTTAAAAACTAAACTCAATAGAGTTTTGGATTTATCCAACGATACGAATGAGCAAAGTGCCTCGGCACCTTTTGAGACAGCTGCTGAGACAGACAGTGATGATTTGGATTTGAGTAATCTATCAAAATCAGAATCTGCTCCGGTTGCGCCAACTGCTGAGGCTTCTGTCTCTTCAGATGACGATGATGATTTATCAATCTTTAAAGAGCTTGCAAGAAGCTAATAATGATTATGGAGACCTCGGCATTCAAAAGAGCTCGTGTTTACACGTACAGCTCGGGCCTTGGTCTCCAACCTTTTAGGAGATAACTATGTCTGATAAGACAGAAACTATACTAGACTTCGATTTTGGCTTTACAGCTATGACCGAAGACGAATTGACCGTTGTACAAGATTCACGGACTGTTGCAGAAACTGCTTCGGCAACTGCACAATCTGAGGCTGAAAAGGCTCAACTCTTATATAACGCGATTACTCCTTTACTGAATAACCTTAAGGCGAATCCAGAAAAGGACTATATCTATTGGCCAGATCGTTATGCAAAGCTTGATGCTTTCGCTGATAAATTACAACAAATCTTAACCGGAGAATAAATTATGAGTTTACTTGATAAAATGCTCAAATCAGGGTCAGTTAAAACCTCTGCTATTCTATCCAAATCAGCTTTCTTTCAGGAAAAAGATCCTATTCAAACAGAACTACCGATTGTAAATATTGCATTCAGTGGCTCTCTTGATGGTGGACTTATTCCTGGCTTGACAGTTGTTGCTGGGGAATCAAAGAGTTTTAAAACCCTACTCGGTCTTTATTGCATGAAGGCCTATCTCAACAAATATAAGGACGGTGTTGCACTACTATATGATTCAGAATATGGTATCACCCCCGAGTATTTGGAGAGTTATAACATAGACATCAACCGTGTCGTACACATTCCAATTGAGGATGTCGAACAATTAAAATTTGACATGACCAAAAGACTCAACGAGATTGACAAAGGTGACCGCGTATTTGTAATGATTGACTCAATCGGCAACCTTGCTTCACGTAAAGAAGTAGATGATGCTGAAAATGAAAAATCAGTTGCAGATATGTCTCGTGCGAAACAATTAAAATCATTGTTCCGTATTGTCACACCTAAACTTACAGGCAAAGACATTCCATGTATTGCTGTAAACCACACTTATAAGGAAATTGGTTTATTTCCTAAGAATATTGTATCAGGTGGTACTGGTATCTATTATTCAGCTAACCAAATCTTCATCATTTCTAAAGCACAGGAAAAAGATGGGAAGGACCTGTCTGGCTTTAAATTTACTATCAACATTGAAAAATCAAGATATGTAAAAGAGAAGGCAAAACTACCATTTAAGGTTTTATATGATTCCGGAATCCAAAAGTATTCCAGTCTATTTGACCTCGCCCTTGAAGGTGGATGGTTGACAGTGGCCACGCAAGGATGGTATAATGTGGTTGATAAATCAACAGGTGAAATCGGTGGAACCAAACGCAGGTCCAAGGATATTGAAGCTGATGAAGAGTTCTTTGAAAACTTAATGAAAGACGAAGACTTTAAAATGTTTATCGAACGTAAATACAAGTTAACTAATGTGAATGGAGAAAACAATGATCGAGAAGACGATACTATCGAATCTGATACTGAATGAGGAATACAGCCGTAAGGTTTTTCCCTATTTAAAAGAAGATTATTTTGATGATATTGCTTTTCGGAAGTTATTTTCAACAGCTGTTGACTATGTAGAAAAATACAAAGAGCCTCCTTCAAGGGAGGCACTGCGTATTGCTCTTGACCATAGGACAGACCTTAATGAAGATATATTCAATCAAACATCTGACCTAATTTCAAGCCTTGAGCTAGATACATCTACTAATGTAGAGTTTCTATTGGCTGAAACAGAAAAATTCTGCCAGGATAAGGACCTCTATAATTCAATTCGTAGAAGTATTAACATTCTGGATGGTAACGAAGGTGATGTCAGCAAGGGAGAAATTCCAAAAATTCTATCTGATTCACTAGGTATCAGTTTTGACCAATCAGTTGGTCACGATTTCCTGGAAGATCATGATGACCGATATGAACACTACCACAGAAAGGAAGAGCGTATTCCATTCGACATTGATATATTCAATAAGATAACTAAAGGCGGACTACCTCGTAAATCTATGACGGTGTTATTGGCGACAACTGGTGGTGGTAAATCACTTATCAAATGTCACATGGCAGCTAATCATCTGATGTATGGTAAAAATGTTCTTTATATCACCATGGAAATGGCTGAAGAGGAAATTGGTAGACGTATCGATGCTAATATTATGGATATCACACTCGATGAGGTGAATGAGATTCCTAGAGATGTTTACGACAAACGTATTGCAAGATACAAATCTAAAACAACTGGTAAACTTGTCATTAAAGAGTTTCCAACTGGCAGTGTCCATTCTGGTCACTTTCGCCATCTATTAAATGAATTGAGAATGAAAAAAGGCTTTGAGCCTGATGTCATATATTTGGATTATCTTAACATCTGTGCTTCATCAAGAGTTCGAGGCGCTGCTGCGGCAAATAGTTATACTTTGGTAAAATCTATTGCTGAGGAAGTGCGTGGTCTCGCGATGGAATATAATTGTGCAGTTGTCACATCATCACAGTTCAACAGAGATGGCTATGGAAATAGTGATGTTGATCTTACCAATACATCAGAATCAATGGGTATTACTCATACAGCTGATGCCATATTTGGTTTGGTCAGTTCTGAATACCTAGATGAGATGGGTCAGTTGATGATTAAACAGTTGAAAAATCGCTGGGGAGACATCGGTTACTATCGTAGGTTCCTTGTTGGTATTGAACGTGCAAAAATGAAAATCTATGAACTAGAGGAATCTGCACAACAGAATATTAACTTAGATGGAAATGGAGCTGGAGGTGGCTCTGGTGGTGGAAAAAAGAGCTATGAGGACGATGGTCCTGTGTTTGATAAAACAGATATTGGTCAGAGACTTGCTAACCGTAAGAAGAAAAGCGTATTCAGTGATACAATAGACTTTAGGTAGTAAACTTATAAATAAGACTATATTAGTTTTTAACAGTAGGTTTTTTAATGAAACGATTTCGCAACTATATTACAGAAGGGTCTATATTGGACCCAAAGTATGTAATAGGACATAAATTTGTATATAAAGGCAATGGGTTCAAAGAACTCCAAGATGCTGGTTATAAAAAAGATGATGTGTTCGAGGTCGTCGCATTTAATAAGAAAGCCATAGATGCTGGACCACAAGATGGAGAGTTTACAAAACACTTTAAGGCTCCAGATGGAAAGGTCTATTCAATATCCGGTGGTAAGGGTGCCAAATCTGGTAACTTTACTCACATGGCCAGTGCAACTAAAGCTCCTACTGGTGCTGAATGGGAAGATATAATTGTATATGCTTATAATAAGATAAACAATAAAGATACCGACCCGGAAACAACTGAAGTTGCTATGAAATTTTGGAGTCTGTACGAAGACGCTGCAATGACAATTGCTAAAAATTTCAATTCAAAAATTAAATCCAAAAAATTAGTTCAGACCGGCCGTGGTATAGGTAGTGTTACACTTGGCCCACTTTGGAACTTTCCAAGAGCAAATAAAACTCCCAAAACAGATATTGCCTCTGCTGACTTTTCAGAAAAGATATCCCTTAAAATGGCTGGTGGCTCACAACTCGCATCTGCTTCTCCAGCAGAAGGTATCGCGATTATTAAATCCGCAATGCAGGAAGTAGGTTCTGATGCTAGTTTTGCAAAGAACATTATAGCTGCAATGGAATTAAAAATGGAAGCTCTTATTACAAAAGAGACTACGACACATTTAAAACAAGAAGTTAAAAAGGGTAATAAGTCCCCGGAAGTATTAGACTTTCAAAAGAAGGATGCACAGAATAAGGAATTAACCAAAATGCTTGAGTCTTATATTAACCAAGACTCAGCAGTAAATGCATTATTCGCAAAACATGTTGTATTTGAGGCAGCTACAGGGAACCATAAATTTGGTTCACCATCAAGTAAGGCTGCAGCAAACCTTCTAGGTAAATTCAGTCCAACTGGTGCTGTTGATATTCAAAGTATTGATAGTGTCAACTCACCACTCATCGCCAAATATGCAAAAAACGTTAAACCTTATGTTGCTTTTAAAAAGGGCAGTGCAGCTACAGCAGCGTATGCTACATTTAGACTTGGACTTTCTAAAGCAAATGAAAGTTTTGACTCATTCCATAGTATTGTAATAAACGAATTGGCTCAACATAGTGAATTGAATTCAATGTTGACAGAAGACTTTATTGCAGAAGGTCCTATGGATATGCTTCGCAGTATTGGAAGTGATATGAAACGACTTGGTAAAAATGCTATTAATAAGTTTAAGAGTATTTTAACTAATATTATGGCTGGTGTTAAAAAGGCATTAAAGAAAATTCAAAGTGCAGGTAAAAACTTATTTGCAAAATTACTCCAATTCTTTGGAATAGACATTGCATATGTAAATGGTATTCCAAGTGAGGTTTCCCTATGATGGATTTTAAAACATATCTGGAAGAAGGACCGAATGATCCAGCAATTTTTAAAGCAATATTCCTAGCAGGTGGTCCCGGTTCTGGTAAAACATTTATTACAGGCAGAACTGCATTACATACATTAGGTTTTAAAAATATAAATTCAGACACAGCATATGAAAAAGCAATGACAGCTGCAGGTCTGGAAATGGATGGCGAAACCATTATGAGTGCTCAAGGTCAAGCAATTAGAGACAATGCAAAGAATTTGACCCAACGACAAATGGATGGATATGTTAAAGGAAGATTAGGTCTTACTATTGATGGTACCGGTAGAGATTATTCTAAAATTGCTAAATTAGTGAATGAGGCCAGGTCTGCTGGTTATGATGTGGCAATGATGTATATTAATACTGATTTGGAAACTGCACTGGCCAGAAACTCATCCAGAGCTCGACAATTACCTGATGACAAAGTCGAAAAAATGTGGAAGGAAGTACAAAATAATATCGGTAAGTTCCAAAAATTATTCAAAGAAAATTTTATAGTTATTGACAATTCAGACAAAATGGATTATAATAAGAGTACTATGGAAGGATTTAAATGGGCTACAAAATTTGCAAAGAAGAAAATCGCAAATCCTAAAGCAAAGAAATGGATTAAAGCTGCCCAGGCAGACAAGACCGGTTACTCGAGTATGCGTAGTGAAGCAGCCGATTTGGCTACAGATATAGCTGCTGGTTTGGATTTTGTTTTAAAAGATTTAAAAGATAAGTTAATGAAGGAAATAAAAAGAAATAACTTTAAAAATTCCCAGAAGGTTGCTGATATGGTTCAGAAGACAATCGAAAAGGATTTTAAACATAAAGGTTATGTTCGGGTAAAAGACAAGTGATATCATTTGAGCTATTTACAGAAGCTTTAAATAACCCATATCCGGCTGTGTTAAAGAAGGACGGAAGACAAGGGTATCGTTCTACAGTTAAACTTGATGATGGTGGCCAATTAAATATAAACATCGAAGGTGACGAACACATTGATGATTATGACCACATAGACTGGGAGCTTAGTTTCGAGCGTAATGGTGAACAATCTGTTACAGGTGAAGGTGATGCTTTAAGAGTAATGGCAACAGTATTTAAAGTTATTAAAGATTTTGTTAAAACAGAAAATCCCAAATATATGAATGCGTCGGCAGCAAAGGATAAGAAATCCAAGTCAAAGAACGTATTACAAGGAAGAGAGAGATTGTACAAAAGACTTTTAACAAAGAATTTAGGTAGCAAATATTCAATCGACACAGATATAAGTAGTAGTGGAACTATGTTTACTATGAAAAGGAAACGATAATGCAAAAGTTTAAACAATACATTACAGAAGCTGCAGGCAAAAATCTTCATATGACTCATTTGGAAGATGCTGTACTTGATGGCGGTGTAACAGGAACAAGGAACGTTATTAACTATTTACGAGCAATTCGTGATATGTTATCAGGTAATGCTTCGGCTCCTGTGAGTTTGACTACAAAATGGGACGGAGCTCCAGCCATATTCGCTGGTGTTGATCCATCCGATGGGCAATTCTTTGTTGCCAAAAAAGGGGTGTTCAATAAAACGCCTAAATTATATAAAACAGAAAGTGAAATTAATGATGAGATAAGTGGAGACTTGGCAGTTAAGTTTAAGATTGCACTTAAAGAGTTTAGTAAACTCGGAATTGAAGGAGTAGTGCAAGGTGATTTATTATATACGCAATCAGATCTTAAAACAGAAAACATTGATGGAGTACCGTGTGTTACTTTCCATCCTAATACCATTGTTTACGCGGTACCTAAAAGCAGCGACCTCGGCAAAAGAATATCAAAATCCAAAATCGGTGTGGTTTGGCACACAACATACCGAGGAAAAACTCTTGAATCAATGTCTGCAAGTTTTGGAAAGGCGATTGCAACAAAGCAAAGCAAAGTTAACAGCGTATGGTCGATAGACGCAGTATTCCAGGATAAGTCTGGTAATGCTACAATGACCAAATCAGAAACAGATACACTGACAGCCAAATTATCAGCTGCAGGGTCATTATTCAGAAAAATTAAAGCTAATAAACTCAACGAATTAAGTACAAACGCAGAGCTCAATGTCCGCGTCAATACATTTATTAATACAAAGGTTCGTGAAGGAACTCGTATCACCAACGTTAAGGCATTCATCATTGGTCTACAAAGATACATTGAGGAAGTCGCGAAAAAAGAGGCTGATAAAGTCAAACAACAAAAGACAAAGGATGCAAAGATACAAAAAGGTAAAGACCTATTAATGTACTTTGACAAGAAGGATTTAAAAGACGTCGGTAACATATTTGAATTGTATAACCTTCTGGTAGATGCCAAACATTTAATTATAGATAAACTGAATAAGGTTGAGGGTATTACAACACTTCTTAAAACTGCTAAAGGTTTTGAAGTTACAGGACAAGAAGGGTTTGTTGCCATCGACCACGTTGGACAAAATACACTTAAAATTGTTGATAGGTTAGAGTTTAGTAAAGCAAACTTTTCAACAGAATATATTAAAGGATGGCAAAAATAATGGCAATTTGGAACAAAAATAATCAAGCATACTTACAAGATAATAAAACTTTATTTGAAGCATTTATGCTATCGGATAAAGATGGTAATCTTATCAATTCGTTTGGAATTGCATCGAATATTCCTATTGCAGGTGGACTCGTTGATGGGTATAGTGCAATACATAAGTTTGGTAGAAATCCAAATGTAGGAAATGTACCAGAAACTATTTGGATGCATGGCGGAATTTATCAATATCTTGATGTTGGTTCTGATAGTACAGTTTATGCATATAGCGCAAGCTCTGACGATGGTCCTGGCGAAGATGGTGCTCACACGATTACTGTTCAAGGTTTAGATAATGATTTCAATCTAATTGAAGAAACGATTACTGTAAATGGTGCAGCTTCTACTGCTTCATTCCTAAGAGTTTATAGAGCATTTGTTGCATCCGCTGGGGTGCTAACGGCAAATGATGATAATATTCTTATATCCACCGCAGCGTCTGGAGGTGGTACAGTTCTTGCTGATATTGGAGTTATTGGTACTGGAACAACTACAGGTTTAGGTCAAACTCAACTTGCACTTTATACAATACCAGCTGGAAAGACTGGTTATCTTACTACTTGGAACGTCGGCGTAGCACCAATGAATAATGCTGTCACAGTTACTTTGTTAGCAAGAGAATTAGATGGTGGCGCACCATTTAGAACAAGAGATATTATGGATATCGTAGGTGGATATACTACTCAGAATTATTCAATTCCCTTGCGCTTTCCAGAAAAAACTGATATTGAAGTGAGAGGATCTGGTGACACTGGTTCAGTTATTTCATCTTCCTTTGATCTTATATTGGTTGACAATCCTGCCTAATTATGATATAATATACATTATGGATTAAATTGATCTAATGGTTGACAAACACAGTTAATTGTGTTATAATAAATAATAAAATAATATTATGGTTTGTAATGAATGGAAAACTATGTTGAAAATAAATCTGTCGCCCTTGTAGGGAATGCAGAGTCTTTATTTGACTCACAACATGGTAGTGATATTGATGATCATCAGGTAGTAATCCGAATTAACAATTCTGCTATCTTCTATAACGACAATTCTTGTCGACATTCAGTAGGAACCAAAATAGATATCTGGGCCTTTTGGGATTGGCTCCGTCACGCAACTAGCATGACAACAGATAAACCGGACCGAATGATAAAGTTTGAAAGTAGTAATAACTATTTAAAACTAGATCTTAATATGGGTTCGAAGGAAAGTCCCTTTGTGTATGAGGACAATGAATTTGGTTTGGATATTAAACAAAAATGTAGAAAGGAGACAGGCAATCCATCAGCTGGGTTAACTTGTTTATATCTATTGAATGAGCTGAATCCATCGGTGATAAATGTATACGGGTTTGATTTTAAAAAGACCAAAACATTTCACCATAATTTAACATCGGTAGACGAAAATAGATGGGATTCTTTTTACAGACACGATTATGCATTTGAGGAAGAATATTGCAAAAATAAATTCTTTTCTCAAGAAAGATTTAATTTAATAGGAGATTAAAATGGGTAGAATTAACGACAGAGGCCACGATGGTGGTAATATATGGAGATGGCAAACCATTGAAAAATATGTCAGAAAAAATGGCTGGACAAAGGGTGCTGAACTCGGAGTATGGCTTGGAGAAACATTTAAACATTTGGTAAGAACATGTCACGATTTACATCTTGTTGGTGTTGACCTTTATGCGCCACAACCTGGTTACGATGGCCCAGAACAATGGACAGCTGGTGAAAATGGACATGCTTGGGATCATGAAAGATATTATAATGATTTGGTATCCTTCTGTGGTCAATATCCAGAACGAGCAGTAATTATTAAAGATTATACTACTGAAGCAGCAAAAACAATTGATGATGAAAGTTTAGACTTTGTGTTTATTGATGCTGACCATAGTTATAATGGCGTAATGAGAGATGTACAGGCTTGGGCTCCAAAGGTACGAAAAGGTGGAATGGTTATTGGTCATGATATACATTTCCCAACTGTTAAGAAAGCAGTAATAGAATTATATGGCGAAGATGGTTATTTTGTTGAAGATGACTTTTTGTGGCTTGTTGAAAAAACTTAAGTACGAGGTGAATGCGTGAAAGATACTCGCGTAATTAATTTCTACGGTGGACCTTCCTCTGGTAAGAGTACGGCTGCTGCAGGATTATTTTATAAAATGAAAGTGGCAGGACTGAGTGTTGAACTCACAGATGAGTTCGCTAAGGAATGTGTATGGGAAGGTAATGTTCCCATGCTGAAGGACCAATTATGGGTATTGGCTCATCAACACAGAAAAATATTACGATTAAAAGGTCAGGTGGATTTTGTTATAACAGATAGCCCAGTTCTTTTAAGTCCGATATACCGAGAGCTATATGAAGGTCCTTTATATTCAGATTTGATTGACAAGATGGCATTAGAGTGTTATAATATGTATGATAATATAAATTTTATGTTAACAAGACCATCAGGATTTGAAGAAAATGGTAGGGCTCAAAATGAACAACAAAGCCTTGATATTGATAATGCAATTTTTGACCAGTTTAATTTTCTAAATATTGGTTATACATTATTAGGAACAAGAGCAATGGACACAGCCTCGGAAGCGTATGAATGTTTAATATCGGATATAAAGAAAAATGCACATTGAAATAGACAAAATTTACCAAAAAGAATTAAAACGTCAACAAACAACGATTGAACTTATAGCGTCAGAAAATTTTGCCTCTGATGCAGTAATGAAATTATGTGGTTCGGAATTTACAAACAAATATGCAGAAGGATATCCAGGTCGTAGATATTATAATGGCTGTGAACATATGGATGAAATAGAAACATTAGCTATTGAGAAATTAAAGGATATTTACGATTGTAATTTTGCAAATGTCCAACCTCATAGTGGTGCTAATGCCAATCTTGCAGTAATGAAGGCCTTCCTAGATGTTGGTGATACAATTCTTGGCATGGATTTAGCAAGCGGTGGACATTTAACTCACGGCGCACCCCCTACTATTTCCGGAAAGTGGTTTAATGCTCACACCTATGGTGTTAATGAAAATGGTTTAATTGATTACGATGAAGTCGAAAGATTGGCACAAGAACATAAACCTAAAATGTTAATCGCAGGTGCCTCTGCATATCCAAGACAAATTGATTGGAAACGATTTAGAGAAATTGCTGACTCAGTTGGTGCGCTACTTATGGTTGATATGGCCCATTATTCTGGCCTAATCGCTGGAGGAGCTTATGATAGTCCAATACCTCATGCAGATGTAGTGACTTCAACCACTCATAAAACATTACGAGGACCTCGTGGTGGAATTATCTTATGGAATAATCCTGATTATACAAAAAAGATTAATGGAGGCATATTCCCAGGTACTCAAGGTGGTCCATTAATGAATATTATTGCAGCTAAGGCTCAAGCTTTTATTGAGGCAGATACTAAAGAATTCTTTGATTATGCAGAACAAGTTATTATAAATGCTCAAGCAATGTGTAGAGTATTTTTAATGAATGGCATACCAGTACAAACAGGTGGAACAGACTCACATATTATCCTAATGGATTTGAGTCGGAGTAAATATAGTGGCAGACAAGCAGCAGACCTTTTAGAAGCAAATGGTATTACTGTAAATAAAAATGGTGTACCAAACGACCCTCGTTCCTTTATGGAAACAAGTGGTATTCGATTGGGTACCAGTGCAGAAACAACTCGTGGTCACAATGAGGAATGGTTTATAAACCTAGCACAAAGGATATCGGATATTTTAAAATGATAATAAACATCGAAAAGAAACTTAGTCATATATGGATAGGGCCAAAGCCTGCTCCTCTTAAATGGATGTATACCTGGAGGGATAAACACCCTGATTGGGAATACTCTATTTTTGATGATGCGATGTTAAAACAAAGACGATGGATTAACCAAGACCTTATTGAACATTATTATAGAGCAAAAGCTTGGTGTGGTGTTTCTGATTTGATTCGCTATGAATTATTATATGAACAAGGTGGGTTTATCGCCGAAGCAGATATGGTTTGTTTAGAAAATACAGACGAACTTTTTGACAGTCCACCAGAACACGCATATACATGTTTTGAAAACGAAAAAGGCAGACCTAATTTTGTGCAACCTATTTTTGCATGTAATCCAGGTAATGAACTTGTTAAAGCATTAATTGAATCATTAAGATTATTACGACCTGGGGATTTACACGTCCAACCACATAAATCAACTGGTAATGAATTTCTGGCTCAATTTGTTCCAGAATATAGAGATATATTAACGATTTGGCCTTCACATTATTTTATTCCTCAATTCTATATTAATGGTGCGAAACGATATGATGGACCTGATAAAGTATTTGCTGACCATAAATGGGGCTCTACTGGTATGGGATTTAATTGTGTTGACTATTCGCAGGGAGTTGAATAATGTATCTTTCGCACAAATATAAATTTTTATTCCTTAGGACTCCAAAAACAGCTTCCAGTAGTCTATCAGATTTCTTTATTCGTAATATTGACGACCCAGATGCAATTTATACTGAGGTTGAGGATTCAGGACTTGTTGGTACATTATCTGAAGATATTGTGTCACGTTACAGACCTTATGCTTTTTACCATTTTACAGTACAACAATTAATTAATGAAGGTGTACTCACAGAAGAACAGGCTCGGGACTATTACACATTTGCATTATTAAGACATCCTATTGACAGACAGAAAAGCTTTTATTATTTCTATAAAAAGTTTAGGTCTCCAAGAACACCACCCTCGATTGAAGAATACAGAAACTGGGTAACCAATGGAGCTTTTAATAATGACGCGAATGCAGCCATCGTACAGGCAGACCTATTAAAGATACGAGGGGAATCAATAGGAGACTATTGGTTATATGAAAAGTTGGGTGACAGATTAATGACATTTATGCATAACATAGGTTGCGAGAATTTTAAACATGAGTTACCAAGACATAAAACAGACACAAGAAAAACCAGGGAAGGCGAAATTGAAATTGTAGGACAGGATCTTATAGATTTACAGTCTCGCTTTAAAGACGACTTTGAATTATATTACGCACTTACATAATGAAAGCATATATTCTTAAAATTGATACTCCAATTAGTAATGAATACGCACTAACTTGTGCCAATTCTTGTGACAATGTTGGCTTGAAATGGGAATATTTTGAAGGTTATCAAGATATAACTGGCCGTGCAGCCTGGTGTATGACAGGTATTAAAATGAGTTATTACGAACCACCTTTAATACTTGACAAACCTACCATGGCGCAAAAGGCAAATGCATGTTCAGCTGGACATGGTGCAATATGGAAAAAGATTGCTGATGGGCCAGATGAGGTTGGAATTGTATTGGAACATGATGCTATAATGCTCCAACCAATAAACGAATTGCACATACCAGACAATTTAATAGTCACGTTAGGGTATAAATTAACAGACCCAGAAAGGTATGACCATAAATCTGCTGGTAAACCAAGAAATTTAATAAATATTACTGGACATGAAGGCGCGCATGCCTATGCAATGACAAAAAAGACAGCAAAATTTCTTGTAGAGGAAATTGAGACACGAGGTACGCTTGGTGCTGTCGATAATGCATACTTTATAAAACAACAGCGACGAACAGCAGTGCCATTGGCAATTGCCAGTCCCACTCCTGCTTTAGGTTGGTTAAGACAATCTACTATATGGAATGAAAGTGCGGCCCGAAATTATAGTTTTATACCGTCATTCGCTGAGTATTATAAATAAACAAATAGAGCTTTACAAATATAGGATTAACCATAAATGGATCCAGATAAAAATAGACCCGAAACCGAAGTCGACGCCGGTTCTGAAAAAGATAACTTAGAACCTACGAAAGGTGTTAAGTCTAAAAAGAAAAAAGGCGACAATGGTGACCAGGATAAAAATTCCGAAAGAAAAAATAAAGGGTCGTTACTTAAAAAGACTGAAAAAGGTCGTGTCGATGGTACACAGTACATCGAACTTGAGCCTACTATTTCTGAAGCATTAAAAGACACAGCTGTAATTGCTTTTGGCCGAATGAATCCTCCCACTGTAGGGCATGAAAAACTCGTAAACAAAGTGATTAATGAGGCTATTAGCCGTGGTGGAGTTCCCCTTGTGTATCTTTCTAAAACACAAGACTCCGACAAAAACCCACTTTCCTATGACCAAAAACTCAAATATGCGCAAACCTTCTTTGGTCGTAAATATATTATTAAATCAAAATCCAGAACTATTATAGATGTAGCAAAAGAATTACAGAATTATGATAATCTGGTTGTTGTAGTTGGTTCAGATAGACTGAGAGAGTTTGATAAATTACTTAACAAATATAATGGTAAAGATTATACATATAAAACTCTCGAAGTAATATCTGCTGGTGATAGAGACCCAGATGCAGATGGTGTTTCTGGAATGTCCGCCAGTAAAATGAGACAGGCAGCTGCTGATGATGATTTTAAATCATTCTCAAAAGGTGTTCCTGGTAATAATAAACGTGTCGCTCAACAATTATTTGATGATGTAAGAGATGGTATGGATTTGGCCGAAGGTGAAATAGATGCCAAGGTTGAATCTTGGTTAGCTGAACGTGTTACAAATGGTAAGGTTGATCCTTTATCCCCAATGGGCAAATCAAAACTTACAGGCAGAGAGGTTGCACAATATTATAAATCCAACCCTAAAGCTAAACAAGCCTCTAAGAAACAAGAAGTCAAATTGGGTATCGAACTTGCATTAGACTTAGCTGGTAACATGAATTACGCCAAAAAGGAAATAGATAAAATAAAGAAAAATTTATCAAAACATCCTGAGGTTCAAAAAGCATTAATTCACGCAAACGAATCAACAAACCACCAATTATACACATCGTCTACATTTGTCCAAAGATTACAATCAGAGGATAAAATGACAGTTGCGGATAAAAGAGCAAAGAGTGGTTATTATAAAGATGATTCCCCTGATGGTAAACTCTCAAAAAGTACAACAGCAAAGCGACATGCACAATTCGTAAAACAAACTAAAATGGCAGATGATGACCCAGAGGCATATAAACCTGCACCTGGTGATGCAACAGCAAAAACCAAACCATCAAAACATACAAATAAGTTTAAAGCAATGTTTGGTGAAGCCAATTATGAAAAGGCCTATTTAAAAAGACCACATCAACTATTAAGAGCAGATAAGTCAGTAAATTTTGACTATCGGTTTAAAATGTATGGTAAAGCAAGAGATGAAGAACGAAAGGCAAAAGAATTAGAGCTTCAGAGAGCTCAAATAGCAGCTGATATTAAAAAGGAATCAGATCCTTGCTGGGATGGTTATAAACAGGTTGGTACGAAAAAAGGTCGGAATGGAAACCAAGTACCAAATTGTGTCAAGGAAGTTACAGACCTCGCAGATGCTGTAGAGTTTGTTTTTGAAAATGGTAACCCTGAAAAGTCATTAAAGAAAAAGGCTGCAGCTACAGGTATGCCACTAGGAATTTTAAGGAAAGTATTTGACCGAGGTGTTGCTGCATGGAAAACAGGTCACAGACCAGGAACTACTCCAGTTCAGTGGGGTCTAGCTAGAGTCAATAGTTTCGCAACAAAATCAAAAGGTACTTGGGGTAAGGCAGATAAAGATCTTGCAGCCAAGGTAGAGTCATATATTGAAATAGAATCACAATGAGTGGAGCAGGCGATTGGGGCACAGATAAAGCTCTAGGCAAATTGCAATCCGACACACCAGGCCAGAACATTAAACGGGAAACTGAAATGAAAAAAACAAAAATAGAAAGATTTAAAAATTATTCTGATGGTGTTGCCGATGAAGCCGCTTCTGAAGTAAAAAAATTAGATGCTAGAACAAAGGCATTTAAAGAAAAAGTTGCAAAGCTTGCTTATAAAAAGTCAAAAAACCTCCATGCTGAATTTCCTAAATTATTAGACATTTCAAAAATTGATAATCCTTTAAAAGGGTTCCCATATAATGAAAAAATGACTAAAGAGCATACAGAGGAACTAATGGGTTTACTTAAAACTGCTAGTGGTACAGATATGTCTCACCAGGAATTAATGGATTCAATGATTAACTGGATGGCTGCCAAAGGATACACAAAATAAATGAAACGCTTTTCCTCTTATTTAAAAGAAGATAAAACCGAACTCGCAGAGAATTTCCGAGTTGTTGTTATGTCGTCGACTCCTGAAGGAGAAAATGAGCATTTCAGAACTGCAGCATACCTAAGAAAGGAATGTTCAGAACAAAAAATACCATTCTTTAATTTTGAGGTTGAACGAGGCCAAATTCGTTGGGACGAAAAACTTAAGAGCTATGTTGTTCTTAATAGAGAATCTGAAAAGCCTTTCGTTATTGGCAATAATACACTTTGCGTAGTACGAGGTAATGTAAGACATAATAAATCATGGTTGGATAAAGTTTCACAGATAGAGCGTGCTGGTTGTACAATGTGTAATACTCGTGCTGTACTTGAAATGTGTAATGACAAATATCTAACTTATTTGCGTTTACAAGAATTTGGATTGACTCAACCTAAAACTGTATTAATACCTAATGAGGAAGATGAGGGTATCGAACAGGCAGTTAAACAGCTTGATAGGGAATTTCCTGTCATAATGAAAACAATCGAAGGTTCGGAAGGTGTTGGAGTTGTAAAAATTGACGACCAATCTGCACTCAAGTCATTTATTCAATTAATTATGAAACAGGAACCTTCAACTGCATTATTAATTCAAGAATACCTTGAAATGGATGAGGATTATCGTGTACATGTTCTTGATGGTAAAATCATTGGTTCAATGACAAGAGGCAAACCAAAAGGTGATTTCCGTTCCAATATCACACAAGGTGCTGAAGGTACCGAAGTTAAACTTACAGAATTAGAAATAGAACAATGTCTATTGGCAGCAAAGGCTGTAGATGCAAGATGGTCTGCTGTTGATTTTATTCCTTCAAAAAACCGTGAAAAAGAACCTCCTTACATATTAGAGGTAAATCACAGCCCAGGCACAAAAGGTATCGAAACCGCAATGGCCGGTAGTCAAGACAAAGCAAACAAAACACGTCCATTAATAAATAAGATTATAGAACACTTTAAACAAGATCTATTTCACTGGCCTGTACCAACTTTGGTAGGGTATATTGAAATGGTCGACATTGGTCCACTTGGTCCTATGACAGCTAAGTTTGACACAGGCAATGGTTCAGTGTCACCAAGTATTCATGCGACAGACATTTCTGTTAAAGGAAAAAATGTTACTTGGACACATCATGGAACTACAATGACTAATACTATTAGAAAAGTTGTAAGTGTTGAAAAGGGTGGTTTACAGGATTATAGAGAAGACAGATATGCCATTAGATTAGATTTTGAATTTAATGGAAACAAATATAAAGACTATGAGTTTTTATTAGATGACAGAACCAACAGAACTAGTGCAGTGCTTTTAAATCGGAATTTTATGAACACAATGAATGTAATGGTTAACCCTAATAGAAAATATATAATAACAACCAAATTCGAACCAAAAATAAAGAAAAACGGGAAATAAAAGGATGAAAAAGTTTAGACAAATATTAGAAGGAACGCTATCCTCTAACAAAAAGACTGAAATAGTTCGCACAGAATCGGATGCTGCTTATGCCGCATCATTAAAGAAAATTGCGATGGACAAACAAATCAATTCACTATCTAATAGAGATAGAGATACATTAGCTCGTATTGCTGATATGATGAAAAATGCGAACAACGATCGTAAAGAAGATATTTCCGAAAATGATATGAGTCTAGATGACATTAAAAAGAAATGGGCAAAAGAGATTATCGCTTATCAAGATGGAGACATTAACCAATTACCAGGCAGTGCCGAAATGGATCTCTATGGTTATAGGGATGATGATGCTATTAAAACAGACGACGCTGATGAGTTTGAAGACTTTGTAATGGGTTTACAAATGGCTAAGTATAAAAAAGAGTCTGTTGACGAAAATCTTCGTAAAGATATTGCTCAAATGTCAGCCAAATTTCCTGAAGGTTCAACAGTTAAATTAAAAAATGGCAAGACTGGTAAAGTTCTGGGTGTTACTAAAGACCGTGTTCACGTTGGTATTGGTAACGAAACATCATATCATGCACCAACTGCAATAGAAGAAACAACTCTTGCTCAACAACAAAGAGATAAAACAAAAAGCCAACATGACGCTCATGCAAAACGCATGAATAAATCAGCCCGCGATTCCATTAAGAAATATGACCAGGTTAAAAAGGACAGAGACGCAGCTGCAAAAAGAGCTGGTGTTGGTAGATCTGGTGAAACTGCAAGACAAAGAGCAGATCGTTTAGGGCATTCACAATCAGAAGAAATGAATGAAGCTATTGATTCAAAAGATTATAAACTAGACTCAGAAAGATCACAGTTTAATGATGGTCATAGAGGTAAGGTTGTTCATAAAGAAAAAGGTACAACAATGTATCTTGGTAGTATGTCTTGGAAAACTCCAAATGCAGCCAAAGGCCATGCTAATGCATATCTTATGGGATATGAAATAGGTGGTGAGGAAGGCGCTAGAAAGGCACAGGCCAAGTATGTAGACCAAAATATGAATAAAAGGACTATGGCAAAGAAAGAATCATTCCTATCATATACCGAAGGTGCTAAGGAAGACGCATTAAGAGCTATTAAAAACGATAGAGACTTTAAACAAGTTAAAGATGTTGATATAAGAGCAACAACAGCTGATATGAAACTTGCCAAAAAGAATCCTATCCAACAATTAAGAAAAATTTCCGACCAAGGCAGAGGTCAAATGGAATTCTTAAATAACAAGAAATTAAAAGTGTCTAAACAGGAAGCTGATGCTCTCTTACGTGGGTTTGATGCTATGAAAAAGCCACAGGACAAAGAAAAATACCAAACAATGATAAGTAAGGATTCAGCTGGTTTAAAGCGTATCTTAAAAATCGTAAATAAGTAAGGAATTATTATGAAAGATACAAAAGGTTCCATAAGAGATGCACTACAGACCATAAGGGAAGGCAATTCAATTGTTGCTGACGGCAGAAGTAAAGATATTCAAGAGTTAGAAGATTTATCTATAGCTTATGTAGACCAACTACGAAAAAGCAAAGACGTTAAAGAGTTAACAAAACAGATATCAGCTGTGCAGGAAAAGCTTGGTGTGAAAGAAGATATGGATGTTGATGTCGAAAGTATAGAGGAAGCTCCTAAGCCGGCTAAAATGAAGAAGCTTGGTTTCTACGGATCTGAGATCGGTGGTTTAAGACAAGGCAACAAATATTATTCAGCAAAACCTGTAGACGTTAAAGGTAAAGTTGGATTCAGAGTAACCGATGAGTTTGGTTCTTTTGAAACAATTGATCTCAAAACATTTGCGAAGAGATTTGGATAATGAAATCATTTAAGACATTTACAGAAGCCTATTGGGTTATGACTAAGGCCGGCGAAGACACTTGGAAAATAGTAAAATCCTTTGATGATATCGAAGATGCAAAGAAGGCAAAGGAAAACATCTGGGTTCAGTCAGGCAAAATGTCTGATAAGGCAATTATATCATCAACAACAGCCACTAAAAAAGGTTGGAAAATGAATGGTATTGTAACTTGGGATGGTAAAGGTAGAATTTAATGAAATCATTTAAGACGTTTTTAGAAGCATTCACACTACCTGATTATCCAATGCAAAAGGACCAACCAAGATATATGGATGGCGAATGGGTAACTGGTGACGCTGGTAAGGCATATACATTTGACCACGATAAAACTGGTGAAGAAAATGTTGACGATATGAATGACCAAGTAAAAACAGATAGAGCTTCTGAACAACCAAACGTTAACAACCCTGGTAATACTGGATTAAAGATATCATGAAACTTTTATCAGAATCATTTGGATTATATGAAGGTACTGTTGTTCCGCTTGAAACCCCTATGGTAGAATTTGATAATTCTATGGGTTTATTGGCAGCAGAAAAAGAACCAGAATTGAATAGTCCAAAAAGATCTAGTGGTAATAAAAAGTATGTTGTATATGTACGAAACCCAAAAACTGGGAATACTAAGAAAATAGAATTCGGTGATGAAAAAGGTGGCTTGACTTCAAAGATTAATGATAAAGGGGCAGCTGCTTCCTTTGCAGCAAGACACAACTGTGATACAAAAACAGATAAATTAACACCTGGTTATTGGGCATGTAGATTACCAAAATATGCAAAAGAACTTGGACTCACCGGAGGCGGAAATTATTTCTGGTAAGCCATATATTGATTCAGGTGATATTAGACTATTTAATGTTGCAGATGATTCAAAGGAATATGTCTGGCATAGAGATAAAGAAGATAGATTAATCGAGGTATTGGAAGGTGACGGTTGGCAATTTCAACCACAAAATTCACTACCTTATTTGTTGAAACCTGGAACAAAGTTAAAGATACTTAAAAACGAGTATCATCGCTTAATTAAGGGTATTAACAATTTAAAGATAAAAATAACTAA
>JACLAB010008877.1_pt1 | contig 26293 bp, 18 predicted proteins | sample 8027921 | NCBI WGS metagenome assembly JACLAB01 (sample SAMN15725117, study PRJNA655200) | protist metagenome | isolation source: fluorescence activated cell sorting (FACS) single amplified genomes of... | place: USA: West Boothbay Harbor, Gulf of Maine | collected 2000-07-19
GCGCGTCAACCAGTTGCGCGTCCCGGCGCACGAGCGTGCACTCCAAGTACTTGGCAAACTGATTCGTCTTGGCCACGCGCTCGTTCAATCGCGTGCGCAGGGTGATCATTTGATCGAACACCCGCCGTTGTGACACTGGCGTGGCGAGTTTGTCCGGGGAACCGTCCGGGAGGATCGGGTACGGCGTCGTGAGCGTCGCATCATCATCGTTATCCACACCGCGTGATGATGACGACGAAGATGACGAAGAGGACGACGAGGACGCGCGAGCGGTGCTATAGCGCCGCGATGACGACACCGATGATGCATATCTCGTTGTTGTCTTACTCGCGAACGTCACGGTGGTGGTGGCGAACATCATCGTCGTCGTCGTCGTCTTAGTCGCGTGGTTGACGAATGAAGCGACGCGCGAAGGCGCGCGCGCGGTACAACTATACGCCGCCGCTATGGATTGCTACTACATGTACTACTGTTTACTGTTTAAGAGGAGATGTGCTACTAGTAGGGCCTGCGTGCTATATAAAGCGGTATACCACTCATGCTGCCTTTACCGGGTAACCCCGCGAGCAGAGGCTAAAAAATTTGTAAAGTGGTCGAAATACCCGGGCATTTTTGAAATGCCCGGGAGATAGTTGATGTCGACGATGAACAACTCGGACGGGTTCTCCCTGTCTCGAATCAAGTCGAAATTAAACAAATCCAACCCGAGTTTGGCGTGCAAGCGCAAACCGATGTCGCGCAATACGGCATCGTCTGGTGGAGGCACGTGCTGCTGCTGGTCGTGACCGTCGCCGTCGTCGTCGTCGTCGTCGTCGTCGTCGGACGCCGACTGCGTAAACCGCGACACGCGCGGCACGACGACGGCGCCTTCGTCGCCGTAATCATGATTACTACTACTTGTACTACTACTGTGTGCGACTAAATCTGGTAACGACCGTCGCGTCGCCGACGTCACCGACTCGCCGACGACGTACACCTTGAACAAGCACCCGCCGTGGTTGACGTACTCTTGCAACACGCACGGAAGCTCGATGCCAGACACTCGGCCTTGGCGCAACGCCTCAATCCCACCTTGATCATGGATGATTGCCACGCTATGCGAATGCTCGCTCCCGTCACAAATCAACGCCTTGGCCAAATACGGTGGCTTTAAACCCGCATCACTGATAATTTGCGAAATAGACGCCGCGTCGTCCCGAGGCGTCAACACGATTTGCCTCGGCGCCGAAACATTCGCCACGCCCAACGAGTGCACCACATCTAACATCGTCCCTCGATTCGTCACGCGCTTGACGAGCTCAGGCAAACCAACAATACGCGCGAGCGGTTGTGCCGTCGCATATTGACGCAATCGCTCGTCCCAATCCGCCTTGACTCCATCCGAACCGGGAACTTTTTGTAAAATCACGTCAAACGGATGCCCGCGCTGCGCGTCGATATCAATCGCTGGATCAAGCGGATAAAACTCCACCCCTCTCGCGCTGCGATGCGATGCAAAACAAAAACACCCGCGAAAGCATGCATACAGCATGCCGAGTGCGTGATTTGTTCGTCAGTCATCCATTCATTCGTCAGTCAGCGCGTCGAGCCCCGCCTCCGTCCCGCGCGCGCGAAATGCGAATCACCCCTCCTCGTCACGCGCACGCATCGCGCGAATACGCCAACGCGCGCGCACACACACACATCGCTCGAACGCTCACCTACACCGCGCCACGAGCGCGTCGCTCAGCATCCGGCTCGCCTTTTTCGCCGTGAGCGCGTAGCCAACCTTGATGATGTTGACGTGCTCCACATCGTCGTTGACGTCGTCGTCTGTGACGTCGCCGTCGTCGCGACGCTCGCGCGATGCGGTGGCGTCGGCGGCACCCATGTGCGTCGTCGTCGTCGTCGTCCGCGACGTCCGCGACGTCGCGCTGTGTCGTCGGCGTCGGCGTGAACGTAGTCCGCGGCGTCGGCACCCAGACCGCGCGAGGGCTGGGTGTGTCCGAACATGGTGAATTATATAGAGGGTTATGGGGTTATGTAGTGGAGAGGCCAAACACCGTGTGTGTGTGTGTGTGATCCGGGTAGATGGGGTAGAGTATGGGGTGGTGTGCCGAATATCCGAACATGGCCCGTGCCTAAACCCTATACCCTAGGTCCACGCGCGCGCGACACGCGTGTGATGACGCCACAACACCGCGTCGTGGACGACCGACGAGCGACGACCGACCGATCGGCCGATCGGCCGACGCGTTGGTTATATATATACGCCGAACGCGTCGGTCGTCGACGACGACCGCGGCGGTGTCCATGCGCGCGATGATGTCATTCACGATGAAGACGATGCTGTGGACGGTGATGTGCGTGGGTGTCGCGCTCGCGACGACGTCAATGACGACGACGTCAAAGACGACGTCCACGATGGGGAGACGTTCGTTGTTATTCGCCGCGCCGTCACCGTCGTCGTATGGTGCGCGGAGACAAGAACGATCGGACGTGGATATCAGTAGCGTTGTGAGGCCGACGACGACGACGACGACGACGCGGTTGTCGAGGTACGGGGACGGCGATACGAAAGGGTACGCCTCGGTTGGGATCATCCCTCGGCGCGGTGCCTTGAATGGGATGGATTTAGAAGTTGATGATAATGTGTTACGCGCGGCGTACGAGCGATCGTATAAAGGGGAGTTGATTTTAATCAACGCGAATGCCGGCGGGTCGACGATGGCGCGAAACGCGGTGGCCAACGCGCGCGCCGTCGGGATTGAGCATTTTTTGCTCTACACCGAGTCCGAAGAGACGTGTCGGGAAATAATGGCGATGTCGGCAAAATCACACGGCGAAATCGATTGCGCGTGGACGTCGTACTTGAAGGGACATCCGAGATTGGAGATGTTTGGCGTACAGAGCGATGACGGCGCCGACGCGTTTCGCCTGTGGTGGTCAAGGTTTTATTATATGTTCAAACTCTCGGGGGTTGGGTATAACGTCATGTACATCGATACGGATGTGTCGTTTAGGTTTAATCCGTACCCGGTGTTTAAACGCGCTGATGCGCCGCTGAAATCATACACCTTGTTCGCCCAAGCGGAAGGGCAAACAATCGACCAACTCAACGTCGGCTTCATGTACATACAAAACGCCAAACCAGACGGCGTGGCGCGCGGGATATTAAACGAAACCATCACTCGCATGCTCGCGGTGTTGGAATCGAACCCGCCGTTGAAAGATTGGCGAGGTGAAGTCGCCGCGGGCGCCAAAGAGTCGCTGTGGGACCAACACATTTTCAACGACGTCGTGCTGTCGGCGGTCGTCGGACGCGCGGTGAATCCTCGACAAGGCCAGCGCGTCGTCGAACCGAGTCAGCGACAGGCTTGGGTCGCGTCGCACGTGCCGAAATTTCCATCCGAAGCTGAAAAGCGATGGATTGTAGAACGAAAGGAAGTCGACGAGCGGTTGCTTCCGCCGGGCGCGCGGCGAGCCACCGTGACTGAAGTGTACTATCGCGAGCTCGCGGGCCTCAAAGGATGGACCTCGTACGACGACGAGTACGTCGCGGCGCCGCCGTTTTGGGTCATAGACGGATGGACAGGCGCGGGATGGTCGCCAAAGACGCAAGGGGCGAATAACGCATGGGTTGACAAGGATGACATGCCAGTCGTCATGACGCACTTTGTCGGCGGCACGGATAAGCCGTTGGAGATGAAGGCGCTCGGGTGGTGGGATTATCACGTCGAAGACGACGACACGAATACCAATACCAATACCAATACCAACGCGTTCATCACGGTCAAGGGGTTGAAAATCGACGCCGCGACGAGCGCTGAGGCGTTGTATAAAATCAAGCTCCAAACCTACCGACTCATCAAGCTCGGGTTGTCGCTCAATCGACGCGTCATCACTCCGGCGGTGTCGTGCGACGAGCCGTACATTGAACGCAAATCCGACGCCAAATTCGGAGTGTGGAGCCAGAACAACTTTGTGTTGAGCACGAAATGCGGCATCGACGCCTCGCGTACGTGTTGCTTGCCAAAACGTATGTCGTGTCCAGGAATCACGTTGGGATGGATTGATTTTTTCAACGACGTGCGTTACACGACGTTACATCACGAAGACACCCAAACGCACATCTCCGTCGACGCCATACTCGAACACAACACAGACAACGACCCACAAGAGCGTGTCGCATTCATCGACGTCGACCGACTCAAAACCATCGTCGGCGACCAAAACGACGACTCAAGCGTCGACGCAAACGCCGGCGCGCATTCCGCCGCCGCCGCCGCCGTACACGACGTCCTCATCATCGACCTCGCATCCAACGACGGAGAAATCCCCGACGTCCGTCCAAACGCACTCCCTTCGCACGTCCTCCGCGCGCTCGCCGCCGCCGTCGATCAATGTCCGCGCGGATTCTTTTACAAAGACCCGCCGGCGCCCGACGCCGTCTACCCGTGGTAGCGCGCTTTTGTAACAGCAGCATCGCTCGCCACACACATAGACACGCGCGACTCGCGCCAATCGCCGCGATGGCCACCGTGCGCGCGATGCCGATGATGACGACCATGACGCGCGCGTCCGCCTCCGCGTCCGCCTCCGCCTCGTCCACGCACCGGGCGTCGTCGTCGTCGTCAACACCGTGCTTACGTCACCAATCATCTTATCCAATCATCCGCCGACGCCGCACCGTCGCGCGCGCCGCCGACGACGCTGAGACCGCCACGGCGACGACGACGGAGTCTACGGACACCACCGCGCCGCTCGCCGCGCTCGCCGCGCTCGATTGGCGCTACGAAACCATCGCCGGAAGGTGCGCGATGATGGGCTACGCCGTCGGCGCCTCGCGCGAAGTCACCGAACAGCTGTCGTACGCGGACCAGCTCTTCGCGCACGCGTTTGGCACCGTGGTGGTGTGCGGGGCGATTGCGTGGGCGAGCGTGAAGCCGTTTGAGTTTAATCCGCAAGAGTACGACGCTGATCCGCGGTCGTTGGATGGGAAGAAGGGCATGAGCGGGTTCTTGGCGATGGATGAGTTGAATTTCAACGTCGACGTCGAACGGTTGAACGGGAGAGCGTGTATGGTTGGGATTGTGGGGACGATGCTCGTCGAAGCGGTGTGTGGATGCACGATTTTCTAATTTATATGGTTTTGTTATGATACGTTTCTCTATGCGTGCTTTATTCGACGCCGCGCGCTCGTTTGAAGCGGTCTAAAGCGCCGAGCGGTTCGTCTTCGGCGTCTCGCTTGGTGTGCTGCTGTACGCCGCCATAGACTGTAGAAGGCACAGAGGTGCCTAGTAAATCGATTTCGGCGTCGTCACCACCACCACCACCATCGGCACCACCACCGATGCCGTCCAAGTCGATTTCATCCGGATTGGCTTTGCCCGTCGTCGTCGCCGCGCCTTCGACGTGCGAACGCACAAAACCAGGCATGGCTTGCTGCGCCGCTTCGAGACGCGCCATGGGATCCATGCCGCCGTCGTCCGCTGTAGATGCATTATTCTTACCAGTAGCACCCTCGGCAGGCTCGGTGGGTGCGTCCACGACGGTCATGTTGAAGTGCATATCCGCAAACGCCGCGGCGACGGCGCGCTTGATGCGCAACATTTCTCTAAACGTATCCTCGTTTCCGTGTTGCACTTCGAACGCGTGCCACGTGGCCCAAAATTCAGGATCTTTGACTGGATTGCTGAACTGCGACGCGTGCACGTACAATGCGCGCGCACGTTCGAGTTCGCCGAGCTTGCGCTCGAATTCAGCGAAACGCATGACGAGCGTCTTGGTGACGTCGCTCGGTAAATCCGTGGCATCCGCAGCGGATTCAAACACCGCGCGCACCTTGGCGACGCCAAAGAATTCCATCGCTCGCGCGACGTAAATGTCATACACCGATAACCGCTCATCCACGGGCACGCCAACCACCGCGCGATCGTACACATCCATCGCGCGCTTGCCCAACCCGTACTCTTCTTCGAGCTTGGCGTACATCAAGTAGAACGTCTTGGCTTCTTTTTTAGGCGCCTCGGCGAGCACTTGCTCAAACAAATCGCGCGCGCGTTCTAATTTCGTACCCTTGAACCGCTCGATGAATTGCGTCAAATATGACGTCCATATTTCACGAGAATACGGAAACTTGAACGCGTTGACGCCGCGCTCGTAAATTTGAAACGAATCCTCGAAAAACTTGTGCTCTTGTAAAAAGTGCGCGTAATTCAATATGATTTGCGGCGTCGCCACACGTAACTCGAGCATGTCGTTGTAAACCTTCTTCGTGCTCTCCATGGACCCGAGAGATTCTTCCAAATCGCAATAAAACGTCCACAATTTAATCGACTTGTACACCTTATTCGCGACGGGCATCGCGTCGTATTCGGCTGGAGTGATGTTTTTACGCGCTTCGCGCACGCCTCCCGGCGGCGTCGTCGCTCGACGCATGATATCCAACGCGTTATTGTACTGCTTGTGTCTAAGTTCCATCTCCGCCCACTCGCACCACACCGTGGCGAGATCATCGACGGTTTTAAACGTCGCCTGCGTGCCCTTTTCAAACACCGTCCGCGCGCTCGCGACGTCGCCGTGTGTCTCGTAAAACTTGGCAAACGACGTCCACAAGTTACACGGACGCCCCGTAGCGAGTTCAGCATCGACGGTTTTCACCGCTTCAGTATACGTCACGATTTGCTTCATGGGCTTGCCTTCAAATAACGCAATGCGCTTCTCCCACTCGTGCACGTTGTGTGGATTTTGCCTCAACACGACTGAGCTCAACAATTCGGGCCGGCGCTCCATGAGGTGTTCTAAACGTTCTAAACGAAGCTCTATGTCGTCCCCGGATTCCTTCAACACAAAGTCAATACCATCGTCGTCATCTGCGTCGTCGTCGTCGTCGTTCTCATCGTCATCGCCATCGCCCGCCTCCATCTTGGCGCTAATCACGGATTCTTCAAATTGCGTGTAGGCGTCGAAAATCAACGAAAAGTCGCGCACGGTGTTTACGCTCTCCAATCCTTCCTCGTACACATCGCGCGCCTTTTCAAACAAACCGCGTCGGATGTAAAAGTCTGCAAGTGCAGTCCATAATCGCCCAACTTCATTCGTAAATGTCCGTATGCCGCCCCGTAAAATCGCATCCACGTCCAACCCGCGCACCTCCGCCGGGTGCTTGGTGACGACGTCGCACAGCTCCAACCACATCGTATGCTTTGACTTCCCAGCGAGCGATTGAAACGAATCATCATTCACCAACTCGGCAATCTTCGTCGCTACCTCACCCCAATACCCTCGGCTCTTTAAGAACTCCACGTACTCCTCAGCGTGGCCGGGTTCAAATTTTAGGTATCGTCGATACACCCGCCGCGCCGTGTCCCCGGGCACGCCCTCCGCCCGTATAAAATCTAAATACAGAACCCATACACGCTCATGCTGCGTCACCGGCAACGACGCCAACGCGCGATCACACGTACGTCGCGTCGTCGTCACCAATCGCAACGACGTCAGGTATTTAATGTACAGTTCCCAAACCTTTGGCATTTTATGCATCGTCACCAGCGCGCGCTCAAACGCCGCCCTCGCCCGCGTGTGCTCGTCATCATCGCACCTAAACTTTCTGGCATACTCCACGCGTTCGAGCAAGTAAAAGTACCACATCTTATACGAGTTCGGTAACGCGCGAACGGCGCGTTCGTACACCATCCATCGTCGTTGTATCGCGGCAGAATCATCGTCATCGCCATCGGTGTCCCCATCGACGCTGCGATATACGGCGTGTTTCGTGGCGTCCAAGTACGCCTGCCACGCCTCGACGTCGTGAGGCGTGCGTAACACGCGTTCTTCGTGCGCGAGTACGTCTCGAGAGACGTCCATCGCGGCGCACGTCGATGAATGGCGTCGAATGCATCGATGATGAACATGCATTGGCGGCCGAGAGGGAGAACACGCGCATGCGAATATATAGGCTAAACACGTGCACAGTATGTACATGTAGGGTTTACGTAGGTCAACGACACTGGGACATGGATTTTGACTGCGCGCGCATGGGTGCGTGGTCTTTACTTGTCGACGCGCTCGGCGTCGGTCGTCGGCACGGCTGCCACGCATCGCAACGCGACGGTACATTCGCGTCGTCGTCATCGCCGCTACGGCCTCGTCGTCGTCGTCGTCGTCATCGTCGTCGTCGTCTGCGTGGCGTCGCCAATAGAGAGCTCTGACATTTGTGACATTTGACATGTCCGCGCTGGATGGCCGACGACGCGAGACGGTGCAGCCGCGCGTGGAGGGCGCGCGCGCGCGGCGTGCGACGACGAGTTTAGGGTTTTATTCTCGTCCCGCACCGCGCGACGTGGCTCGCCCGTCGTCGTCGTCGTCGTCGTCGTCGTCGATGTCGATGTCGATGTCTTCGCCCGCGAGGAGGCTTAAAATATCATCACCCGAGCGACGCGGCAGCGCGCGGCGCGTACCGGCGAGTAGACACGGGTGTGGGCGGAAATCATCGATCGGGACGACGACGATACGTGCGTGTATGACTCGGGATGGTGCGAGGCAGAGACAGGGTGGAGCGGCGGCGACGACAACGACGCGCGTGACGCTCGTGGAGGCGCGCGTGGCGACGACGGCGAAATCGTCTCGAGTCGGCGCTCGGGCAAAGATTTCGACGAAACGTGGCGGCGTGAACGGCAGCACGAGTGCACACAAACACCATGAGCACGCGAAACAACCGCCGAGTTATGAGACGCACTTACGCCGCGCGCTCGAACACGCTGCGGAAGATGACGGCGTCGACGCCGATTTCATCCAACGCGCCATTCGGCAATCCGTATCCCGCATGGCGAGCGAACATCGCGACGCCGCGACGACGCTTTCAATGATCCAGCGCTATTACGACGACCGCATGGAAGAAATCAAACGACATGAAAATGACGCTGATGCGCTGCAAGATGAGAGAGACGCGCTAAAATCGGCGTATGAGCTCGTGGTGTGCGAACGCGACGACGCGTATTCCATTCGCGAACGCGCGCGAAACGCCGAATGCGACGCAAATCGACGATTAGAAGCGTTACGAATCGAACGAGACGAACGGATTGGGGATTATAACCGCCTCGCACACGTCATACGTCAAGTCTACGACGGTGATTTAGCGCCGGAGCAATTAGAGGACATCGTTCGAGGGTTGGATGAGGACGACAACGCCAAGCGCCGACGAGGCAAAACGGTGACGTTTCGCTCGAGCGACGACCTTCGCGATGACGACGACAGTGGTGGTGGTGGAGATGAGGATGACTGCGTCGAACGAGGCAAAACGGCAAATGATGACAATGCCAATAACACGCACCGTCAGGGCGTTGAAGACGATGAACTTTCGTAGGAATTTGACTGACTGACTGAATTTGGCTGACTCACGCGCGGCTCGCCTCATTTCTCGACTCTCCACTCTCGACGTCACTCTCGGGTCCACGTTTGGATCGGTCATGATGTCACAACGCGCTATGTTAGCACCGTCCACGGTGTTATGCGCGCCGAACGGAGGCGCGCGTCGCTGTACGCGAGCCGTTCGAGCGGCTTCGCGAGGCGTCTCCGTCGTCGCTTCGGCAAGCGCCGAACGCGTAGAGAAAATCCGCGCCTCTGGCCTGACGTTGGACGCGTTCGCGAAGACCGAAGTCGCCGCGGGTGTAGCGACGATGCGTGCGAACGATCCAGACGCGTTCAAGGATGCTCCGGACTGGTTATTGGAATGGTTTTTACGCGATCGTAAGCTCGACGCGGATAAGGCGACGGAAAAGACGAAGAAATATTTACAGTGGCGCATGGAGGACGGGTACGATGCGCTCGCGAGCGCACCGGATGTCGCCGAAGAAGCTGCAACGGGTAAGGCGGTGTTGCTCGCCGAACGTGACGTGCTCGGTCGACCGGTGGTGTACGTCACGTTGACCAAGCACGACGTCGAAACGCGCGAGTTGGCGAGAACGTGCAAGTTGTGCGTCAAGCTCGTCGATGAAGCCTTGGAGGCCTTGCGCGCCGAAGGTGATGGCGCGAGCGAGACTATAATGTGCGTCTTTGACTTGCGTGGGTTCTCCATGAAGAATGCAGATATTGATTTTGTCAAGTTTTTCATCAAGTGCATCTTTGATTATTTCCCAAAGCGCATTTCGCAAGTGTTGTTGATTGAACCCCCGTGGGTGTTCACGCCCGTGTGGCAAATCATCAAACCTTTGATGGGCAAATACGCGTCTTTAGTGAAGCAAACCAAGGCTAAAGAGGCTAAGGAATACTTTGCCGATGAAAGCACGTTGTTTTAAACAATAAAATCAAAACGACGTCGCGCGCGCGAATGAAGTTGAAGCAATTCAAAATGTTGTATTACAAAGAGTTAGTAGCAGAAATAATATCAGATATAATACGAATATCACCAACCCATCGCCGCACATCTCGAGATGTATGTCCAAACATCATCCTCGCGCCGCTTACAACAAACGCAACTTGCTCTCGACACCCGCCGCCGACGCCAACGCGCGCAACGCCTTGGCAGCACCACCATACGCCGACTTTGCCCCAGCATCGTCCCCATTCGCGCATTTCCCCTGTAACGCGCTCACCGCAGATGCAAAACTCTTCGCCTCGGACGCCGCGCCCAACGCATCCGCGCCCGCTTGCGTATCGCTCACCCAGCTCCCGCTCAGCTCCCCGGCGGCATCCGCGAGCGCGCCGCTCTCAATCATCCCACCGCTCTTCGAAAGCTTATACACCGCCAATTGAATCTTCGCCGTATTCTCATCTTGTTTCAACCCCGTATCGTTCACATACGCCTTTTCCTTGCTCACTTCGCTTTGAATGCGACTCGCGCGATTCTCCTTGGCCCTTTGCAAAAACGCCTCATCCTCGTCATCGTTCCCCGGCAAGATGGCCCACGCGCGATCACCCGCGGTGCACACCGACGCAACGAACGCCGCGTTCAACGCATGTTTCAACGCCTGCCGACGCGCGATGATCGTTTTCGCCGCCGCGGCGTCGGCGTTCGCGCCGGATGATGCGGCGATGACGCCAAGCCCTCGTGTGTGGTGACGAGGACGACGACGATGCGCCTCGGTCGTCGCGCGATGCGTCGTCGTCGTCGTCGTCGTCGTCGCGGTGGTGGTGGTCGTGGCAAACATGGTTCTTCGCGTCGGTTCGGTTGGCGATGCGGATAAATAAATAACGCGCGGTCGAGGTCGAGGTCGTGCGCGTCGACGTCTGATGCGATCGATCGAATCGCGCGATGGCGGGGCCCCGGGGGATAAAATGACGTCGGTCGTGTTCTATGCACGCGTGCGCCGTGTGGGTCGCGATCACGAGGGGTGTTTGGGACGTCTTCGTGTAGTAGATATACTCGTACGGTGTGTTATACTACGATGTATACGTATGAGGAGAGGGGGGGGGGTGGGGGTTGTCGTTCGCCGTGTGTCCGAACGTCCGACCGACCGACCGTGCGTCGTGCGTTTTTTTTTGTTTTTTTTTTGTTTTCGTGTGTGTGGTCGTGACGAGACGGTATTGGTTGACGCGCGAGCGAACGCGCGAGCGAGGATGGATGCGCGCATGGATTACGAGTGCGGTGGTGGCGCCACGGATTCGCCGTTACGAAACGCCATGCGCGGCGGCGGCGACACCAACACCAACACCAACGATGATGCTGGGTTCTCCACCGATGGGTTCGAGGCGTCATTCAAGGCGTTTTGCGCGCAGCCGGAAAACGCCAAAATCATGGCGGAGCATCAGTTTAGAGAATTACGCAAGACGGATCGCGTGGGGCATCGCGTGGAGTCGATGCAATTTCGAGAAGCCGTGCTCGGGGCGGATGAAGAGGCGCAGCGGAATATTGCGCCGTTTTTGCGAACGAGAGTGTTGAAGAATATTATTTCTTCGTTTAAGAATGACGCGCACGGGGATTTTGGAAAGTGGGCGCGGAATCCGTTGGTTTTGGAGATGTTACGCGATACGCAGCGTGCGATTGATGAAGGACGCGCGAGTGAAGAGGAAATTGAGCGCACGATGGTGAATTACTTGCGTGATCCGAATAATTTAGGGCATGCAGAGTTTACCAAGGCGACAACGCGCGAGGCGCGGTTGGAATCGAAGGATTTGGTGAGCGCGTTGAACGAGCAATGCCAGCTTCGATATAAAGGGAATGATTTCTACAACGCTAAGGAATTCGACAAAGCGCGTGACTGCTACGTTCGTGCGCTGTCAATCATGAAACTCGTCAAGGGCACGAACCCGATGGATCACGCCGAAGTGGTGAAGAATAAACTCGCGTGCTTGATGAATCTCGGTTCGGCGTGCATGGGATTAAAACTCTACGGCGAAGCGATCACGTATTTAAACGAAGCCGAAGAGGAAAACCCTGATGATTTACGCTTGCTTCTTCGTCGCGGACGCGCATACGCGCAACGTGGCGATTTCGATGAAGCCAAGCGCGATTTCACGCGCGTCTTGCAACTCGACCCATTTGACGACCAAGCGCAATACGAATTGTACAATTTAAAGTCTTTGCGCGCGAAAGATCACGCACGGCGCGTGCAGCTTTCAAAGAACATTTTTGCCGCAAAGCAGCGGCGTTAATGCGTACGCGTGCACGCATCGTCCTCGTGGATTATGCCACGCATTTGAAACAAAACAAAACAAAACGCGCGTTTGGTTTGGTTGGTTGAAAAAGATCACTGTCAGAATTGTAATGATGATTACTTATTAATTCTGACTTAATAACCTCACAACGAACCGTTCGCGATATTGATGCGCCGAACGCGCATATCGCGTGAAATGATTGCAAACATATCATCCATCGTCACCAACGCCCCGCGCTCGAACGCGACCGCGCGCGGTGTGAGCCGCGTCGCCCGCGCGATGAAGCCGCATGGAATTGGCGCAATCCATCACCCAACGCACGACGCCGACCGTCGCGCATCTGTGCGAACGTTTGCGTCATCGAGCGCCAAGGGCGCGAGTGGCAAGTCCAAGCAAGTGTATGTGTGCGAGGAATGCGGCGAGGACACGAAACAGTGGTACGGGCAGTGTCCGAGTTGTAAGGCGTGGGACTCGCTCAAGGTGGTGCGAGTGGCGAGCGAACCAGCGTCTGGGGCGAAAGCGAACGCGGGTGGTGGTGCGGGCGCCCGTGCGGTGGCAAGAATAGCAGAAAATGATATCGTGAGTGGAGGTATTGGTCGTGGTGGGGGTCGAACGACGCGCGTTGGGGGATGGGTATCGGAAACGAGCGCGCCTCGCGCGTTGCGGGACGTGTTGAAGCCAAAAGATTTGAGCTTGGGGCCGACAATGGCGAGAATGTCCTTGGCTGGAGAGCTCGGGAAGGAAATAGAGCGCGTGTTAGGTGGTGGTGTCGTGCCTGGTGGGCTTATTTTAGTCGGTGGTGACCCTGGAGTGGGGAAATCGACGATATTGTTGCAAGTCGCGGGATTGATGGGCGCGCGCGACGGCGGCGCGGATGGTGAGCTCAAGGGGGGCGGTGTTTTATACGCCAGTGGAGAAGAATCCGTAGAACAAGTCGCTGGACGCGCAGAACGCATGAACGTGGACCCGAACGGGGTGTATTTATACAGCGCCACGCGATTGGAGAACATACTCGAAGCGGTGCAAAAGTTAAAACCGTCGGCGCTCGTCGTGGACTCTATTCAAACCGTGTTTTTAGAAGATGCGACTGGAAGTCCAGGGAGCGTGTCGCAGGTGCGCGAGTGCGCAACCGCGTTGTTACATGCGGCGAAAACAAGCGGAATGCCGGTTTTCATCGTCGGTCATGTGACGAAGAGCGGCGATATTGCTGGTCCGCGCGTGTTGGAACACATTGTCGACGTCGTGCTGTATTTGGAAGGCGACGCCGACCGCGCTGTACGTATTTTACGTGGGCATAAAAATCGCTATGGCTCTACGGATGAAGTTGGTGTGTTTCAGATGAGTGACGAAGGAATGAAACCCGTGGCGTCGCCTTCGGCGTTATTTCTAGGCGAACGAATTCTGAGCCCAGACGTTTCGGCGGCACCGACGGTGACGGTGCAAGGCTCTCGTCCATTTATGCTGGAAATTCAGGCGTTGACCGCCGAGCGCGGGGATTCTGGAGAAGGAGGAGGCTCGTCAATGATAGCTCCGCCTATTCGGACTGCTGTTGGCTTACGATTTGAACGAATGCAATTATTACTTGCCGTGTTGGCTAAATTCGTGCTCGGGCGTCGCGTGCACAAGCACGACATTTTTATCAATATTGTCGGGGGTATGAAGCTTGAAGATCCATCAACAGATGTCGCGGTTGCGCTCGCCATCGCAAGCAGTTTCGTTGAGAAGCCTTTGCCTCCAGACATGTGCTTCTTTGGTGAAGTTGGCCTCGGCGGTGAGCTGCGCCCAGTCATGCAAGCTGAGCGACGCATCGCCGAAGCGGCAACGATGGGATTTAAGCGCGTGCTACTCCCTGAAGCAGGAAGCACAGCAGATATGGGTAAAAAATCCGGTATCGAACTCGTTCGGTGCAACACGTTAGCCGATGCGTTGTATGCGGCGTTGGGCGTGAAACCGGCGCGTTCGGCTACAAAATCTCAACCTCAAGGCTCATGGCCTTCAAAGTTCCCAGCGAAAAAGAAAAATACCTTTGATGATGAATAAAGGGACGAGGAGGAGAAGTATGTAATCGTGTGCTTAGAATTTGTTGTTGTTGTTGTTGTCATATCATCAAGTCAAACGTAGAAGAATTATTCTCGGCTATTACGAGTGCTCCGACGAGAGCTGCGGGTCGTGCGCATAGATGCTTCCACCTTGCCTGGCTGGAGGAAATCAGTGAGCTGCGATGCCGTGCGACTCTTCGCAGGTCGACCACGACCACGCTTCTCTTTATTTGATTCCTCCTCCACTGGCTCAGCCTTTTTAGGTTTTGGTGTCGATGGAAACTCCGTCTCTGGTTCTTTCATCTTCGCCGGGCGCCCGCGTTTGCGTTTGGGCTCCTCTTCCTTAGTTTCCTCCTCCGTCGTTTTCTTTTCAGTAGTCTTCTTCTTCGTCGCTGGTAAGGATGCTTGAGCTGCCTTCGCTGTTGGTTTGCGCGTGCGCGACGATCGGCCTTCCTTGACAACCTCCTCAGAATCTTTTGCCTTCACCGTCTCACGCTTGACTCGCGTATTTCTCGTCGGTGGCTCATCAGCCTTTTGGGACTCATCAGTTGCGACGCGCGAGCGCTTAGCTGCAACCTTTTCGGCTTTCGGCTGTGAATTTGGCGGTGATACTTTTGCAGGCGTATCAGCTTTCTTAACTTCAGACTTCGGCGCAGGAGATGCCACTTTAAATGTTTGCTCCAAGCGTTTCGGCGCCTGAATGGCCTTGGGCTGTTCTTCCTTGCTGCCCACTACTTTTTGCAACACACCGAACGCTTTGAGTGCGATTTCTGTCTTCTTTGCCGATATCGCAGATGCCACGTCTCCAGCCTTCGACTCTGATTCCTTCGGAGCGAACAAGCCAGTGAACAAGTTCTTCGTCTTTTCGCTCACTGGCGTACGAGCAGGAGCGGGAGACTTTGATGAGGTCGCTGGTGATTCTGCATTCATACCAGGCGTGAACACGTAGCGTCGCGCGATGTCAGCAAAACTATAGCGCGGGCCGGGCGTCGGTGCAGGCGAAGCAACTTCCTTACCAGTCGCTCGCGAGACGCTCGCCTCAGATTTTGCGAGAGCCTTCTCGCGACTCGCGCACGACGCCTCACGCGCCTTCAACTTGGCCAAACTTTCTTTGAGCTCTTTTTCGCGAGCAGTTACTTCGGTTTCCTTTGCCTGTACGGCGGCAGATTTATTTTCGACCGCCTTCTCTCGTGACGACAATGGCCCACTTTTTGCGAGGTCACTCAAGGCGTTGGCTAACTTTGCATTCAATTCTTCAACGCGAGCTTGTAATTGCGCAATCTTCCCATCTTTAGCCACAGCTGCGGCATTCAAGTCCTTAATCGTCTTATGCAATCCTAAAGCTTGACTTTCCATCTTGGTCACGCTGGACTTTTCAAATTGCAACTCTCCCTTGAGCGATTTGCACTGCGCCTCGGAAGCCTTTAAACGCTTCTCCATTTCCGCCGCTTCACCTTCGAGCCATTCGGATCTATCCGTCTTTGCTTGTAATTGTGCCTTGCGAAGCGCGGCATTTGAATTTTTCAAGCTTTCTACTTCACCAACTAACTCATCATTCCTGCGTCGCAAAGCTCCAAGTTCACGAGCATCGGCGCTTTCGCGTTCGCGCACGCTCTTAACCCCGCTCTTGTGTTCCCGCCGCTCGTGTTCCAAATCCTCTTTCAACTCTGTAATCATTTGTCTCATCGTCGCCTCTTTTTCTGCGAATCGTGCTTTTTCACTGCGGTACTCTCGATCTGCGGCGTCAACCATGGCCATCACTCGTTCTTCTCGAGCCAACAACGCGTCTCGTTCATTCAACGCTTCGTTCAACTCGACGCGCGCACGTTCCATCTGCGACGACAAACGTAAACGACGGGTTAGAAAACAACATTGTCAGTATGAATTTTGACACTCGCGAAACCGTGCGCGATCGACGCGAGCCGTCGTCGACGCGCAGAGCTCAAAACCAAGCCCAGGGGAACTTTCCAAGACTGCGAATCCAGCACCCGCGCCGCCCGCACGCGTCGCACCGCGCACACCGCATCGTCCCGAGCGCGCGCACACATGCACTACACACAAATCATTGCGCGCGCGTCATCGATGCGCTGCGACGTACCTCTTGCTCGGCGTACGCTGCGCGTTCGCTGATTGTTTTGGATTCTTTTTGGTTCAACAAGTTTGCGCCGAGCACGCCATCGGTGCGGTAGCGCGCCCATACATCGTTCGAGGGCGGCGTGCCATCGTGTGATGCGTACATCGCGCGCGTGTGTGTCGTACGCGCGGGGCGGCGTGCGTACACACGCGCGTTATTGTGAAGTGGGGCAGTACGCGCGGCGAGGTTGCAAAGCGAACGAGAGACTCGAAAGACTTATTTTAAATTGCGCGCACGCGCAGCGCGTTCACTGCTATAGAAAAGGAATAAAACTTGTATTACAAACAATGGGCAATTCGCGCGTGCGTTAGTGTACACTCGCTCGCCGTGGCACCCACGGCGGCGACTTCAAATGTCAGATTTTTATAAATACCAAATACGGGATTTTCATCCCGTCTTGGGTGAATCCGGTGCGCGGTACGTTCCATGTATGCGGTCCATGAAATCGAAAGGAAACGCATAGTTTACCTCAAAATATTTGTGGTGCAAATCGTGAAATTGTGTGTCGTATACGAATGGCACACGCAGTTTGATGCCGCAGTGGTCCAATACGCCGCACAACCCGTTTACAGCCATGTATAAGACAAATGCCCCGATGGGCATCGACACCACGAACCCGGGACTGTATAAGATGCAGTAGTATCCAAATGCTTCAATCGGGTGAATGCACAAGTCACACCACACGCTCGGCGCTTTGTACGTGTGGTGGATTTTATGTACGCGTTTGTACATGGCTTTGCTATGCATCCAAACATGCCAATAATACTCCACAACGCTTTGGAGCGCCATCGCCTTGAACCAGCCGAACACGAAATCAACGGTATATGATTTTGTGCTTGCGTAACTCCCGAACGCGCGCAGAGTAGAGTAACGCTGCGCTACGGATTCGCCCACGCACGCAGCAAAACAAGAGCTCACCAATAAATTAATCGATGCAAACACCCGATGCCTCGCGTGCTCTTCGCTTCCGTGCACGAGGCTGGCTCGAGTGCATAGTTGGTACAGTGGAAACCCCCAAGGTGCGGCGGCGGACGTTCGCGTGGTGCCGCGCGCTTGAACCTCGCGTTGAATCTTCCTCGCGTGATTATTAAGCGTTGACGATGTGCTCGTCGTCCCAGTGGACGCACCGCGCACATAATACACCCTTTCGATGATGGTGGATAATATGACGTAGCCAAAGTATTGTGTGAGGCCACAGGCGAGTGCGGTGGATGATACCATGGCGCGCGCCGCGGTATGAAGACAGTCTGTTTGAAGCATTTTGCTTTTTACAAGTCTACTCAAATGATTCTGTTTAGCGCGTGACTTCTTGAGCACACGGAAGCGACGTGTGATAAAGTGAAAAGTGAAAAACTAAATATCTGATCACGAAACGTTCTTTCGCAGCTGCAAGCTTGTGAGCTTCGGCGGTTTAAGCTGCGCCAAATTCAGCCGGCGCTCGCTTAGGATCGAGCGCGCCAGTTTCCATAAAATTATCAAATACTTCAAGCGCATTTAATATCGCTTCGTCCATGTTGAAATACTTGTACGATGCTAAACGACCGACGAAAGCCACGCCTTCTTCTTTCGCTGCAAGCTCGGCGTAGCGTTCATACAAGGCTCTGTTTTCCGGATTCGGTACTGGGTAGTACGGTTCGCCTTCAGCGCTTGAATACTCACGCGCGATGAGCGTGCCAGGACGCTCGTGGCGTCCTTCCGGTTGGTTCGGCACGTGTTTATATTCCACGATTCGCGTGAAAGGCACGTCTGCTCCAGGATAGTTCACCACCATGGCTTCTTGATAAAATAATCCGTCATCGCCAGTGTCTTCGATGTACTCCTCTTCAAATCGTAACGAGCGATACTCGAGCTTGGGCATCCCAAGCGCGGCGTAATAAGTATCAATTTGACCGGTATATACCAATAAATCGTGCTTTGGCAACGTTCCAAGTCTTTTCATTTCGAAAAAATCAGTCTCGAGCCGAACGTCCACGTTTGCGTCGTTGCCAATCATATTCTCAAAAATTCTCGTATAGCCTCGCTTCGGCAGCGCCTGCCACGGATCGTTGAAATATCGATCATCCGTGGACGTTCTGCATGGCAAGCGCATCAACACCGAAGCATCGAGCTCTTCTGGGTATTTATCCCATTGCTTCTTGGTGTAGTGCTTGAAAATCGCTTCGTACAGCCGCGGTCCGACGCGCGTCAACGCCGCCTCCTCGCCATTCGCCGGATCTGCACCATTCGCCGGAAATATCCGCTCACTCGCGTACCATGCTTCCATGTCTTCTTCCGTTTTAATATTCGTCCCGAACAACGCATTTACGGTATCCATGGTTGGCGGAATCGCCACCAATGTTTTTTCATTATCCGCTTCGCGCGCCACCTGCCCGCGCACTCTGTGGTCGAAAGGAATCCACTCACTAAAACGCTTGACGTACTCCCACACCCGAGGATGTTTCGTGTGGAATAAATGCGCACCATACTTTGACGCGCGGATGCCGTGCTCGGTGACGTAATCGTAGCAGTTACCTCCGATGTGCGCGCGACGTTCGAGCACCAAACACGTCTTCCCGAGCTCACGAGACAATCTCTCCGCAATCGTGCACCCAGAAAGCCCCGCACCGACGATGATGACGTCATAACGATCGCGCACGTTGTTCTTGATACCGTGCTCGATGGATTTCAACGTGTAATCGACGGCGGTTCCTAATTCATCCACGCCTTCGATGCCTTGAACGGCGTTCGCATCGCACCATGGGTGTTCGGCGCGTCCTACGCCTGCGGCGGTGCGGAAAGGTCCTTGAGGCATGGATGTGCTTTGAGAACGTAGATGGTATTCGGCGTCGATGTGGCTACCGCCGTCGTCGTCGTCGTCGCGTGCTTCAAAGTGGCGATCGGAGCGTCAGATGTTGACGCCGTGCGATGTCAGCGGCTCAAGCGACGACGACGGCGACGACGACGACGACGTCATCCACGTTCAAGGTGACGGTACACGAAGGACAAATTTTACGATGCGCGCAGGCGACGATGGCGTCTACGAATGCGCACACGGCGGTGTATTATCCCATCACGTTGACCACAAATGTGCAAGCATACATCGACGCGAGCGTGCAAAGCCACGACCGTGATGGTGGCGCAAGTGACGATGGAGGAGCGATAGATATATGTACAAAACGAAGGTTTAGCGAATTTGCGGCTTTACACGCAGAGTTGTCGCGATCGGAGACGTATGGGGCGAGATTACCACCAATGCCAAAGAAGGCGCTGTTTCACTCAAAGAGCGTCGCGGACGCGAGACAGCGAGATTTTCAATACGTCCTGGATGCCATCGCGCGAGACTACGAGCTGAGAGAAAGCGCGGTGGCGGTGAAATTTTTTACCGAGCCAGATACGACGAAAAGCGATGGTGTGGTGGCGATGACGGGTGGGTCTGGGAAGCCGGCGACGGTGTTTATCGACGACAACGCGTACGGAGAAGATGATAACTCGGTATTGCCGCCACGAGATAATCGAGGATTGGAGAATTTGTTAGCGTCGACGATGCGTGTGCATGGTGGTGCGCGTGATGAACCCGAGGTGCGGCACGCGGTAGAAAACGATCAACTTACACTAGAGACGACAAATGCGTTTGATGAAGAAGAGTTAAAACCAACGCAGGTTGTGGAGCCAGCGATGCCGTTTCACTCGTCAACGGCGTCGATGGATAATGATAATGATAATGATACACATGTTAAGAGATTTGAGTGCTCAGGAAGCGGTGCGAGAGAGGCCATAAAGGCGAATGACGCGCAAGCGCTTGAAACGTTGTTGGACCGCGGCGTTGACGTAAATTTTGCTGACAGCACGCAAAATACTCTGTTACATCTCGCTGGACTCTTCAATCGTAAGGATGCTGTAGAAATCTTACTTAGTCGTGGCGCGGATCGCGCTGCTAGGAATCGAGCGGGTGAAACCGCGATTGATGTCGCGCCCGTCTCTTTGGGCATGCTCATGAAACGATTCATTGTACAAAACCCATTGTAAATGTGTAAAACGATGCAAATCTAGAATATACAACTGTTCTCATCTAAGGCCTAAAGTTTGCCATGGGGCAAATGAATCTAACGGCGACGAGCCCGGCTTCGCAGGTGCCTCGCCGCGAGCGATAGCGAGCTCAGCGTCGTATGCCTTTTTAATAATTGGCAATAATTTCTCCTCGCCATCGAGCGCCAAGGCCAATCTATGAGAATCTACGGGATGCACTATGTGTTTTATCACGGCAGGTGGAAGCAAAGATGCCTGGTACCTGTCGTGATCCCATGATCCAGTGTGTACGTCAACTGCTGCAGATGATTTTTCAAGCCCAGACGTCAAACAACGTTTAAATCTCTGAAACCATACATTCGATCGACTCGGTCGGATTGATGATAAATACAAGTCAACCTGCGGACAAAATGACAATACGCGCGTCGCATGCTCGGCGAACATCAATGACGCACTGGCACCCATAGAGTCACCAATGTACAAGACGCGCTCGTATCCAGCGCAAGCGTTTCGCAAATGTGTGTTCCATCGCTCAAATTCCGCATCTTGATTGACACTCATATCATTCGACATATACCACGATCGTTGGACATCACACACGTATAACACGTCGTAAGTATCCCCCTTACCAATATTTTTACCAAGTTTCTTTAGCAAACCTCCCCAGTTGGGCACGCCGGGCGCGCTGCCAAAGGAGACGATGAGGACAGGTGCATTTTGCTTTTCTGCCGCGCTAGAACCGTGCCACCTGACCAGTTTGAAGTAGCCAGCCGGTGCGAACTGTGGAGTTTCAGAGACTGAAGTGAAATGCGCGCTCTTTTTGACATGCTCGAATTGATACTGATCGATACCAAACGTGCGCAATGTCTTATGCCCATCCATGGCACTGATAAACGCATCTAATGAAGGACCCAGACCGTCATTTCCTTCCACCCAAAGCTGACGAAGGGATGGCATTTTACGCATAGTTTCCGGCAAACTTGAAATTTCGTTCGTATACAACCACAACGACGTCAACATTGTCATTTCTGCAATTTCGCTTGGAAGTTCCTGAATACAATTTTCAGCCAAGTTCAACGAACGCAACCTGCGCAAGGTGGTTAAACTAGTGGGAATCGATCGCAGCCGATTTCCTTGTAAACTCAAAGTCTCTAATGCTCGTAATCCTCGCACGTCTTCCGGTAAGTCTTCGATTAAGTTGCCGTGCAAATCAATTTCTCGCAACAACGGCATCGCGGCCAAATCCGGTAACCGGCACAGCTGGTTCCCAGGTGCGCTCAACTCCTCTAAATTCGTCAGCGCCGACATTTCACTCGGGAGCTCACGCAGTCTATTCCCTGCCACCGCTAAATTTCTCAAGCTCGCGCACGCGCATAGTTCGTCTGGCAATACTTTTAGACAGTTGCCATGCAGCCACAACCCTCGTAACGACGTCAACGCGCCTATGGAACTCGGCAACTTGCGCAATCGATTTCCCGCCAACCCAAGCCGCTCAAGCTTCGTTAAATTTCCAATATCTTCTGATAATTCGTACAAGTTATTGTTTGACGCTTGGAACTCGACGAGATTGACTAAATCGTACGTCTCGTTTGGGATGGCGCGCAAACCGAGTCCAGTGAGGTCCAAACGATGCGTTTCTTTAGCCTTTTCAATGCGCTTCAACGCCTCTTCATGCGCTTTCTCGGGCGTCAGCATTGCTCTAGAGATATGTGTGCGTCTATTCGTGCGCACAGATGACTGCTGGCGCATGCGACGGCGCGAGTTGAGCCCAACGCACGGATGGGTAGCGGTGGAAAGCGCGCCGAGCGCCATGACTTGCAGAACTCACGTGCGCCGAGCGCGCGACTACGAGGTCGAAGTTTCACGCAGGACGTGCGTAGTAATTACTTTCAAGACTCGCGCGTGCGATGGAGGCTTGAAGAGTGTTTCAGCGCGACGTCGAGAGACGCGCTGTGTGGGTGAAAAAGGGTGCGCGGCGCGCTTCATTGTGCCCAACAATTACCGATGCGTATTCGTCTACGAAGTACGGTCAGCATTCGAATTAAAAAAGACGTGTGGGTGCACGTGAAATTTTGCAACGTCTTTACGAGCATACATCTCAAATTAAAGCATGATTTGATATGGATTACAAGCTACATTGCGCCGAGCTATGACGCGCGAATGCGAATGCGAGACATGAATGTACTAATACTATGTCTCTATGAGTTCTTCCGTTTTAACTCTCTTCGAACCTCGACCAGCCGAACGCGATGCTTTTTCAGCTTTTTTCAAATTGTCAACGCGCGCCTTGGCGTTTTCCGTTAATCGAGCAACCACGCGCTCAAGCTCCCCTAATAAATTGAGCTCTTGTTCTGCGTACGTCTCCGTCGGCGCAGAAGTGCTCGGTCCAGCGCCGACACCACGCATCGTTCGCGCCGTTCGAACCTCTTCATCGCACAACAAAACATCTATAGCGGGATCATCTGAAGTTTGTCTTCCCCTGATGATGCCACGTTGTGCCTGCGATGCCGCGAGCGCTGCGACTGAGGCGACAGAATTCCCATTCGCAGCCTTTGCGTCGTTCTCGCCTTTACTAGCTCGTTGCATCACGTTTGCTTTGGTTTCATCAGCAACAACGAGTAAGATACGTGCTAATTCTTCCACCGCACCTTGCTGTACTAAATTGTGCATCAATGGCATTCCTGGTTCGCGCGCGTAGTACGCCGGAGACGCATCTCGCGCGGCGACTCCGCCAGCTCGCTTCTCTTCCCCACGAGGGCTTTCGTGCGCACCTGCACCTGGGGATGCAACCCCTGCATTTTTACTCCGTCTTCGTCCTGGACTCGGTGACACTGTAGCCGAAGCAAACTCATGAAACCTCGCGTTTGGACCGTGCACGCGTTTCACCGCCTCGTGCGCGACGCTCCCTTCGTAATTCTTACATTCGGCGCACTTGCACGTATCAAAACAAAATATACCCGCCTGAAAACACTCACAATATTTCTTCAAGCACCCACTGCGCTTACAATGACACCCTCGATTATGTCTAGCGATGAGGTCTGCGTCGGTTCCGCCGGCGCCCGCGCTCGCCCGTTCGCCTCTCGCCGGTGACGCCAACACCGCAATCTTCGGCCTAAACGCATTCGGATTCCTCTCAAGCGTTTGCTCAATCGCTTGTTGTCGTTCATGTGCACTTTCCAATGAATTCTTACACGCAAAACAATTACAATCATCGCAATACCGTCCACTCGCAAAGCACTCGCAGTACAGTTTCAAGCACTTTGAATTCTTGCAATTGCACTTTTTCCCAGCCGATTTCGCGGGCGACGCGCTCGTGAGCGCCATCGCGAGCGACGTCATGCCTGACATACCACCTCGCGTCGTCGCCTCGCGTCACCGCACGTCCTGCCAGCGCCGTCGTCGTCCGCGCACCGCCTCTCGAACGGCGAGAGCTGTCGACCGATTTCAAACGCGCCCCGTGCTGTCACTCGCGTGATGCGTCGCGTACGATGCGATCGCGCGGCGCCGCCGACGACGACGACCTAGGGCGACGACCGACGACGCGCGTGTGACGATCGAGTGCGGCGACGCGCGCGCGTCGGAGTGCGGCGGCGACACCGCCGCGCATCGAGGCGTGCGAATTCAAACATCATTTGTAAACCCTAACCGCGCTCGTTGCCTCCCGAATGGGATTCTTAAACGCTACACGACGACGCGCGGGGTCGCGCGCGCGTGCGTGCGCTCGCGAGCACATCGCGACGAGGTTGTTTTTTCGCGTCTGCGCGCGCTCGTGCGCGCACACGCACAGGTGTGCGCGTGCGTTATTGAAAATAGGTGTGCGACATGGGACAGTGCGCATCGAAAGCGTCGTCGAAAGGCGACGACGACGACAGCAGCGTCGTGAGCACGTCGGCGGGCGATGGCGACAAGAAGAAGCGATCATTGATGAAGACGACGCAACCCTTGAGCGCGCGATATGCGTACGTGGATAAGCTGGGACACGGGGCGTTTGGTGAGGTGTACAAGTACCAGACGACGACGGGCGGTATTGTCGCGGTGAAGGCGTTGGATAAGCAGAAATTATCGCGCATTCGCACGAGTAGTCATCGTACGATGATGGATGACGCCATAGATGAAGCGGAATTCATGGCGGTATGTGCTGATGAACATATCGTGGGGGTGTACGAATGGTGCGAAGAAGCGCGCGGGGACAAGGCGTACATAGTCATGGAATTTTGTGAGCGCGGCGCGCTTGTGGGCGATGACACGGATAGATTTGAGCCGTTCGAAGACTCGCGCGCGAAAGCAGTGATTCGTGATATTTGTAGCGCGCTTGTGGTATGTCATGCGCAAGGGGTGGTGCATTACGATGTCAAGCCGCAAAATGTTCTCGTGGACGCGTCTGGAGCGCATAAATTGGGAGACTTTGGTTCAGCGAGACGCGTGGAGAAGAACGTACAAGACGGCACGTATGCGCTCGTGCGTACGACGCCAGGCACGCCAGCGTTTACCGCCCCTGAGTGCTGCGAAGGTGAGCCGTGCGATGGGTTCAAGGCGGATGTGTGGTCCGTCGGCGTCACCGCGCACGCGCTCGTGACGGGGTCGTACGCGTACCAAGCCGAAGGCGCGTGGAATACGTATCAATTGATTCTCTCGCAGGATGTCGATTTATCGCAGATATCAGACGAGAAATGTCGTGATTTCTTAGCAAAGGTTTTAGATAGAGATCCAGCAAAGCGGTTGACGGCGCAGCAAGCGCTCGAACACGAGTGGCTGGCGTCATAGATTATTATTGTAAAACATCGACGCGTTGTTGTAGATATTGATATTTCGGTTTATTACAAACAATCCGCATGGCGCTTGGTGTAACCTTGAAGTGACCTCTAAATGAAAACCATGTCTCAAGTTTTCATCGCTGCGTCAAAAAGAAGGGTGCTAAAATTGCGTCGCGGTTGTGCTGGTGCTAAAAAAAAGAGTTTGCGTCGTACGTCGCCGTCGTGGCTTTTTCATTTTCAAATTTTCAATCCGCGAGCATGGCGTCGAGTTCCTCGTCGAGATAGGCCAAATCATCAACACCCGCTCGGCCACCAAACAAAACGTCGTCGACATCATCGTCGTCATCCAACATCCCTGGCATTTTCGTCGGGCTCATAAAGTTACACAAATCATCCATCAAATCGTCCTCGCCGTCGGCGTTGAAACCGCCGCCGTCGCTCGTGAAACTCGCCTTCAAGGATAAATTTTTAATCGACGCCCGTAATGACTCGTTTTTATCATCCATCGATGTCGTTGTCCCAAAGTTAGCGTCGTAGCTCGCTGCCGCAGCGGCATTCGCCAAGAATCCCCGAACGCGCTCCTCAACCGCGGCGCGTTGGCGCGCCTGCTCCTCCTTTGCTTGCTCCTCGTGCGTCTTGCCAAAATATTCGATATCATCCGATTCATCGGCATACATTTCCGCCCTAGCACGAATATTCGCCAACTCTTCCGGCGCAATCGTCGCTCGAACGCGTTCCAAACCCGCGTCATCGGCGTCGCGCGCGCTCAAAGCCGACGCCGGCGC
>JACLAB010014864.1_pt1 | contig 26253 bp, 25 predicted proteins | sample 8027921 | NCBI WGS metagenome assembly JACLAB01 (sample SAMN15725117, study PRJNA655200) | protist metagenome | isolation source: fluorescence activated cell sorting (FACS) single amplified genomes of... | place: USA: West Boothbay Harbor, Gulf of Maine | collected 2000-07-19
TTTTTGAGGAATCGATTGTGAAGGAAACCAAGAAAAAACCTCTCCTCTCTGCTTCGCGAGGAAGAAAGACACACAACAAATCCGTCACAACAAGCGCGGAAAAAAAAGTGAAAAGGGAATCATCATGTTTTCTTCTCTCTCCATGCGATCAGCGTTAGTCGGCACGTCGGTTCCTACCACGTCCACGAACAGTAGAGGTACGCGCGTGCATCGTTCGCGTCGCGCATAGTCCGCGCGAATTCCGGGCACATTTTTTGCGTCTTTTTTTTGCTCTTTTCCTCTCTCGTTCGTCGTCGCATTTTCTCGGAGGCGTCGATTTGGGTCGACCGTGAGTAAGGAAACCGCGAGATACATCACTCAGAGAGCACACGAAGCGTGAATAAAGAGAGTAATCATATCCTATGGATACTTTTCTATCTTTGTATGGCGTTACGTGCACTTTGAGTGTTCGCGCGTGCGTTGCCAGGCGCATCTTCGCCAATTCGAAAACCTCAAGAGAAATTTGGGAAAGGAGGAGAAAAGGAGGAGGAGGAGGAGAGGTTTATCCACTTTTTTCTAAAATTTCTTTCTCCAAAACCAATTTGTTTCAAGTACTCACTCTTCTTCTTCTTCTTCTTCTTCTTCTAAACAACAGCTCAACAAAAGCAAACGGTCGTGACCACGGTCGCTCGCTTGACGCCGAAAGAGGCGAAAAGACAGCAGCGCCATCGAAAAATCCGTTCCAGACTCACTGGAACTGCCGATAGGCCGAGAATTAGCGTGTACAGAAGCAACCAACACGTCTTTGTGCAAGTCATCGACGACGACGCGCAAAAGACTTTAGTTTCCTTAGGTACGCAGAGTCAAGAGGTCAAAGCGGTCGTTGGTTCCGAAGAGTGGAAGACGAAGACTGTGGCTGCGGCGAGTGAGTTGGGTAAGATGTTGGGTAAGAAGTGCGTCGACGCCGGCATCACATCTGCCGTATTTGATAGAGGAGGATTTTTGTACCACGGCAGAGTAAAAGCCGTAGCGGACGGTTGTAGAGAGGCTGGTGTGGCTATCTAAGACAGAGTATATATATATGCATAGTTAAATCTTGACCATCACATATCGGGGGATAGATGTACTCATGCTTTGTTGTTAATATTTCACGAAAATCTTTATTAGTCGATACATGTATTACACACACAGATTATAAATACGCGTCAAAGTTTCTCTTCCTCCTCTTTTTGCTCCTCCTTTCGCTTTCTCAACCACCAAAAACAAAAACAAAAAAAAAATCGCGGACAAAAAAAAAACGCATCGGACGGATATCTACTTCTTCTCCGCTCTTCTCTTCTACATCACACTTTAACTGCGCGCGCACGAAGAACGATTGAAACTTTGAAATATAATAAGAGAGTATAATAAAACATAATAACAATGAGCGCATCACTTTTCAATGCCGCGACGACGAGGACGACGAGTAGTATCACCTCTTCCTCTTCCTCTTCTTCTTTTTCGAGAAGATTACTTTCCACGACGACGACGTCTTCCTCTCTCAAGAGCACGACGAACAACAACAACAACAACAGAAAGGTTGGTCGTGGTGCCGTCGTCGTCGTCAATGCGGTGTACTCGGAGAAGAACTTAGGTTCTGCTACCGTCAGAGGTACGGTCAGAAAAAGCAACGAAGACAGATTAGCGGCGACGTTTAACCCAACTCCGCAACCAGGGAAACCTTCGGTAATCATATCTGCTTTGGATGGTCACGGAGGCGATGCCGTCTCGGATTGGCTCTCTAAAAATTTACATCAAACGATCACAAAGAATATGAATCCAGATAAATTTCCGTTGGAGGCGTTGTCGGAGAGTTGCATAGAGTGCGATGAAGTGTGCATTGCGCCCCCGGAAGGTTTTTGGGCATCCTTCGGCGAACGCGGCATCGGCGGCGCCAAGTGCGGCAGTACCTTGGCTTTAGCGGCAATCGTTGATGGCAATAAATTGTGCACGGCGAACGTCGGAGATGCGAGAGTTTTGTTAATCAGAGACGGGAAAGCGGTGCAACTTTCCGTCGACCACATTCCGGACGATGAAAACGAGAGAAAGAGAATCGACAGAGGAAACCCGAACTTGAGAAAATCGATGGTTGAGTTTACGAATGGAACGTGGAGAGTTGGCGGCGTTTTGGCGCTTTCGAGAGCGTTTGGTGATTCTTTTTTGAAAACTTCCGGGAAGTTCGAAGGTATCGGAGAGAAGAATGCCGATTATGGGTCTGGATTTGGTTTGAACGCGGAACCAGATTGCGCTTTTGAACAAATCACGGAGAAAGACACTTGGGTATTGTGCGCTTCCGATGGTTTGTTCGAGAACGAAGTCCGAGGCGGGGGTGGCGGTTTGACGAACGAAAAGATCGCGGAAATGTTGAACGCGACGACTGCTGACCCGCAAACCGTTGCCAAAGAACTCATCGCCGCCGCCGTGAAAGGTGGCTCCACCGATGATATCACGGTCCAGGTGTTGAAGCTCTAAATGTGGCACACAGGCGGAACAGAAGGAGAACGAAGCTTAAAAATTCTTGTTATTTATATACACGTGCATAATAATTTATGAATCTAATTAAAGGTTACTTACAACGCATGAGCTCGCTAATTGTTGTTTCCTTCAGTGCATCGTTGCCGTATCGTTCAACAATAAACGACGTCCTTTCGTCGAATGTGCGAAACCACCACCTCTGCCGCCCTTTTGAGCGGACTCGTGTACGATAACTGAATTCGGAAGCTCTTCCGATAGCTTTAATAAACACTCTCGCTCTTTTATCCACGAGTGTCTGTTCGCTAAACCTTTGCTTGGCGGGCGAATAAACCCACCTGGACGTCCCCAATCCTTAGCTTTACCTAAATACTTCTTGAAATAATACCCGGTACCGAAAGTGAAACCATAGACATCGACTCGTGCGCACATGTGCATTGCAAACGTGATGCCCGCCATCCCGTTACTCATCCACGGTCGTCCAACATCCTTCGGCGCGTTTGTTTTGTGTACTTTCCAGTGTCCGTCGACGTACTTTTCCACCTTATCCGGCATTTGTTCTAATCTACACTTTCCCTTCGAGTTTTGTCCCTTGTACCACTTCCCTTCCCGAACGACGCAAATTTCTCCATCCTTCTCTGCGAATCCCGATCGGTCGCGATTTTGGAATCGAAGCGTCGTCTTTGAACCGACATCTTTCTCGTAGCCTTTGTGTGGCGCCTCGTTGAATCGAAAGACCGCAGTGTGTGCGTCAATTTCGCCGCCTAAGTTTGAGTTTCGCATCGTTCCCGCGGACCCTACAATCGCGCACGTGCTAAAGTCGTGCAACACTTTCTTGTTCTTCTTGTATTTCGGCCCAGCTTTCGGCCACTCTTTGAGCGGCGTCAAACACCAGTCTCCATCTTCTGGCTCCCTCGGCACGTCGCAATTTTCTCCATCTGGAAAGAACACCGGACATCTGCACTTACCGTCGATGCAAAACATTCGATCCCCTTGACAGTCAGACGTAGAAGAACAACTCCCAAACGTCGGCGGTTTCGGTTTCGTATTTTTCTTCGCGTTCGCTAACGCCAACTCGCTTATTTGTCCACCCAACAACACGCTCACTGAGCTGGACTCTTCCTCTTCCTCTCTTTCTAATTGATCTAAATCATCCGCCTCTGGGATAACGTCTAAAGATTTTCTGTTCTCAGTCGTGTATTCAATCGCTTCGTTTCGTTTCTCTTGCAGTTCATCGATGGCTTTCTGCACGTGCGACATGCTCAGCTCCGACATGGATGCGAAGGACGATGAGGATGAAAATGAAGAAGAAGCTTCAACGACATATATGAATGACAACAAAACGACGAGTAGTGCGCAATGAGAAAGGAAAAAAGATGGTGGTGATGATGATGATGAGAAGATCGCACGAATATCTCGTCCTCGCAGACGAGTTCGTGTTGTTGTTGTTGTTTCCATCATCGACATCTCTTTCACCTATTTTTTGTGAGGTTTGGACGACGTCTTTTGTGGTCGTTCTTCGCGAAAACGCGTCGCGAGCGAGCGATGGGAAAACCGTACTTAAAATGTGAGCAGTATGTGTAGTAGCAATAGATAGTATTATTAAAAGAGCGCGTGTGCAATCGAGTAAACACGACGACGACGACGCCACATTCCAAAGTAGAAAGAATAATGCGCGCTTAGTCTTTCTTTCGCCTTTCCGCTTCTTCTTCTTTTTTATTCTAACAAATATCCAGCCAAGAAGAACACAAAGAATAAAGCCAAACCGCCGTAAATCAATTTTGACTTTTCGCCTTCGGTCATACTGTTCGTTCCAAACCCGTAACCTTGGTTTTGTTCGAAGCCAGCGACTTGTTTGCCGATGGATTTGAACTTTGACTTGGACGCGCCGCACACCGGGCAGTTCCAGTCTTCTGGCAAGTCTTTAAACGGCGTTCCCGCGGAGACTGGATAGAAGTCGTCCCCTTTCTTTGGTGAATATTGGTACATGCACGATTGGCATCTGTTTCGTTTGATGAGGAGGAGGAAAGATAGATGATGGATAAATGGATAGATAGAGAGCGTGATGAGTTTGTTGTTATTGTCGTCAATATTTTCGCTCCCTTGAAATGATGAGGACTGACAAAAAGAAGACAAAGAAGATAGAACAAAACTTCTCGGACTACGACTGACAGAAAGAAAGAGAGAATACAAAGAATAAAACGACTTACTCGTGTTCGCCGTCGCCTATGACTGCAAATTTCTCCTCCAACAAAGGGTTATCGCGATCTAAGACGCCGCCTTTACCTCCCGCGTTCGCCGTCGGTTTGAACATGTATTCATCTTCTTCGTTCTCCGTCGCTCTGATGACGACGTTTTCTCGGGTTCCTCGTTTTTGTTGTTTTTGTGTTGATGATGATTTATGAAAGGAAACGAAATTATTCGTTTTTGAGTTCTTGCTGATTAAACCACCACCCAAAGAAGGAATGGATGCGCTCGTCTTCGAGGAAGAAGAGGTGGAAGAGGAGGACGAGATGCGTCCTGCCACGACGACGGTGGAAGATGATGCCGCGAGCGTGAACATCTTTTGTTCTTGTTGTTTTAAAGAGGTGTTTTGTGTGACGTTTTCTACGATTTTCTCACGAGTGCTTATTTTTGTTTTTTCGCTGCTTTATTGATGACATCAGCACAAAGTCGAGTTTGCGGCTCTGGTTCTCCCTTTTCATTTTGTGTGTGTTGCTCTTTTTTTTTTAGGCGCATCATTACTGAAAAATCATCTTCGAAGAAGAACAGAAGAGAAAGCAAAAAGAGCGCACGCGAACCTCAAACGTCACTAAATTGTCGCACATTCAATCATTCACAAACTAAAATGTCTCAAGCGCTCAGCTCATCCAGAGTGTTAACCAATGCCTCGGCGGTACGTTGTCGTTAGTATTATTATTTTTTTCCTCCTTTGTTGTGTCGTGCGAATTTGGGAGAAAAAAAAGCGCCCACCGTGCTCAATTTGGGGGCGGAGTGACGTCCACATTGATGAGATGGATAAAAGCTTCATCGAGCGCGACGAGGTCTTCCGATGTTCCTTTTGAACTGAAAGAGCGCAATTCTCGCGTACAAATACTTTGAGTACGAGAATTGCGGTCTTTCAGTTCGCTCCAACGTGTGCTCGGTGTCACTTTTCGCCGCGCGTAATCTGTTTTTACTCCTCTCGCCGTCACACGCGAAATCTATCTCACTCATGATTGGGTGAGGTGAAAGATTATAAAAATAGGCAAGAAAAAGTGACAGACCGGAGGACGGACGCGCGTCCGTCCTTACGAACGACTCATCATCATCATCATCATCATCACAAAGACTGACCGCTTTTATTCTTTCTCTATATACTCGTATAACAAAACTTGATAAAATAAATACAGCTTCGCGCGAAAGGCTCCTCGAAGAAAGCCTCGAGAAAGAACGTCATCGTTCGTGCTGCCAAAGAAGAAGCGGAGGTGCGCGTGGTGCCGTTGGAGAAGTACCGTAACATCGGTATCATGGCGCACATCGATGCGGGTAAAACTACTTGCACCGAGCGTGTCCTTTACTATACCGGTAAATCTCACAAGATTGGAGAAGTCCACGAAGGTGCGGCCACCATGGATTGGATGGAACAAGAACAAGAGAGAGGTATCACCATCACCTCCGCCGCGACGACGTGCGCGTGGAAAGACTCCCGTATCAACATCATTGACACTCCGGGTCACGTCGATTTCACTTTGGAAGTCGAACGTGCCTTGAAAGTTTTAGATGGTGCCATCTGCCTCTTTGACTCTGTTGCCGGCGTTGAGCCGCAATCAGAGACCGTTTGGAGACAAGCGGATAAGTACGGCGTCCCGAGAATTTGCTTCGTCAACAAGATGGACAGAATGGGTGCTAACTTTTTCAGAACTGTCGATATGATCGTCAAGAACTTGGGCGCGAAACCGCTCGTTATCCAAGTCCCGATTGGTGCCGAAGAAGAATTCGCCGGCGTTGTTGACTTAGTTGAAAACAGAGCCATCGTTTGGAACGGGGAAGAACTCGGCGCCTCGTTCGAATACCAAGAAATTCCGGATGACTTGAAAGAAAAGTGCGCGGAAATGAGAGCTCAACTCATCGAAACTGCGGTTGAACAAGACGAGGATATCATGATGATGTACTTGGAAGGCGAAGAACCGAGCGTTGAAGACTTGAAAAAGTGCATCCGTAAGGGTTGCATCGCCTTGGACTTTGTCCCGGTTGCGTGCGGTTCTGCGTTCAAGAACAAGGGCGTGCAACCGCTGTTGGATGCCGTTCTCGATTACCTCCCGGCGCCGACTGACTTGCCTGACGTTAAGGGTTCCGCCGAAGGTGACGCTGAAAAAGTCATGGCGAGAAAGCCGTCCGATGACGAACCTTTCGCCGGTTTGGCCTTCAAGGTCATGGCGGATCCGTTTGTCGGCACTTTGACTTTCGTCAGAGTCTACTCAGGTGTTCTGGAAAGTGGATCTTACGTCTACAACTCCGTCAAGGGCAAAAAAGAACGCATTGGTCGTTTGATGGAAATGCACGCGAACGAAAGAAACGATGTCAAAATGTGCAGAGCTGGTGATATCATCGCCGTTGCCGGTTTGAAAGATACCACGACTGGCGACACTTTGTGCGACAACGACAAACCCATCGTTTTGGAAAGAATGGAATTCCCTGATCCAGTCATCAAGGTTGCCATCGAGCCGAAATCCAAGGCGGATTTGGAGAAGATGTCTACTGGTTTGGTCAAGTTGGCCGCCGAAGATCCTTCTTTCCATTTTACTCGCGACGAAGAGACGAACCAAACCGTCATCGAAGGTATGGGCGAATTGCATTTGGAAATCATCGTCGACCGATTAAAGAGAGAATTCAAGGTTGAAGCTGACGTCGGTGCGCCGCAAGTCAACTATAGAGAATCCATCTCCAAGCCGGCGAGCATCAAATACACGCACAAGAAGCAATCTGGTGGTTCCGGTCAATACGCCGACGTTCAAATCAAGTTTGAACCGCTCGAACCGGGAACAGGCTTCGAGTTTGCGACTGACTTGAAGGGTGGTTCTGTCCCGAAAGAATACATTCCGGGTGTCGAGAAGGGCTTGAAGGATTCCATGATGACGGGTGTCATCGCTGGTTTCCCGGTTGTTGATGTTCGTGCCACGTTGTTTGACGGCGGCTACCACGATGTCGATTCCTCCGTCATGGCTTTTGAAATCGCCGCCAAGGCTGCGTTCAGAGAAGGTATCCCGAAGTGCGGGCCGAAGCTTCTCGAGCCGATGATGCAAGTCGATGTTATCTGCCCGGAAGAATCTATGGGTGATGTTATCGGGGACTTGAACAGTAGAAGAGGCCAAATTGGTGAGCTCGGTGACAAGCCAGGTGGATTGAAGACTGTCTTGTGCTTCGTGCCGTTGGCGGAAATGTTCAACTACGTTTCCAAATTAAGAGGTATGACGAAGGGCAGAGCGAACTACTCCATGAAGCTCGCGAGATACGAACCGGTGCCGATGAATATCCAACAAGAGCTCCAAAAGGCCAAGGCTGATGCCAAAGCCGCCGCCTAAGGATCACTTCTCGTGTAAATTTTTGTTTGTGATGAGTGAAGCGTATATATAATAATAGAATAAGAGAGAGATCAGCGTTATAGAAGAAGAGATCATGAGAATGAGTGTATTGAATTTACTACTTTTTGGGATATAATTTCGTTTAAAACCAATACCAACCAATACCTGTAGCAACTAACTAGTTAAACGAGAGGGACTTTGACTACCCACGTCGTCTTCGCGCGTTATTTCCTTTTCTTTCCGCCGTCGTCTTTGACGTTGGCGAACGAGAAATAGCTTGCACAACATTACAGATAAAACTCCCAACGAAATTATGAACACAAACGCAAAGTAAAAAGGAATTAACTTCTCACTGATTCCAATATCGAGTAGTGGAAAACTGCAAAAGAACAAGAAGCAATACAACACGGAAGGATCTCTCCCTGCTTTATCCTCTTTTCTCCGTTCTTCTTCTTCTTCTTCTCCTCCTCCTCCTTCTCCTTGTTTTCGCCCTTTCTCCTCGTTTAGAAGCGTACGATACGCCGCAGATTCTTCTCTCTCGCACTTTCTCATGCCGAGAAGCGTTGTGACGGATGCGCCGCTTTCGATGAAAAAAGCTCCGCACGCTTTCATATCAAATGTTCTCAGTTCTTCGCTGGTCAATGGTATCCTGGAGAGGATGAGAGTATCAATTGCTGACGCACAAATCGTACACGCGCCATCGCTCGAAAGAATATCACTTCCGCACGATGAACGGAGGGGTTTCGTAAAACTCGTTATCTCCTCGTCGTTACCTTTCGTAATATCGGCATTCTCTCCAATTAATGGACAAGACGACTTCTTCGTGGTTGTTTGTGCAGCAGCCAAGATAGGAGGAGACAAAAGAAGAAACAAAACGAAGAGGAAGACGTAATGCAGCAGCAGCATTAATGGCCCCTTGGCAGAGAAGAAGGACACGCTCTTCCTCCTCGTCATTTTTGTCGTCAATCAATACTACCAGCGATGAGAATAGGAGTGATGAGTAAGAGTAGTAGAGTAAGAGTCGCAGTAGAAGTAAGAGTCGCGTTTTTTCTTGGCCTCCCCTCGTGTATTTTCTCTCTTTTCCCGGGATAACAAAAAAAAACTTCATCTCTCAAATTCCTTCTTTCTTCAAAGTCACCACAATTCACTCTCATCATCATCTGTCTCAGCATCCTACGGGAACGAGCAAGACGCCCATCCGAAGGAACTAACTGGCCTCCTTTTCAAGAATGCATTCGACGACGACGACCACATCCGCCACAAACACACGACAACAACGACAGAGACAAAGGAAACAGCATTTAAGATTTTCTCGAAGCGTCTCTTCCTCTTCCTCGTCCTTTCCTTCAAAGCAGCGTCAGCGCAGTACTAAAAACGCGACTGCAACGACGGAAAGGAAAAGAGGAAGAGGACAGAGAACTGCGCTCGTCGCTTCCACATCATCATCTTCTTCTGATATTGCGGGTAATCCGTTCGAGCAAACCACTCAAGCCGCGTCGGAGAGGCAAGACCTCTTCAACGACATAGCGCCAGTGTACGACCAATTGAACGACGTTTTATCTTTAGGCTTACACCGCGCATGGAAGCGAGCGACGGTGAAATGGTCGGAAGCGAGAAAAGGAGATACAGTTCTAGACGTCTGCTGCGGTTCCGGTGATATCGCGCAGAGACTTTCGGATCGAGTTGGCGACAAAGGAACGGTGTTTGGTTTGGACTTTGCGGAAAACCAGCTGAGGCGAGCGGCGGAAAAGATGGAAGAGAAGACGCCGTCGACGAGTAACGAAACGAATACGGCAAAAATTAAATGGGTACAAGGCGACGCTTTAGATTTGCCATTCGAGGACGACACGTTCGATGCCATCACGATGGGGTACGGGCTAAGAAATGTGAGAGATATTCCAAAGGCGTTGTCCGAGTTGAAACGCGTAGCAAAAAACGGCACGAAAGTCGCCATCTTAGATTTCAACAACTCCAGAGACGAGACGACCAATCAAGTATCTGGATTTATTCTCGATAACGTCGTCGTCCCTTTCGCAAAAATGAACGACGTCGAAGCGGAGTATAAATATTTGAGACCAAGCATTGAGAGGTTTCCAACTGGACCGGAGTTGGTCGATTTAGCTTTAGCAGCGGGCTTCGAAGAAGCGACGCATTACGAACTTCAACCGGGAGGATTAATGGGGTGTTTAGTCTGCCAAGTTTAGCAGTTTTATATGCAATAATTTGCTGCACATGTACTACAGTAGTACTACTAGTAGGTAGTAGTTTTATATTCTTTAATCTGTGCTGCGATTGGTGCTAGTAATTTATATTGAATACTTGTTTTTGTTTTTGTTATAACCACATATACTACAAAAATGGTGCTACGAGCGCTTTGCTGCTTTTTCTATAAATAAATCTTTGTTGTACAGGAATCCTTCTCTCTCTTTTTCTCTCCATCTTCTTCTTCTTCTCACTTTATCAAAGATTTCTTTTCTTCCTCGGTGACGTACTTATCGCCAACTTTCTTTGAGGAATTATCGAAATCTGTGATAGTATCCGTCATCAAAATGTTTGGAACGAAGATGAACGTCAGAGGAATCGCGAGAAGCGGCAAGCAAATACCGCAAATCAAGATGAGATTCGGCAAGTTATCCCAGTTGCAACTTCCCGAAGTCAAATCGGTTTTAATGCCCGCGTAATCCATCGCAAATGTCCCGAAAGAACCACTTAAAGACCCCCCTAAATTTGCAAAACTGGCTAAAATGGCAAACATTGTCGTTTCTAAATTTTTCGGACACATTTTCGCAATCAACACTACAGACGGCATGTACGCCATCATGCCGACGATAGATTCTAACACCGCATCGCCAAACATGTAAAATGCTTTATCGGGAATGCTCAAATAGTCCACATTCCATCGCTTCACGATTGCGTAATCGAAAAACGATCCGAGCGACGAAATCACGCTCGAAATCCAGAACGCTTTTCGTAAGCTCCCTTTTGAGAAGAAGATGTTGAACAACCAAATACCGACGATTCCAGAACATTGCCCAACGATGGACGTGTAGACGGTGAAATATACGTAGTCAAAGTGTGGCCCGCCTGGATTGCATTTTTCATCGACGGTGAACCAATACGTCATGGCTCCGCCGAAAGATACCGATAGCACGGAGGTGATGAATAAGAAAAACGTCGCCTTTGCCAACTGTCTCGGCAGAAAGAAATATATCAACATCGACAAAAGTACGCACGAAATCGAGGTGATGGCTAAGACTGTAGTCTCATCTAAACCTGCAATTTGAATGCCAGCAATAACAACGCAAATGATACCCATCAAGATTGCCATCATGTTCATCGATCTTTTTTCTCGTTTCGCTTTCTTCGTCTCCTCGTCTTCCTCACTGTCTGCAAACGTGACAGATTTCTTCGCGTTACTCGGTCCCATTCCATCGTCCTCGTCGTCGTCCTCGTCGTCGTCCTCGTCGTCATCGACGACAACTTCGCCTTTCTTGCTTCTTTTTACTCTCAATTCCGGCAATAACCCGCTCGCCGAGGTGAGAAAACATTGCACGGCAAAAGGCAACGCCATCCAAAAGAGAAGATGATAGTTTTCATCTTTAAGCGCGATGTAGGATAAGACCGTCGCTAAAATCCCGCCTAAAGTAATGTTACCCCACACGTACGAAACCATAGACGCAGAGTGGCTTGGATTGTATCGCATGGCTTCGGCGTATTTCCCTTCTGTGAGTAAATCCGCGATGGCGACTTGGGCGTTGATGAGCGTCAAGCCGGCGATGTAATACAAACCGTTCGATCGATCAAACTTATACGTGGCAATGAAGTAAATCGCACCCGATCCGATTAAAGACGAAGCGGCGATGTACCATCTCTTGTTGTATCCAAAAATAGGAACTCCATCGCTAATCATCCCAATCAAAGGCTTCACCGTCCACGGAAACGAAGCCACGATGCCGTATTTTTGCATCTCAATCGCGCTCAATTTCAAGTATTTTTGGGCGTACGGAAGTCCACTCGACCCGACTAAACCAATCATCGCTCCTTTCACGCCAAACATCACCGAGACGATCATGAAGACTAAGGGCCATCCATAAATGATGATCATTTTTCTCATGTAATAATAAAACTGCACGAACGGGTTGTAATAGGAAATGCCACAACATTGCGTCGTTTTATACTCCGTCAAGTCCACTAAAATGCGTTTGATTTCTTCCTTCTTTTTGGATGATGATGGTTTCTTTCTGCCTCTTCCTCCTCCTCGGTTTCGAAACATGATGATTAATTGATGATCAAATCAGATCAGAGTGCTCTCTTCTTATTAATAGTAGTATCAGTATTATTTTCTGTCGTGATACACTCTGATAAAGTTTTGAAGTATGATGAAAAGTGCGAGCGCCCCGCGGGGGATTAAAAACCAAAACTCTTCTCTTTCTTCTTCTTTTTTCAGGGAGGAATTTTCGAGAGACAAAATGTGTTTTCCCCGCGCCCCCAATTTTTTTTTTCACTTTCTCTCTTCTCTTCTCTCTCTCTCTTCCTATGAAAAAACTGATAAATAACACTTGTGAGACAGAACAACTCCACCAAGAACAGTCGTGAGAATAAATCACTCTCTCTCTACATACTTGAAGTTTACTACTACTATACTACTACTACTAATAAGAAGAAGTTTTTATTAAAGGAGTAATAACAATGGGTGGGTATAAGTACCGCATTGGAACGCACAACGGCGCTTCCTCGTCCAATCCAGAGTCCACGCAGTTGCTCAAAGTCGTCGAAAACGACGATGGCGCCACGATGGGGGGTGGGAGATCTGCTTCCTCCTCGTGGAGTTCCAAAGTCGTCGCGACATCAATCGTCACCTTTGTCGGAGTCTCGTGCGTCATGGCCGTGCAACAAAAGATGGGTGCTGGATCATCAGTATCAACGGTCGATGTCGTGCCTGAACCCGGAGTACCGACGACGACGACAACCTCGGGAACGAACTGGTTCGCATCAAAGACCGCGGGCTGGACGAAAGGAATTTTCCCGTCCTTTCGAAGAAGTGGTGACGACGGCGAGAACAACAACTTGTCCTCTTTGTTAGGCTCGGAACACTACACGCTGAAGGACGTCGCGGACTCCTTTCGACAGTTGGAATACGAGAGAGATAAAACGAGAGGTCAATCGAACAGTCTCCACGTTTTCTCTTGGACGCCTCAAGCTGGATTCGAGATGTTTGATTTGGGACCGTCGAAAGAGGCGGCGATGAAGGACGCCTCCATCGATCGTTGGCAAAGACCCGGTTGGACGTTTGATTTCATAAAAAAAGGGTTACAAACCTACTTCCCGAAACGTTTCGACGGCGTGCACGACCCGAGACCGTTTCGAGTGGTCATTTCGCACGCGGACTACCAAACTATTCCGTGCTCCAACCCGAACAACAACAAAAAATGCGCCAAACTTCCCGCGCCGGTGTTCACTTTTGGGTCTGTCCCAACTCACGTCGACCGAAAGATGGAGAATTTGAAGCAAATGCCGACGTTCTCCACTTTAGAGTGCTTGTGGGGCCACATGACGGCGAAGAGCGAACCGGAGCACGGGAAGTGCAGATGGTTCGTTCCGCAAACCAAATACGAAGGTCACTGCGAAGATAAATCGAAAGAAAACTGGTCGTTTTTAGATGCCGGGGAAGTGCAGCTTTGGGACAACGTCCCGTTCAACACGTTGACGCCGAAAGTCGTGTGGAGAGGCGCGGATTATCCGTTCGTTGCCGCTTTTTCGAACGACGACGCCGGACAAACCGCCGCTTTGTTCTTCAGAAGAAACGCTCGCTTGCGTTTGCAGGACAAATCCGCCGCTAAAGTCATCGAGACTGTTGGCGAACAAAACTTGCCGCCGAGATTGCACGCGGCGTTGTTATCGAAAGCCGAACCGAATTGGATCGACGTTAAGTTCTTGCGACCGAAAGTTATCCCCGGATTTGGCGATATCGACGATCAGTATAAAGGTTTGGAAACGGTCGAGCCGATGACCAAGTGCGAAATGGCGAGGTTCAAGTACCACATCGATATCGGTGGGAACGGTGGAACCACGTGGCAAGGTACGATCGATAAGTTAGCCATGCCGGGTTTGCTCTTTCATCACGATTCTGGGATGAAGGATCATTTCCACGACGAGTTGAAACCGTGGGTGCATTACGTTCCGGTCGCGGTGGATTTGACCGATTTGAAGATTAAATACGAGTGGGCGGAGCGCAATCCAGAGAAAGCGGAAAAGATTGCCAAAAATGGTCAAGAGTGGGTGCGAAACTTCATCAGCGAGAAAGGCATGGAAGAACAAGTGCAGAATTACTTTGTCCAGCCGATGACGGACTACATAGCTAAATACGACGACGATTGCGAAGTCTGCACGAAGGAGCGCATGTCGTTCGCCCAGAAAGTGCACGCGGTGACGGATGGTTCGATGAGTGCGGCGAAGATGAGTTGGTCGAAACGAAACGAGTTGCAAAAGTAATTCTTCTCTCTCGCGCGCCATCTTGTAAATTCGTGTTCAAAACATACTAGCAGCTACTAAAATCAAACGACAACAACAACAAAAAACTTAAAGTGAGAAATTTTTTAAATACTACCATTAATCAAACCAACAAATACATATATCTGAATGATGTGTTACAGTTGTACGCTCACACATACCGCATATATATCCTCACTTCTTGACGACACGCATCATCCCGTACACCATCAGCTTTCGTTTAAATGCGCGCTGCATTCGCTCGAGGCAAATGATATCGCGCAACGTCTTGTACCAAATTTTTGGTCTCGTAAACACGGGGAGAGGATCGTAAACGCCGGCCCAAATCGAATGCCTCCAAGAGACGATCGTTTGTTTCGTCCAATCGTCCAATGTAACAGCCGCTCCTGGATTACACGCTTCGACGAGTCTTCCGTACTCTTGGATGGAGATGAAATACGGATGGGCCCACTCGTCGTACAAAAATTGGAGCTGAGACTTTTCCACTTTTGTCAACTCCGGCGGCGTCTCGCGTTGACACCAAGTCGCTAGAACCAAAGAACCTCCTGGTTTTAAAACGCGCATCATCTCTTCCACGTATTTTTTCTTGTCTGGCATGTGTTCGCCACTCTCGCACGCCCAAACCAAATCAAACGAGTTATCCGCGAAGGACATGTTCAGAGCGTCCATGACTTCAAATTTAGCGTTTGGAATGTTTTGACTCTTGGCTAAATCGTTCGCTCTCTTTGCTTGTTCTTGACTCAAAGTGATGCCCGTGACTTGAGCTCCACTACCGACGCATACAGACGCCAAGCGTCGACTGGCACCTCCAATGCCACACCCGACGTCCAAAACTGACGTCACTTTTGATTTCTCCGCTTTGGAAAACTTGAACATTTCGTCCACAAAGTCTTCCTTCGCTTCGATGAAGTCTTTGACCTTGTGTCCGAGAAGTGTTCCCGCACCTTTCGCTAAATCATCGTCGTTGTAATATCCTAAATGAATGTGTTCTCCCCAATAATACTCCAAAATCTCTTCTTTCGTCCACGCGTCGTACTCGTTACCGACGGTGTTCTCGCCTTGGACGTACGTCCGCGAAGGCGTATCTAAAACGTTTTTAATCTTTACTAAACTGGCGGCGAGGAGGATTCCTCCGAAAGAAAACGCCGCTTGCGAGCCGTGGTTAATGTTCCTGCAGTATTCTGCGATGAAACTTCGCGAGTTTGCTTGCGCTTGAGAAGGCACCGCGATGAAACCTGCAAATTTTTTACCCGTCAGCTCTGTTCCTTTCGTCGAAATCGTCGTCGACGAGAGTTGACCCAAAGCTTCGTTCCGTAAAGTGTCAATTGAGCGTGGTTGCTGCTGCTTTCGCTCGATTTGAAGGACGGCTTTGTCAACGCTATTGTTTCTATCCGCAGCTAAAGCTCTCGCGCGACCTCCTCCTTCTTTCCTTCTTCGTCGCGTTCTATTATTAGAAAAAGTCGTTAAAACAAGTTTGGGTGAACCGGTGAAGATGGATTTTGCCTCACCACCGCTGCCGGCAGTTCTCTTCGTTGAGATATTCAACGACGACGACGACGACGAGGACAAGTGTTGCACGGGGAGTGGAGTGTGCATCATCATCATCATCATTTTTATTTAAGCCCGTATGATGGTTACGTTTTAGTTGAACTGTTGTGTACACAGAAGAAGAAGAATGAAAAGACTATGCATATTGATGTGTGAAAGAACAAAATAATTTGAGAAAAATTGAAAAAATTCGCATGCACAAGAAAAAAGAAACAAAAGAGAAGAGAATCACCATCACATCACAGAACCACCATCAACTACCACACACACTTTTGGTTCAAAGAAAATGGACGACTCGTACGACAACAACAACAAGAAGAACAAAAATGTGGACGTTCGTTCGATGGAGATTGAATTCGTTCGAGCGTTGAACGCGTTTGTGAACAACTTTCATCTTCCTACTACTGCAACAACTGAAGTGGAGACATGGAAAACGGGCGTGAAACCGCACGTGTACGCGGAATCGCTCCGTCGACAGTTGAATGCGCTGAGAGAAAAGACGGAGGAGTTGTACGCGTTCGAAGAAGAAGAAGAAGAAAAAGAAGAAGAAGGAGAAAAGAACTTTAACAACAGGACAAATAATAATAAGAAGAAGTTAAAGAAGAAGAGGAATACTTTACTCGCGGCAGTTTTCGTTGGCGCGCGCGAGGACGAAGACGAGGACGATGAGGACGACGAACATAACGACGAACACTATCAAACCGACAAACGAAACCATACGAAGAAAGAGCGCGACGAGCGAAAGTTTCGCGCTTACGAGGAGAAAATAAACGAGATTGAAAAGAAAGTGCCGGCGTACGAACATCCCGCGTTCGTCTCGGCAACTGCTTCAGCCATTCCGAGTTCATCATCATCGTTATCTTCTTCGTTTTCTTCTTCTTCCGCAACGGCGGCGTTGGCGACGACGGCAGCAGCGAAAAATGCAGCAGAGAATGTCGACGTCCCAGTTGCAACAGTAACAACAACAACAACAACAACACAAAAGAAGAAACTCTACGCGCCGAAGAAGTTTACCATATCCAAAGAAGGCGATGAATTATTACAAAATGAAAAGAAAATGCAAGAGAATCTTACGGACGAAATGGTCGACTTAGCCTCTCGAATCAAAAGGAACGCCGAAGAAGTTTCCCGAGAGTTGAGCAGGAGCAACAAATTAGTAGATAGCATGGAAACAAAACTGGACCAGAACGTCGTCGTGGCGAAAAACGCGACGCAAAGACAGACCGCTGTTTTTCGTAAAAACAAAAAGTACGGGTGTTGGAGTTGCATCGTTCTCACTCTCATTTTCGTCCTCTTCAGCTGGGTTTATATCGTCATTAAGTTTAGCGGCGATAAGACCGTACATTTAATTAAGAAAATGGAGGACAGAGTGCGCTACGACAACAGAGAGGACGACGACGTCGTCGTTAAAGTAGAACGGGACGAACAAGTCTCCGGGGAAGCAAAACATAGTAGCAGTGGTAGTAGAGACGCGTTAGAATTGTAGTAAAAGGAATGAAGAATAGTAATAATTTACAACTTGATCATGATGGATAGATTATACAGTATTTAGATGTATCTGTATATAAACTACAGATTATTATCGCGGCTGACCTGGAGGTGTGAACTTAACCATCGGGGTTCCGAAAAGTGTTGGCGCGTCTTTTACCGCGATTACGTCGACTTCAAAAGTCAATTTCACTCCCGCCAAAGGATGATTAAAATCTAACGTCAGAGAGTCCTCGCCAATCTCGACGACTTTCGCTATGACGTTTGGTGCGAGCTGCACGACTTGTCCAGGCTGCACTTGTTCCTTCACTTGAACCATTTCTTCCGGTAAAATCGGTTGTTTTTGAATCTTCTTCTCGTCAAAGTTCCCGTACGTATCTTCCGGTTCGAGCGTCAGTTTCACTTTACTTCCAACTTCGCACGTTAATAATTGCGCTTCCAATTTAGGGAATAACTCCCCGCTTCCTAACGTAATCTCCACAGCTTGACCTCGCGTGGACGTATCGTCGATGAGTTCGCTGGTCTCTCCGTTCGTCAATTTGTAGTGCAAAGCAACCTTCTGCCCGTTGGTCAAAGCAGCCGAACACACTCCTTGTTTTCTTCTTCTTCTGATGTGTCTTCTTTGGTTGCACAGTTGGTTGCGATGACGATGATGATGTTGATGACGAGGATGAATTATATGTTTTCTCTCCGTGTGCAGAGAGGATGATGAAGAAGAAGAAGTTTTATTATTTGTATTGCTGATACTCAAAGCAGAGGATAAGGATACTGATGATACCATGAGGACGATGATTATTGCGTTTTGTTTGTATGTTCGTTTTCTGTTATATGTTTTTAAGTGAAGAGGGTAAAACTACTTCTGTGTGTAACTGTTTTTTGTACTGCACGATGTGGAAAATTTTTATGATCCCTCAAAAGAAAAGAAAATGTTGCAACGATGTGGTCGTTTTAGTCTTCCCAGCAGATGCGCGCTCTCGAGTATCACCACCGCAGATGGGTTGATCGATTCATTCGCTTCATCTTTATCTTTATCTCTATCATCATCACCATCGTCAGTGCACACAATTACAACAATTCCAAGTTTTTGTAACAGAAACGACAACAACAACAACAACAATTCCAACAGAAACAGAAACAGAAACAGAAACACAGCGACAAATCATCATCATCAACCCAATCGTTCCATCAAAACGTCCTCCTCGCACGCGACGACCGTCTTGGGTATTCGGAAAGATTCCAAAACCGTTCTCATCGCCGACGGTCAAGTGACCATGGGGTCGGAAATTATCAAACACAACGTGATTAAAGTGCGCAAGTTGGGCGACGGCGTCATCTCGGGTTTCGCCGGGTCCACCGCTGATGCGTTTACGCTCTTTGAAAGATTGGAACAAAAGATAGAAGAACACCCGGGTCAATTGACGAGAGCTTGCGTGGAATTGGCCAAGAATTGGCGCACGGATAAGTATCTCAGAAGGTTAGAAGCGACGATGATTGTCGCCGATAAACACCACATGTTTCAAATAACCGGCAACGGCGACGTGTTGGAACCGTCCAACGGAATCATCGGTATCGGAAGCGGTGGAAGTTACGCGTTAGCCGCTTCTAAAGCTCTGGTTGATGTGGAAGGATTGAGCGCGATGGATATCGCGAAGAAAGCTATGGATATAGCCGCGAATACGTGCGTGTATACCAACGATAAGTTTCAGATTTTAACGTTGGATTCAGACGCGAGCGCGGAGGAAGAAGGAGGAGAAAAAGAAAAGAAAGAAGTCGACGACGGAGGAGAGAAAGGAGGAGAGGGGAAAAAAGCGGCATGACGAAACGTATAAGAACAGCAATAACATTCTTTCGCGCGTGTTGTAGTAAATAATAAAGTACCTAATCACTGCTATTCCTTCTTCTTTCCATTTGCTAATAATAATACATATGCTTCGCATGCGCGTCACGTTAACTTTTGGCGCGACATCGAATAGAAAGCAGCACCTCTTACTCTCTACTTCTACGACTTTGACGACGATGGTGGTTTCTTCTTCTCTTTCATTCTAAACACTCGTCGTAACGCCAGTACGAATTCGCTCTCTTCCACTTTGTCGAGAAAATTCGCGCGCTTCCCGCCCATTGACTCTCGAAGTCTGTTGATGCCGCCACTCATTACTGCGTGACTTATACTACCGTTGTTGTTATTATTATAAGCGTCGACGCGTTCTCGTATTCGAATGACCGTAGGCTCAAAGTTCCGTTTCGTTGCGTTGCGTAAATCTTCCACGCTGGCAACATCTAAAAACGCAGAAGCGCAAACGCTTCCACCAACGACGCCGCACACTGCTAAACAACTCGCGTAAACGAGCGCGCGCATAGCGGCGGCGTTGGTCGATTTGTGCACCTCGTGCATTCGCCTCGCCGCGAGCCGTTCAGACGCTGACGCGTTTTGACGCTCGAGTTTCCTGAGTTCTAAATCAGACTTAATAGCTTCGAAGCCCCATCGGTCTCGTCGTCGTCGAATCATGCCATCGTTTTCTGGAAAAGCTCTCCGTTGTCCTCGGTTGGTATTTCCTTCGCTGATATCAAACCTCTTGTGTTTTCTCAACTCTCTCGCTTCAGCTTGCGCCGATAAACGCAACTCGTTCGCGTAGACTTCCGCTAATTTCGTAACTCCATCGTATTCTGTACTATTACTGTTGTTATTACTATCGTCATCATCACCACGTGCTCTTCTTTCGAGCAGCATCGTTTTCTTTCTTCGAGCGTCGTCGTCGTCGTCGTCTTCATCTTCTTCGTTCTTTTGCTTTTTGTGCCTTTTCTGCAACTCCATCTCTTGCTCTTTCTTGGCCCAGTGGTTTTCGTTCGCTCTGGCTCTGGCGCCTATGCGAGAGATTAACGACATGTTATTCACTCGCGTATTACTATTAGTATTGTGTGATGATATTTATCCATCGTGATATTACTTTATTATTATTATTATTATTACGAGTATTGTAATGGATTCCCCTAATCTCTCTCTCCTTTTATTTTTACGGATAAGCACCATTTAAGGAAGGGTCCTTTTCCTGTTCCCTCCATCAGTCCATACCGTTAACAAAACCCCTACCTAATAAAATCTTTCTCCTCCTCCTTCTTCTTCTCCTTTTCTTTCTTCCGAATGATGAAAATGAAAGAGATGAACAACACCAACAGCAACAACGACAGCGACAACACCTCTTCGCTGTATTACGAACAGTGTTTCCATCGATTGAATCACATGCCGTGGTTATACGACATCGAGAAACACAAAATGTTTGCAAAAGAGAGACAGAAAAAGTGGCAAGAGAAACTGATGCAAATGGAAACCATAGAAATCAAAGGAGAAGACACGTACATCTCGGACGAGAACGTCCACATCTTCGCGGAACGAGGAAGAAAAGTAGTCATTGAGAATAACTGTCGAATAGCGAGCGGATGTTTCATTCACGGTCCTTGTGTTCTGGAAGAAAACGTGGGTTTGAACCAATCGGTTCACATGGACGGTGGTAGCGGCAAAGGCATTCACATCGGATGCGATACGAGAATAGGCCCATCGACTTCTATTTTCGCGTTTAACCATAGCTTTGACGATTTAACGACACCTGTTCGGCTACAAAAAGTTAAATCAAAAGGAGTAACCATAGGGAGGGACGTTTGGATTGGCGCGAATGTTTCAATCGTCGACGGCGTTACGATTGGTTCCCACGCTGTCGTAGGTATCGCGTCCGTAGTTACGAAAGATATTCCGGAATACGAAATATGGGCGGGCAATCCAGCAAAGAAAATAGGAAAAAGAGGTGATTAAAGTGATGTTCATCATCCATATAGAGATTTTGAAGTCTAGTAGAATCAAATAGCGCAATGCATAACACCTAGAATCCAGCTTTCCAAAAGTCTTCTGAATCCATCCCGTGCGAGGAGGAATGGACGTTGATGTACTTATCGATCTTCTCGTCTTCAATCGAGGATTTGAGACCTTTTCGTTGCATCTTCTCTCTCCATTTTCTCATCCGCGTTTCCGTATCGCTGTCCTCTTCTTCTTCGTCTTCATCGTCGCTCGAAGAGCTTTCTTCATCTTCGTTGAGCCAGTCCTTTGGATTTCCTTTCATTTTACTTCTTTTCAACTGCAATTCACTTTTTGTTTGCTTCGTGTGCGCTGCCGCCGACGTCCACTGCCTTTCCTTCCCTTTCTTCAACTTTCTCAACCTCCTTTTTTCCTCGAACTTTTTTCTTCTCGCGTCTCGTCTCTTTCGCAACGCTAACTCCGGATCGTCTTCATCGTTCGTTTCTACATCTAAACTCTTCTTTCGCCTTTCCTCTTCTTCTTCTTCTTCTTTTCGTTGTTGTTTCTTCTTCTTCATTTTCTTCATTCGTAGTCTTCTTTCTTCTTCTTCTTCCTCTTCGTCATCATCATCATCATCATCTTCATCACCTTCATTTTCTTCTTCGCTCGATGTTGATGAAGACGATGTTGATGAGGAGGACGAATCATTCTCCTCGTCGTCGTCCCCGTTTATTTTCCCGTTCTCCACTGGTGCTTCTACATTGCTATTTGTATTTCTTAATTGTGCTAATCTATCGGTGTCGCCAGCCATTTCAGCCGCTGCCATAGCGGTATTCAAACTCACCGTGTCATTCTTCTCTACGAGCGCGTCGAAGAGCTCCAAAGCTTTGTTCGGTTCATTTAATTTCAAGTATGCTTGCATGGCGACGTTTATGGTGATTGTCGTTATATCTAAACCAATCTTCTTCATCTCTGCAAATAACCCGAGCGCGAATTTAGGATTCCCACCTTTAATTGCTGCGGACATGACGGCGTTGAATGAGATGGTGTTGCGCTCAACCCCTAATAGTTTTTGCAAATTGAACACTTCAACGCATTTCTCCCATTGCTTTTGCTTTCTCAATCGGGTCGAGAACATGGTGAACGCTCTCGGATCTGCTCGCAACGCATCCGGGCGGTCTGGTGAGAACGCGTCGGATAATATTCTTTGCACCTCGGAGATTTCGCACTCCAAAAGCTCTTGCGTAGTCGCGTAAAGTTTTGAGTTTGACTGCGACGGCTTCAAGCCTCGGGAAGGCGCGAACTTCATCGTGTGTTTGACTTTCTTCTTGCTTTTATTGTTGTTATTATATTTGTTATTGTTAGTAGTATTTGCACCATCTTTCCGCTTTTTACTCTGATTGTTGTTATTATTATTATTCTTCATGATTAATGGAGGATGCGGTAGTGTTGATACGAACAGACGACTTTTATTCGCGACGAAGATTGTGGCGGCAGAAGTGGTATTTGTGGCTGTTCCTTCCTTTTTTTCATTTCATGATGGAGCAAATATAGTCATCACAAAAACGCTAAAAATACTAACGGAATGACTACATTATCCAGAGTTGATTCTAATGTGCACTCTGAGAGCGCTGCTGCTACGCACGCTATAGCTATTTTACCTATACTGTATTCATCTTCATTCGATACGAGAAGTAAAGTCGTCGCAAAGGTGGAAACGAAGAACGCGAGAAAGCCTTCAAATGTTTTCGTACTCGCGTCGTTCATTTTTATAGACCCAAAATTACGTCCTATTTCGCACGCGAATGTATCCCCGATTCCAACAGCTATTAACCCAGATAAAGACTTTATACCGCTATTATTACTACTTCCACTTACATGATGCAGCCACAATGGAAATGCTATTCCAAGAAGGAGCGACGAGTGACTCAAAACAACACCATCTTCATCGCTTCTTTTCTTTTCCTTCTCCCACGCAAAAATCATACGAGTTATATTTTTGCTCAGTCGCTTACTAACGCGTAAACATTCCACAAAGCAAAACAGAACTAAACACGCAGCAAACGCAACAGGAATGAGCACTTGCCCGTAATCGTCTCTCCAAATATGCATGGGTACGCCAAACATTACGACCGCAATCGCGTGAAATATCTTCCTTTGGCTTAAAATTTTCTCTTTTCCGAGAGCTCGTCGCTTGCAGAATAGAGCGAGTGAAAAACACACACCCGTACACCAAAGCGCGGCTAACCGAGCGATACTGAAAGCGGTTAAAGTCACACTTCCCGCATTATCACCTCGTACCTGAGAAACTAGTGCATTTAAAATACCCACGCTCAGAAACATCTCGAAAACGCCTACGCATGTTAAAATATATTGATGAAATGTTGTGCGTGTCTTCGGTGTCGTCAAGAGGAGAAAACTCAACCAACACGAAGCTGCTACAAATGCCGATACTAACACTCTTTCGTCGCGCTTTTGAATATCTCTACTCCAAAGAAGCCAAGTTATACCATCACGACGAGCATAGGCGATTAAATCATAAAAGATAGAAACAGATGCGATTGAGAGTCCTTGAATGCAGAGAAACAAAACGCCGAGCTCCGTCTCCTTGCTCCCGGCGGCGTTTCGCGCCAACATTTTCGCGAGACTATATATCGGGTCACATCTGCTAAGCCACGTTCCTCCTAAACTCATTCGAGTAGAATTTTGCGCGGTGGAAGAGCGCCTCGACGACGTGTGCCTTCGCCGCAGAAAAATATACGAGAAGGAAGAGAGGAGCGAAACGTCGGGTAAGCACCACATTCTCGTTGACGACGAATGCAAAATCAGAAACCAGGGAAGAACGAGCGCACCGAACGCGTCGCTCGACCGTAACTGCAAGCGTGAATAGAAACAAATACAAATCGTCAACGCGACGAGAAGTCCTCTCGTTGCACTGATGTGATTCGCAGAGAATGCGCCGTCGTTGTCGTCGTTGTCATCAGCAATTTGCAAAACAACAACGAAAGCTGTCAGGAGAACACACGCAGATTTGTGGTTGATGGATAACGACAACATATCTCACCACTTCTCTTTTAACCCTAAAGACTTCGCTCTCGTTCTCTTCCTCACTTCATAGGATCTTCCTTTTATATGAATATATTTATATGTATACGTATACGCGTGCACGTGAGTACGGCGTTTTCGTCTTCTCTTTTTGTGATGTAAAAATCCCCTACATACCTAATAAATTTTGAACGACAATCAAATCTCGTACACAAAAGTTTTGCACGAAACGTGAGCTTCTATATACCTATGTATAACTCTCTCTCGAGGTAAGGTAATAACGAAAGAAGAATGATAGAGAGAGCTCGTGAGAGTGATGAAGTTCTCGCAAAGCAAATTGAGTATCTCGCGAGCGTATTGAGTAGCATCGAGCATTGTCGAGAAGAAGAAGAGGATGACGAGAAAAAAGAAAAGTTCGAAACGAATGAAGAAGCAGAAGTAGAAGTAGAAGTAGAAGGAATAGGCAAATATCACGATGATGAAAATAATAATGAGAGCGATGACTGGGCGGACGATAATACTTCTTATTGGTGGCGCGAGGAACAAAAGAGCGGGGGCGAAGTTAGAATACTGGAGAGAAGAAGAAGAAGAGAAGTAGAATCAAATGACGGTTCAGACCAAAAGGAAGAGCGGAAACATTTGGAGTCCTTAATCACACGAATACGTGCGCTTCGGATGCGAGCAGAATCTATTGGTCGTCAAGTAGCGTAGAAAGAAGTCCAATATTTCACTTGTTATTCGTTAATGTACACGTATCCAGGCCTCTTGTATCGTGGAACACGTCTCGCACTTTTCATATACTCTCGTAACGTCGGGTGTTCGTATTCTATGTGCGCTAAAAATCTCTCTAAATATTTCAGATTAAACCTCTCCGCAATATCAAAATCCGCAGACTCTTCCCTAAAAAGCTCGTACGCTGTTTCAAACAGAGCGATATCGCATAACGATAACGCATCTCCGACGAGGTACATGGACTGATTCTGTAACAAAATCTCGTCGAAAACTCTAAGCGACGCGAGCGAACGCTGCGATGGAGAGAACGAATTTACGCGACGCATGTCTTGAAATCTAGGCGTCTCCTCTATTTCTCTATCGGTAATTGCAAGCAATTGGTCCATATTAAAGTTTTCGCCTTGGTGCGTCAAACCGTTGTTCCGTAATGTGGACCAGTGTTGCTCGTAAACTTCGTCTATTTTAGCGCGTTCGTCTTCATCTCGACCTAAGAGTTGCAACTTGCTCGCGAGGTATCGTGCGATTGGTTTCTCGTGCGCCAAGTCCTTCGTTTTCGTTTTGTCATAGTTTTTCAATGTCGGTGTCTTTCCATATGGGGTGGTGGTTTTCACGTCAGACCCCCACGGGACAAAACCGACCAGCTCCAACGCATATTTACACTTTCGAGCCTCGCAGAGCATTCTTGGCACCTCTATACGATTTCTCATCGGCATATATTGGAAATGAAACGCGCAGTCACTCTCGTCGTCTTCACCTTCAATGCAATTGCATAGCAGTGTCTGATGTAACGTCGTGCTCCATAAATCTTTCGAATCGTGTAAGTGTGCGCGCATCTCTTCCGCGCTTATTCTTGACAACAAGGCGACCGATGTAACTGTATTACGACGCTTTTTACTCCGTCGTAAAGAACGAAAGCGCCGCCGTGACTCAGCACAGAGAAATCGTGTTTTGGCTTTATCAGGAGTATTAAAAGCAGTTTTTGCTGTTGTTCTCGAGGACGCAGTCGCTCTCGAGGGAGGCATTGTTGCGAAGAACGACCGGTCTTCGTGACAGCAATACGAGAACATTATTTCTTCTGACGAGAACAAGAAG
>JACLAB010016408.1_pt1 | contig 26230 bp, 26 predicted proteins | sample 8027921 | NCBI WGS metagenome assembly JACLAB01 (sample SAMN15725117, study PRJNA655200) | protist metagenome | isolation source: fluorescence activated cell sorting (FACS) single amplified genomes of... | place: USA: West Boothbay Harbor, Gulf of Maine | collected 2000-07-19
CGGCGATGTTGATCTGAGAAGCGGTTTATGGTTAACGACAGATTTGCCTTGGAGGAGCTCTATACTCTGCCTCGGACCCTACCTCGATGACCATTCTGCTGCTCGCTGACGACGCCAGTCACGCGGGCTGGCCGGGTCAGCTCATCCGCGTCGATATCTTCGGTACGGCACTCGGTCATAAGCGCGCGAATCGGCTCGCCAGCGGATCGCCCAATCCCCGTCACGCGGGCTGGCCGGGTCAGCTCATCCGCGCCGATATCTTCGGTACGGCACTCGGTCATAAGCGCGCGAATCGGCTCGCCAGCGGATCGCCCAATCCTCGGGCTGGGACTCGAGCCCCATGATAGCAGCCGGGCTTAAGATCCTTTTGCTCACTGCCATATGGGAGGCGCAGTTTCAGGCTGCCAAGTGGCTCTTCTCTCGCATGCGCAGCAATCCGGAAACGGAGAAGGAACGGGCGTTCCGTCGGTGCGCGCCATCGTACATAGTATCCTACGTACATGCCTTCTACTTGACCTACGCTGGCTGGAAGATTGTTTTCGAGTTGGAGGGAGGCGGACTACGACGACAGGCTTGGCTGTACGCCAATGAAAACGCTGACTTCGTGAACTTCGTGGAGACGAGCACCTTAGTTTTCTTCTGCTACGTCCTTTACGACCTCTTCCACCTTATTTTAGAGTACCCCGACTTGGGGGGGGTTGAGATGTTGATTCATCACGTGGGTTTCCTCATTGCGTCGCTGTTAGCCTACACATGGGGCGCGTACCCGTTAGTACTGGGCTGGCTCTGCACGTGCGAGACGAGCACGCCGATCTTGTCCACGCGGTGGTTTGTCAGACAGATGAAGGATATGGAGACAACCCAACCCCTGCTGAACGCTGCCGCCAAAGGGCTGGGGATGAAGAGCCGAGGTGTGGTGGCTGCAAATCGGATGGAATACTGGATAAGCATAGTGTTTCTCGCTGTGTTCATTGGGGTCAGAGTACTGGGTTATGCATGGAGCCTCGTTGGGCTCGGCAAGGTGATCTTCAGTGGTCGTCGTCTAGATGCGTTCATACCCATTCCCGTTAGGTACGTGCTATGGGGGTTGACGCTTTGCGGATTCGTGCTAAACCTGATATGGGTGAAGAAGATCGTGGCAATCGTTTTTTCCGAAGATAAAAGGAAATGGCTGCGGAGCGATGTGGAACACGAACAATGACCGGAGAGGGAGAGAGGACGCAGCACAAATTAAATTAGATAACACTTAACATTTCGTGATCATTGTCTCAATCATCGACCGTAATTGTCCAAGAATGAGCTTCTACGGGCGCCACCTTCCCTCTGCCACGGAAGCCCACCGCCGCCAGCATTTGGAGGAGTTGGAGGGGGGGGGTCCACCAGAGTTGCCGCCTTGTTGTCCAGCATTAATGCTACTCGGGGTTGCGAATCCCGTGGCAATAAGTGTGACCTGGAGCTCGCCCTTGTACTGATCGTCAACCACGGCGCCAAAGATGATGTTCGCAGTCGGATCTGCGAGGCTGGTGATAACCTCGGAGACGGTGTTGATCTCCTGGAGAGTGAGGTCAGACCCACCTGTGATGTTGTACACGATTCCGGTGGCGCGATCGATGGAGTGCTCGATGAGAGGAGCCGAAATAGCCGCCGTGGCAGCCTCTTCAGCGCGATTCTTGCCCTGCGCGACTCCAACCCCGAGCATAGCGGTGCCCGAGCCCTTCATCACCGTCTTCACATCTGCGAAGTCGACGTTGACGAGGCCGGAGATGGTGATGATATCAGAAATACCCTGCACACCCTGGCGCAACACGTCATCCGCGAGAAGGAACGCCTCTTGAAGAGGCGCATCATCCATCACCACGTCCAACAGTCTATCGTTGGGGATGACGATGAGGGTGTCCACATTGGCCCTGAGCTGCTCGATCGATTCCTGAGCCTGGGTGAAGCGACGACGACCCTCGAATGTGAAGGGTTGAGTCACCACCCCGACAGTCAAATTACCGGCCTCACGTGAGAGACGCGCCACCACGGGGGCCGATCCGCTTCCGGTACCACCGCCCATCCCGGCAGTGACGAAGACGAGATCAGCGCCCTGCACTGCATCCTGGATCTCAATGGCAGATTCCTCCGCAGCCTTCTTGCCGAGCTCCGGGTTACCGCCGGTGCCGAGGCCACGAGTGACCTCCTTCCCGATCTGTATCCGGTTATCCGCCTGGCTCTGAACCAGTGCCTGCGCGTCAGTGTTCAAGCTCCAGAATTCAACGCCTTGCAGCCCGCTGTTGATCATCCGGTTCACCGCGTTCCCTCCGCCACCGCCGCAGCCGATCACCTTGATGCGGGCCTCCGAGACGCCGCTCATTTCCGCCCGAACAACTGGCATCGCAGCTGCCCGGCGAGTAACGACACGAGTTTTAGATGCGACAGACTTGGTCACGTGACGCCTTGAGCTCAGCCGGACGCTGGCCGGGGCCAGCAGACTCACACTCATCGTAAATTGGGGCCAATTGGTGTATAAAAACGAAGAGCTGTGTCCTCTCGCAGTTTCAACAACCTGCCAAGTGCGCACGAATCACGACGCGCTCAATGGTACACGAGAGGGAATCTCCGTGTCGATAGCCCGTGCTCGAGCGAGTATGACCCGCGAATGCTCCTCGTCCCTTCCCGATCTAAAAGGTTATCTTGCTCGGTAAAATTAACTCACGTCCAGTCTCGGAAATCTCAATGTCGACAAGGTCGACGTCAATCTTTGCACGTGGGGCACTGGCAGCCGAAAAACAGAGCAGGGATTTCGTCACTGAATGGACTCCAATAAATGTGATTGACACAACTTCTTCGCGTCTATCGTGCTAGGGAAACGTCTACTTCCTCACGGGTTAGAGATGCCCAAAACCTTCGCTCGTAGGCCTCTGAGCCCATCTCAACAAGTCTGGACGCGCACCTCTTGGAGGCCCGAAAGGTGAAGTTTGTGGACTGCAGTTGTGCGAGCGAAGCACCGGCACGCCCCGTCGCCGACCATTCCATGGCGCCGACCGTGGTGGTCAATCGACCGGAGCTACCGCCCTCGTTGCTGACGCTTATCTGATGCCCACCTCTTCGGCCCTCGCGCCTCACCCGACTCCTCACCGTATCCTCGTCCCCTTCAGACTCGTCGTCGCCGCGAAAGATTTCCTCCGGCTTGGAAGCAAAAGACGCAACCAGGAGCGCACGACGCTCGTACAGTATATCCACCAAATTGATAAAACGTCTCGCTTGATTCTCGTTTTGCACGGAAAACGTAGGAATGTTGTCGACGGTAAAGACGTCCACGTGATTCGCGAGTTCATTGTAATCGGATGCGCCAAGAGGCCCGGAGCAAATGTCGTCAAAGTTGAACCGCGCGCATCGACCTGAGAGTTCTGGCACCGTTACCCACCGTCCGGGCGCCACGGGGATGCGATCACTACCAATACTCTTCTCTTCTAAATACGCACCGCGTAGTGACCGGTCCGCGGCGACAACTTCATGCCACAACCGATCTAACTCGGTTGGTGCACCACCACCGGAGATGAGAGTCGACGTGACGCCCGCCGCCGCAGAAGGCAGCATTTTGGTCGCAGCTCTTGTCGTTGAACCTTGGGGAGATCCTCGGAGCACAATATCGGAGCGGCGGTAGTCAATGTCGTTCGACTTCCCGTCAGAGGCGTTCAGGCTGATCACATCGCACTGCTTTTGCAAGGTGTTGATAAAAGGGAGGAACGCTGACCTGTTTATGCCACCCAGATACAGCTCTTCCGGTGCCGAGTTAGAGGTCGCGACGAGTACGCCGCCGAGATGGAAAACTCGTTCAAAAACTCTCTTGAATACCAGGGCATCCGCAACGTCAGCGAGCTCAACCTCATCGAAACACAGCACAGGATGCACAGAACACAAATCTCGAGCAACCGCAGAGAGTGGGTCCTCTTGGCCTCTCTTCGCGTGTAAGCGACGGTGCATTTCAGCCATGAAATCGTGAAAATGGACCCTGCGCGCAAGTCGTGCGACATCAGGAGGAAGTGTCGTGTAAAACATGTCCATCAGCATGGTCTTGCCGCGCCCGACGCCGCCGTGCAAGTACACCCCGCGTCTGTGCCCATGCTGTCCAGCCTCCTTCACGTACTCTGCGGTCGCCTCGCCAAGCAGGCGATCGCGTAGTGTTTGCAATGCCGAAACTGCCCGAGCTTGCTGGCAATCGCCGCCGATGATCTGTCCCGCCCGCACACGGCGCTCGAACTCTTCATGCGGACCCACTGATCCCGGGTCCACGTCCACCGTGTCCACCGAAGAACTCGGAGATGCGAGCGCGTTCGGAGTTGCGAGCGCGTGCGCGAGTCGACTTGAAGACGCAAGTGATGCCGAGACGACACCACAGCGACCGAATGATGATACGCGCAGGAGATTACAGATCATCGATGACTCACCACCGCCACCCGCCTCTGGCAGAGCCCGTCTGGCCGCCCTACGTCACCAAAACTTCCTCTTCCGAGACCAGACGGAAAAAGATCGACCGTCGTCGTCGAGATTCGTGACTGTTTGGCAGTGCAAATAGGAATGGCAAAAGCAAATTAGCGCGCTTTCTCAGGATAATGAAACTAAAACTTCCAGTGAATTTGGTTTTGCGTTTAACTACGGTTACAAGTGCTCCTCCAAGCTCCCTCCTCCACCGCCCTTTTACTTGGTCCAAAGTCTCTTGGCTGTCTTCGTCACGCCCTCGCCCTGCACGTTCAACTTCAACAAGCCCGCGAGTGTCAAACACGTGACTCCGAGCAATCCAGCGCGCGTCGCAGGTGCCACAGCTTTGGGAACGTAGTCCGAGATGACCTTCGGGTGGAAGGGAAAACGACGTCAGCAACGGACAGAGATAAGAAGGCGGCACTTTGAATACTCACGAAGTTGAGACCGATGTGGGAGTGCACGGGGAGCGCGACACCCAGCGCCAAGTCGATAGGCATAACCCCTCCAGGGATGACCATTGCCGCTGGTACCAAACCTGCGAGAATGAGCGGTACGTTCAGCATACAGAAAACTTGCCAAAAAAGCGAGGAAAGTGACGGATCCCTAATTCGAATCTCGCGAAGGATGTACTTACCCGCGAGAGCGAAGCCCGACGCGTGATATATTTTCATCATAAGCGCGCCACGGTCAGCTGCGAGAGCGATTTGAGAATGGAAGTTCGATTTAGTGCTGTGCTGGTGGGCAAAACGAGCTGCTGAGATTACACTAATCGATGCGCCCGCTTTTACAACGTCGTCCGGAGGACGGTCGCGGGGTTGAAGAGAAATTTGCACGCACCAGCTAAGATACCCGCCATCTCGAGTCGCAAGATTCGTTAAGTACCACTTGCTGTCACGAGGGAACGCACAAAACGGCGCTCACGAGGGTTTGGATACGCGCGACCGTGCGAGGGGTTGTGGCCAAGATATTTTCAGGCGCAGGTGAGAAAGTTGACGACAGACGCCAGTTACACACGGGTAGTTGGGACCCACGCTGCTCACTGCGCACATCGTCGACAACATAACCAGGAGAACAGTATACGGCACTCTAAAAGAGACCAACTGGACACATATCCTGTGAGGGTGAAGCCCTTGTTGCTCTCGCAGCGTCAGGAGTCCCTCTCCGTGTTGGCGTCGGCAGTGCAGGACTTCAGCAATCCGTCTCGCCAAATGGAAAACCTCAAGGCATCGACCCGTCTGCGTCTCTTCTTTTCGATGAATTTGCTGCAGCTAACTTTTACAACAACTGACGATCCACCATCAATTCGGCTTCCAGGCTTGGTTGCGTTCGAGTGGATTCTGGTGGAACGAAGACGCCGTCGAGCTCGGCTGTGTGGTCGATGATTCGGAGAGAAACAAAACGTCCCGAGTCGGCGTGCGCGCTCGTCGCGACATCGATGTTGGTCAGTGTAGTGTTTCAACACAGACGTTCCAACGTCAGCTTCTTTAAAGTTTGCTGACACGCTTTCCATTTCTTCTTCTCATCCTCAGGCGAAGTTGTGGCACGGATTCCAACTTCAAAGTGTCTCACCTGTGAAGGATGCCTACACAGCAATCTAGTTCGTGACTTGGAAACGTCTCTGGGGAAAGGAGAATGGCTCGCCTTGCTCGGGTTCGCGTTGCTTCTTGAACGTAGGATAGATGCACGGAAATCTTCGAGTTTGAACGCCTATCTCAGGTTCTTGCCAGCAGCCGAAGAAGGAGTGACGGCGTTGTGGCCAGACGACAGGAAAAGATTTCTTGCGGGGACGGATGTAGAGCAGGCTCTGCGCGATGAGCGAGCACAAGCGAAAACAGAGTGGGAAAAACACATACAACCGATGGTGTTGAGTTCAGAACTCAGCAAGTCAGGATTGACATTTGAAGATTACTTGGCTGCTCGGTCTGTGGTTTCTTCGAGGGCGTTCACCATCAGTCCTGAAGTCGGTGTGGGGCTGGTGCCCATTGCGGATTTGTTCAATCATCGCACAGGCGGTCATCATGTGCTCCTGGCGGACATAAACGACGAGAGTACAATACCAAAGAATGCACGTCCCCCACCATCAAATACACAGGGATCTAGCGTGACCTACATGTATGTCAAGGTTGTGAGGAGCGCAAGGAAGGGTGAGGAACTGTTCAACTCCTATGGAGAACTTGGAAACGCAACACTCCTCTCTTCTTATGGATTTTGTCAGGTGGACAACCCAGGCGATCGGGTGACATTTGGAATACCCGCCCTTCGCGCGGCTGCGGGTCTTTGCGGTGTCGATGGTTTACAGATTGCATCTCGTCTTCGATGGTGTGAAGCTAACGGGGTTTGTCGGGAAGACTCCACGTTTCAGCTAAAAGCTCGTTCGCCCCCGCCTGATGGGATGCTGTTAGCTCTTTGGGTTCTCGCAAGTTCACCGGATGACTTCAGCAATTTCACCAGCTCGTCGCAGGGCACCATGTCTGGCACAAAAAAAGCAGCCCATTACATCTCTGAGGCACAAAACCATGGTGGGTTGGAAAACGCAAAAGCTTTGCAGATATTGATAAAGATGCTACAAAGACGCAGGTCGCTTTATGCGAGCACTCCGAGTGACGATTCCGAGTGGGCATCTGATTGTTCAATTCTCGTTAATTCCGAGCTCGAGATATTATCCGATTGCGAGAGATATTTAGATGAGAAGCTCGAAGGCAAGTTCGAAGCTGGGAGTGCCGGTAGGAAACGAAAGGTTGGTGAATCAGGCAATGCTACCACGATGTCGGAAGCCGCGTTCTCCCTTTTTGATTAATAATGAAGTAGTTTTAATACAGTTTACGCTAGTCCAGTCAGCGTCGTCATGAGTATCCACAATCGAGCTCCCAAAAGGTTATTCGATAACCTCGCTCCGACACTCGCAAGCCGCGCCGCATTCTGCGGCAACAAGGAATACAAAACGCGCTCGATCCCGTTGACAATCTGATAGCGCGTGTTGGCACTGATACCCATGTGAAGTGCACCCGTCATGAGGGCCCGGGATAGGTACACGGGCGTGAAGAGCTCCATTTGGCCACTGAGCAGTAGCGCAAGTGCCATCGAGAAAGTGCAGCTCAACGCACCCACGAAAGCGTAGAACTTGCCCTTGGCGAGGTAGCATCCGATCCTCTGCGCCAACGTATAATCACCCTCTTGAAAGATGTGCGCGATTTCCGGCTCATTTGACTTCTTTTTAGTCTCGGTACCGTCCTGCTTCACGGGTGCGAGGCAGTAAACGAGGATGATATCGTTCACCGCGGCGGTGAGCATCTGGCACAGAACTTGGAGCTGCGCCCCCAGCGCCCACTGCAGCGGGTTCCCTCGTACGCCGATATTGACCAGCAACGTCATCACCTCGTCCAAACACACTTCAGCCCCGAGCTTGAACGGGAAGTTGGGATCCGCAGCTATCCTCATCCGCAAGCCTCTGACGAAGCCTGCGACGAAGCCAGCGGGTGCACCGCTCGAAGGTATTGGTGGTTCCGGTTCGGCATCCTGCGAGACGCTGGCGGCGGCATCCCCCGTGGACCTAGGCACGACATGATCGCGCACGTGCCTGAGAGAATTGCGCCTGCGCGAGAGCGGCGCGGCATGGCCTACTAAGGCCCGGGCGTCACGGCCGTTGACGGAAGATGGGGAGGAAGCCGCCAGGGAAGTAATTACACCCTCGCGACTTTTTTTAAGGCGCCTCGCCTGCCCGCCTAGGTCATATCGATCCGCGCACTGCGCACGAGCGCCTCGTCGCACAGCCGGAGGGATGCCCTGATGGGTCACCGACTGGAAAAGTAAGCCAGTCGTCATCTTTCGAGTCCCGAGCGGCAAGGGGAAGACTGTTTTGTTTCTCCGCGGGGGGAGGAAGCTCTCCGAGTGTGATTGAGTGCTAAAAGTTTATCCGAAAGTCAATCGGCAGGCGGCACAGGCAGACGGGGGGCAGTTTGGGCAGTTTGGTGGGATCGGAAAAAAACCGCCAGGTGTCACGGGATTTTTTCCCGTCGGTTTGTTGTTCTTCCCCGTCTGTCCAACGCACACCACCCCGCAACCGCCGGGTCCTCCCGAGGCGCCTGAACGACAAAAAACGAGACATGTCCATTCCTAAAGTGCCGCCGGGGTTCCTCGAGAGGAATGTTGCGATCCCTGGGAAGTTCTACGTGAACAAGAAGGACGCTGATCTGCTCGGCCCGAAAAGTGAGTGACTCCCCCAATTTTGATTGTTCTCCGACCTCCAACGACTGAGGGCACCTACAGCCACGATGAGGTCTTCATGCTGTCAGCTGATAAGGCTCCTGCGCTCATACGACGAGAGCAGCTGCACCGCGATTTCCATGTGAAGACACAAACCTATCACCAGCACCTTCTCGCTGACCAACCCCGATACATGCAGGCGTCATGATTCCGCTGACCCTCTTCCTTGGATTTCTGCAAGTGGGGATGTTCGCCGGGTTCATATATTATTACAGCGCTTCTGCTCAGTGGGTTACGGTGCGTTTTTTTAAGTTCTCGCACGGGCCATCCGCTTGACGTCTTGTCTTCCGCACAGGACATCTCGATTGAGCCAGATTGGGACTTCGGTGGTTCGGCCTACAACTGCACACCCCTCGCGGCGGATCCCTTTTACGGGGTACGGTTCAATTACGAAACGTGCAGGGACTTGTACAGTGTGCCTTCTACAACCAGCGTCCTCGAGAAGACGATCGCGACAGGAACAGTCTGGAGGTACTATCCTTTCTCCTTCGTAGACTTGGGAGTCGCCAACGCGGCAACCTACACGAGCTACTACTTCACCGACCTGGCGCTCCAAGACGCCAACGCCACAGCGATCTTTAATACGTTGAAGACTTCAAACGACTGCTCCAGTATTGGCGCGAACGACAGCGCCGGATTCACCGTGTCAGAACTCACAACGAGCGGACCGTTCGACGTTTTCAAATCGGTGGCGTCGTCAGGTTCGAATGTCGCAGGCGTCTCGTATCCGTGTGCCATCTCTCAAGCGCAGGCCATCGCCATGTTCGAAAAGTTCAACGAGCAAATCGATCCGTGTTTCTTCACGAAGATCAATGCCCCATTCAGCTGTGTCAGTAAAGGGCCGCTTTCCGTCATCCAGCGTCTGTCGCTGAGCTACGCGAACACGATGCTGTTCCAGGGAGTCATCTCTGGAATCATTGTGCAGATTTTCTTCTCCTCGCAACGGTCAGCGTTGAGAAAGGGGATCAGACCTAAAGAGCTGGACGAGACACCAGCCTGATCGACTGCAGACAGGGATGTCCCCCGTCCGTACTGATGACGTGTTGATTATTCGCTGGTTGTTGGCAGACACGAGGCAGAACCATTTGCTGGAATCATTTCAACTTTTGATTTGTGCTTCTCTCTGTCAATAGCAGTCAGGTTTTGTGTAAATATAAATTTATTACATGGGATGTAGTTTCGTCTAATTAGATTACGCAGCGAATATCGAATTTTCGTAGATATGCCTGAATATACACCTGAAAAGTATTACAGCTAGCTAGTTACACTTCTGTTTTTATTTGCCATTGAGAGATTAGCCGAAGTGCCGATAACAGAAAAGTTTAGTCCCTGAGAACACTTGCGAAAGATTCATCTGCTATCCATTCCGGCAACTCCCGGCAACTAGAGGCGCGACGTCTTCCGTGCAGCCAAAAGAGCTGACTCGGATCCTCAGTCATACCTTCAAGCCGAAACCACAATGCCATTCTCTGCATTCGCACCGAGCGTATCGTCCGCGGTGACGAGCGCTTCCGTTAGCCAAACCACGAAACCGATCCGCCGCCCGTCCGCGGTCGTCGGATGCAAGACGACTATCGCGCGGGGTCGCCGTAGCGACACCGGCTCCGTCAAGTTCGGGTGCCCTCGTCGTTCTTCTATGAACGTGCTTGTTTATGCCGCCGGGGGTGAGGTGAGTTATTGGGCGAACCAAGCCAAGGAGACACATCCACTGCAGTACTACTCCTTCGCGAACACAGGGTTTAGGTCACCTCTGGACAGCTCTCGATCCCCTTGCTCGACCACGATGAACTGACAACTTCTTCCCCACTTTTTAATCGTACCTGCTCAGGGTGACGAACTGGACGATGAAGAAAACGCCAGGCGTGCTGCGGAGCCCGAGGTTGAGGTCGTTGAGGATGAGGAGGAGGAGGAGGAGGAGGAGGTGGAGGAGCCCGCAGCGGTCGAGGCCAGCAAGTGCAACGAGCTGCTCAGCAAGCTCCAGGAGGCAGTGGAAGCCGGAAACGCGGCGGATGTCTTGGCCGATGTTCTACCCGAGCTCACTTCCGAGGTTTCTGGCATCGAGTCTGCTTTTGGCGACATCCAGGCGGCAAATGTCGGCCTCAAGGACCAGGCCGACACCCTCAAGGACCAATATCTGCGACTCAATGCGGATTTCGACAACTTCAAGAAGCGAACACTCAAGGAAAAGGAGCAGCTCTCACAGACCGCAAAGAGCAAGTTCTTTGAGGCGCTGCTTCCTGCGCTCGATAACTTCGATCTTGCACAGGCCAATCTCAAGCCTGAGGATGAGGAGGCGCAAAAGGTTGTGTCGCAATACCAGGGCCTTGTTGACGGACTGATGACCATCCTCACAAGCCAGGGACTGTCCACTGTTGACGGCGTGGGTGCGCCATTCGACCCCAACTTCCACGAGGCGATCATGCGCGAAGAGAGCGCTGACGCAGCGGAGGATACGATTCTGGAGGAGTTTAGGAAGGGCTACAAATTGGGCGAAAACACTCTCATCAGGCCTGCTATGGTGAAGGTTTCTGCGGCGCCGAGTTCGGAATGATTCTACTTTAAATAAGCACGGCTAAGAGTTACTGGTTCTCCGACAAAGGCTTCGCCGCGCTCATCCCCGCCAACCTCCCACTGGTCCATGCCCACAGAAAATTAAATCCCCCAATTCTGCCGAACACATCGCAAACCTCGCCACAGAAATAAACCCCGGGGGATTTGAGACTCTCCATTGTCTGGAAGTTGATCTCGTCCAAAGGGACCCCACCGCCGGTGACCTCAGCCTTTCTGTAGCCCTGGTGCCCTTTAACGGGTATGCGATATTTCGTCAGTACGTCGAGTAACTTGAGCCTATCAACTTTCCGCAAGTCTGCTACTTTGCAGTCATCGTCAACACCAGCCTCAGCCAAAAGAGCGTCTGCTAACCTCTGAGGGAGTCCGTCACGAAGGCGAGTAGCTACCAGAGCTTTTCCAGGAGGTGCGGCGAGACGCTCTTGCCATTCAACCCTTGACTCTCCCGACCAGCTTACCACGAGTGAAGGCATGGCTGCTTCCACCACATCTGCAGCGCTCTGCTCAACATCTTCTCTCTTGCTGCCCCCTTTTGTTCGAACCAGAGTTCGAACGACTTCGTGTGACAAGTCGAGGATGGCAGGTCCTGAAAATCCACGATGAGTGAACAAAAACCCCTCACGATTAGCTTTGGCTTTCTTCTTCTTCCCCGCCTTTGTCCCGCCGGAGATGGGCTCGCATTGCAAGGACACGTTTACGCTAACACCAGGTAACTGCTCGCCTCCGGGATGTTTCCCTGTGAGTGGCACGAGAGCTGGGTAAGGCTCAGCCAGGTTGTGCTCCAAATCGCGGCGTGCAATCACGTAACCTGTCCCGTCCGTTCCAACCGCAGGGAAACTCATCCCTCCCATGGCCAGGATCACGACTGAGACTTGTTCATCTGGACTATCCCTCATACGAAGCGACCATGCTTCGCCGCCTGCCCCATCGCTCACAGGGCGAAGACCTTCCACGGATGCGCCATATCTTACCTCAACCCCCTCCCGCAGGCAAGCCTCGAGAAGCTTGTCGCGCACCTCTCGAGAGCTGTTGCTCAGGGGAAAATATTTATTAGTGACGTGTTCGATGCCTAGCTCTAGGCCGATGTCATTTTCCAGCCACTCCCTGCACCTCTCGACGTTCCAGCTTGCCATGATGTTTTTCAGCTTTCTAGGAGTGGACTCCGTGACGAAGTCCTCGACTCTCGCGGAGACAGGGAGGACGTTGCAGCGCGCCCCGCCACTCATCAGGATCTTCTTTCCAGCCTCGCTCGTCCGTTCGTAAACGACCACCCGTTTAGCACCATGCGCGGCGGCGAAATACGCAGCCGTCAAACCTGCTGCCCCAGCCCCCAAGACGGCAACTGAGGTGGTGTCGGAAGTACCTTGTGCACGGACCGAGACTTTGGGTTTGCGTGATGCCGTCGACACTTTCCGATCGACCCCGAAGGCTCGCATCTGCGATGGCACACGCATTCGAGCGCCGACGCAAATAGTCGCCGCTCTTCCAGCGACCATCAGTGCTTCCAATAATGTTAAACAGGAAAAGTCCAGTTTCCCACGAGTCGTCGGTGCTGAGAGCAGAGGAAGGGCACACTTCGGTGCGCTCTCCAGCGACTGCTTAACTTCGTTCATAAGGTTAGTAGCGGGGGTAGTACAACGGGTAAGGCCGTGGAAGTAGCAATCTGAACTCCAAAAAATGGGAGGTATCGCCGGGAAGGGCAAGGGGGCGCGCCGCCGCCAGAAACTACAGGAGAATGCGAAAGCTTTCGATAAGAAGACCGGCACGTTCAGGTAAGTTCAACCACGCTCATGTTCAACCGTGACTCAAATCCAACACTGAGCAAACTCTTCATTCACAGGGAGCCAAAGATACAACTAGTGGAGGGCCAGGTTTCGAACGTGGACATGCTGAAGGCCCCGTCATCTTTTAGAAGATTCATGGAGGCGACGAACCGCACAAAGAAGCAGCAGGCTAAGCGCGAAAAGCAGCGGCTCATTTCACAAGGACTCGAGGTTTCTGACGACGAGCAAGACCTGGTTTTTACAGGTTTGGAAAGTTTGAGCGCAGATATCGCGGCTGAGAAGGCCAGGGTCGAGGCCGGCATGGCTGCAGGGTCCAGTGACGAGGATGAAGACGAGGACTTGCACACTGGCCCGGACAAAGGTGACGGAGAGATTCAGCAAGACGAAGACGAGCTCGATAACGTCAAGAAACGCAAGCGTAAACTCGATTCGGCTGCTGAAGAGGATGACGAAGAGGATGGAAAGAAAATGAAGCGGAAGTACATGTCTTTGAGGGAGCGCAAACGCGAAGCCAGGAAGGCGGCCAAGTTGGCAAAACTCGAGGACGAGGCTTTCATGCACGGGGGCAAAGCTGGAAAGGTGGAACGCTCCCGAGGTGGCGAAGCGGGATTCGGTGAAATTGCTGACGCCCCCCCCAACGATAACGCTGAAACGAAAGGGCGGTGGTAAGGGTTCTACAACCGTGCCGGTGGCAGAGTCTGGCCACAAATTAGCGGGCGGGAAGGCTGGGAACAGGCAGGCACAGATATTCCAGGACCTCATGAAAACTGCGCAGGGCAAAGATTCAGGCAAGAAAGCGAAGAAAGGATCTACTGCTGGTGTTGGACTTCGCCGGGTTGCAGAAATACAAGCGCTGAGAGAGCAGGTGATAGCTGACTACAGACAGATGCGTGGAAAGCCTCAGAACAACGGAAGGTCAGCCACTCTTGCGAGCAACCCCAGCCGGCTCTTTGCTTCCATGTCCTCAGTAGGAGGTGCCACCATTCGGCGGGACGCTGGTAGACTGTGAATAAAAGTGTTTCATCTCATATAAAGATCTTTCGGGATTAGCAAGCCTGCTCTCCACTTCTCGGCCGCAGTGCTCTTAGGCGGCGGGCCGTTTCATCACGATGAGGTACATAGGGCTGAAAATGCCGAGGTCTCCTCCCTTCTCGAGGTTGACGGCAGCCTTGAGAAGCATGGTGTGAACCGCCTGAGTACCCTTGGGCGCGAAGCGAATGAACTCAAGCACACCGGTCATGATGTGGGTGAGGTATGCAGCCCTACGAGCAGACTTCATGGCAGCCTGCCAAGGCACGCCACCGGTGGTGGCGCGATCAAAGGTGTACTGAACCTCAAAGCCAGCCTCCTTGGCAGCCGCGATGCACTCTTCAATGGTGCGAACCTCAGGAAGTGCATTTCCCTCGGCGATGCCATCCACAGCATCCACATGCACTTTGTTGTTCTTGTCGTACTTCGAAGTGCGCAGCCACTCGTATGAAGAGAAGAGGGCGCCGGGCTTGAGAACCTGGAAAACCTGCTTGTAGAGGGCGGCTGTGTTGGACGCGTGGCAAGCCGCCTCAATGGCGTACGCGCCGTCGAAAGTGTTCGCCTTGAAAACCTTGGTCAGGTCCATGAAGTTACCCTGCACGATATCCGTAAGATCCGACACACCAGCCTCCTTGTTGAGCTTCTTGCATCGTCCGACCTGGTACTCGTTAATGGTGATTCCGGTGACGTGCCCGCCGGTTGCCTTGACGATGTTGCGCATGGGACCTCCAACGCCGCAGCCGATGTCCAGCGCCTTCATGCCGGGTTTCAAGCCGATGGTCTCCGCGATGGCTGGAATGAGGGAAACGAGGAAGAAAACATAGATCGTCAGGACGATAGAACTTCATCTGATGAAAGGGGGTGCGCTCGGCTGGGCCAGAGGGCGAAAGAGGGGGAAAACCACGCTGAAATAAAACTCACCGGTCTCCTGGCGGATGATACTGGCCTCGAAGCTCTCGCCGACTTCACGAGCCGCGAAGTGAAAGCTCTCTCCCCAGCCGTACTCATAAAAGTCAGTGATGAGAGAGTAAAACTTGTTGACGAAGTCGGGGGTGCTGAGGATCCTGTCGCCGACACCCTTGCCATCCTCCTGATCGAAGAAATTGTTGTAGGAGTTGATGCCGGAGTCGACGAGGTCCTTGGCCATCGCGCCGGTCTTCCCGGAGAAGACATAGAAAGGGTTCTTACGGAACCAGGAGTATTTCACGGCGAGATACAGACCGCCGGACGCGGCGACGCCAGCCGTCGCCCACTTCACGGTCGGGTTTTCCAGGCGGACTGATAAGTCGCCCAACACCGCGGTCATCGCGAACCGGCAGAAAAGATCGGTCCGAGGGGATAGACTGCGTCAGGTGGAACGGTGCACTCGAGCGTTCGGATGCACGAAACACGTCGGTGAGTTGGTTCCCTTCACGAGCGCGCTCGATCGGAGGATCTGACTATGGCCGTCGGCGAGAGGCCGAGAGGGTTCCTTAAGCGAACAACGTTCGTCGTCGATCTTGTTGGAATAAAACCGGGAAGAGATTTGATTTCGTCCTCTCATTCCAACACGTGATTTGCACTTATTTTATGACTGTTTGCGATGTGTGCGTACCAACGGGCGGGTATCGCGACGAGTTCGGCGCTCATTTGATCAAGAACCGGCCCTTCCGAGATCCAGTCTCCCGGTGCGCCTGGCTCAATTAAATCGCCTCGCCGGCCGGCCATCCGAGCATGGATTGCCTCTCCGTTCGACCGACGTCGGCTTCATGCGCGCGGATATCGCACAATCCCTCGATAGGAAGGATCCTTCGCGGGGTTGGGCGCCGCGACGCGCGCTGCGTAGACGGAAGCCATTGGTCGACAGTGAGGCGAGTCGAGAGGGTCGCGCGCCGGGCAATAGGGGATCCCGCGGAAGCGCTAAAGAGCGAAGCGAGCGATGATAATGCGGAGGTGCTGATAGAGCTGAAGAACGTGAGGAAAAGTTTCGGGAAGAAGGTTGTGTTGGACGGGGCGAGCTTCAAGATCAGGAGAGGGGAGGCTGTGGGCATAATCGGTTCCTCCGGCACGGGGAAGAGCACGGTCCTCAGGATAATGGCCGGCTTGCTTCAGCCGGACGAGGGCGAAGTCATCATCCGTGGCAGACCGCGTGTTGGGCTTCTGAGTGACGAGAAGGACCCGAATTTAAAGGTTGGAATGGTGTTTCAGAGCGCGGCGCTGTTTGACTCCTTGACGGTGGGCGAGAACGTGGGATTCAAGCTTTATGAGCACAGCGACCTGCCGGAGGATGTCATCAAAGGTCTGATACAGGAATCTCTCGCTCAAGTCGGGCTGAGTGGCGTAGAAGACAGGTATCCGGCTCAGTTGAGTGGTGGCATGAAGAAGCGCGCCGCTCTCGCGCGGGCCATCATCAAGGAGGACATCTCTGAAAACGACAACCCCCTCGAAGAGGTTGTGATGTATGATGAACCCACGGCTGGTCTGGATCCGGTTGCTTCGACCGTGGTCGAAGATCTCATGCGTAATCTTCACACGGAAAGTAAGGCCGTATCCAGCTACGAAGAGAAAAAAGGCGGTGTGGCGAGCTATATTGTTGTCACGCACCAGCACAGCACTATCAGACGCGCGGTGGACAGGCTCATCTTCTTGCACGCAGGGAAAGTCGTGTGGGAGGGTACATCGAAAGAGTTCGACACGTGCGAGGAACCGATCGTGCGTCAATTCGCCACGGGGAGTCTCCAAGGACCGATAGTCTATTGATTCAAAACGCTTTGTTCTGGATTCATCTTCGACGATCACCCACCCTGCGAAACACTCTCAAAACTTTCTCTTCGTCACCCCCTTGGACTTCTTTCCACCAGCTGCCCCGAATTTTCCTTTGCCTTTGCCTTTTTCCGGTTCCTTGCGCTTGCCAACCGTAGATGATTTGACGGTGGCGGCGCCGAAGAACGTCTCCAAACGGTTCTGGCCGCCCTGGCTTCTAGCCTTCTTGAGATCCGCAAGCTGCTTTCTGATCCTGTCCTCGTTGAAGGACTTCTCGCCGCACAGGAATGCAACGACAGCCTCCTCGTCTGGCGCCGTCCATTTCAAGGCAAGTCCTTCAGTTTGTACGACATCGGGGCTTTTGAAGAGGATCCGAGCTTCCTTGTAAGGCCAGTCATCAGGGACCGGATACTTCTCCTTGTCGAGGTGCTCAAGCAGAGCCTCAATGTTGCCGTGCTGCTTGATGTACTTCAGCGCGTTGACGGGACCGATACCCTTGATGCTGTCGCAATAGTCGCATCCGCAGAGAATGCAGACGTCAATGAACTGGTCCCAAGTTAGTTCCAGTCCAGCCAGCAATTTATCAAAGTCGAATTCGAGGATCGGCTTCTCCTGGGAGGAAGGCGCCATGAGGTTGCGAGCCAGCTTTGGGGTCGAGAAGCACAGAGTGTCCATATCCTCAGACGCAGCAGCGTAGACAAGACCGGCTTTGCAGAGCGCAGCACAAGTCGCCTCAGCCTCGCACGGTGCCTCGAAAACAGGCAGACCCAAAAGTCGGGCCAGCTTCATAACCTCCTCGGAGTGCACCTTGGATACGCGAACGGTTCGTTTGCTCAACTTCTCGATCTCCTCCTGGTCACCGGCTTCCTTTGCCTTTTCGAGTGCGGACTCGGCCGCCTCTCTCTTGTCCTTTCGTTTAGCGAGTTCGCCGCCTTTCATGGTCGGCGGCTTTCCATCGAAGACATACACGGGCTTGATTCCAGCCTTCAGCATGCGGAGGGTTCGTGTAAACATGCCCTGCAGATGACTCGTGACTTCACCAGCCTCGTTCGTCAACTGTTGCTCACCGCTTCGTCCGACGACCATCATGAACTGGTAAATGTGCATCGAGGCGTCTATCGCAACCTTGCGGTCCAGAAACCCCTCGAACTTCTGCTCGCGCATGCAGCCAGGGGCGTAGTCAGATAAGAGCTTCGTGAGGCCTTTGATGCCCATCGCTGTCGTTGCTTTTCAGGGAGTTCTCAGGTGTGCTTGGTGGACAAGATCTGGCCCGTTCGTCGTCGTCACTTTGGACTGAATGGGTCGATGACGTGAATCGATATATCTCAGCGTGTTCTTTCCCGGTGGATGAACCGATAGATACGCGTTCCACGCGTGACGTGCGGTGGATACTGTGGCTCTGGTCAAGCGGGGGTCTCCTTCCTCGATTCGAGATTTTCAAACGTCAAACACAAAGCCAGTCACAAAGCTGAGCTGCTGAGCTGCTGAGTTCTCACGGGACGTGACGACTGTGCCGAGTGGAGGTGAGAGGAGGGGAGGTTCGCGCTTCAAACCCTGGCGGCACTTCGCGGGTTCTGTGGGCGAAGAGTGAGTCACCGTCATCGTGCCATCATGGACGACGGCGAAGAGCTCATCGGGGGCTACGATCCTCTCGTGGAGGAGTTCGAGAGGTGAGGCGCCCATCCCACAAAGCCTTTTTTGGCATCGAGAGGCCTCCTACCCGATTTTCCACGCGGCCAGCTTCCTTCCGAGCTGCGCCGAATATCGTCTGACGGTTTCGCTCCCATTCACGTATCGCAGTTATGAGGATTATCTAGACAGTCAGATAAGCGAGATAGACTTGTACTATCTGGATGACGTGCAAGCTTGTCGACAACTTGTAGAGCTCGGCCATCGTGGGAATGGGGAAATCGTCAAAAGAGCGGAGTTCAACGCGCGGAAGGAGGCATCGGAGATAGCGAAGCAGCAGAGGGCCAACAAGAAACCAAAGAAGTTGGCATCTGCGGGGAAAGACTTAGACGCGTTTCCTCTCTTGAAGGTGAGGTGTCGTCCGTTTGCCTTGGCTTGTTTGCCCGCTGTCCCTCACGTCTTTCTCAGTCATCCAACCCCTTGAGTTTGTTGTCTGCATCGTGCACCTTTCCGCTTTGTGACTTACGTTTGCTTATCAACACGCAGGCTCTTGCGCAGCGGGAGGAGGCAGTGAGAAATGGCAAGTTGACGACGATCATATTCCTAAGGGATTTGAACGCGAAGAAACAAGAAGTATCTGGCTATATTGACTACGCACACAGGCTCAAGACGGAGAATTGGGATCCTGTTTTCGACCGAACAAAGCGTCTGCTGCCAAAGGCGACGGATCTCTCTTTTTTCAATTGGGATACGCAGAATGCGACGTGCAATGCAACGCCAAATTTTCAGGTCATCGGGGATAATGAAGCTGGCTTGATGTTCAAAAACAAACGTGACCGAAAGGTGATTGACGTTGATCCGCACAAGCGTCCAGGCGACAACACGACCCGGACTGATATCACGACTGACGAGTACCTGCAAGTGTGCATCTGGGATCACGTGAGTCGTAGACGGACATAATGATGATGAATGAGCTCATCAGCTCCGTCTTTAGAATTTGTTAGCGATTAAAATATCTAGCAAGAAGCAAGTTAGCAAGAAGCAAGCTCGTCTCGTCTCAAACTGAAAGTGTGGAAGAAAAGCCGAGGACGCAGGACGAGATTTTCCATTGAGGTGGCGGACAGTGAGCCTCGGCCAGCTGAGTGGATTTCATGCAACGCCACAGTCCCCAAATCAGCAGCGTCGATCGGCCTCTACCCAAGGTGCGTTGAAACAGCCTCCCATCCTTCAAATCATACCGACTAACGTCACCGCAAAACCAGGGGAAAAGCGAAGTGAGCCTCAGCGCGTTCGCGTTCTTGTTTTCGGAGATCGTGCAGTATCACAGGACACGTGCTAGCAGTATCGCTGAAATTGAACGGAGGTGCGCCAACCATAAGAATCAAACGCGAACATCACTCGCTTCCGTCTCAAAGCTTACCACCTTTCAACCTCCACTATCATAATCACAGGCTCGAAGATGCGGGAGCAGGAGTTGGGGAGAGGATGTTGGAGATTTTATCATACAGGGAAAAAGGCAACCGGCGAGAGATCAGGTTACAAGGTATTCTGCAGTTCATCAACACGAACATCTGGAGGTGTTTGTTTGGGAAGGTTGCAGACTCCCTTGAGGTGTACAACGATGACGAGTATGTCATTAGCGATCGAAGTCCGCTGGTGAACAAATTTATCAGTGTGCCGAAAGATCTGGGCGACTTGAACTGCGCGGCTTTCGTGGCTGGCATTATCAAAGGGGTGCTTGAGATTGCTGGGTTCCCCGCTGAGGTTAGTGCGTACTACGCACCGGTAGAGGGACAGGTTCATCCGAGGACAAACTTCTTCATAAAGTTGACTCCTGAGGTTCTTGAAAGAGAGGCTCGGCTTGGAACTTAATTAAGTCGTGCAGTAGTCCCGTTGAATTCAAACTAACTAGCATCTAAATCGCGTCGATGATATAGTTTAGATGAGCGCGTAGTGTCATGGCTGCAGGATAGGACATGTCGCGGGGGACACCAATTCTGTCGCGAAGGTAAGCGATGCATTTTGCAACATCCTTCCCATCCTGGCTTGTTTCAGCGGTGGAAGCACCGGCAGATCCATCGAGCAGCAGGGAAACGGTGGTACGCAGCAACTTATCCACCTTATCCTTATAGTTCAGGTTCGGCACTGCAGTAGGGTCCGCCAGGGGAGCTCCAAACTGCTTGGCTCCTCGCTCACCCATGCCTCGGCAACAAAACTTTACAATTGCGTCGTAGTTTGAAACGAGCTTGTAAGCCGCCTCGTGGCGAGCAGCTTCATCCCCAGGATTCATTGAATCAGGTAGAGGTTCCGCATCACTGGGAGACAGATTCAGCGGAAGCCTCCAGGTAGAGAGCCCGTCAATATTTAGCTGTGCTTGCTTGGCTGCTTCACTTGAGTCTCCATATCCCGGCCCGTACTGGGGAGGTATGTCCATCACGTGAGTGTAGTAATCCGATTTTGTAGCCATGTAACAAGGCCTCTCTTCGAAAGCTGCAAACCACCTTTCGACGTTTGCCCATCGCTCAGTGGACCGGAGCTGGAGGCCTTTCCAGTACAGGCACGACGCGTTCATCCTTTCAACATGTGAAACATATTGCAAGTCGACGATAGAAGGAGTGTCACCGCCAAGGAACCAGGGCCCCGGTAATTCTCCCAACGCTTCGTTCACCTTGTCAAACGTTTCCTCGAATTGTTTTCTGGCTCCACCGCCAAACGGTCCCGGTCCCGAAGGGCGAAACACAAGTCCACACCAGTCAGAAAACAGCTGCCTTTCGAGGCGAAGAAGCGTGTTGGCGCGGTCGAAGTGTTCCTCTGGAATCATCGGAATCTCAGGAAACGTCTGCTCAAGTATCTGCATTATGACGAGAGATTCGGTGATCATCTTTCCGTCCAGCTCCAGGACAGGGAGCAACCCAGAAGGCACCTTCTTGAGGAACCAAGCAGGCTTGTCCCCATAACTGCGCATGTTTATCCGCTCGATTCGATAAGGAATCTTCTTCTCCTCGAGCATCATCCATACTTTCTGACAATAAGGACACCAAGCTGCGTGATCTCTGTAGAACGTCACTTTGACATCATCCTCAGACGCACCAAAGAGTCGCAATTTGGCAGTCACGTGGGGAGCACCTTCACCTTTAGCACGCAGTTTCTCCTCTTCGGCAATCTTCTTTCCGGTCTCTGTACTCACTGCGATCCCTTTCAGCTCGTCCCTGGAGAAAGTGCAGAGAGCTCAGCACGGACGCGTGATGCTACAAAAACGCGGGATGCATTATCTAAGGATGAATTACCAGCTGAGAACCTTCTCCGGGAGGACGGCAGTCGTCGCGGCTGCTCGTAAGGGAAAACTCATATTTCGAGATGACCGGGAGCTCTTCGTCACTCGTGTGGCGTTTGCGCTGTAACCCTTTGTCCAGGTCAAGGGCTGTGCGCATATGCTTGGCATGGACATGGACAGTCACGCTCGCCTCGATTTCACGCTCGCCTCGATTTCAAGTGGCATGTATTGTGAGTGCAGCATCAGGAGGGAAAGCAGATAAGTTTTGCGCACGTGTCGAATTTTGGTGATCTACAATTGTTATGCAAATTTCGCGATGAGCGTCGCTAAGATCCTTGCTGCATCCTTCATGTCATTCAACGAGCAGTATTCGTTGTCTGCGTGGTAGGTGGACATGAGCCCGAAACCGATGAGCTGAATGTCGAAACCTTCTGACTGCATGTCGTGCACCAGGGGAAGTGAGCCAGTGAGAGAGTACGGCTCCGCTACCCCCTTCACATCTTTTATCGAGTCACACATCAACTTGAAAGCGGGAGACGTGAGATCGCATGCGATACCGGTGAGTAAATGATCCCCCCATTCCAATTTGAGGTGTCCCACGATAGGCTCGCCGTCGTCAGGCTTGATGACGTACTTGGAGCACGGTCCACGTACGGGAAGAGACTCGATGTCAGCGTTGATGGCTGCAACCTCCGCCTCGATGCATGCCTTCAACGCCGAGACGTCATAGAAGGGAGTCAAGCGTATGTCGCCGCTGATTGTCGCCTCAGGAGGGATCTGATTCAATCCTCCAGGGGCGCACTTTATCTGAGTCGGCTTCATAGTTGAGGGGGTGATGAACTTATAATCCCGCTCCTTTTCGCAGGCTGGGAAGCACTCGTAGAACTTTTGCTGGATGCGGCTAACCGCCTCCATGCCCATTTCTATGGCATTTATGCCCTTGTGCGGTAAACCGGAATGAAAGCGATGTCCATTTGCGGAAAGATGCCACGTAACCGCACCTGCGGTGCCGATACAAGGCTGGCTATCCGCGCAATCAACCCAGATCACTGGGCCTGGCTTACAGTGGTCCAACTTTCCCTCAGCCACCAAACCGTCTACGCCGATACCAGGTCCAGAAGCTTCCTCACTTGCGATGAAAACGCAGGTCAAGGTCGTTTTGAGCTCTGGCTTGAGCTCTGCAAGCTGCGAAAATAACGTCGTCATCAGCGCGACGTGGCCGAGGCAGTCCGTTGTACCTCGGCCGTACAGCTTATCGCCATCGATTGTCAAACTGAATGGGTCTACGTTCCACGCATCCGGGTTTGCTGGCACCACATCGAGGTGAGAGCCCACGAAGCTCAGCACATCTTCAGACGAACCAGTTCCCGGGTATTTAATTATCAAGTTGCCACGTCCCTCCGCGTACGTAACGTGATCGATCTCCAAGGGTCCGCCATTTTCCTTCCTGTGAGGCGCCAGTACCTCAAGCACGTGCTTGATGGCGCGGTCCTCCTGTGGTACGTAGGCGGTTCCCACCCCTGTGTTCTGTAGGTGCTCAGCCTCCCCGATGAGATTACGCAGAAGACTCACGAAACGATTCTCATTGAGCTCCAACGATTGCAGAGATGAACTGTCGGTCATTGGCTGCGACCGGGTACAAGGAGACGTCAGGGTCGTTCGGGTGTGACCTCGGAAGAGTCCAATGTTACGCACCGTCGTCGACGCGTTCACACGTCGGTTGATTGCACTGCGAGTGTACACAGGACGTTGACGTCGAACACTGGTCGAGCTGGTATATCTCAGAACAGTGTTGGTATTCACGCAAGGTTGGATGCGAAGCATCACTTATTGTGGAGGGCAGGACAGAGCTCAGCAAGGTTTTGACTGAAGTTTCTGTCGCCGCCGTGGTGGTGCTCCTTCGGGCGGGCGGACAAATGTAGAGCAAACCGGCTTGAACAAGATAGTCTAATAAATGTTACGGAAATCGAGTATTACAACAGATAAAGTCGCCATGCTTCCTTGTTGAAAGTCATGGGAACCCAGACCCGGCAGTTACCAGCGCTCACACCAACAAGCAAAAGAGCAGCCTCGGTGCCGTCGTTGTTACGTCTTCTGTCGTTTATTGTTTTTCCCTTTGAGGAACGCATCCACGTTATCTTCCTCCACGTCGCTATTGTCTGCGAAGGCATCGTCGTTCACCTCGGCTGCTTCACCTTTGCTCTGCGCGCTAATGTATGATGTCAGGTGCTCCATGCAGGCAGCCCTGAAGTCAAGGAGTGCATCTGATAGCTTCCCTTCGACTTCCGTCGAGACCTGAACACGGGTGACGAAGGAAATGATGAATGAGTAAGAAACATGTGGAAATTGAGATTCACGTCGTGCGTAGCGTATCGTTAGCGCGATCATCCTTTCGTTCTTACCGTCTTGGGATCCTCGCCCTCAAACGTGAAGGTGGCGACAATGCTTTTCGCCATCCAACACGACTTAAGGTTGATGTGCGCGTTTTCCACCGGGAGTTCACGCGGTTAAGCGCTTCCAAGACAAATCCGTGCGCTAGTTTGCGTCCAAGCCGGTGCTCGCTGTTGGGAAACCCTAACGTGCGCGGGCGATATGCGTCACTTGGAACCCTGCCCCCAATAACGAACATCACATCAGAGATTCACTGTCTAAACTCTAATCTATCTAACTCGTCAATCAGGGTTCGATGGCTCCGATCTCGATGAGGGCACACTTGTATCGGGGGCTTTTTCGTGTCGCGCTTTTCGGGGCGGCGGCATTGAAGGACGCGCGTACCACCGCGCCACTCACATCGATCCATCCTCAAAAGCGTTTCAAAAGATATCAGCTAACTCACAATGGAGCTCGCGCCTCATCCTGTGATTCCGCGGAAGAAGCCCGTCCTGGTGTGCATCTTGGACGGCTGGGGCGAGAATCCCGTCAAGGACGGATTCAACGCTTGCCACGTTGCGAAGACTCCCACCATGGATTCTCTCGCCGCGAAGGGCTCCGCGTACTATCGAAGCGTCCTAGCTCACGGTCCTGCCGTCGGCCTGCCGACCGACCAGGACATGGGGAACAGCGAGGTGCGCTGCCCGATCCCGATCCTTCCCGGAAAAAGTTTTTTCTTCGCCCCAAAAAGTGACCTTCTCTAACCCCCTTTTGCTCAGGTCGGCCACAACGCGCTCGGTGCCGGAAAGATCATCGCTCAGGGTGCATCCCTCGTTGATATTGCCCTCGAAAAGAAATCCATCTTCCAGGACGCTGGCTGGCAGTACGTCAAACCCGCTTTCGAGGCGAACACTTTGCACATCATCACTTTGCTGAGCTCTGGCGGTGTGCACTCGAGGTACAATCAGCTCAAGGGCCTGATGCAGGGCGCTGTGGCTGACGGCTGCAAGAAGCTTCGCCTGCACGTTCTCACCGACGGGCGCGATGTTCCCGACGGAACCAGCCGCGAGTACATGTCGACCCTTGTGAACGACCTCGCTGCCCTTGAGGGTTGTGATGCCAAGGTTGCGTCTGGCGGTGGAAGGATGAAGGTTACCATGGACCGTTACGAGGCCGACTGGGCCATGGTCGAACGGGGTTGGAAGGCTCACGTCCTTGGCGAGGCCCCCAACAAGTTCACCGACCCCATCGAGGGTCTCAAGAAGCTGAAGGAGGGCGGTGACAGCGATCAGTACCTCGAACCTTTCGTCATCGTAGATGATGACGGCAAGGCCGTCGGCACCGTCGAGGATGACGATGCAGTTGTGATTGCTAACTTCCGTGCTGATCGCGTCGTCGAAATCTCCAAGGCTTTTGAGTATCCCGACTTCAAGGGTTTCGACCGCGTCCGCTTTCCGAAGGTCAAATTCGCTGGGCTCATGCAGTACGACGGGGACCTCAAGCTCCCTGCCAACTACCTTGTTCCCCCTCCCCTTATCGAGCGCACTTCCGGTGAAGTCCTCGCGGCGAATGGGCTCAAGACCTTCGCATGCAGCGAGACACAGAAGTTTGGTCACGTCACCTTCTTCTGGAATGGCAACCGCTCTGGATATTTCAACGAGAATCTCGAAACCTACGTTGAGATTCCCAGCGACAACGTTCCCTTCAACCAGGCGCCTCTCATGAAAGCGCGTGAAATCACCGCCGCAGGTAAGGAGGCTCTTCGCAGTGGCAAGTATGATGTCGTGCGTGTCAATTACGCCAATCCGGATATGGTCGGTCACACTGGTGACCTCCAGGCGACCATCGCTTCGTGCGAGGAGTGTGACGCGTGCGTGAAGGAGCTCCTCGACCTCGTCGACGAGCTTGGAGGCATGTACCTCGTGACCGCTGATCACGGCAATGCGGATGACATGGTCCAGCGCAACAAGAAGAACGAGCCACTCATGAGTGAGGAAGGCAAACCTCTTGCTCTCACGTCACACACCCTTGCGCCCGTCCCTGTCGCCATCGGTGGCCCTGCACTCCCTGCAACTGTCAAGTTCCGTGACGACCTCCCCAAGGC
>JACLAB010000187.1_pt1 | contig 26208 bp, 22 predicted proteins | sample 8027921 | NCBI WGS metagenome assembly JACLAB01 (sample SAMN15725117, study PRJNA655200) | protist metagenome | isolation source: fluorescence activated cell sorting (FACS) single amplified genomes of... | place: USA: West Boothbay Harbor, Gulf of Maine | collected 2000-07-19
GTTACTAATATTGGACACAATGTAGGATGACATATTTGTAAAAGGCGACTATGTTTTTCGACACAATAAAATTGTTGTTCAGAAACACTATCTAAATGACGGAAGGCACCTTTAATATAACCGCGATATCCTGAATCAATAATACCAGTGTGGTTGGCTAACATGAGAGGGGTTTTTGAAAGACTGGAGCGTGGATACAAATAATAACCACACGAAGTCCAATCCCCGGACACATGAGATCCAGTTTTACTGTAAAGCATTTCTGCTTTGATTTTGAAATCAATCATCTTACTAGAAAATTGCTGGGTAAACTTCTCGAGTTCAGGAACGAATAAATCAAATCCAGAATCTGGAAAATCATCATGCAACATTTTTTCGTTATGTTTTTGGATTTTCTCAACGTATTTTTCTTTAAGTTCTTCGTTATCTATGTACAACTTCAATACTGCGAATGGTTGCGTATGAAACGTTTGAGTAGTAAGGGAAGCGAGTTTGATACCTGCATTGAAAACACTCTTCGATATAGCATTTTCAGAAGGTGCGGTATGGGAATTGGTATTGCGCGACACAAAATGAAACATAATATGCAGTGATACTATGATTGCATATTATATATTTATATGGTTTGATTAAATAGTTTCCTCGCGATTCTTCTTGAACTCTTTCCACGAAACTTTTTTACCTTCCATTGGGACAGGTTTATCAGCTTCATATTTAGCATCAAGATTATCCATACGTTTTGTGGCGCTGTCTACATATAACTCTTTCAAAATCTTACCCATCATGGCAGAACCTTCGTGTTGGTCCACTTTGGCGTCTTCAATTAATTTTAGAATAACCAACATCTTCGTCATAATTGTTAAATCTAATTCATCATTGACCATTTTATTAAAAATGTCGGTATAATTGTTGAACAAAAAAGGTGCTTCTTGTGCACACTTCTCTTTGAATTGCTCAAAATTACTTGACTTAAGTGAACTCTCAACATTTTTCAATGTGTCTAGTTTACGAATATCATCACGGAGCAAAACACTATGTTTTACTTTGCGAATGTGTTCAGTATTATCCTCGCATTCAGAGTCATTGATTAACCTCTTTAAATTCAATCGCTCACTTTCAGATAGGGTAGACATTATAATAAGACTAGGTAATTTTGTTTATGTTTTTTACGCAAAAGTATATTATTCATATTATAGAAGACGTTTATTCAGAAACAAACCTAAACCTAGAAGAGTATCTATAAATAATGGTAACCAAGTAATTTGTAAACCTTGGAATGCATAAATAGACGCAACTAGATACAAAAATCCATGTAAGAGTCTGAAATTTGCCCACCAAGTGTGTCCACCTGCTTCAAATGCATTCAATCGCATATTAGCAAAATATAGATACAAAAATGACAAGGCAATTGATGCCAATACAAAACCATAATAGAACAACCATGTTTTATTTATATATAAAGGCAACAACGTGAGTATAATGCGCGCAGGCATACATCCAAATAGAAAATAAGTTATACTGTTATTTTTAGACAACATCGAATAATATATATTTTTAGTAGAAAAAATATAAACTAAATGTATAAAATATGCAATTAACGTTTGCTCATTATAGTATAATACTGTTTTTGGTGTTCTTGATTTTGGGATCCTTATTCAGTTGTGTTGACGCGGTTCCTCATAGCGAGAATGGTGTTGCGAAACAAGCTGCCAAAATCGAGGGATTTGAAGCCATGGATAGACCATTGGATTACAACACCCAAAATACACAGCAAGAAAATGCCGATGCACCTGAAATGGCGATGGTTCATGGATTCAAACCTCTTTTCAACGGAATTAACAACAAAGGCGAACCATTGGACAAGTTTTCTTCCGTTAAAGGAGACTTGTATTGTGAGAAGGCGTATGGAATCAGCAACTCCAGGGGACCATTATGTTTCGATGATGAAACAATCAGGTTACTTAGAACCCGCGGTGGAAATTCCTCAACTGGACCTAGTGAAATTGGCGCCTAATCGAATGTTAAATAACATTTTTCACAATACTTAATTGTTTCACTGCGTTCAACATCATTATCAATGTGGTCAGTAATAATATTATGTTTACAATTTTTTAATAAATAGTTGTTTACCAAATCCATAATATATTTGTAGTCGCTGTTTTGTTCGTCACGAGGTAATGAATGAAGCATACCTATAATTTGACTCATAATATCAATATCATATGTAGTTGATTCCATGTATAAAATGCTATTATATAACCGTAAAAAATGTTTATATAATTACAATAACAAATTTATTTTAGTTTACACATACATCGCCAACATACTCTGATTGTGTTGCTCTTTGTGTTTGATGAGAATGTCAACATCTTTGGTGGTGACTGTGAAAGGGAATGTAACATCCAATTCAAGTTCTTCGTCAAATAGTTTGACTCCAGGTTTCATAAGGCGGAACAAGTTCAACTTGGTATGAATGATTTCCAGACAACGCTTTAAATTACGAACACCTGACTCTTCCTTAGTCAATTCAGCTTTTGAGATAATATAACTCAGTGTTTCATCGGGAATAGTGATATCTTGCTCTCCGAAATTGATTTGCGAACGAATGCTAGGAAGTAAATAATTACGTGCAATGGTAATCTTCTCTTTCTGTTCGTAACCCTTAGTCTGAATACAATACATTCTGTCCCTGAGAATAGGGTTCACCTTGCTTTCATCATTATAACTGAAGATGAACAAGCATTTACTTAGGTCGAAATTCACGTCGGAGAAATACTTGTCGTGGAACTCGCTATTCTGAGAAGTATCCGTAAGATGTGTGAGAATACCGATGATTTCCTCACCCTTAGGCGTATCACTTACCTTATCCAACTCATCAAAGTAAATGACTGGATTCATACACTTACTGTCAATGAGGATTTGAACAATTTTACCCCAACTACTACCTTCATATGTGTAAGAATGACCCTCCAAGAAACTACTATCACCAGTTCCACCAAGCGCAATAAATGTGAATTCGCGACCAAGAATCTTACTAATACCCTCTTTTACCAAAGTTGTCTTTCCTGTGCCCATAGGACCCTTGATTGCGATGGCAGTGCCCATAGCAGACGGGTTGGAAATCCATTGACCCGCCATTTGCATAATTTGCATTTTTGCATCATTCAATCCGTATACACATTTGTTGAGAGTGTCATAAGAATTCTGCATAAAATCGTGACACACGTCTACTCCTTGATTGATATTTACATCAAGTGACCTGTGAACTCCAAATGGAATCTTCATAAAGGTATCTACCCAATTTTTGATTTTGAAGTATTCATTGTCTCCGGGGTCCATATTCTTCAACATGTTCAACTTCTGCATAGCAATTGCCTTGAATTTCGGTGGCATAGTAGAATCCAACAATCGCAACCTATATGGTTTGGTAATATTGGTATGTTGGTTGATTTCCTTCAGGTCACGCATGACCTGAAGTTGCTGTTTATTAGATAGTTTCTTCTTGAAATAGTCAATCTCATTGGTCTTCTTTTTATCAGCGTGAATCAACTTGTGATATGTTTTTGCATTTTTATTACGAGCATCTTTTACAAGTTCCTTGATATTTTTATTACAATCCTTCAATGCACGCTTCATAACCTTATTGTTAGGTTTTGAAGATAATTGCTTAGTCAACATCTTCTTTGTTTCAATCAAATCAAGGTATTCTTGTTCAGCGTTATCCACAATTTCAATATCTTCCTCATCTGAAGTCTTCTTCTTTTTCGTCTTCTTTGTTTTCTTCTTAGGTGTTGTTTCACCTGGAGTATAATTCTCCTTCATAAACTGTTCCTCATCTTCACTATCACAGTCGTCATCTTCATCATCTTCGTAATATTCTTCTTCATCTTCTCCTTCGCCACCAAGAGATAACAAGATATTAAAGATACCCTCTTCTTCATCTTCATCCTCCTCGTCATAATCCTCATCTTCAGATTCATCTTCGCTACTCACCTCGTGGCGCCTCTTTTTCTGTTTTTTGTCTTTCTTGGTCTTTTTATCTTTCTTATCTTTCTTGGTCTTTTTATCCTTCTTGTCTTTCTTAGTAGTCGTAGAATTTTTGTTAGAATCAACTTTTTTCTTCATATATTTTGATGGAAACATTTCAGCAAGCATCTCTTGGAACTCGTCGTGAGTGATACTATCTTCTTCGTCATCTTCATCTTCTTCGTCGCTTTCTACAATAAACTTATTTCTTTTTTTGTTTTTCTTAGGAGGGACATAGGATTCCTCATCATCATCATCATCATCATCATCATCATCATCATCATCATCATCATCAGACTCTTCCTCATCACTATCACTCTCTCCCAACGTTTCTTCATTAGAGTCACGTTCTTCTTCATCTTCAGTTTCCCACTTCTCATCTTCACTGCTCTCAGAATCAGAATCTTCTTCGTTTCTCTTCTTATTGTGCTTCTTATCAGAAGTCTTGCTCTTACTAGTGCTGCGTGTATCGACCATTGTTTTACGTACCATAATATAAGTGTATCTATGCATATAGAAACAGAAGCAGTATTTATTTCAATTTTATATATGAATAGTTACGAAAAGATTAATATGTAAATTAATTACAGAATATTCGTGAAAGATTATAAAATTGAATTGTTATATAAAAAATATGATGATTATAATATAGGTGAATATTATGTCATTACAAAAATCAACAATGAAAGACAATATTCCCGTATCGAAGATTGTAGGTGTGCAATTTAGTATGTTGTCCCCAGATGAAATTAGAAAAGCATCTGTCGTGGAAGTAACATCTAAGGAAACCTACATGAATGGAAAACCTGTTGCGGGTGGACTGTTTGATGTTCGTATGGGAGTATTGGAACCTGGTTTAATTTGTCGCACAGACGGTTATACGTATATTGATACGCCTGGTTATTTTGGTCATATTGAACTAGCAAGACCAGTGTTTCATATTCAACATTTGAAAGAGATTATGAAAATCCTGAAGTGTGTATGTTTCAAATGTAGTCGGTTGCTATTGAATAAAGATTTACATAAACATGTGTTGAATATGAACCCAGAAGACCGTTGGAATTATGTATACAAAGAGGCATCTAAGATAAAAAATTGCGGTGAGTCCAGTGATGAGGGATGCGGACATAAGCATATGAATAAAATTAAACAAGAAGGTATGGCGAATGTCTGGGCTATCTGGGAAAAGATGGGAGAAAATGGTGACGAAGAAAAAAAAATTAAGATTACCCCTGAGATTGCGATGAAGATATTTAAGCGAATTTCGGATGACGATGTATCATTTATGGGTTTCAGTCCTGTTTGGTCTCGTCCAGAGTGGATGATTTGCGAAGTCTTGGCAGTTGCTCCTCCAGCAGTTCGTCCTTCTGTCAAGCACGATGCTCAACAACGCAGCGAAGACGATTTGACCCACATTTATCACAACATTATCAAGTATAATAACGACTTGCGTGATAAGATTGCCAATAATGTTGCCTCCAATATGATTGACCGCATTCAAGAGTTCTTACAATACTATATTGCGATGATTGTGAACAACAAGACCAAGGGTGCTGAACCATTGGCGCAACGTTCCGGTCGTCCTTTCAATTGTATTATGGGTCGTCTGAATAGCAAGAATGGTCGTATCAGAGGTAATCTGATGGGTAAGCGTGTGGACTTCAGTGCTCGTTCTGTGATTACTGGTGACCCCAACTTGTCTATTCGTCAATTGGGCGTGCCTATGAAGATTGCGAAGAACATCACCAAACCAGTCAAGGTGAACGACAAGAATCGCGACTTCTTGATGAAACTTGTCCAGAATGGTCCGGATACTTATCCTGGAGCAAAGATTTTGGAAAGGAAGAACGGAGAGAACATTTATCTACGCTATGTGGACAAGTTGTCTATTCGCCTTGATAATGGTGATACCGTTCATCGTCATATGATGGATGGAGATGCGGTGTTGTTCAACAGACAACCCAGTCTTCATAGAATGTCTATGATGTGTCACATCGTGAAAGTGATGAAGAAAGGTGATACGTTCCGCATGAATGTTGCAGACACGAAACCTTACAATGCCGATTTTGATGGGGATAGATTTTGTCCCCAACAGGTGACCGCCCTCTAAGTTGTAGACATACTTAGTAGGGGAAAACGGTGGAAAGTCTACTGGTATATGTATTTAGCATAGGTGCATTTTACCAATATAATCATCTAGTCATTCTTTTCAATAATAATATAAAACTATCTCGCTCTATTAATAAAAATGATATTAAATAAAGATGAACAAAACAAAGTTGTTGGTGAAATATACAAAATAACGAATACTACTAATGGAAAACTATATATAGGTCAAACACGTAGTCACAGATTGAACCATAATAAATATAGACCTTTTGGATATTTAGGTAGATTCAAAGACCATATACACGAAGCATATTCAAATAAAAAGCACCAATCGCGATATTTGAATTCTGCTATATTAAAATATGGAGTAGATAGTTTCAGTTGTGAACAAATTCTTACTTGTGAAGTAAGCGAATTAGATGAACAAGAGGAACTGTTTATAAGTGAATATAATTCTAAATATCCAAATGGATATAACTTAACGAATGGTGGGAAAGGATTTACTGACGTTGATGGGAAGTTTATTTGTGAACCAAATAAACCCCTGAGACAACCATTAAAACCTCAGCCTAAAAGTGACTATACAAAACAGTTGATTTCTGATAGATTGAAAATTGCTCTTGATAATGCAGAACATCGTGAGAAAATGATGAAACTAACTCAGAAGCAACATCTTATCAAAAAGTTTGAAATATTTAGAGATGTAGTAATCGTAGATGATAACATTGATACATATGTTCGTGTTATTAAAAATAATACTAATAATACGGAATATGTTAGAGTCGTCATTGATAAAAAGAAAACAACGTTTGTAGGTAAATATGAATCAATAGAAGTAGTAAAAAAGAGAGCAAGAAATTTTATATTAGAGTTAAAAGAATGGCAACATACCTTGATGCGGGAAACTCCTTAGAGCCCACGACTACCACCTCATAATGGAAACATAATGAGGGAACTCGGTTAATAGCCGAACCCAATGGTAATAATGTCGTGGGATTGGACAATCCGCAGCGTAACTGTCTAAGTCCGTTAGGATAGGATATGACAGGCGTTCAGAGACTGAACGGGTATGGGTGAACAATGATAGTCTAATCAACTTGAGTTTGCTTAAGATACAGTCCGGCCCCCTGGGAAACCTTGGGGAATTTGAATGGAAATGAATATGCACATGCCTCAGAATGTGATGGCAGAGACGGAGTTGAAGCACTTGGCGGCAATTCCTTATCAAATAATCAGTCCTGCTGGGAATTCACCAATCGTGGGAATTTTCCAGGACTCTTTGTTGGGAAGTTATAGAATGACCCGACCCAACATTAGTTTCACACCCCGTGAAGCAATGAACTTGTTAATGATGTTCCCAGAAGTAAATACAGATGAACTGAAAGCAGCAATTAAAAACAATAAAATATCGAACTTTGACGTGTTGTCTCAGATTATGTCCAAAATAACATTGAAGTTCAAGACCAAATTGTATGATGAAGATGAGGACCCAGAGACATCCAATAACATCTTTGAGGTGAAGAATGGTAAGTATATTCGCGGACAGATTGAGAAGTCCGTTCTTGGCGCAGCTTCTAAGGGAGTGCTTCACAGAGTGTTCAATGATTTCGGTAACATGCACTGTTCCAACTTCATTGACAACCTTCAGAATGTAGTGACGGAATACATGAAGTCTAGTGCGTTCAGTGTAGGTATTAGTGATTTGATTGCTAACAAGAAGACACAAGATAGTATTGTGGAGGCGATTACATTACAGAAGAAAGATGTCCAGTCATTGATTGAGCGTGTCCAACTAGGAACATTTGAAAACGATACTGCTAAGAGTAATCAAGTAGAGTTTGAAACCAATGTCAATAACATTTTGAATGAGGCAACTAACAAGGCAGGTAAGATTGGTCGTAAGTCATTGAGTAAATCCAATCGTTTCTTGATGATTGTGAACTCTGGTTCCAAGGGCACTCTTATTAATATTTCCCAGATGATTTCTTGTTTGGGTCAGACGAATATTGATGGAAAGCGTGTCCCTTATGGATTTGAGGATCGAACTTTACCCCATTACAGCAAGTTCGATGATAGTCCAGGTGCTCGTGGTTTTGTAGAGAATTCTTATATTTCTGGATTGACTGCGCCTGAGTTGTTCTTTCATGCGATGGGTGGTCGTATTGGTTTGATTGATACTGCTGTGAAGACTTCGCAAACAGGTTATATTCAAAGAAGACTGATTAAGGGTCTAGAGGACCTGAAGGTGGAATACGATACGACTGTTCGTAATAATATGGGTAAGATTATTCAATTTGAATATGGCGAAGATGGTTTTGATTCTACCAAGACAGAAAACCAGAATCTTCCTTTGGTGGGAATGAACTTAGAGGATATCTACTCACATTATGATATTATTGGTATTAATGACGAGAAGACTCAGACGATTCATGTATACAATCCTGCTACTACGAAGCGCATGCGCAAACAGAAGACTGAAACGAAGGCAAAATGTAAAGAATATATTGAGAAGATGATTGATGCTCGCGATAAGTCAATTGAGAATGTATTCAAATACAAGAATGAGAATGGAGTGAAGTTGCCAGTTGCTTTTCAGAGCACAATTACGAATATCCAGGGACAATTCAATCTAAATGGAAACTCTATTGTAGATATTACTCCATTGGAAGCATTCCAAATGATCGAAGCAACTTTCAAGAAACTACAAAAATTACATTATAGCAAACCAAATGCGTTGTTTGAAATCTTGTTCTTTTATTACTTGACCCCTAAGAGTTTGTTGGTCCAAAAGCGTTTCCACAAGGAGGCATTGACCAACTTGCTCCAGACAATCGTATTGCGTTACAAAGAGGCGATTGTTCATCCTGGAGAGATGGTGGGTGTGATTGCAGGTCAGTCCATCGGTGAACCTACAACACAACTTACACTGAATACTTTCCATTTGTCAGGTGTGGCGTCTAAGTCGAATGTGACTCGTGGTGTGCCTCGTATTGAGGAAATCTTGCGTTTGACCAAGAATCCTAAGAATCCGTCTCTAACGGTGTATTTGAAGGAGGCAGACGAGAAAGACCAAGACAAGGCGAACGTTTATTCTAAAATGTTGGAACATACTAAGTTGGTAGATGTAGTGAAAACAGTACAGATTTGCTTTGACCCGAATGACGAGGCAACGAATATCTTGGGAGATAGAACACTGATGGAGCAATATTACGAGTTCCAGAGATTGGTGGATGATTGTTTGGATGAAGAGGTTGTAAAGAGTGAACACTCTCAGTCTAAGTGGATTATTCGCTTGGAGTTGAATGCGGAAACTATGTTGGATAAGAACATTACCACAGATGATGTGTATTTCGCCATCAACAATAGTGACTACGGTAATGAGATTTCGTGTGTGTATTCTGATTACAATGCCGATAACTTGGTGTTCCGTATTCGTTGCAATAACTCGCTATTGAAATCTAAGAAGAAGGGAACGCCCGATTCATTGGACCAGTCTGATAACATCTACTGCTTACAGAATTTCCAAGAAACCTTATTGAATAATATTGTGTTGCGCGGTATCAACAAGATTACTAATGTGTTGCCCCGTAAGTTGCAGAGTATGGTTACTAAGGATGAGGACAAATATGTTCAAAATGACGTGTGGATTTTGGATACGACTGGAACGAATTTAATGGATGTTTTGTCACAAGATTTCATTGATACGTATCGCACCGTGAGTAATGATATCAAGGAGATATATGATGTGTTAGGCATTGAGGCAGCTCGCGAAGTCATTCATAATGAACTTATGGAAGTGATGGAGTTTAGTGGTGTATATATTAATTACCATCATGTAAGTTTGTTATGTGATAGAATGACTTGCAATAAGGATATGGTGTCTATCTTCCGTTCTGGTATCTTGAATGATAACATTGGACCCATTTCCAAGTCGACTTTTGAGGTCCATACAGAAGTATTGATGAATGCTTCTAGACACGCAGAGTTGGACCATATGCGCGGTGTATCTGCAAGTGTGATGATGGGACAGTTCGGTAAATTCGGAACAGGTGCGTTCCAAGTGGTATTGGATATGAACAAGATGAAAGAGATGGATGATGAAGAAGTTGATGAAGACTTCAATTGCGACCAAATAGATAAGGAATTGGAGATGGACAAGTCTAAGGATAACTGTAAGATGAGTGTGATTGAAATCAATAACAATATTGGTGCTATCAAGAAAGAGCAGGGAGACGCGTGCGAAGATGACTACGACGCTGGATTCTAAAATAAACGATAAAATGAATAAAAATACAATTGTATATATTTTTATTGGAAACATATTAAAGAAACAACCATTATATACTATGGAGACCAAGGGGAATGGTTCCACAAACCGAACTTAGCTCAGTTGGTAGAGCTCTCGACTGTAGTGGTTAAAACAAATATCGGGCGGTCACTGGTTCGATTCCAGTAGTTCGGAAGAATAATTGTAAATAAAAATAAAAATAATAATCATTTGCGCAATTGATTATTATTTATACGCATACATATATGAATATCATTGTTTGTGGAGATAGTCACACTCGAGTATTCTCTTATTGTAATAAACATCAATCTCATTTTCAATTTAATATATGTGAAGTAGGTGGAGCAACTGCACAAGGAGCAGTAAACCCTAATTCAAAGACAAACGCATTGGGTATATTTTCAACAAAACTAAAAAATACACCAAAATCAGACAAAGTGCTTATTATGTTAGGAGAAGTAGATTGTGGATTTGTTATTTGGGTGAGGTCAAAACGTTATAATATAAGTGTAGATGAACAATTACAGACATCTATTCATAACCTATTTCAATTTATAGAAACCAAGGTGAAATCATATGGTTATGTGTCCAATGATATTATTATAGCAGGAGTGATATTGCCAACTATCAAAGACAATACCAACAAAAAATATTTGAATGGAGCACGAAGTGAAGTGGAAATAGACCAATATACAAGGACCCAAAAAACGTTGGAATATAATCAAATGTTAAAAACAAGATGTAATGACTATGGGTATCATTATATAGACATTACAGATAATATAGTAGGCGAAGATGGACTGGTTCAAGACCAGTATCTAAGTGAAAATCATACAGATCATCATCTAAGTAGTCCAAATACGTATCAATTTTGGATTAATAACATTAGATTACTTGTAAAATCGGATTGAATTCGTTAATAAGTTCTGGTTTTGATATAGACCGCGGACCGACTGTATTTGAACGACTTGAGTATTCTATGTTATCAAGTTTCTTGAGTAAATTATCTGTGAGAGGAATGTCAAATTTGATAAAATAGTGCGATTGAATGCTTTTATCTTCTATATTGGTATCTATTTTTCCTGCAGTTCCTCCAACACGACGAAAAGATATATCTGGATTGTCGTCTTTTTTCACAAAATGGAATTTGATTGGAACAAGTTTCTCAACAACATTTCTTGTATTGTCGCGTTTTTCCCATATTTGGAAGACACAAGGCACATTATGACTATTCCCATTCAATAAAAATGCTTCTTCAGGAAGGTCATATTCTTCTATTAGATGAAAGTTCAATGGAAATGACTTATGCATACTATTTTTTTTGAAACTTTTTGGTAATATGAAAGATACACTGTCAGCAAACTCACATGATTTTTTTATAAATTTTATAGCGAATGATGATTGACGTCCGAAAGGAGGATTCCCTATAACGTGAATACGTTGGTAATGATTCATAATACTTTCGCTATCAAATAATAGATAATCTTGTTTTTCGATATCAGCGTGGTCAGGTTCCAGGTCATAGAAGCGGTATTGTGGACAACTATTGTCTATACCTAATGTTTTGATGCCATTTATAAACGCACCCTTTCCTGCACTGGGTTCAATAATAAGTTCCGTATTATTTACAATAAATTTGTTTTTGAATAATGCCAAACAATGGTCAACCACGTATGATTTTGTATAAAATTTGTCTATAGGATTGCGTTTTAATCCGGTTGTTTGTGTATTTTCATCATTCATTGAATATTAATATATATATAATGAATTTATTTTTAATTTATTTACATAACACTATAAGTTTCCAAGTAAGAATCAATAGTCAATGCGTGTCCAGCGTATTCAGGGTCATCTAATAAGGTTCTGAAATTGTCCATTTTACCCAGACCCAAACCAAAGTTGATAAGTCGATATCCGGGTAATTCTTCTTGATTTTCATTACGCACACAATAATAGACATCAGTATCTTTGTTTCCACCTAAGACTAACCAAGGCACATTCATTCCCAAACTTTCCAATGAACTATCCGAAATCAATAGCACAGGCAGTTTGTAGAAATCACATAACAACCATACATCCAAGTCGGTCAAATAATATTGTTCGCTCATCACCAAGGTTTCCAATGAAACTTGATTGTTGATGACTTCTTCAATCATAATGCGTTTATTGTTTTGTTTGCTCAAAATGTCAAGCACTTTAATTCCGTGATTCTCCATAAGAGGTTTATATAGTTGAACAAGGCGTTTTTTCATATCGTATGTGCTGGGGATGTTTCTGCGAACACGTAAAAATAGTTCATACATCAGGACATATCCACATTCCACTTCAGAATGATAAGTAATTTCTTGAACATCCTTGGGGAATACAGTTTTCCAAAAACTTTTAGCAGGTCCACTCAGTTTTCCAATATTCTTTACGCACGCTTGTTTGCGTTCTTTTAATGAAATGGATTTTGAGTAGTTCAACTCCACAATACTCGGTTCTGCGTTATCATAGTTGATTGTTTGTATGTATTCGTTTGTCTGGAATGGTTTAAGTTTGTTAAGGTTTTCGCTATCCATTACACTTTGCAATAATAATGCTTCATTGTCGTTGATTTTGTAATCGGTGTCACTATAATTCAGGTATTTATTGCTTTCTAATAAAAAGAGACGGATGCGTTTGAAACGAATCAGTTCATCAGCAAGACGACCATAATAGAATATTTGATTATCGGTTTGGTTGACCAAATTGTTCTTAGGAACAATCAATTTGCATTCGTTGTTTTTACTCAAACAATATGTTTTGTCTTTACAATTCGTCATGCAAGTATAGACTTCGTTCATGTTATTCAATACCTTTTGACTCAATTTTCCAAATGCAACACGTTTTTTGAGTAACACCCGTAATAAAATGATTACTTTTTTCAGTTTAAGTTGATAGAAAACATTAGAGGAGTTAAGTAAACCAACCAATTTTTGTTTCAATTCATAGTTTTCGTAACTATTTAACAACATACGAACGGTTGTGCGGAAAGCAGTATAGAACTTGTTTTCCAATGAAATATTTTTAATGGCATTTAGACGTTCAGTATCTTCTTCTGAACCAATGGTAAGCGTTCTATCTGCATCGTAATATTGAGAATTACTGTAGTTGTTTGCTTTGTATGGTTTGAGTTCATCTTCAATCGTATTTGCGATAGGAGGTATGATTTGAACAAATTGGTTTGTTTCTGTTAAAATACCAACTATCAATTCATCTTCTTCAATTCGCATGATAGGTTTGGACAGGATATTTCCATTGGATTCTATAGAAAGTCTATTTAAAAAATTCTTAGTGGATTCATAAGGAGCCCATGACAATTGGTCCATATACGTTACAGGTATATTGCGTGCACGTTTAGATGGTAATGTAGGCACATAATATTCGTGTTCGTGCTCAGGGTAAGGTTTCACTAATAATCCAATAATCTTATGTTTATAATTAGATACTTGTTTCACAATATGATATTGGAATTCGTTCACGGAATCGATTATCTGTTCAACGGATATATTTTCTTTAAAATGATAAGTTTTGGGCATACTCGGTAGCGCTTTGCATTTCTTGTTCAAGTCGTTATCAAATATGCGCAACAAGTTCGCAAATTGAGAAGTCATATTTCGATCACTTAAGAAGGGTTTCATGTTAATTAATGGTTGTCCTCGTTCATCAGTTCTGTAAAAATATACAGGTTCATAAAAATCACCTTGTTTCATGAGTAAAATTGTATCTCGTGAAGGATCATAATAGGTGTTGGTGTATGAATTGGTAGGACAAATGAATTCGGCATTATCGGTGATATCATTATCGGTAATTTCAATAATCACCAAATTCAAACCATTCTTGAATAATTTTTGGTTGGGTGTGGTCACGATGTCCCATAAATATGTATGGTCAATCCAAGCATCTTTATCTGTTAAAAACGTTTTAAAGTTCTCAAATGCAGATACAGTGTCTTTGAAAAAGTGTTCTTGTGCTGTATTTTTCATATCTAATTCCTTGTAAAATTCACTTTCTTCATATTTTTTCAATGTGTCTTTTTTCACGCGATTCTTTGGCATAAACGTTGTTGCGAGGGAACCATTCTGATATTTAATAAAATCATCTATTTCAATAGACTTTGATAATATTTGTTGCATTTCTTCCGTAGTAGCAATACGATAAATTAAATTATGGTAAGAAGAATAGATGTCTGCGATACAACCCAAAAATGATTGATGTTGTGATTGTTCTATACCTGCTCGTAAAATAGTGGAAGTATTGGGTTTAATCAGAGCAGCATTATTGGGTGTAACAACACCGATATAATCAATATTCAATAAATTTTGAACTGACTTAGGTAAGAATCCTGAACGGTTCTTCGTCAATGGGAATTTATCTGGACCGACCACATACATTAAATTCGGGACAGCAGTATGTGCTTCGTATAGATCATTTTGAGATGTTTGGTCAAACTCATCTTCGTCAACTTCTACTTCATCTGGGACAGAGATGTCTTCTTTGGTAATTCCACATTCTCTTCTACGCGTTTTCAATTGAGCAGAATTCCAATCTTTACCATAGCAACAAGGTAGACAATTATTTGGATGAGCATCTTTTCCTTTGAATCCTGGGTTGTGCCATTTATAATTTTGGTCTTTATCAATATGATATCTATCGTCAGTAAATTCGTGAATGTTGTCTTTGCATACGCCTTGTTTGACTTGTTCTTCAGACAATGCTTCATTTGTTTTCAAGCACCAATAACGAGGACAAACATACCAATATTTTTTATCTGGTTTGGTTCCGTAACGAATAGCGTATTTGTAAGCTTGTCTATTTTCTCGGTCTAATTTTTGTTTCTCTTCTTCAGTCAAAATTACTGGTTGTAGGTTAACATTTGAAGGACAAACACGAGAATAGTTTTTATATTGACCTTGTGATTTGGTTAAGAACAACTCTGGTTCCAATGCCTTCTTCTTGTCAAAGAACATTTTATTTACACGTTCGTTTGCTTTCTTATCTAATGTTAGTTTCTTTTGTTTCACACCGCCTTCTTGTGTGCTCTTATCATCTTCGTCCTCATCTTCGTCCTCATCTTCGTCCTCATCTTCGTCGCTTACATAGAAAAAACCTTCGTCTTCATCATCTTCGTCAGGTTCCACAGTTTCAGGTTGAAATGTAATGGGTTTTACAATTGATTCTACCGTAATTACGACGTTTTCTTTGGAGGTCTCTTCTTTTTTCTTTGGTTTGGAACAAACATTATTTAATGTGTCTAATTGGAAAGAAGTGCTGTCTGGTTGTTGAGTCATACGTAAAAGACTATCAATATGTAAAAACAAGGAATCTATATAGTGAATATTATTTATACCTGTAACAATGATTTCAAATTTATTTTCAAATACAGAAGGTTTCAGTGAAATCTGAAATCCAGGATTTTCTACTATTTGTGTTTGTTTGTTTACATATTCGCCGTTAATTTGTGTAAAATTATTCAAGAATTCGGTAAAATGTTGAACTGCTTCATTTTGTTCCATATTGTAATTCATTTTCAATGCTTCAATTACTTCTCGGTCGCTATTCGTATTGTTGTAAATGTTTGTTACCATAGCATCGATTGCCTCCATTTTCCGATAATTATTCACTCTCTTGTAGTTCAACAAATATCCTTTTTTACTATCTCCTTCCATAATATCAAATACTCTGGTAATGCAGTGAACATACGGTGATTTTTTCAAGTGTAAATCTTTTTTTATGTCAAATTCAAGTTGAACATCAATATTCGTGAATTCAATACGGTTATCAAATATGTCTTTGATAGTATTCATCTTGTATCCAATTTGCTCTAAGAAAATATTCAAGTTATTAATGATGTTATTTAATAGAGAAACTATGTATTGATTGAATGTTTCAGGAACAACTACATTTTTCATCGTACCTTTTACAAGAATATTACCGTTTTTATGCAATTCAATTATAATGGAATCATAATCTGCGTTTTCCGTATTTATATACATAGCAATCGTCTTAGGTTTCCCAATTTCTTTTGATAATACATGAACAGAAGGGTCTTTCAAATAGGGAATTTTACTACCATTTGTAGCAATGGTTTCAGAATAGATGCGATATAAATTTTCTTTTCGTGGGCCCGGATTGTATTTAATAAACGGAATATCTTTGCTTGCGTGAATATTTTTAAATACAATGTCCAAGGGTAATTGGGTATGATTACTAGGATGGATGACCATATTGAATTCGCGTATTCCTTGGGACAAATAGTGTAAATCCTCTGTCTTTTGGTGATAAATAGAATAAAACGATTCTTGTATTTTTTGTGTTTGTTCTAATGATGGCATCATATTTTTTTTGTAATTTTCCATCAGTTCTATTTTCTTTTCGTTGAAAACATCTTGCGAGTCTATTTGTTGTTTCGCAAGTAATGGGAAGTAATTTTTGATAATTGTTGGTTCTGTAATATGAATATCGTTAATATGTCCATTTATATCTTTCAATGTTGCGTAGTATATTTCGTTGTTTTTGAGTTTCCCATAAGTAAATAATAAAGATTGTTCGTACAAATACAATGGATTTGATGAGTTTTGTGCGTAACTGGGTGAAAAACTGGACATATGGTGTGGGTTTCCCGAGAATAAGTAATCATAAGTAGAAGCGAATTTTTGTCCGATTGGGATATACATGTCTATTTCCAAGTCATTTTTTTTGAAGTATTCAAGTAAATCATTGTATGAATATAATGGTTTGACTGGTATATTGCTAACAAATTCTTCAGATACGTTCAAATGAATTAATAATTGACCGAATTTATTTTGTGTTAAAGGATATGCATCATTATGTGTTACAGTTTGGTATAAATCCCATAAATTAATGTTTTGAGAACTTTTGGCATACAAATACAAGTCTTCATATACATGATCATCGAGTCCAAGTTCTTTTAATAACTTGTGTTTGATGGTCTGAATAGTATCGTCATTGTGTATAATCTGTCCAGAATGCGTGACCTTCGTATTGTTTAATTTCATATTGGTTATCTCTAAATCATCAAACAATTCATCAATCCGGTCAACCTCGCTGTTCCCACGAAAGATGAGAACATTGGTTTTGTCATCATTAGGGTTAACTTTACAAAATTTGTATATGTTCTCGTATGATTGTGTATCTTGCTCCTTTGTAATTTCCATTATATATAGTGTTCTCATAAATTTGTATCATTTATTCGCGATAAATTAAAATAAGTATAATTATTATCTAGACATGGAGAACATTAACAAGTTTGCATTAATAATTGGTATTAATTACAAGTATTCACACAAATCCAAACAATTAAACGGTTGTGTTTACGATGCTATGCGTATAAAAAAAATGTTGGTAAATTCTTTAGGGTTCTCCAATGACAATATTGAAACCTTGACTGATGAAAAAGAAAATTTACCAACGCATCAGAGAATAAAAAAATCTATGAACGATTTGAAAAGTAGGTCATTGAGAACCCAAGATGAATTATGGATTTATTATAGTGGACATGGGAATGCAATAATGGACGACAATGGTGATGAAAATGACGGGAACGACAGTGTTATTTTGCCTTCAGATTATATTCAAGAAGGATACATACGAGATGACGATATATATAAATGGTTGCATGATATACCGTGTAAAGTTTGTTTGATTTTCGATAGTTGTCACAGTGGAACTATCGGTGATTTACCTTGGAAATTCACATACCGAGAACCTGGCGATGTATTAATTGAAAAAGAACGAAATATTGACATGGCAAATAAACTCGTTTTTACACTATCAAGTAGTATAGATACACAAACCAGTTGGGAAATTTACGACAAGGTTCTCAAACAATCTTACGGAGAATTCACACATACACTACTGACAATATTGGAGAACAATGAATATGAAATATCGATTATGAAATTATTTGAAAAAATTAGTCATGAGTTTTGTCCAAAACAGTTTGGAAAAAAACAGGTGATACAAACGCCGTTATTATGTAGTTCGTCACGTATTCCAGACTGGATAATCAAAAAGTAAACATAAATAACATATTGATTATTTATTTTTAACGATGGATGTATTTACATCATGTGACTAGGACGGGCCAAGTGAACCTTCAGGTCATCATTGGTGTATTGGCGAGTGTTAGCACCACCGCGCACCCACCCATCCATAGCAGCCTCCTCAACATTCTCAGAAGCATCCTTCACATGGTTCTCCATATCACTAGTTAAAATAGGAAGAGAGTATTCAGTGAAGGACTTATCCATGATGGTAGCACTGCTTTTTCTGTCAGTTACAAACTCACCTTGCATGAGTTGGGACTCAACCTGAGGGTCAACACTTCCGCGTCCAAGATAAGGAACGGTAGCGAAAGAACGAGGGAAAAGTTGAATCTTCTCGGCAGGAGTTACGTTCACATCCTTAATTCTCAACTTGGATTCGTGGTCAATAGCAGAACCGGTTAATCCGGCTCCGTGGGAAACACCACTGAAGTTCATGGTGGGTTGCTGAACAGCGAAGTTAACATGTTGGTTAGAAGTATCTTTGCTAAAATAATTAGATAGGGTGTGATTAGCAAAACGAGTATTATGAACATTTTTCTGGGTTTGGTCGGTCATATCAGATCCAATACGACTAGTATTGTGGAACAAATAGGAATTCACAGATGACATCTATTTATATTATACCAAGAGAATGAATTTTCATAAATAAAGGGTTCTAATTTTATTTATGGAAATCGTTTAATAATTAGTATGACGTGTTAAATTTCTGGCACAAGCCATAGGATTACCCTCTTTGCACGAAACCATGCTTCCATAACAGAATTCAGTGAAAGCCTGTTGGTCATTTGGGATGGTAGTGCTAGGATTAGAACTGAATGGGCGTAAAGATTGTTCAAAAATATATTGTTCTCCTAAATCCTTGAATAATTTGTCCGCAATATCAGGTTGACCGGGGTTAGATTGAACAACAAGTTGTTTGGCATCTTCTAAAATCCGTTCATTTACATTCTTGGTGAAAGCAGGAGGAGCAGGTTTTTTATCGGGATTGTAATCATAATCTGTCATCATAACATTGCTAAAAGGATTTTCTGGTGTAGGTTCATCAAAAACGTCGTCGGGAACTTTTATATTTTCAGATTCCAAGTAATCCATAGCAGGATTGGCGAAACCTTCTTTTATGGTATCTTTCAACAAAGTTGACTTCTTCTTACCATTTTTTTCTTTCATATGGTAGTAATGCAATATAAAGATGGCAAACAATGTAATCACACTGACCACAATGACACGAATATTACCAGAGGTAAAAAAAGTCAACAAAGATAATATAATCACTGTGCGGGTGATAGCGTTTAATTTCTGGTTGTAACTCATCTCTTTTACTGGAAAGAATTCCATTAAATATTTGTTATCAAACAAAATATTTGGGTTCGTTGCCCAGAAAGGGACTGCATCTTCATTATTGGGAGCAGATAAAGGATTTAATTGCATCATTTCTTCTTGCTTTTTCTCAAATTCTGCTTCATTTAATAATGTGGTATCGCTTGTGTTAGAACTTGGTAATGAAGACATATATAATGAAGTTATTTATATATTTTCATTATATATTTCCTGAAACGGTTAATACTAATAAAATGATAGTTCAGTTATAACTACTACTAAATATTCAACACGTTTATTTCCTTTGTTTTAAACACTTCTCATCGACTTTTAACGTTTCGCATTTTTCATCATGAGGAACAATTTTTAAAACACATTTGGACTTGATACCATAAAGTGGTTCCACACAACCATTTTCAGTTTTCATGATAACGGTATCAGATAAGCATCGTGCGCGGAAATGTTCATATCGTTCTCGAACATCATCATACGACAAACCCGACTTCTTACCTAACATAGTATTTACTACCTCGTGTAAGTCATATATGTAGCGGGAAAACGTTTCGCGATTTTTCATTTTATCCATAGTAAATGGTAAAGTTTTGAAATTCTTTTTCAAGTTTTCTCTGCATTTACCACAAGGTAGCACATTTTGTAAATTCAAAACAAAGTCACGATAGTCTTTTTTATTTTGTGCCGTTGGGTTCACAGGATAATTAAAACTAATAGAATGCAAAGAATGCCATAAACTAGGTCCCCATATACTGGTTAAAATTCCGTCATTACTTTCATATTCGTTTTTTTTGAACACTCTCTTTATCTTACGAGTTCTGTTTTTGGTAGACATTATAATATACTTTATAATAATCGTATATTATAATTCTTACTAAAATTTAGGAGTTCATATTCGTTTTCTTATTATACGAATTAATCTTTACATACTATATAATCATGACTAAGTTTACAGAAGTTGTTCATAAACTGGTTCGTCCCTACTACAATTACATCATTGTTATTATTAGTTTACTGATTTTTTCAAGTTTTGGTATGCTCGCTTATCATCGTTATTACAAAAATAAGACTAAGTCAGAAGCAAATGTTGCCAATGCGAATCATAGAAGAAAAGACTTATTTGTCTACATGTTTCACGTAGATTGGTGCCCTCATTGCAAGAACGCAATGCCTGAATGGAGCACATTCAAAAAACAATATGACAACAAAGATCAAAATGGATACAAAATCAGATGCGTTGATGTTGACTGCACAAAGGAAACCAGCGATGTAACTAACTATTTAAATAAATACAACATTGAATCTTATCCTACTATTAAAATGGTCAAAGATAACAAAACCATCGAGTTTGATTCTCCTATCAAGAGTCAATATCTGGAACATTTCGTAGATACCATGACTAACTAATTAAATTGTGGACACCACATACAGCGCTTTTTTTCGTGAGAACAATCTAAACATATCGTAGGAAACAAAAACATATACCCAAATGGGTTAGAAACGTGGTCCGGATTTTCATATCCATGCACTTTTTTTTTCTTACAATGGTGACATACTGCTCTGCACGGAGAGACAGCATTATTTGAATGGATAATATGGTCGCTACAAGTGTATTTTACGTTCATTGGAATCATTATACAATATAATACAATAAAAACTATTTATATATATTTTTTATTTTATTAATCTTGCGTATTTATGGAGATACAAGCATATTCTATTTCTAATAATTGATTTTCCTTATGATTGTATGTTTGAAGTGGTTCTGTATTATCGGGAATTACACAAGTGCCACAATGGTCTTCGTTTGCATATTGAACGATTCTTGCTATTTGATTATCTTTTTTCAATAACCATCGTCCCAATGGTGGACGAGTATTATTTCCAAGTCTGTTGATAACATCTCTTATATGAGAAAACGTAATACGACCTACGACTGACATACTTATATGATTATAATTGATAATGAAGGTCTAGAATAAGATTTATAATTCAATTTTATATATATTTATGACCTTGACTCAATAATTCAATTCGTTTATCTTTGTCTTTAGACAATTCATGAATGCTGGAAATATTAGTCGAAATAGTAGGCACCTTGTACGCATACTTAACATCAGGGTATATGTGAGAAGTTCGTAAATAAATAATATTTTTCATTACTTTACCCACATAATCAAACATAGATGAGTCTTCATTAATACGTGTATCATTATCTTTATTTTCTACACTATAAACTGCTAATATTTCCTGCGGGTTTGCACCATTTTCAATACTTTCTTTAATTGCACAATTGGTGACAATCGAACCATCTGCATAACATTTATCATCTTTCAACAAGGGTGCAAATGCAACAGGTAATGCACAAGAAGCATAAATCGCATCCATCAACCTCCATTCAGGATGAGTTTTGTAAGAGACGTCTATTTGAGTATGACTATGGATTTCAGTCAAAATACAATGGTATTCAACACCGGTTAATTCATAGAATTCCTGCATGGTAATATCAATTGTTTTGTCCTTGGCTAAAATAAAAGGTGATAGAATACTTTGAATATGCTGTATATTATAAATTCCTCTTCTATCCACCGATTCAAATAAAATATTCAAGTCAAACTTGAAAACGTGTTCCCATGGACGATGAATGAGATAATTATCTATATCTTCCCACGAATTTGATAATAAAATCAATGCTCCAACAATTGTTCCCACGGACGTTCCATAATATGTCTCAATGTTTTTCAAATCCCATATATTTTGTTGTTGTGATTCTTTGAACACTGAATAAAAAACAAACCCGTTCAAACCTCCTCCTGAACATACCAAGTGTTTAATACAGACATCTTCTTCTTGTGACAAATTATTTGAAATATCATAATGATTGTTTGAACTATCCATATATAAGCAATAGTTTAAAATTCTTATGTTTTTTCTTTTTTAATTATAATATAACCATGTCGCACTTTTTATTTCAAGACGACGATGAAGCAGAAAACCACATCGATATAGACCAATTATTCGAAAAAAGACAACAACGTGATTTGAAACAACTTAGTATTTATAATAAAATATTAAATCGCATTCATGGTCGCATCAAACGTATATCTAGAGGAAAATCAGATACACATATATTTTACAATGTTCCAGAATTTATATTTGGAGAACAATGTTACGACAATAAAGATTGCACGGGTTATTTAGTAGCAAAACTAGAAGAAAATGGATTCTTGGTTAGATATATTCATCCAAATACGTTATTTATTTCTTGGAAACAATGGATACCTGCTTATGTAAGAGATGAAATCCGTAAGAAGACTGGTGTGGTGCTAGACGAAAAAGGAAATGTAGTCAAGAAGAAAAGCGAACAAGTAGAAGTTGTAGACGAAGATGATATTAATGCTGGATTATTTAATCAACAACAAGGTCCACAAGAGAAACCCAAAAAAGAATACAATGACATATCCGAATACAAACCAACAGGCAAACTTGTATACAACCCAGAAATATTAGCAAAAATAGAAAAGAAGGTATCTTATTAATATTTTATATAAATAACATATACGTAATCAGTATATATATGTTATATGAATCATATATTATATAATTTTCTAGAAAGCAAGACAAATAAAACAGTGGTGAATAATCATATTTATCCTTATGCTTATCAATGCATTCCAAAAGAATTATCTCGTGATATTCGGTCATTTCATAGTGATATGAATATCATTGACTATATGTACAATTATTACCATCGTCCAAGTATATTGTATACAGATTTGATGTATTATATGAATAATACCCATCAACAAAAACAACCCAATATGCCTGCGTTTTTTTTCATTATCCGTAGATTTTATTCAAACCGAGTTCTAACAGACAAAGAAGTTTCTGAATTATTTTACAAATTATCTTATTATGGTAAAGATGATAACATACTATGCAATCGTATTCGAATGATCTTTGGTATGTTATCACCAGAAGAACGGAGTGATTTTATCAATCGCTATGTATTATCTTAATTATTGTTTATGCTTTCTAGTTTTCTTTCCCTTAGGTTTATTTGATTTTTTGATACTACGTTTTTTACCACCACCTTGCTTGTTTTGTTTATTATATTGTGCCTGTTGTCCTTTAGTTACTTCCAAAGCAGCATCTTTTAGTTCATCATTATCTAGTATTTCTTTTACCTTTGTTTCTATCATACTTTCTAATTTAGGTTCTAATTTAGCAAACACTCCTCTCTGTAATGCTGCCTTGAATGATCCACTTGTAATATTTTCAATAATACCTAATTTGACTTGTTCCATAAAGTTATCGTCTGTTAAAATTCTGTCGTTTATTTTGTTCAGTATTTCAAGTGACATACCATCAGCGTCATCACCACTTGCACTACTTCCAGAGTCATCTTCTCTTTCTTCTGTCTCATCACCTTCCTCTCCATCTTCTTCTTCTTCTTCTGCTTCTTCTTCTTCTTCTTCTTCACCATCAGGTGGACCTCCTGCTGCTTTCTCATCGCCTCCTTCTTGAGATGCTTCTTCTTCTCTTTGCTCTTCTTCTTTCTCCACTTTCAAATCATCTTTGAAATGGTCATACAAAATTCCTCGCAAGTTTTTCTTGATAGATATTTTTTGTCTACGTTTTAATTCGTCTATATACATATCTTTCAAGTCATCATCAAAAAAATCTTTGGCTACGTTCTCAAAAATCTCCCCTTGATTGTCAATATCTAACTTACTTATAATTGCATCAACATTTTTCACCATTTGTTTATTCATTTGTGTGCAATATTCAGCAAGCATTTTTCTTCCAAGTGTCCTTGCTTTACTTTCTGCAATCTTCTTTTCTATTTGAATCTTTGCATTAGACAGAGCTCCATTTGATGAACCTCCTCCGGGTGCTAATGGAGGCATCTTTCCTGGCGGTGCTCCTTCACTCATAGTATTAGTATATAACGACAAAATAAAATAATACAAAATTGAACTTCAAAAATTATATTGTATGTATTTCAAATAATATGATTTCTACAATTATGCAAGAATGCGTTCAAACTCCAGATTTACATTATGAATCTAATTCAATGAACTCGGCTGATTCAATTGAATCAACTAATCTCAAAATCGGATTGACTCCCAAAGAAGGTGCTAAAAATGAAACATTAAGTCAACGTAAATCTATACCAAAATCATCTAAAACAAAAAAAAAGAAGACTCAACTAAATAAGTTTGACAAAGACGCTATGTGGGATATATTTGACAAAGACGTTAAAAATATAAAAGAAGACGAAGAAGCAAGTAGTGAAAGTAAGACAGAGCACTATCTAGACGTATGTTATAGTTGTAGTTCACCATTATTTATTATGGAAGACAGGTTGCCTATATGCTCTAATACACAATGTGGTATAGCCAATACAAAGATGTTGGATTATTCGCCCGAATGGAGGTTTTACGGTGCAGAAGACAGAAATGGAAAGGACCCTACTCGCTGTGGAAACCCAATTAATCCATTATTGGTAGAATCGTCGTTTGGTTGTAAAGTGTTATGTAACAGTAAGTCTTCTTATGAAATGCGTCGAATCCGGAAATGGACAGAATGGCAGTCGATGCCTCATAAAGAGAAATCGTTATATGATGAATTTCAATTTATTACCACTATGGCGCAAAACGCAGGTATTCCAAAAATATTTATCGATGATGCAATTGCTATTCATAAAGACATTTCTGAACAAAAAATGTTTCGTGGGTTAAATCGTGATGGTATCAAATCGGCATCGATATATATATCTTGTCGACTAAATGGGTGTCCTCGTAATGCTCACGAAATAGCAGATATATTCAAACTTGATAAAACAAGTGCTACGAATGGATGTTCTATGGCAGTAAATATTCTTAACAATATTGAAAGAGATGTATCGCCTTCTGAACAAACTGAACTTGGTATTACATTACCTATCTCATTCATTGAACGTTATTGTAGTAAACTTAACATTAGCACTGAACTCACGTCGGTATGTAAATTTGTGGCAAAAAAAGTGCAAGACCAAAATTTGATTACCGACAATATTCCTCATGCAATTACCGCTGGAATCATCTACTTTGTAGCGTATAATTGCAACTTGAATGTGAGTAAACAAGACATTCGTACAATGTCTGGTGTAAGTGAAGTTACTATTAACAAGTGTTTCAAAAAATTAGAATTGTTCAAAGATAAGTTAATTCCAAATATAATTATTAACAAATACAAATAATCTTATAAACTGATAATTTAGGAACATACATTATTTTTTATTGTAAACAGTGTATATATGGAAGAGTACATTAACAAGAAATTAGCAGAATCCGCTAAGAAAACTAAAAAGGCAACAGAAGA
>JACLAB010014185.1_pt1 | contig 26201 bp, 13 predicted proteins | sample 8027921 | NCBI WGS metagenome assembly JACLAB01 (sample SAMN15725117, study PRJNA655200) | protist metagenome | isolation source: fluorescence activated cell sorting (FACS) single amplified genomes of... | place: USA: West Boothbay Harbor, Gulf of Maine | collected 2000-07-19
GATATTAAATTATCTTTCGACGTTCGTGATTGGTTGGTTTACAAAAAATGCTGTGAAATAATAATCATGGTTTGTTCGTACCCGATTCCTTCCGCCAAACACTCGACGCTACACAGCGCCCTTCTCGCCGCCAAGCTTGCACGGCCGAGACGGTTTCGCGCGTCTCACCACTTTCTCGTTCGGCGTTGTTGCTTTTCGGCACGTTTCGCGTTCTCGAACGTGCGCCCTTATTATTCGAAGCGCTCGCGCGCGGCGCGGGACCGCGCCTCACCGGTCATCCCGCGTCGGAGCCCGCGCGATCCACGGGCTTCGAGCATGGACCTTCCCGACGCGGGACCCGAATCGAGAAAACGCGCGGGCGCCTCGCCCGTGTCCGGCGATCCCCGTTCGGATCGCGCCCACGATTCCGAGACGACCGCCTCGTGCGCATCGGAGGATTATGACATGTACCCGAACATCGACGACCTGCTCCCCGACCCGGCGTCGATGCGCGCGAGCGGCGCACAGGACGCCACGGATTTCTTCCGCGACGTCTGGGGGGACACCCCGATTTCCTGGCGCGTGCCACCGAACACGCTGCGTTCGTTGCGGGAAGGGTTCCGGAACGGCGACGTCGCGGAACTCGTCTCGCGCGATTGCCGGGACGAGTCGAACGACGTCTACGACGACGACGACGTCGCGGAGATGCTCGACCGCACCAAACCGCCGCTGCGGCACACGCTGAGCCTGCCGTTCTGCTACGCGCCGGGCGCGCACGCGCTGCGCAACTCCGTGCTGCGGATGGCGTACAACGCCCCCGAGCTCGCGGAGGACGAATGCGATTACGACGCGAAAGAAGTCCGCGATTTTGTCGCGGACGACGCGGACGAAAAAAAAAACGCACCCGCCCACCGCGGATGCGACAAGTCGTCCTCCGCGAAGACGCGTCTTCGGTTCGCGAACGACGTGGACGTCGGCGTGTACGCGAGCCCGGAGGGCGGCGTGGATGCGTCCTGGCACTACGACGCCAACCACAACGTGACCGTGCAGCTGTACGGTACGAAAACGTGGCACGTCTCGCCCGGACGACGCGGCGGCGACAAAAACGTGAACCAAAGCCGAGGTCTTCGCGACGCGACGCGCAACGGACGCGAAGCCGGTGATGTTCTGTACGAACACCTGGGAAAGACGTTCACGCTTACACCGGGGGACGCCATCTACGTGCCCCCGGGAACGTGGCACAGGGTGGTGCCGAAATCGGCGGAGCGACCGGACGGTCCCGACGACGAAGATGAAGATGGAAAAAACAAAAAAAACGTCGGCGGCGGCGTCGCAAAGAGAGTGTGTCTCAGCGTGGACGTGCGTGTCGCGAACGTGCCTCGCGCGCGGTGGACGTGCGAGTCTGTGTTCCACTTCATGTTCACTCGAGGCGCGGTGTTCGGCGAGAGAGGTCGTTTTTTGGCGGCTGTTCCGCCGCATGCCGCGGCGGAACAGCCGAAACCCCGCGCGTCGATGGATTCCGCGACGGAAATCGGGGACGGCGCCGCGAAACGCGGCGGGGTCGTCACGCAGCGTTTGGCGAATCTCGAAGCCGTTCGGTACCTCTCGAACGATTCATCATCCGAACCGTTCTGGTACCCGCCGAGGCTCGCGCCGTACCAGCCCGAGATGTCCGAGGGCGCGGATCTACGCGCGGAGCTGGGGTTTTTGGCGGACGCGTTCGAAGGGAAAGAGAAGTGGCGAGAAGAAAATCGACGCGCCGGGATGTACGACGACGACGCGACGGTGGCGTGGCACCCGATGGTCGCCGCCGACGCGTTATTTGGAGACTGCGAAGACAGCGAAGGACCACCGTGCGTTTTACGCCTGCGCGCGGTCTCGGGGCTGACGAACATGGAGTACGCGCGCGTGAGCATTCTCGTTCCGGGATGCGTGCACGTCTCGTGCTCGAACCTCGAACGTCTCAACGGCGCGTTTCCTGAAGAGGAGAAAAAAAAACGCAGACTGGCCGACGTGTTCCCGCAACTGTTTCGCGACGACGACGAGGAGTACGTCAAACACGCCGCGCAGGACCTGCTGGACGTGCTGACGTGGTGCAGGTACCTGCGTCTGACTTCCCCGGCGTCCCCGGCGCGAGGCGCGAAGCGGCAGAAACGTATGAGCAATTAGTCTGCGCAGACTAAACGCGCATAAGGTACGGAGAAGGCGTAATAACTACGACGACGCGTCGTTTTGGTATTTTGGAAACCGTTGTGAACTCTCGTGTCTTTCAACTGGGACGTGCCGCGCGCGAAACGGCCTCGGAAGGCGAAAAGTCAGAAAAGCCAAGACGAACCCATTCACCATCGCGAAGAACCCATCGACACTCTCCGCCGCGCGCGGTGGTGTCCGCCCTCGCCGCCGTCGAACGCACGCGGGCTCATCCCAGTCGCCCGAGCGCGCCGACGCGACCGTCCCCGCACCGCGCTCCGCGTCCTCCTCCTCCGCGCGCAGCCACCGCGCGGCACGCTTCTGTGCCTCCCCGCCTCCCCGTCGCGTCGCGTCGCGTCCGGCGGTAGTGCGGCCGCGCCGATGCGCGCGCGCGCGTGGACGCGTTCGCCCCCCGAGGTTTTCCCGGCGTCCGCGCTCGCGCCCGTCGCGGCCGCGGCGGACGAGGCTCAAACGCACAAGGAGGCTGGCAACGCCCTGTACGTCCGCAAGCAGTGGCGCGACGCGGTGGAGCGCTACGACGAAAGCGTTCGTCTCGACGCGACGCGCGCGGCGGTCTTCACCAACCGCGCCGCGGCGTTGTTCGCGCTGTTTTCGCAGACTGGCGAAACAGCTGAGCTGTTACACGCGTTGCGCGACGCCGAGCGAAGCCTTATTATAGACCCGAAGTGGGTCAAAGGCCATTACAGAAAAGGGACGTGCTTAGCGCGACTCGGCGACTTCCGCTCCGCGCTCGCCGCGTTTACCGAAGGCCAAACCTTCGACCCGCGAAACGAACAGATCGCAAACGCGTTGCGAGAATGCCAGACGGCGTTGAAGGAAACGCCCACGGACTGGGAAGACGCGAAGACGCGCGGGAACGAGTGTTACCGCGACGGCAAGTATGAAGACGCCGTGGTGTGGTACACGCGCGGGCTCGATTTGCTGAACTACGACGAGACCTCCGACGACGAAGAAGATCGGAGATGGTCCGAGTCGGAGCGCGCGCGTTCTGACGTCGCGGAGCCACTCGACGACTCCGTTTTTAGTCTTCAAAAAAGAAAAGAGAACGCCTCCGCGACGGCGACGCTGCTCGCGAACCGCGCGGAAGCTCGTCGGCAGATGAGCGACACTCAGGCGTGCGTCGCGGATTGCGACCGCGCGCTTCTTCACGACCCGCACCATGTCAAGGCGAGGGTCAGGCGCGCTTTGGCGAACGAGTACCTCGAGCGATTCGAGCGCGCCGCGGATGATTTCAAAACGGTTCTACGAACCGACTCGGGTAACCGCGTGGCGCGCGAGGGCTTGCGTAGGGTCTCCGCGTACGTCGTACAAGGAGACGATTGTTGAAGACGTGTGACGTGATCGTCTTTCACGCTCGTGTGACGAACGTGATCCGAAGACGCGTCGCGAGTAGCGAGTGTCAAAAAACAAATTTTACAAAACCGTCTCTTCGTCTCATCGTACCGTCATCACAACGTCTCGCGGAACACGGTGATCTCTTGTTGCTTGAAGTACCGGCGGTCTTCCTCGTCCACTAAAACCAAGTTGAGGTAGTACTTAACGGAGAACCGATTGGCGACGTTTTTGTACGTCGGCGTTAAGTCATACGGCGCGAGGAACAGGCGGACAGGCACGGACTCGCCCCTCACAGGCGCGCCGTCCATCACTTCGTACTTCGCGATTGTTTCGCTTTCGTTGTACGTGTTTGTTCCGCCGCCCGCGCTCTCTCTTCTGCGAATCTCCAACTCCATGTGCTTGATTTTAATCCGCACTAAGAGGAAAAAAATCTTACCGACCACGACATCTTTTAAGTGGTACTTCGCCTTGGCGTACTCGAACTCGATGTGTAAACAGTCCTCGATGCCCACCTCCATCTTGATGCCGGTGTTGACCGAGGGCGGCTCGTCCACCAAACGCACTAAAAACGGGAAATCGGAAACCACCGTGCCTCCGTACCCTCGGCTCACCGTGACTCTCAGTACGTACCGCACCCGAACGTTTATGCCGCGGTAGCTCTCGTGCGGCAGCGAGACGCTTTTAAACTCGAACGGCACGCTTAAAGGCCCGTTAAACTCGCCGGGGTTTACTAACTCGCGAACGAGGCTGACGAAGTCGTGCGCGTCGCCGCGGTCGAAATACAGCTCGGTCTGGCCCAGGACCTCGATCTTCACCCCGAGGTGGTCGATCTGTTTTCCCGGAGCGGGGCTCAGATGGACGTGGCCGGCGATGGTCTCCTTGTCCGTGAACACGGGGAGCGTCTCCAGGTTTCCGCGGTCGCTCTTCACGGACGCCACGCGCTGGGCCTCGCCCGCGGCGTGGGTCAGGTCCACGGTCACCGCGCGCCCGAGCCCGAAGAAGGACATGACGACACGGTGGTGAACGACGGTGCGCGGTGCCTCTCCGGAGCGAATCTAGAGGCGCGTCGTCCCCGAATCCGACGCGGCGCGCGGGGTGGTTCCCGAGCGGAACGACGACGAGCCGTTCGCCCTCCCTAGCGCGTTCGCGCGTGTCGCGTCGACGCGGCGCCTCCGCGCGTGACCCGCCGACTGCGCCAGGACGTGCGGACGGCACCGACGAATACGATTGCCCGCGGCCCGTTTCGAGTCAGGAGAGAAAACTTGGAAAGAGGAGAATGCGATGTTGACTCGGTAAATACGATGCTCTCGCTCTCGAGGCTGTCTGTCTTTACCTCCGCTCTTTACCTCCGGCCCCCCTTCGCCTTCTTGGCCGCCTTCTTGGCCTCCTTCTCCGCCGCGCGCCTCGCGGCCCTGTCCCCCGGCCCTGGGGGCACGCCCGCGGGCGCGTGCTTCCCCGCGAACGCACACACCCAGAGCTGGCTGATCCACTTCTCGTGCCCCGGCACGGCTTCCACCGCGGTGTGCGTCGTCCGCGCGTCCGGGCGCGACGCGTCCGTTCCCGGGAAGAAGATCAACGCCTTCCCCTTTTTAGGCGTCACGTCTAACGGCCCGAGCTTCTCGAATCGCGTAGATCCGCCCTCGTGCACGTCGTTTAAGTACACCAAAACCGTCGCGCGTCGTTGGTAGCCCTTCTTAGTTACGACCTCCGCGGGAAACGCGTCTTCGTGCGTTTTGAAGTATTCGCCGCCGCGGTAGTGCGCGACTTGCGGGAGCTCGTACGAAAACGGCGACGCACTCGTCGGTTGTTTGAACGCGCTCTTCTTAGCACCGAGGCCTTTGAGTTGGGGTAACAACGACTCCGTGGCGTGTAAAATAGCAAACTTCGTGGGGTGGTTCGTGAGCGACGCCGAATTCAACGCGCACGTCCTGCTGGTTCGAACGTTCGCGTCATTTCCCGCCGCGCCGCCCACCTCGCTGGTTTTCATCTCGCCCGAGTCACGCGCGGCGGCGACGAGCGCGTCGCACTCCTCCGCGGTCAAAAAGTCGTCCACCGTTAAAACCGGGGGGTCGATGTGCAACACTTTTAGTCCCGGTGTGTCCGTGTTCACGCGCAGAAAGTCGTGCTCGGTGAGGTCCCCGAACCCAGCGGCCATCCCAGGCTGGTCGGCGAGGGACATGCCGCCATCCACGAGCGCCTCGGGAGGCACGGGCGTGACCGTTTGTCGCAGGTGCGCGGGCGCCACCTGGGGGGCGTTCGCCTGCGCGTTCGCCCGCGCGACGGTCGCGCGTCGCGCGGAGGTCCGCCGAGACGTCCGGCCTATGCGGGCGGTCGGCGACATGACGCCCGCGTCCGTCCTCGTCGCGCCAACCCTAACCCCGAAGGCGGTCCGTGCCGCATGGCGACGCGCGGACGACCCGGCGTCGCCGGTGACGCGCACGGCGCCGAGACGCGTCGCGACCGGGGCCAACATGCCGAGCGAAGGTCCGAGCGCGCGCGATGCCGAGACCGAGCGCGTCGTGCGTGTCCCGAGCGCGCTCGGGTGCGGAGAGAAGGATAAGAAGCGGTCGCTTTTTGACGAGAAGAGGTCGCGAAAACCCGGAAGTGGCAATAATTTTACAAATTGCCTGTGACAACACGTCAGAACAACACGCAGCTAATGATGAGACCTCGACCCTACGCGCGGCGCCTCCTTCACTTCACGTCAGCGGCATCCTCGATAAAACGGCGGTTCCGAAGGAAAGCCCGATGAACGTCGCGACCGCGTACCCTAACACGCCGGTGAGCATCGCGGGCACCACCAGCGACCGCCACCCCTTCGACGCCGCCATCGCGGCGGCGGTGGTGGGCCCGCCGACGTTGGAGTTGGACGCGATGAGCAAATCGGATCGGCGTAACCCGAACCTCTCCCCGACAAACACCGTGAACCCCAAGTGAAACGAAACCTGCACGAACGAGTACAGAAACAACGAAGGTGCGGTGTTGAGCATCATCTTTACTGACCCTGAGGCGCCGATCACGACGAAGAAGCACTGCATGACGATCGCCGCGAGCGCTTCGCCGGAGGGCGCTAAAGGGCCGACGCGTTTGGGGAAAAGCGTCGCGCACGCCACCGTCAACACGGTGGCGACCGGTATGAGTAACGGATTTTGGCCCGAAGACGCGATGCCTCCCGCTAAACCGCTGACCGCCGTGGAAGCCGTTTTCGTCACGACTTCCGCCACGTTCGCGGCTCCGAAGCTCAACCACGCTTTGGGCAGTTTGTCGGCGATGAAACACGCGAGCGCGCACGTCACCGCCGCGAGAGACAAAGCGGTTGATCCTTTCAACACGTCGAACGAGTTCGAGAGGCGCGCGGCGAGGATGACGTCCGATTTCGCCTCGTCGCGCGCGGCGACGTGGTTCGGGTCTGACGCATCGTATTCCGCGTCAATCTCGGGTGCTTTCGCGGTTCTTGCTAACGCGAACAACGCGGCGAAATACACCGCGTTCATCAGGTTATCCGCAGCTAACCCGGCGGCGACGAGGTCACCCGGAATGTTCAACGCGCCGGCGACGGCGACGTAATTCACCGCTCCGCCGATGTGCCGCGCCATTAATGCGGCGCCCATCTTCCACGCGTTTTCCGCTCCGAGACCCGCCATCGGGACGATACTGTACGCCAGGACGCTTCCCAAAACCGTCCCTACGGAGCCCATCAAAAAACACCAAAGCACGCGTCCGGTGCAGGTCAAGACGCGTCTTAAATCCGCCGTTAACAAAAGTAAAGGCACCGCGAGCGGTAACAGAAACGCGACAACCGCGTCGTACGCGGGGGCGTGATTAGGAATCACGCCCAAGTTGCTCAGCGCCAACGCGAACAACGCCGAGAGGAGCGATGCGCCCCCTAGTTTGGCGCCCCACCGTTGTTTGTTGCCCCACAGACCGAACGTGCTCGCGCAGAAGATCGCGGCCCACACGCCCCACGCGTTGGAGGGCTGCACCAGCGGCCACGCGATGGTGGCGAGGCCCTCCCCGACGCCGAAGATGGCGCGGGGGGGCGCGGGCCCGCGCGCGGACGTGGCGTCGCGGCGGGGCGAGGTGGAAGGCGCGACGCGGAGACGCGCGGGGGTCAAACGCGCGTCGAGGTTGCCGCGGTCGAGCGGGGGGCAGGCGCGGGTTTCCCCGAACGACGCGGCGACGCGCGCGGAGGCGACGACGCCTCGCGCGACGGGCGATGATTTCGTCCGTTGCGCGACACGAAACGGGCGCGGGCTCGATGTCGACTCGCGCGCGAGGGCGTTCGCCCGCGGCGCTTTTTTGTCGACGACGCGCGCGAACACGCCCGACGTGAGCGACAGCATCGTGGCGCGCGTACCGAGCGGTCCGGACGCGGGGCGGGAGTCTCTCGGCGCGGAGGTGTGTGCGAACCCTGCTTTGTCACACCCGAACTGCCTGTGGAAAGCAATCATTGGCCGAGCCGCGCGCTCGTCCGCGAAAAGCCGAAAACGTCTTATGACTCAGCATGCGGCTTCGGACAGCGCGATTCACGATCGATTCACGGTTTATGACTCAAGGCTCGAACAGGCCTGCAGATCACCACAGTTCGCGCGGTCGGCGGTGCGCTTTCGCATTCTTTCCGGCGTGCGGGAAACGCCCCTCAGACCTCGCGCCGCGCGGCACTCGCTCGTCTCGCGCCACTCGCGATGCCGGTTGGTTCGTACGCCTCGCCGGTGTCCTCGCTGACGGACACCGCCGAGCGCGCGGTGGCGAACGCGCGGTTCAGCTCGGTCGGGCGGCGACTCGCCGGGCCCAAGTTGCCTTTGCCGCTGGACCTCGACGCGCACGCCCCCGAGATCGCGCTCGTCACGTGGCAAGCCCTCGGCGTCGTGCGCCGAGCGCTGGAGCGGAACGGAGGGGCCGTGCCCCCGGTCACGCTGGCGCTGGTGTGCGTGAACGCGGGCGTGTTCTTCAAACCCGACGGCGTGTGGTTCGGGGACGTGTGCCTGAATCCCTACGCGGTGCTGCACTTGAACCAGCTCGAGCGGTTGGTGACGTCGGCGTTCGTGCATCGCGACGCGTTCCACCTCATAGGGAACATGTCCGGCTTAGTGCAGGACGGCACGGACTTGGAGGCGACACAGGGCTCGAAGAATTTTCTTAAACGTTTCGTCGTCGCGCTCGCCGCGTCTCAACTCACGTTGGTGGGTTTGTCGTCGCTGGAGCGCAAACTGCGCGGCCGCGGCGGCGCCGGCGCCGTCGACAGATGGCTTAAAGACGCGGGGAGGGCGTTCGACCGAAACTTCGGCCTGGACGCGGACGCGAACAAAGGGCCGTACTCGCTGAGCCGCACGCGGGTTCGGAACCCGGCTCTGTTACCGTTCTACACCTCCGGCGTGATCGGCTTCTCGGGGGTGAATTACGCGTTGAAAGTCGCGGCGTGCGATTATAAACCTCGCGACGCGATCGCGCTGGTGTTCGGCCTCGCGCCCGTCCCCGCGCGGTTCGCGTTCTGGGCGGACCTCTGCGTGAACACTTTGATACGCCCCTCGAGCGGCACGTTCGCCGCGCACTTCGCGGGGTGTCTCGCCGGGCTCATCACCGTGTACGTGCCGAAGATGGCAAAAAGAGGCGTCGGCGCGCGAGGAAGAGGGAGGAGGTTGGGCGGGAGGGACTTGCGCGGGGACGAGCGCGAGGGGGAGACGCGCGAGAACGCGCGACCGCCGGTTTCGAGGCTGGTCGTTTCTGGATCAGGATCTAGACCTGTCGGAACCTCGACGAGCGCCGGTCGTCGTCTCGGGACGCGCGCGGAGCACGAAGCGGGCGTCGACTGGGCGAACGAGCGGCCGCGTGACGCGACGAGGACGATCGATCGCGGCGGAAGAGGAAGAAGGTCAATCGCGAAGTTTCTTCTGGCGCCGTTCGCCGCGCTTCAGAGAGCGGCGGCGGAGGGGGCGCCTCTGGTCGTCCACGCGGGGTTCGCGGTGGGGTGCGTGGTGCTGCAGCAAGTCATGGCGAGGCACGCGCCGGGGGGAATTTTAAGCACGAGAGTCGTGCGAACGCTGCCCCTGGTCCTCGAGCGGAGTCTTCTCTCTTAGTTCCGGGTAATTACCGCGAATAAGTCGTTTCGTAGTTAGCGACGATTGAATAGATTTTAGACGACGAGCTGAGAAGCTAGACTACCTCGTCATACATAACGCCGCTCTGAACGTTAACCGATAGATCACCTCACTACGAGCTCTATCTCGTCACAAATTCCGCGCCGTCAAGCGCGCGACGCTCGCGTCGGCGTGTTTCGCCACAGCTTGAGCCGTCCCGACCACCTTCACGTCGGGCGCGCCGCCGCCGACGGCGACGAGCGATGAACCGCACGAGAGCTTCATTTTTTTTTTTACGTCATCGCCGACGAAGAGTGACTCGTCCATCACCGTTAAACGGCGGAGACTCTTCACCGAATCTCTTAACCCGAACGGCCCGACCGACCCCGCCGCGAACCCGAACAGCTCGTGCAGCTCGTTCGCGTTCGCTAAGCGGAGACGAAACGCCGGAGTAGGAGACGAAACGTCCACCCCGAGGAGCGCTTCCGCGGCGGCGGCGAGGTCCAATCGAATCGAATCGCGCGCGGGAAGCACGCACGTCGCCGCGAGGAAAACGTTCCCGTCTGACGTCGATTCAGCCACAACCGCCAAAGTCTTACACAGGAGAGTCGTTCGTTTCAGGGACGACGTCGACCAACCCTCGACCATCACCAGACACTCGGCGGCGTCAGCGTCAGCGTCGGCGTCGGCGTCAGCCAAGATCTCGTCGGATCGTGTAAGAGCCCCCAGCCGTGTAAGCGCGCGGCGCACGTCCGCGTCCGTCCGAGGCGGCGTCGACGAAAAAAAGTCACCACAGGCTCCGTCGGAGGCGGAGGTTTTTTCTTTTAGTGTCTGCAAAAAAACCGCTCCGAGCGTTTCCTTTTTGGTCCAGGGCACGCACGCGTCCGCGACGTCCCCTTCGAACATCCGTTTCGCTCGTTTCGCGAGCAGGGTCACCAACACGCATCTCGGCGCGAGCGCGTCGTACGCGGCGTACAAAATCTGCGAAGGCCGTAACGGCCGCGCGTCCCAACCGCTCGTCTGCTCCGTCTTATCCAGCGCGTCGTTCGGGCCCAAAACTGAGGCGCACAAGGATGACAAACTCGACGCGTGCGTCTGCGCGGACGCGCCGAGCGTGATAGACACGTCCCGCACGCACACGGTGGTCGCGGTGATGTTTTCTTCGTGTGCTTGTTTTGAACCGGAAGAACCGAAAGAAACAGAAAAGAATCGGTCGGGGTAACTCGCGGGAAGTCTCCGCGCGTCGGACGCGACGCCGAACCCGCAAAGCAGGCACGTCTGGAACACCGTTTTCACGAACGACGTCGCGGCGGATGCCAATTCAAACGACGCGTTTGGTCCGAACACCGACGCGCAGTCCAGCACGACCACGGCGTGACCGTTCAAACCGACACCGGTGTGCATCGCGAACTGCGCGACGGTCACCGGATTGGACGACGCGTCGCCCGGTCCGGGTCGCCACTCGCAGTCGAACCCGACGATCGGGGTCGGTCGTCGGTCCGACGGGTCGCGACGAGGGTCGGACAACCGCGCGGAGAAAGCGCTCTCGAGTAACGCTCGCGCGCGCGACACCGAGTGAAGGTCGTGTGCCAAGACGATGGACGCGTTCGAGTCGCCGAGCGCGGACGCGAGGACGCCTTTCGAGAACGTCGTTTCTAAAGAAACGCCTTCGTCAAGAGACACGCGGTTCGGAGAAACGGGAAGAAACGCGAACGGTTCCTCCGCGTCTCTTCTGAGCTCGTCGAGGAGGCTCTCGCCGGCGAGCCGCCTCGCCGCGCGGTGGTTACCGGCGTCCGCGTGGGTGCGCGCCAGGCGCGCGCGCAGCGCGTGCGCGTCATCCGAGCGCGTCTTGAGTAAAACCTCCGCCGCCGACGCGTGCCCGGCGTCGACGCAGAGCGCAGATAACGATACGAAAAGCGCCTCGGGAACGGAAGCGCTCTCGCCGGACCACGCTAGAAGTTCGGCGACGGCGCCCGCGCGCGACGCCGGCGCGTCAAGCCTCCGCGACGAATCGTTTTCGTTTTCGTTTTCGTTCGCGACACCTTCGCCTTCGCGTTCGGAGCGCGACTCTTTTTTTGTATCCGCCACCGCCGCCAAAGACAGCGCCTCCGCCATCCTCGTCGCCGCGCCCGGGAACGGCGACGCGAGCGTCGGCGAGACGCGCAGGATCTTCGCGAAGCGCACGGCGACGCGCGGACACACGCCGCTGAAGGTTAGGTTGGTTCCGACAGACTGAGTGTCGGAAGGGTCTTCGGAGAACGACCTTTCTTGTTTTTCTGAGTCTTCGTCTTCGTCCTCGCAAGTGCCTCTCCGGATGAATCCTTTGAGACAAGTCTCGAAAACCTTCGCGGCGTGCGGCGCGAACGCGTCCCCGACGCATCCGTTGCGGCGCGTAGCGGGGCCGAGCGCGTCCAGAATCGCGTGCGAAACCGCGCGACGCGTCGACATGGAGAACCGACGCGTCTTCGTCCTCGCACAAATCGTGCCGTCCGTGTCCGAACGTTTCGCCGTTTCGTCTTCGAACGCGCTTTTGTCGTCGACGTCGCCGAGCGCCGCTAAGCACGCCGCGGCGCCGCGCACCGCCGACTCGACCAAAACGCGCGTGCTGCGAGTCTCGGCGTCGCGCGCGGACGAACCGGAGAAGCCGTCTATGTTCGGAGAAGCCGTCTCGGGACTGACCGCGTCCTCAACGCCCCCGACCGCGGCCAGCGCGCGGACGAGCGACGGGCGCGCGGGGCGAACCACCGAGCCCTCCAAATCGAGGGCGTTCTTCACCGCCGAAAGAAGCGCGTGCGTCTTTTCGAAAACGCTCGCGGTGGCGTTCCTCGCCGCGTCCGTGAACGACGCGCCGGCGACGGCGCCCGGCCGCGGAGACGGAACGCCGATCGTGACGTCAGAAGTTCCGTTCCTAAACGTGTCGTCTCCGTTTACGGTCACGTCGCTCGTCGTTTTTCTCGGCTCGAACGCCGCAAACGTCGCCGACGCGTCGCGGCGTCGGCGCTCGTCGCGCGAGCCCCAGTCGCGTACCTTTTTTTTTTTTTTTTTGAGACGATGCGGTCCAAGGAGACGCGCGGGGAACGCGACACGGGAGGCACGCGGAGGGTCAGTCACGATGGCACGGATTCGTTCGGTTCGAGCGTTTTCCGATTCGATTTCGCGCTGTCGGGCTCGTTCGCGTTCGCGCTCGGAAGAAAACAACCGTACACGCGCTCCGAAAAACGCGTGGGTCCCGTCGTTTGTCCTCCGTCCCTCCGAAAGAAACACGCACTGTGGAAGAGACCGTTTTCCCGAAAAAAAAACGTTTCCCGTCGCGGTCGTCGCGTTCGGTTTTCCAGCCGATCGGCCATTTCTTGAAAACGCGTCGGGGACCTACCCGCACGTCGTCCCCCAGCGCCTCGACGTCCTCGCGGTCGGGGTACATCTCGTCGAACACAACCTCCGTCTCGTGAGACGATGAAGTGTCTTCGATGTGGTTTTCGGGAGTGATGTGCATTTTCCCGAACCGTTCGTCGTACGCGTCGAAGGTCGCGTCGCCGTCGTCTTTTTTCAGTATTCTTTTTTCAGTATTTCGCACGTTTTCCGCCGTTTTTATCCGCCGTTCGTACCGCCGGCGGAACGGGTCGACGCGAAGCGCGGTGGGCCAAGGGTCCCAGTTCGGAGGTAACACGAAGCCTCTCGAGATCTCGCGCCATGTTAAGGGTGTGTTATGTCGTGACGAATCAGACGTCTCGTTCGTCTCGCTATATTTAACGAGCTCGGCGACCAAAACGCCTCGGTCGCTGATTTTGAGCACTTTTCGCGCCGCGTCCACGACTTGGCTCGTGGGGAAAACCTCGACGTCTTTGATGTTGAGCTCGGGAACGCCGCGTACGATCCACCGTGTGTCCGCGCCGTCTCTTAAACGCGCTTCAGGGACGTGCGTCGCGACGCAAGGGCCGAGCCAGTGACACTTACGCGTGAAAAGCGCCCACATGCGACCGTCGCCGTCGGAGCCGTCGTCGGAGCCGGAGCCGTCGTCGTCGGAGTGTCCGTCGTTTCTTTGTGTCGTCTCGTCGTTCGCGACGAGTATTCGTTTTTCGTTCGCGGTCTTGACGTCGAGCAGCTCTTCCGGCGTCCGCACCCACCACCCACGCAAGTGCGCGTCACTGGCGGTGCCCCGCGCGCGCGCATCGCGCCACGTGGCGCTTCCTCCGCGGCCGTCGCCGCGCAGAGGGTAAAACAGGTATCCGCGCAGAATCTGCTGCGAGACTTTTTCGAACGGAGGCGGTTTTTTTTTCAACCATCCCTCCGCGCTTTTTTGCCGCCGTTTTCCGAGCTCGGTCAGCTCGACCGACTCGCCCTCGAGCTCCCCGCTCGCCCACCGGTCGAGCCACGACGCGACGTTTTTGTGTTCCGCAAGCGCGAGCTTACGCGACGCCTCGCGGACGCGGATGTACAGGTTCTCGTGGAGGAACGGGCCGACGTAACACGAGTCGCCGGCGGGCGGAGCCATTGACCCGCGAGTATTATAGTCGCGCAAATCCTCCATCTCCCGGTCGACGCGCGACTCGAAAGCGCACGCGACGTACGCTCGATCCGACAAAGAAGGTTCTGGTTCATAGATACTCCCGGTCTCGTCGTCGCGTCCGTCGTTTTCTTTCGAAACGATCGGCGCCTCGTCTCCGAAACAGCACCCGGCGTCGACGAAGTATTTCACGTTATACTCCCAGTGCGTGATTTTCGTCTCCCCGCGCTCGCCTGTTGACCGGAACACGAGCTTGAGCTGTCCGACCATTCGGCCGGCGCCCAGCGATTTTGCAACCTGCCTGTGCACGGTGACCGCTTCCGCTCCGATTGTAGGATTGAAACGCACGGCGTACTCCACGAGCGCGCCGAAGTAAAAGCCGAGCTTGTTGCTTCCGCGTTGGCTTTTGATCCAATCCAACACATGTGAAGGGTCCGCGTCGAGAGCGTCCAGCCACGTCGACGAATCTTCCAACAAGCGCTTCGCGTCTTCGTCCGGGAACACGCGCGGGTGGCGAGTGGGTCTCCTCGGCGCGCTCGTCTTCTCTCCCGCGTCGCTCGTCTTGTCACCGTCCTCGCTCGTCCTCGTCTCGGTCTCGTGTCGTTCCGTATCCGGGTCCCCCACGACGTGCGGGGACGACATGGCCCACGCCAGGTCCCGCACGACTTTCCTAGAGAAGCGGTACAGATGGGAACACACGTCGTCCCGCGCGGACCACGCGTTTGGAGGCTGGCGGCATCCGTCGCCGCGGACGCGTTCCGGGCGCTCGCCGGTCGAGTCCAGGTCACCCCCCATCGCGTCCGCCCAGGCGTGTTCTCCGTCGCCGTCGCCCGGCGCCCGCGCCCTCTGACGACAAAGAGGCGCTTCTCGGGTCTTAGGGTATCGGCGGTGCCTTTTTCATGACCCGGCGTGCGCTTTTTCGCCGACCGCCGAGGTTCCCGAGCGCAGATCCGAGTCGCGCCGAGACGTCCGGTGCGCGCTCGAAGCGAGACGTTTGCGAGGCGCGCGACTGTGCGTTCGCCACCCGCCCCGCCCGGGAGTCGCGACTCCGGCTGCCGCGGAGGTTCCGCCATGGGCAAGAAACCCAAGGGCCCGATGACCGTGGACGCGCTCGGCAACGCCATCAGCGTCGCCGAGCTCGAGGAGCGCAAAGCCGCGGAGGAGGCGCGCGCGGCCGCCAAGGCGCGGCGCGAGGCCAAGGCTGCTGCCGCCGCGGGCGCCGACACGGGTGACGCGTCCGTGACGACATCGTCCAAGGGCGGTGACGACGTCGTGGCGGATCGATCCGGCGACATCGTCTCGCTCGAAGATCAGCTCAGGGCGCTTGTGCTCAAGGTTCGGGACGGGCAAAAGCTCACAGGCAAAGAGAAGCGCGCGTACGCGAAGGCGGAGAAGGAAGGCCGACTGCCGAGTCTCGAAGACGAAGCGGGTGACGAAAGAAAGGGTACCACGAAAAAACATCCCGCGCTCTCTTTGCCGGAGAGCTGGGCGCGCGCGCTCGAAGCGGTGACCGTCCACGCGCGCGGCGGGATGGAAAGCGAAACGCACAACTCCGAAGAAGAAGAGCGACAAAAAGGCGGTAAGAGCGATCACGTCGTCGACGTGTGCGGACTGGACGTTTCCATTCGCGGCGCTTCTTTGTTGGAAGACGCGGAGTTGCGCATCCCGCGCGGCGCGAAAGTCGCTTTGCTCGGGGCGAACGGCTGTGGGAAATCCACGCTCGTGCGGTTACTGGCGAGTCGCCGTATCCGCTCATCCGTGAACGACGTGGCGTGCGTCGCGCAAGAACTCGAGGCGTCCGCCGAAATTTCCGCGTTTGAACACCTCATCAACTGCGACGCGAAAAGCTTCGCGTTACGAAAAGAAGAGGAGGCCATCATTCGAGCCATGGACGACGCGTGCGAGACGATTGTAGTCGAGGAAGGAACGCAAAAAAAAATGCCTCCGACGAAACCGATGTCGTCTTCCGAGTGGGAAAAAGCCGCGAAGCGCCTCGGCGAGGTTTCCGACGCGTTGAACACGCGCGGCGCGTACGCCGCGGAAGCCGCCGCGCGAAGAATTTTAACCGGCTTGGGGTTCGACGAACGGTCGCAGAACACGCCTTTGTCACAGTTATCGGGAGGGTGGCGCATGCGCGCGGCTTTGGCCACAGCTTTATTCCTGCGACCCGGGTTTTTGGTACTGGACGAGCCGACCAACCACCTGGATTTGCCGGCCACGCTTTGGCTCGCGCGTTATCTAAACTCCCCGGCGTGTAAGGACGTCGCGGTTTTGGTCGTGACGCACAGCGCCGACTTCGTCGCCGAGACCGCGACGCACCTCGTGCACCTGGACCAGTTCAAAAAGAAACTCGTCACGCAGAAACACGCGGACGTCTGGCGGTTCCTCGCCGCCGCGCCCGAGCGCTTCAAGCGGGAGAAGGCGAAATACGACGCGCAACAGGGAAGACTGAAAAATTTGAAAACCAAAGGCGGTCTGAGCGCGGAGGCGGCGACCAAAAAGCTGCTCAAGGAGGGGGGGGGGTTAAGAAACCCTAAACCCGGAAAAGGCGCGGATACCACGAACGACGTCGACCAGACCGGTCTGCTGGTCAAGCCTCGGGAGTACCAGGTGTCGTTCGCGTTTCCTTATGCAAAAGATGACCGCCCGACGATTGCCGTCTTGGACGCGCGGTTCGCAATCGCCGACCAAATGCCCATACGACCCGTAAACGCGGCGAACGACCCTATGAAACGTCCGAACCTCGTGGAATTCAACGACTTGCGGTTCAGCGTGCACTCCAAATCCAAGATCGTGCTCGTCGGGCCGAACGGGTGCGGGAAATCGACGCTCTTGCGACTCCTGGCGGGCGACGTGACGCCGGACGCGGGGGAGGTGCACGTGCACCGCGATTTAAAAATCGGGAGGCACGACCAGCACCACGACGCGCTCTTCGCGGAGGCTAAGTTTTCGAGCGAAAACGATTTCGCTTCTTTGAGCGCGACGGCGCTTTTAGAGCGGACGTTTTCGCTCACAACGCAAAACGCGCGTAAACTTTTAGGCCAATCCGGTTTAGAATCCAACGCGCACGTCGTGCCGTTCGCGAAGCTCAGCGGCGGACAAAAGAGCCGCGTCGCGTTTGCGTTTTTGTGCGCGAAACCTCAACACGTGCTTTTGCTGGACGAGCCCACGAACCACTTGGACCTCGAGTCGGTCGAGGCGTTGATCGAGGGTCTGAACGCGTTCGAAGGAGGGATAGTCGTGTCCACGCACGACGCGCGACTCGCGGAGGGGCTGGAAGACGCCGAGATATGGCTTATTGGTCAAAAAGGAAGCGAAACGGGGGTGGACGTGCTGGGCAACACGGGGGACGGGAAGAAACCCTTCGCGAAGTACCGCGAACGCGTCGCGAACGAAATCGAAGCCGAGGCGGATCGCGTTTCGCGCGACGCCGAACGCAAAAGGCTGGGAGCCAAGGAGAAGAGCTCTAAGTTCGGTGTCTTATGAGAGGCGTTTCACAAGTGTCTTCTTATGTAGGAAAGAGTTCCTTCCGCGTTGAACGAGTGCGTATCTTATCGGAGAGCGGCTCGATATTTTAATATGTACTCCACCGGCGAATCACCGCGTTTACTTTGGTATGGCCTATTAGTCTTCGCGCCGTCTGAGACTCGTCTTACCCTTTCGGTGAATGAGAAAAAAAAATTACTTAAGCCTCGCCGCGCTCCATCGCCGCCTCGAACTCGCGTTCGGCGCGCTCATCCTCCGCGCGCATCGCCTCCGCCTCGGCGCACATGCGCGCGATTTCCTCGGGGGTCAGGCGGCCGCGGTCGTGCTGCAGCTTCACCTCCGCGTTCGCGCCCGTCTCGCGGTCGCGCGCCGTGACGGTGAGCAAGCCGTTGGTGTTCACCTCAAACTGCACGTCAATCTTGGGCTCGCCCTTCTTCGCGCGCTCGACGCCGGTGATCTGGAACTCACCGAGAAGGTGGTTGCCGTCCGTGTTCGAGCGCTCGCCCTCGAAGATGCGCACGTCGATCTCGTCCTGGTAGTCGTAAACAGTGGTGAACTCCTGCTTCTTCTTGCACGGCACGGGGGTGTTGCGCGGCACAACCTTGGCGAAGGACTTACCCTCCACCTCGATGCCGAGCGAGAGCGGGATGACGTCCACCAAAAGCAGGTTCGCCGTCGCGGAGTCGCGGACGCCCGACAGAATCGCGCCCTGCACGGCGGCGCCGTACGCCACCGCTTCATCAGGGTGCACGGACTTGTTCAAAACCTTGCCGTCGAAGTACTCAGACAAAAGCGTCTGGACGCGAGGCACGCGCGTAGAGCCGCCGACGAGCACGATTTCGTCGACGTCCGTCTTCTTCATCTTGGCGTCGTCCAAAACGCGCTTGACGGATTCGAGGCACCGCAAGAACAGAGGTTCGCAAACCTTCTCGAACCTCGCGCGCGTGTACGGCATGTTGATCTCGTGGTCGCCGATGAACGCCTCGATGGTGGCGCCGGTGGAGGAAGACAACATGCGCTTCGCGCGTTCGCAAGCCGTTCTTAACTTGCGCTGCGCTTTGTCGTCGCCCGTGAAGATGTCCTCGCCAGACTTCTTCAAGTGCTGCGCGGCGACGTCCTCGGCGAGCTTCGTGTCGAAATCCTCGCCGCCGAGGTGCGTGTCGCCCGCGGTGGAAAGAACCTTGAACACGCCGTCCTCGATGTTCAGAAGCGAGACGTCGAACGTCCCGCCGCCGAGGTCGAAAACCAAAATGTTCTGCTTCTTCGCCGTTTGCGTCACCTCCGCGCCATCCACGCCGTCCTCGGTGGCCTTCTTGTCCAGGCCGTACGCGAGCGCCGCCGCGGTGGGCTCGTTGATGATGCGCAGGACGTCGAGACCGGCGATCGCGCCGGCGTCCTTCGTCTGGCGCTTCTGCGCGTCGTTGAAGTACGCGGGCACGGTGATGACCGCCTTCTTAATAGGGCACCCCAGCGCGACCTCCGCGGTTTTCTTCATCTTCTCCAGAACCATCGCGCTGATTTGCTCGGCGCTGAACGTCTTCTTCTCGTCGTCGACTTCCACCTCAATAAGAGGCTTGCCGCCCTCGCCCTCGATGACGTCGAAAGGCATGATCTTGATCTCCTCCGCGCACTCCGAGAACTGACGGCCGATGATGCGCTTGACGTTGAACAGAGTTCGCTTCGTGTTCTGCGCGGCTTGGCGCTTAGCGGCGTCGCCGACCAATCGGCCGTCGTCCGTGAAGGCGACCCACGACGGCGTCGTGCGGTCACCCTCCGCGTTCGCGAGGACCTGCGCTTCGCCGTCTTTCCACACGGAGACGCACGAGTACGTGGTACCGAGGTCGATGCCGACGACGTAGCGGTCCTCGGGGGCCATCGCTTCGAGGTTGGCCATGTCCTTCGCGGCGCGATCCGCGTTGGCGGCGAGGAATTCCTTGCGCGCTCTCACCTCGGCGAGGCCGTCGTTGCACTGCACGTTGTTGGGGTCGCACGCGAGGCCGCCGGCGTACGCCTTCTGCGCGCCCACGAGGTCGCCCTTCTTGAACAGCGCGAGGCCGAGCCTGGAGTAGCCCTTGCCCCAGTCGGGCTTGAGCTCCACGCACTTTTCAGCATCCTCGATCGCGGCGTTGAGCTTGCCGACGGAGGCGTAGCACGCCGATCGGTTGGAGAAAAACACGTGATCGGTGGGATCGTGTTCGATGGCGGCGGTGAAGTGCTTCGCGGCGGCGTCGAACTGACCAGCCACGAACTCTTTGTTCCCGAGCGCCTTCGCCTCCTGAGCCGCCTTCTTCTGCTCGGGGGTGACCTGTTTCGACGCGAACGACGAGGCGGGACAGAGAGAGCGAGGAGGGAGCCGTGTCAGCCGGAGTGGCGCTCTTAGGGATCGTGGAGAGGCGCTCCGCGGGAGAGGCGCCGCGACGGGCGACGAAAAGGCGCGATCGCGGTCGGACCCGCCGCCGGGAGGTGCGTTTTATCTTCGCGCCATCCGAGGCAGACACGCGGGTCCCGGCCGGGGAAAGAGCGCGGGGAGAACGCACGTCCGAGGGCTTCTTGCCGCCCTTCTTCTTGTTCTTGGGAGCCATCTTGAGTGGAAGGTGGAAGTGTGCGGGAGCGGCGACGGGCGCGCGCGAGTGGCGGCGACGGAATCGGAAAAGTTCTCTTCACCACGCCGCCTTTTTTCGCGCGCCAGCGGACAGCCGACGTGAGCCTCCCAAAGGCGGGTCGGGGATCGCGAACCGTCACCGCGCGGATCAGACCGCGTTTATGTGCTCGCAGTCTTTCGAATCGGAAAATGCGCGAAATCGTATGAAAGTCAGTCTGCAGGTTTTGCTCAATCATCTAAAAAAGAACCAGAACGCGAAGAAAGCTTCCGCTTCTTCACGATGCGTCACTCACGTGTCGCGCGACGATGTTCTCCGACGCGTGGAGGGCGTCCTCTCGGGGCTTCGCCTCCGCGGCGAAGCCCCTGCGGAAGGGCGCGCAGCCCCCCGCGTCGCAACCGCTGGTCCTGCTTGGCGTGTGCGTCGGCCTCGCCCTAGCCGCCGCGCCGCTGGCGTTCAAGTCCGTGCGGCAACGCGAGCAATCCGTCGCGGAGATGCGCGATGCGCAGTACGCGGGTGACGGGAAGGATGCCGCGCGGGACGACAGGCTGAAGGGCCGGCCGAACAAGGCGCGGTAGTCTCTCTTTCCTGAACGAGTCGGAACTCGGACGACGGCGGTGGAGGACAGAGACGCCTCGTGCGTGTCCGGAAACGGACGTCCGACGGTGCTGCCTTCGGATCCTCGGCGTGGGCGATCGTGGAAAGTCGAAACGGGACGTCGATTCTTGAGACGCGCTTTTTTCGCGTCCTCCGAGAGTGGTCTCTCGGACGAAGACGCGCCGCGAGACTCTTTCGACGCGCGTTCTGTGTAGGTAGTAGGTAGTCGTGCACTGAGAACGACGATCATGCCATTCATGACACCTTTCGCTACAGTGTGTGATGAAAAGAGAGCTAGCTAAGTAATGAAGCCTCACTACTTACCAATACCTCTCTCTTCACGCCCTGTGCACGAGCTGGTGCAGCACCTCTTTGACGTATCGCAAGCGCCTCAACAACTCAGGATCCGCCGGGAGCTTCGCGAGGAGATGCGCGCTCCGCCTCTTCGTCTTTTTGTTAACGAACACGCACGCCTGCGCCTCCGAGCTGAGCAAAATCTCCGACCCGTCCGTGAAGTTCACCTGGATGGTCCGGTTCGACAGGCGGAACAAGATGGCGTGTTTCGTGCGAAGCCAGTTCTTGACGTGCGGCAGGTACGGCGACGAAGACGTCGACGCATTCGACGACGATCGAGCCGCCGCCGCGCGCGTCTCCGCGACGGCGCGCGGTAAAACCTCCGGCAAACCTCCGTTCGTTCGTTCGTCCCCGTTCGAACCCGAACCGGGAAGCGAACCGTCGGAACACTCCATCTTGTCAAAGGAATCGAACAAACCGCCCGCCGTCTTCTCCACCGCGCTCCGCCCGTCCCTTTTTTTTTCGAGGTACCCGCGGAAGTGGCGCATGAGCTTGGTCTTCTTCTCCAGGCCCACGGGGGGTTTAGAGGAGGCGGAAAACGACACGCAAGCCGCCGTGCCGTCCACGCCGTTCGAGTTCGGCTCCGGGTTCGAACCCGACCCGCGCGCTTTTGCGCGCTCGCGGTACTCCAGTCTGTCCCCGGCGGCGTCGTTTGTTTTTTCGCGCGGAGGGCGGCGTCGCGAAGGGGACCCGGACCCGGACCCGTTCGTCTCGCCGCCGAACGCGCCCTGGCTCATCTTGGTCGCGTCGTTGAACACGACCCCGAACGTCCCGTCCGACAGCCGGTACCCCAAACCGTACTTGCTCGTGTAATCCACCCACTTCGTGACCCACACCGGGGGGAAAGAGGCAATCGACGCGTCCGTCGGGATCGAAGCCGTCGATCCTTTTTCAATCATGGCATCCGCGACAAAAGCGCTTCCGACGCGCTTCTCGTCGTCGTCGTCATCGTCCGTGTGTGCGTTCAGGGAAGACGACGACTCGGCGCCCGCGGACATGAGCGCCGCCGCCGAAGGCGCCGCGCGAACGTCGAGTACCCCACGCGTCGACGTAACCGTTTCCCTCCGCGGCGACGCGGGAGGCGCCGCCGGAACACCCTCCGACGCCCTCGGCGCGCCCTCCTCGGCGGCGCGTCTGGGTCCGGCGCGATTCGAACGCGGATCCGCCGCCACGTCCTGCGCCTCGAGCACGTCGAACGGCGCCGGGTGCGCGGGGGGGGGGAGCGGGAGGAGAAGCCTCGTTTGGAACGGCGTTTTGAGCGCCACTCTGACTCGCCCTACGCCTCCCCGCCGCGCGCGCGGGGAGGTTTGCGGGGAGAGGCGAAAGCGGCGCGCGCGGCGCCTTGCTCTGTTTCGCACCGCTCGCCGACGGGGACGCACAGGGCTTCGCCGCGAGCAGAGCCGCGGCCCGCGGCGCGACATGCGCTCTCTCGGACGAAGAAGCTTCGCCGGCGTCGGCGCACTTCTTTGTCTCCGCTTCTTTCCCCGGAAGTGATTTCATTTCTTTTTCTTTTTCTTTTTCGGGCAGGCGCCACCCCGGCGCGCCGACGCGGCACAGCGGGTGGTTCGCGATTTCCACCAGTTTTGGCCGATCGCTGGGTTTCGGCGCGAGGCACCGCTTGATGAGGTCCATCGCGTTTCGTGAGAGAAGAAACGACCCGCTTCCGTCGTCTTTTTTCGGGAACTCGTACGCGTTGGCTCTTATTTTTTTGTACGTCGCTCGAACGTCGGACGTCTGGAACGGCGGCGTCCCGACGAGCGACGCGTATAGAATGACGCCGATGGACCAAACGTCCACCTCGAACGAGTGCCCCCCTCCTTTGCTGCCCGCGAGCACTTCCGGGGCGATGTAGTTGGGCGTGCCGCATATCGTCAACTTACGGTCGTCATGAGAGTCGACGACGCACGCCAAACCGAAGTCGCCGATCTTCAACCGCGTCCCGAGCCGCGGGTCGACGCCCAACTCTTCGTCGCTCCCCGGGCCGCTCGTCGATTGATCATCCGAGTTCGAAGACGTGCGTCCCGAAGCGCGATCGGTGTTCGCGATACAGGCCTCGTCCAGCCCCGCGGGGGTTAGGAAAAGGTTCCCGAGTTTCAAGTCGCGGTGAATCACGCGTTTTTCGACGTGCAGATGATACACCGCGGAGACAATCTCGCGCAGGTACGGCGCGCATTGCGCTTCGCTCAATCGTCCTCTACGCTTAACGACGTCGGCGAGGGTCTTGTCCGAACACAGCTCCATCAGGATGTACACGTTGTCTTTGTCCTCGAAGCACCTGTTGAACTTGACGACGTGCGCGTTGTCGACGCTGCGGTGGATGCGGATCTCGGTCAGGATCTTCTGCCGCGCGCGGTCCTTCTCCAAAGTGCTCTTCGCCACAACCTTCGCCGCGAAGGACTCGCCCGTGCTCGGATCCTGCATCGAGTACACCACCGCGAACCCGCCCTTGCCGAGCGGTCGGCCGCGCACGTACGAGCGCGTGCGGGTCTCGCCCGAGCGCGCGTCCTTGTACGTCTCCGTCACGACGCGGGGGCACTTCACCTCCTTGGGGCGGTCCCTAAAGTGGCCACCCAGGGTGGCGGTCGGGAAGGCGGTCGGGAAGGCGGTCGTGGCGGTCAGCGGCGCGGACGAGGCGAAAAACGGGAGGGACGCGACGATCGGCCGAGATTTGTCCGAGGGGATGCGCGCGGGTCGTCCCGACGACCTCTCTCGCGAGCGCCGACGTACTTCTTCTTCTTCTCGGGTTCGGGCGCAGGCTGTGGGGCTTTCGAAACGGGCGCGACGTTCTCCTGGTCGTCCGCCATCGCGGGTAGAGTCGCGGTCTGCATCGCGCGAAGTCGTCGCGTTTCGAGCGCAGATCACTCCGAATCGACGCGACGCACTTCCTTGGATGCGCCGCGAGGAGACTCCCTAAACGCGTCGGCTACGCGAGTCGCGGTAACCCGTCCCGTCGCGCCCGGCCGCGGTGCCGCCTCGACGCGCGGCGATAGTCGCGCGCGAGGTGCGTTGTCCCGGCGACGCGGCGGACGCGCGCGCGTGGGTGTGCGCGTCGAGCGCGGGGACGTGCCGAAACCTTTCTCCGAAAGGTTTTTTTCACGGGGGGAACTCAACGGAAACTCGTGAACGCTCGAAAAACGCACGCGAAAGGCATTGAAAGGTTTCCCTCCAAAACAAACGTCTCTCCGATCTCTACGTTCTACGTCCTCTTCGCGCCTCCGCTCCGCGTCCCCCCCGGCCCCGTCTCCGGTCGCTCGGCGAGGCTCTTCGCCCGGTCCGCGCCCACAGGCCACCCCACCGCGCCGCCTTGTGCGTCCGGTCCGTCCCCCAACACGAACCCGTACCCGACCTCGGCGCTCCCCGACAACGGCCGGCCGGCGAGGGGCACGGTATCCGTTAAACGCCGGCCGCCGGCGACGCCGAACGGCGGCCGCGGCGAGGTCGACCCGGCCGTGTCAGGCGGCTCGTTTTTCCGAGAAGAAGAGAGTTTCCGGAGGTACCCGAGGTCGTCTTCTTTGTTTTCCAAACAAGAAGACTGCCTCGCCAGGTACCCGACGCTCGCGCCGGTCGCGACGTCGTCGACGCCGGCGCGCGCCCTCCGCGCCGACGCGCGCCGCGCGGCGTCGCGGCTCATCGTCGTGACGCGCACTCTTTCCACCACCTCCGGCGATGTTAAAGGCGCGTTTTTGTTTTGAGGCTTGATGGAGGCGTGCAACCCCGAGCTCGTGTGGATCACGGCGTTTTGGCCTCTACCATCGTGCATCGTCGCGCGGAACGACTCAGGGCTCATGGGCGGTCCCACGAAGGTTTCCTTAGGGACGGTTGCGCCGAACGCGGAAGTCGGGCGAGCGCCGTGCGCGCGAGCCGACGACGCGCGCGGCTTTGCGTTCGTGTGACCGCCTCGCGAGTTAAGTCTCGTGGAAAATGCGCTCTTTTCCGCGAGGTGCTTCTCCTGCTGCCTGCGCGCGGACTGAAGCGCGACGCGCGCGTCCGACGCGCTCCGGCGCTCGCGCGACAGATCGGTCTTCATCTTTTGATTCTCCTCCTCGAGCGCGCGGATGTACTCCACCGTGGGGTGCGACGAGAGCTCTTTGAGAGTAGCCTCCTGCACGGCGGCGCGTTCTTCTTCGACTAACGCGCCGTGTCGCTTGAACGCCTCGAGCTCGAACGTCTCCCCCGCTTTTGCGTTGGAAGTGGAGGCGTCGTACGGAACCGTGTCGTACGGATCGATCGATTTACTCGTCGACACGCCGAAAGCCACTGGGACGGATCCCGAGACCGATTTCGAATTCGATCTCGCATCACTCGCGCTTCCCGTAGACCTGAACTCCGCGACTCCCGAGGTGGCCATCGCGTCGTCCTCCATCGTCTCTAAAAACCTCGAGGTGTTGTCCACCGCGCGCGAGATGCTCCGCGTCCGCGCCTCGGAAGCACCATACAGCGGGTCCCTCGGCGTTTCGTGTTGGACCGCCTTGGCGAATGAAATCTGTGCCGGCGGGACGCGCAGCGATCGCCAAAACCCGCGCTCGACAACCGGGTACGCGCCCTGTTCTATTTTTGTCAACACGCCGTTCATCTTCGACGCCCAGGCTCGTAACTCGTTAACCTCAGAGCTCAACAACTCAACCCTATGCTCCGAGTGTTTCTTCGTGCGTTCCAGATCAGCTTTAGTAGCGGTTAACTCGGCGTTCGCGTCGGCTAAAAATTTCGCCGAACGCGAACGCAGCTGCTCGATTTGCGTCTCTTTAGCTCGCTCCAGCGCTTCGTACGCGCGTCGTCCCTCCGCGCGAACGTTCCGCTCCACGAGCTCGAGCTGTTTAACGAACCGGTCGTCGCGTTCGGAGGTCAAAGAGGTTTCCAACTCCGACGCACCTCTCGCGCCGCCGCCCGCGCGACCCACCGCGGCTTGCAAAGCGGCGTGCTCGCGCCGCAGACGCGAATGGCGCTCTTGCATGTCGGCGTGTTTTTTCGATTCCGACGACACGACGCTTCGCACGCGGTCGTCCGCGCGCGCCGCCTCCTCCGCCACCTGCGTTTTTAAAACAGAGATTTGCTTCTCTA